>Ga0302324_100001215_pt1 | contig 63430 bp, 51 predicted proteins | sample Palsa_T0_1_FD_201949 | JGI IMG/M metagenome (GOLD analysis project Ga0302324, IMG submission 201949) | Peat permafrost microbial communities from Stordalen Mire near Abisko, Sweden - Palsa_T0_1 | ecosystem: Environmental > Terrestrial > Soil > Palsa > Peat permafrost | place: Sweden: Abisko...
GCATTTTGGCAATAGGCGGTTTCACCACGGCGGCAGGCCTCGCAGGTTCCGTCTTCACCTCCGAAAAATCCAACTCCGACACGCTGGTCGACCTTCCAAGCCGTCACGCCAGGACCCACTTCCTCTATTCGTCCGATAACCTCGTGGCCAGGCACGCGCGGATAAGAAACGTTGGGGAATTGCGCTTCCACGGTTGCCGCATCCGAATGGCATACACCGCAAGCCTCGACGCGTATACGCACCTGTCCCGCGCCGGAGACGGCAACCTTTCTTTCGACCAAGGAGAAAACGCCCGGTGAAGAAATCTCGACGGCTCTGTATGTGCTCGCCATTCTTATCCTCCAACTTCACATTCCGCCCAACAGAAATGATTCGATCTTGAGTGTCAGTCACTCTCTTACTTCGAGGTCCCTTCCTGCGAACGCAACATGCGCCAGCGCGAGAGCGCGGTTCTACACTGCCCCATTGAATCTGGGCCCGAGAGCTCAATGGCTTTATATCTTGTGTTCATGGAAGCCTTCGAATTCGAACTAACGGTAGGGGTTGGCCGGCCTAGCTGCAATGACATATAATCCACTTTTCCGGCCATTGTGAAAATCATGCCTGGGCTGACGACGAAACCAATACTGGCAAGCAGGCGACCCCCCATATCGGTGGTTATCCTTGGGGTACCTCCCGTGGAGGAGCTCGATCTGATTGGTCCACTTGAGGTTTTTGCGGGCGCGAACCTCGTACTCGGCGCGCGGGGCCCTGCTTACGACGTTCGAGTAGTAAGCTCCCAACCTAAACCAATCATTGCAGGCGAATGCGGAGTTTCTTTGTTAGCGCATGGCTATTACCGGAGACTGCGCGAGCCCGTGGACACACTGGTCGTCGTTTGCGGACCGACCTCAAAAGACACACGTGACAGCCGCTTTTCTCTTTGGCTACAAAAGACTGCGGGCCGCGCTCGACGAGTGGCATCCGTGTGCGTCGCAGCCTTTGTCTTGGCTGAAGCGGGTTTGCTACATAACAAGCGAGCAACAACCCACTGGGCCTTTGCTGCCGATTTGCAGAAGAAATATCCAGATGTCAAAGTCGATGCGAATCCGATCTGGATACAAGATGGGAATATCTATACCTCTGCCGGAATCACGGCTGGCATTGATCTCGCTTTGGCGATGGTAGAAGAGGACCACGGTGCCTCCGTGGCATTGGATGTAGCGCGCAAGCTTATCGTGTTTCTGCGCAGACCTGGCGGTCAGGCGCAATTCAGCGTTTCCCTATCAACGCAAGCTTCGGGACGTAAAGCGCTACAGGACCTTCAGGTGTGGATGGCAGAAAACCTGAACAAGAATCTCTCCGTCGATGTACTCGCCAGGCGCGCTGCTATGAGCCCACGGAACTTCAGTCGTGTCTTCAGAAAGGAAACTGGCATTACACCCGCTAAATTCGCGGAACGCTTGCGCGTGGAGGCTGCACGCCGACAGCTAGAACAAACTGCTAAGGCCGTCAAGGAAATCGCTGCTTCGTGTGGCTTCAGCAGCTCTGAGATCATGAGGCGTACTTTTCTCTCACAACTGCAGGTTACACCCAGCGCTTACCGGCTCCGTTTTCAGCGCCGTATTCCACCTGGGACAAGCCGCTCGTAGCGATATCGACTCCTGGATTGTTGGCTAAACGGAAACCAACCCTTGAAATGGCTATAGTTTGTGCAGCTTACGCAACGCAGCGAATCAGTTCACTGCGGAATGGGATGCAAAATTGTCCAAATTCGGTACGTATCGGGCCTCCGCAACCAAAATTTCCTCTCTTTCATGGCAGGATTGATAGTTTTTGGTTTGTCGATCATTCGTCCAGAACCGGTTCCAAGGGCGAAGATCACTTTCGACATGCCGACTTCCGGGTGCCAATAAGCCTAAGAGTCGGATGATCCTAGCTTCTTTTAAAATCAAGGATCTACTCCTCACGAAAAATCCAGAGAGCACCTGACTCGAAACCAACGATTCTTGTCTCATACCCGTTGGACGCAAGCGCTCTTTGTTCTTTGAATTCATTGCCTTGCAACAGAAGGTTCGCTTTACCGACCATCTGGTTTTCTAGAAAGCAGGTGCAGGATCGGGCTTTTGGAAGAAAAATCAAAAAGCCAGGACAGCTGAGTCTCGCTCCTCTTACGAGAGAGCTCTGACGCTGACCCAACAGGGACCAGGGCGGCAATTCCTGCAAGAGCGGATTCGCCAGTTGAAATAAAAAAAGACTCGTCTGAAGCCGATGCGGATATTGAGATGACCAGGCGCAAAGCATAGTTCTATAGTTCGGAAGAAGAAAATTTTCTTGGACAATTCGTCGAATTCCGGTCCGGCCGTTCGACTATATCGTGAAGGCAGGGCGAACGCCCGGCCCGAAGGCCTTTCGTTACAGAAAAAGGAGAAAGAATGCCGCAATATTTGGTTGCGATTCAGCACCCCGACGGTTAAGACGGGTCACTCGAGGGCGAAGCAATGGTACGCGATATCAGCGCACTCAACGAAGAGATGGATGCTGCCGGCGCCAGGATTTTCGCTGGTGGCCTCTCCCCGGCCAGCAACGCGAAATCCCTGCGGGCGAAGCCCGACGGTAAGGTGATGATCACCGACGGGCCGTACCTGGAGACCAAGGAACACATAGGCGGTTTTTGGATCCTGGAAGCCGCAAACCTGGAGGAGGCGCTGGAGTGGGGGCGCAAAGCGGTCATCGCCTGCCGGGTGCCGGTCGAAGTGCGCCCGTTCTTCCGAATGAGGCCCCAACGGAAGGCGGCTGATCCAGGCTCTTAATCTCGCTGGGATCATCAACTGAGTGAGGCGCCCCGTCCTCCGCATTCTTGGGCTCTTTGAGTCACAGGAAACAAGGAGCTATTGATGAAATACATCTGTTTGGGCTATATCGAGCCCGGCAAGTTCGAAAACATGTCTGAGAGCGAGCGCAACGCTGTGCTGGACGAGTGTTTTAGCTACAACGACGAACTGCGCAAGAACGGACATTTGCTCGCTGAGGAGCCTCTTCAGCCCCCTACACGGCGGTGACCGTGGGTTGGAAGGACGGAAAGGTTGCAGTGACAGGCGGTCCGTACGCGAAAACGAAGGAGCAATTGGGTGGAATCCAGGTTCTTGAAGCGCGAGATCTGAATCACGCAATGCAGCTCATTTCCCAATGTCTGGGAGTGAAGTTGAAGTGCGGAACAATCGAGATGCGTCCAGCGGCGGATATTAACGAAATCACGAGGGAGAGCCAGCGGCGACCACGAAAGGATACCTCGCGATGAGGGCGGCCACGAGGGAAGGAATGATCAGTATCATGGCCAGGGGCTCGTAATCAGCGATTGTTTCGCCCAAACGGCTCTCGACCCTGAATCGATCTAGGTGCAAGTTAGGTATAACTAAGAGAGGGGAAATAACGCTCCTTGTCCCGTAAGCGACGCCACAATAAAGCGTTATGGGATTAACGCGGTCGGTTCGGGACCAGGATGCCGGTGGTTCAAATCCACTCGCCCCGACCATTTGATTTCCATCAAACGGTGAATGGGTCGTAGGCTCGAAGCCGCCACTCGGTTCAGGCAGCCGCTATTTCCGCGGGTGGGGCAAAACGCCTGAGGCGCATTGTCTTTCGACAGCGGAAATCTTCGAACGATTATTCACATTCTATTAATCTAAAATTCGAATTTGACTTACTCTCTCCGATTCGCCATATTCTCGCCGTCAACAAAAAGTAAATGTGTCAGCCACGCTGCTAACATTGCCGTCGTGCCAGTGATGTGCCAGGCCCCGCCGCTCAACACACGCTGTTTGCACCTGTAAAAAATAAACGGCGTTTTCCTGCCGTTCAAACGGAGAGGCGGAACTATGCTTACGCGTTTTACCCGAACGGAACGGTTTCTTATTCTCTTGCGATGTCTACCCGCTTGTCTGGCCGGGGTTCTGCTCCTGGCCGCAGCTCCACTCTGGGCCCAAACGTTTGAGCCCACGCTGACGGTTGGGGCAGGCATACAGGCTAGCTACGACCACACGGAACCGGCTGCGGGCACCGATCTCGACCAATTCGAACTCAATCATCTGCGTCTCTATTTTAGCGGGGACATCACCAGCTTTCTCAGCGGCATGGTCAACACGGAATATAACAGTTCCACGAACAATCTCGGCGTGCTGGACGCGGTGGGAGAATTCCACACCTCGCCGATGTTCAACGTTTGGTTCGGCCGCTTTATTCCGCCGACCGACCGCGATAACTACACCGGTCCGTTCTACGCCAACCTGTGGGCGATGTATCGCGACGGTATCCAAGACGGTTATCCCTCTGTCTTTCAAGGACGCGACAACGGCATAGCGTATTGGGGCGACTTCAAAGCAGGCATAGCCAAGATAAAAGTCTCGGTGGGTGCGTTCGATGGCGGTTCACTTGGGACCGGAAGCACACAAGTTCTTGCGGCTGGTCGCGTCCAGATCGATTTCTGGGATCCTGAAGGCGGCTACTATCTGAACAGCACCTACTATGGGGATAAAAACCTACTTGCAATCGCCGGAGCCACTCAGGAACAGAGCAGCAAGACGGCGACCACAGTCGACTTTCTGATGGAGAGAAAGGTGATGAACGGCGGGGCCTTCACCATCGAGAGCGAGTATTCCAACTACAACAGGCTTGGTGGCTACAATTCGGACTATTTGAAAAGCCAAGGCGGGTACGGGCTTGTAAGCTTCCTCGTTCCGAAACAGATTGGCGTAGGCAAGATCGAGTTCCTCGGCAAGTTCGCAGAGGCACAGTTTACGGATGGAATACCAATGGGGACAGTTTCTGGGGCCGTATTCGCGAGTAATCGCCAGAAAACAACGGATGCGGAAATCGGCTACATCATGAAGCAGTTCGACGCTCGGTTGTTTGCCTTCGGCGAGAACGTGACCTTCAACGGCGGGGTGGGAAATTATTGGGACGCGGGCCTCGGCCTGCAGCTACAGATCTCCAAGCAAATCCTGGGGCCGAAATAAATTTTATGTCTGGAAAATCACAAGGAGGACCAATGAAATTGAAATGGATACAGATCACGGGCATGCTGGTTGCCGCCGGGATGGCTTTCTCGGGAATCGCCCATGCTCAAGACACGATCAAGGTAGGCATTCTGCATTCCCTGTCGGGCACGATGGCGATCAGCGAAACGACGCTAAAAGACACCGACCTGATGATGATTGAGGAGCAAAACAAAAAAGGCGGATTGCTTGGCAAGAAGCTGGAGGCTGTAGTCGTCGATCCGGCGTCCGACTGGCCGTTGTTCGCCGAGAAGGCGCAGGAGTTGCTCGAGAAAGACAAAGTCGCGGTGGTCTTCGGGTGCTGGACTTCGGTTTCCAGAAAATCCGTGCTGCCCGTTTTCGAAAAGGATAACGGTTTGCTCTTTTACCCCGTCCAGTACGAGGGGGAAGAGTCATCCAAAAACGTCATCTACACCGGTGCCGCGCCAAACCAGCAGGCAATTCCCGCGGTGCAATATCTGATGAAGGAAGTGGGCGTGAAGCGGTGGGTGCTCGAAGGAACGGACTACGTCTACCCGCGCACAACGAACAAGATCCTCGAGGCTTTCTTGCTGTCCCAAGGCGTGAAACCCGAGGACATTTCCATCAACTACACGCCATTCGGTTACTCCGATTGGCAGGCTCGCGTAGCGGCCATCAAGAAGTTCGGCTCCGCCGGAAAGAAGACCGCAGTCGTCTCGACGATCAACGGCGACGCCAACGTTCCCTTCTACAAAGAGCTTGGCAACCAGAAGATTTCGGCGGAGGATATTCCGGTTGTCGCTTTCTCGGTCGGCGAGGAAGAGCTTTCGGGATTGGACGCCAAGCCACTCGTCGGCCACCTGGCGGCGTGGAATTATTTTGAAAGCATCAACACGCCGGAGAACAAGGCGTTCATCGCGCAGTGGCACGCGTTCATCAAGAATCCCAAAAGGACCACCAACGATCCCATGGAAGCAAGCTACATCGGATTTAATTTATGGGTGAAGGCGGTGCAAAAGGCCGGAACGACAGACCCGGAGAAGGTCATCGCCGCGCTGCCGGGCATTGAAACGCCGAACCTCACCGGTACCATGGCCAAAGTGTTGCCGAATCACCACATAACCAAACCAGTATTTATCGGCGAGGTACGCGCCGATGGACAGTTTGACGTGGTTTGGAAAAGCGCCGGCGCGATTCCCGGCGAGGCATGGTCCCGTTTTCTCCCCGCGGATAAGGGTATTGTCGCAGATTGGGTGACTTTGAAATGCGGTAATTACAATACAGCAACCAAGAAATGCTCGGGACAGAATTTCAAATGAAGAAGTTCTTTCTTCGGCCTGGCGTGCAGTGGCTGTTGGTATTGCTGCTGCTCGCCAGCCGGAGTGCTGGTCCTCTGTACGCCCAACCGTCGAGCGATGCGAACTTCCTTGCGAAGCTCGGAGAACTGCGCGATGCGTCGTTCGAGGACAAAGACAAAATCGTCGACCAGCTAGTTCAGAGCGGTCATCCGAACGCCCGCGCCGTACTCACGGGGCTTTTGGAAGATCGCCTCTACTCGCGCAATTCGGACATGAAGGTTTTTCTGGTCAAGTCCGCAGCGGGAGAGAATACGGCGACCCTTGATCTGATCGATCCGGTTACCCTGAAGGGTGCTGGTCCCACCTCCGTTGACGACCTTACCAAAATCGGCACCAACAACCATCTGCGCCGCGTATTGCAGACGACCCTCGCTCGCTTTGGGCTGTCGAGCACCGATCCGTCGGTCCGCCTGGATGCGGTGCGAAGCATGGAGAAAGACTTAGACGAAGGCAACGTGAAGCTGCTCCGTGACCGCAGCGCGGTGGAAACCAACTCCAGAGTTAAAGACGAAATCGATACAGGCTTGGCTCTCGCTGCGCTGGATGGTTCGGATGCGCAGGCGCGACTCGCCGCAATATCTACACTTCGCCACAGCATACGCCAGGACGTGCTGAATAAATTGCAAGGTTTGGGCGAGAAATCCCCCGACGGTACCTTCGTCGAGGGCGATGAACACGTGCGGCAGGCCGCCGCGGCCGCTGTAAAATCCATCAGCCGGATGCGCACGTTCTATGGGGGGTTGGAAACGCTCTTTTTTGGATTAAGTCTTGGATCCGTGCTCGTGCTGATCGCCATTGGACTGGCGATCACCTTCGGAGTCATGGGCGTCATCAACATGGCGCACGGCGAACTGATGATGCTCGGCGCGTACACGACCTATGTTGTGCAGGTGGCCATGCCCAACCACACCGAGACTTCCATTCTTGCGGCGATTCCGGCGGCGTTTATCGTTGCGGGACTCATGGGTATATTGATCGAGCGCACCATCATCCGTTTCCTCTACGGGAGACCCTTGGAAACGCTGCTCGCAACGTTTGGCGTCAGCCTCATCCTGCAGCAACTCGTCCGCTCGATTTTTTCCGCTCTCAATCGATCGGTCATTACGCCGAATTGGATGAGCGGCACGCTCCAGGTGAACGATGCGCTCTCGATCACGTATAACCGCCTCTATATCGTTGTCTTTACGCTGATCGTCTTCGCCGGTTTGCTCGTGATATTACGGCGTACTCGAGTAGGCCTTCAAATCCGGGCGGTCTCGCAGAATCGAGCCATGGCGAAAGCAATGGGAATTCGTAGCGAGTGGGTCGATGCCATGACCTTTGGCCTCGGCTCAGGAATTGCGGGGGTTGCCGGCGTCGCGCTAAGCCAACTGACCAACGTCAATCCTAACCTGGGGCAGTCGTACATCATCGATTCATTCATGGTGGTCGTGTTTGGGGGAGTCGGGAATCTCTGGGGTTCCATGGTTGGGGGCATGTCGATGGGGGTTGTCAACGAACTCCTTGAGCCTTACGCCGGCGCCGTGCTGGCAAAGATATTCGTGCTCATTGCACTGATTTTGTTTATTCAGAGGCGGCCGCGCGGCCTGTTTCCGCCAACGGGACGCGCGTCGGAAAACTAGCAGGTATGCCCCAACAATACACGCTATGGATCAGCGCGAGGAAAGACTCCGGTACCGCCTGGTTTCTGGGCGCGCTTGCCCTGATCGCCGTGGTTGTACCCATCCTCAATTTGGTCGTGCCCCCGTCATCGGCGTTTCACATCTCGGCCTACGGTCTGACGCTGGTTGGAAAATATCTCTGCTATGCGCTGCTGGCGCTTTCCGTGGATTTGATCTGGGGATATTGCGGCATTCTGAGCCTTGGGCAGGCAGCCTTTTTTTCGCTCGGGGGCTATGCCATGGGCATGTACCTGATGCGGGAGATCGGTCCGAGGGGCGTGTACGGCAATCCCGTGTTGCCGGATTTCATGGTGTTCCTGAACTACAAGTCGCTGCCCTGGTTTTGGCACGGCTTTAACCATTTCGGCTTTGCCCTGCTCATGATGCTGCTCGCGCCGGGATTATTGGCATTTGCGTTCGGATGGTTTGCGTTCCGGTCGCGCGTCACGGGTGTTTATCTTTCGATTATCACGCAGGCGCTTACTTACGCCTTGATGCTGGCTTTTTTTCGCAACGATATGGGGTTTGGCGGCAACAACGGATTCACCGATTTTAAGGACATTCTGGGTTTCGATCTCCACTCCGAGAAGGTGCACGTCTTCCTGCTATTGATTACCGCATTTGTGCTTGCGGGAAGCTATTTGTTGTGCCGCATGGTGGTCTCGTCCCGGGCAGGGCGCGTGATCCGGGCGATCCGCGACGCGGAGAGCCGGACTCGTTTTCTGGGTTATCGAGTGGAATCGTACAAACTTTGGGTTTTCGTTTTATCGTCCGTCCTTGCCGGGATCGCCGGCGCGCTTTACGTGCCGCAGATCGGCATCATCAACCCCAGCGAGTTTTCGCCAATCAACTCGATCGAGGTGGTGATCTGGGTGGCGATGGGAGGGCGGGGCACGCTTTACGGCGCGGCGCTCGGCGCGATTCTGGTGAATTATGCCAAGACATATTTTACGAGCACGATTCCGGAAGCTTGGAACTACGCACTGGGTGCGCTGTTCGTTCTGGTCACGCTGTTCCTCCCGCGCGGGATCATCGGCCTCGTGTCCGGCAGAGAGAAAAAGCGCGGGCCTGTCGCACAGCTCCAAGCGCAAGCCGAACAGGCGGAGCGGGCAAAAGAATGAGCGGTCACGACAGAACGCTTTACCTCGATCGCTTGACTGTCAGCTTCGATGGGTTCAAGGCCCTCAACGAACTCACGCTGCAGATCGACCCCGGGGAGCTGCGCTGCATCATCGGACCGAACGGCGCGGGTAAAACCACAATGATGGACGTGGTCACGGGAAAAACTCGCCCGGATTCGGGGACCGCGCGGTTTGGCGACAAGCTGAACCTGCTGGAAATGTCCGAGCCGGAAATCGCGCAGGCTGGGATCGGGCGGAAATTTCAGAAGCCCACCGTGTTCGAACGTCTCACCGTGTTCGAAAACCTCGAGCTGGCGCTGGCCGGCGACAAATCTTTCCTGAGAACCTTGCTCGCGCGCAGGACGCTAAAACAAGAGAACAGGATTTTCGAGGTTCTCGAAATCATTGGCCTTACGCAGCAACACCAGGCGCTGGCGGGAATCCTCTCCCACGGGCAGAAGCAGTGGCTCGAGATCGGCATGCTGATGATGCAGGAACCAGAGCTCCTTCTGGTCGACGAGCCGGTCGCCGGCATGACTCCGCAAGAGATCGAGCGCACCTCGTCGCTCTTATTGTCGCTCGCGGGCGAACATTCGGTCGTGGTGGTCGAGCATGACATGGAGTTCGTTCGATCCATCGCCAAGCGCGTGACCGTGTTGCACGAAGGGCGCGTGATCGCCGAAGGAAACATGGATCAAGTGCAAAACGATCCGCGCGTCATCGAAGTCTATCTTGGAGCGTAAGAATGTTGGAGGTCAAAACCCTCAATCAGTTCTACGGCGGCAGCCACACCCTGTGGGATGTCAGCCTTTCGGTGCCGTCCGGCTCCCTCATGTGCCTGATGGGACGAAACGGCATGGGAAAGACGACCCTCTTGAAATGCATCATGGGACTCCTGCCGACGAGTTCGGGCAGCATTACTTTCGACGGAGTCGAATTGGTCAAGTTGCGCGCCGAGGAGCGGGCCCGGATCGGCATTGGCTATGTGCCACAAGGACGTGAGATTTTTTCGCATTTAACAGTGGAGGAAAATCTGCAAGTGGGCCTGGGCGTGCGCAAAAACGGCGCCCAAACGATCCCGGCGCGTATCTTCAATCTGTTCCCCGTGCTGAAGCAAATGCTAAGGCGGCGTGGAGGCGATCTTTCGGGCGGCCAGCAGCAACAACTGGCAATCGGCCGCGCGCTGGTTCTCGAACCGAAGCTGCTGATTCTCGATGAGCCTACGGAAGGCATCCAGCCAAACATCGTCCACGAAATTGGCGATATTGTCTTGAGGCTGAATAAGGAAGAGGGATTGGCCGTGCTTCTGGTCGAACAGAAGCTGCCGTTCGCGCGGCGCGTGGCCAACGAATTCTGCATACTTTCCAACGGGCGGCGAGTCGTCGCGGGAGCGATCGGCGAACTGACGGACGAAGTCGTGCGCACGCATCTGAGCGTGTAACGGCGATTGGCGATTTCCCCAAACCGGGCGTTCCTTTCCAAGTAAATTGAATGTGTGATTGCGCCGGCTCCCGGCCTTGCCCTGGCCAGCGGTTGCGCCGGGGAGGAATTCCGATTGACAGGGAGAAATGGCAAACATAGTGTTTGGGGGAAACAACAATCGTTAAAATTCTGAATTTCGGCGGAATATTCCCATGACACCATCTCAACAAGCTCCTACCCTCGACGCGAAGGTCGCAGCCGTTTTGCCGCGCCACCGGGATTTTTTCTACGACGGACAATGGCAGAAGCCCGCGGGCGGTTATCTCGACACTTTCAATCCCGCCACCGGAGAAAGTCTGGGCGCCTGCGCGGAAGCCGATGCCGGCGACGTGGACCGAGCCGTCCGGGCGGCGCACAAGGCGTTTCGCGCGTGGCGGGGGACCAAACCGCTGGAGCGCGCGGCGATGCTCCGAAAGGCCGCGCGCATCCTGGTCGAACATACGGAGGAGCTTGCCCTTTTGGACGCCGCAAACTGCGGCAACCCGGTGAAGGAGATGCTCAGCGACGTACGCGTCGCCGCCGCGCAAATGGAATTCTTCGCGGGCCTGGTGACCGAGGTCAAGGGCGAAACCGTGCCCATGGGCGAGGGCGTCGTCAACTTGATGGTGCGCGAACCGTTCGGCGTCTGCGCGCGGATCGTGGCCTACAATCACCCGTTTATGTTCACGGCCGCCAAGTTTGCCGCCGCGGTGGCCGCGGGCAACACGGTGATCATGAAGCCCCCCGCGCAAGCCCCGCTCTCCGGCTATCGGATGATGGAATTGATCGGCGAAATTTTTCCGCCGGGCGTGCTGAACATGGTCACGGGTGGGAAGGTGTGCGGCGAAGCGCTGACCGCTCACCCCCTGGTCCCCGTGGTGACGCTAATCGGCAGCGTGCCCACGGGCCGCGCCATTTCCAAGGGGGCCGCGGAGCGGCTCAAGCACGTGGGCCTGGAACTGGGAGGCAAGAACGCGCTGATCGTCTATCCCGACGCGGACTTGAAGCGCGCCATCGATGGCGCTGTTCGGGGCATGAATTTAAACTGGTGCGGCCAGTCCTGCGGTTCCACATCCCGTCTTTTCCTTCACGAATCCGTGCACGACGAGGTTCTGGCAGGCGTGCTTGCGGCAGCGAAACAATACAAGCCCGGCATTCCGACGGAAATGGATACCACCATGGGCGCAATCATTTCCAAAGCGCAGTGGGACAAAATCATGGGTTACATCGAGGTGGGCAAGAAGGAGGGAGCCAGCCTTGTGACGGGCGGAAAAACCCCGGACGATCCGCGCCTCGCCAACGGATTTTTTATCGAGCCGACCATCTTCTCCGGCGTCACCATGAACATGCGTATCGCCAAGGAAGAAATCTTCGGCCCGGTGCTCTCGGTGATCAATTGGCGCGACGAAGAAGAAATGCTCGAGCAGGTGAACGACGTCGAATACGGCCTGACCGCCGCGATCTACACAACGAACTTGGCGAACGCGCATCGCGCCGCGAGTCGCGTCGAGGCCGGCTTCGTCTGGATCAACCATTCCGCCTCCCATTTCCTGGGTACACCATTCGGCGGTTTCAAGCAATCCGGAAATTTCCGGGAAGAGTCGATCCACGAACTTCTTTCGTTCACGCAAATGAAAAATATCACCATCTCGCTCTGAACGAATCGCGGAGGCGCGAGAGATTGGGCGGAAGTTCTATCGGCAAAGGACTTGTGTCCCCGGATCTAATCATCCCTCCATACCGTAAATTCCGGAGATACTCGTTCCAGCGCCCCCAAAATGATTTGAATTGACGGGATAGCCGAACGGACGTATGTTTTCCTGACCGAGGGAAATCTCCACGTTAAGGGTGAGGTGTAAACACATGTCAGCACAGCGCGCCAGGTATCGTAGCTCAAACGCAGTTCCGATTTTGCTAGCCCTGATGGCTTTTTTGGTTGCAGGCGCCACGGCCCGCTTGGGCATGGCCAAGACGGCACCCAAGCCCCCGAAGGCTGCGGCCGCCCCGGATATCTCCACGGATGATCTCCAGCGGTCCCTTCGCCTGGATACCTATACAGAGGTGGCTGACAGTGGCGCGGCGCGCGGCGAAACCATTTACTTCTATAAGTGTTGGATGTGCCACAACCAATACACCAAGAGCGCCCCTTTATTGAAGGACCTGTTTCAGCATGAGAGCCTGTCGTCCGGCGACCCCGTGAATGACGACAACGTCACCGCCAAAATTAAAGAGGGCGGTCCCGGAATGCCCGCTTTTCGCACCAGTCTCTCCGATACGGATGTCGCGGATCTGCGCGCTTATTTTCACTCCGGAAAATGCTGCGTGGAAGGCGAAAATCCGCCGCCGAACCCCTGGTATCGCGCCGAGACGCAGAAATGGCCGGTGCAGAGCGGCCTCGCCGGCGGCGCTAGCGGAATGGTGCGGATTGCTAGTGGAGATTCCCCAGAGGGCGTAGGCGTGCAGCTGATCGCGCCGAACGGTGTTCGAACCACTGTATATGCCGACGGGGCAGGCAAATTCGAATTCCCGAAGATGCAAGCCGGCACGTATACCCTGCGCATTCCAACTCCTGTCCCATTTAAGCCCTATCGGCGAGACTCGGTCTCGATCAGTGGTGCCACCAAGCTCGACGACATCGTGCTGGAGAGAGTCGCCGCCTCGGATGATCTGCCTGCCTCAGCGGCGCTGGAGTCTCAGCTCAGCAGCGCGGAGATTTTGTTTAACTTGCCGGGCTCGGCGGAAGAAAAGGCAATGCTGCAAAAGAATTGCTCCGGATGCCATTCCTGGCAACAGATTTTCAGGAATCGCTATGATGAACATAGCTGGAGCCTGATTGTGGATCGCATGATGCATTTCACCGGGACGGCAATCGCTGTTCGCAACAAGCCCATGTCCGCCCCGGACCCCGAATACAATATTCTCGTCAAGTTCCTGACCCGAGTCCGCGGACCGGAATCCCAGGACATGGCCCTACGGGTATTCCCGCGGCCCCGCGGAGAAGCGACCCGGGTCGTCGTTACGGAATACGAGCTGCCGCAGCAGCTGCTGGCCCTGCACGATGCAACAGCGGACGCGCAGGGGAATATTTGGTTCACCAGTCACAAGACGCGCTACGTCGGCAAGCTCGATCCCAAAACCGGCATTGTGAAGGAGTACACGATTCCCCTGACCCCTGGCGCCATGCCGGGGACGCATCACGCCGTGATTGACAGGAACGGCATCGCCTGGATTTCGGAAAATTGGGCGCATCAGCTCAACCGGTTGGACCCGAAGACCGGAGATGTGAAGCAAATGCGTATCGCGAGCAAGAGCCCCATTAACGTGCCCAGCTTCGGAAATTTCACCCTGGACGCGGAGGGTTTTGTTTGGGATGCCCGCGAGGACAAGATTGTGAAGATCGATCCTAACGACGGCAAGGTCGTTAAGGAGTGGCCGCTTCAGACCACCAGCAGCTACGACAACGCTATTTCTTACGATGGCAGGTATTGGGGCGGCAGCGGGCCGGCAACTTGGGGCAACACCGTCGAGATGCTGGACATTGAGACGGGGAAAATTCTGAATTTGAACAGCGGCGAACACATGATGACCGCGAAACGCGGCGGGTTCGATCCCTTTGGAAATACCTGGTGGGGCGGAGCGGATGGCGCCCTGATCGAGCTCAACGCCAAGGCGGCCCGAATTGAAGAATACTGGCCGCCGACGGCCCCGGCTCCCTACACCGATTTCTACGAGGCCATGCCGGACAAGAACGGGGAGGTGTGGGCGGGCGTGCTGCACGGCCGGCAGATGCTGCGCCTCGATCCCAAGACCAGCCGGTGGGTTTCCTATCAAATGCCGGAGCCTTACGCGTATGACCGGCGAACCTATATCGACGCGTCCACTCATCCGGTAACGGTCTGGTATGTGGACTACAATAATTATCTAGTCCGCGTCCAACCGCTCGACTAACTGTCGCCGAAGGAAAGGCCGTAGCTCTTCATGCCCGCTGGCCGCAGGGTGCTTTTTGCCCTGCGGCCCATGTAGTTTTTGTGCGCGCGAGGCAGCCGCAAAAAATCCCTCACACCTTCCCCTCTGGCTTTGAATTTTGCGGATAAAGTGTTTATTTTTGTCATTCCGAGTGAAGCGAGGAATCTCTCTGAGGGGTTAGGCCGATGAAAAGAAAGAGAGATTCCTCGCTTCGCTCGGAATGACAAAATCGCGGGGAGACTTTTTTCGCAGCTTGTCTATAGCCTGGAGCGTTTTCCATTCAAGTGTTTACACTAGAGAGCATCTATTTCCAAGCCAGGCTTTGAAAGCATGTAGCGCTACGTATAGATAGGTGCGGAAAACGCTCTGTCGATTCTGTGGGATCGTCCACGGACTTCCGTCGTCTGTATTCGGACTCCAGTTGGACCCTGGAGCTTGAGACTTCCTGTCGCGCCGGGCCCCCCATCCGGGATTGACGAATCGGATCAACTTTCTTTTTTTCATCTGTGAGTTCGAGGCGGATTCCCACTAAAATTGATCCCATTCGATACTTATAATGAAGGAATAAAACACATGTCACTCGAAGAACGCCGCCGTTCGGAGCGGTTTAATTGCGGGGTGCCGCTCACGGTGGAATGGACGAATGGTTCTGAAAGGCGACTGGCCCACGCGATCACCCAGGATGTGAGTTCCGGCGGGATGTACTTCTTGTTGCCGGAAGCGATCCCCGATGGCACCCCTGTTGTCGTGGAGATGACTCTGCCTGCACAGGTCACCCTTGGTACCCCGGTGAAAGTGCGCTGCATGGGGCGCATCCAGCGCTGCGTCCAGAAGCCGGGCGAGTCCACGGGCATGGCTACGATGATTGAAAAGTACGAGTTCTTATCCAGCAGTGAGGATGCCGCGCAAGATCTGGCCCTACCTGCCGATCTCCAGCCAACTCCCGGAAAGTCCTCCTAGCGAATTTTGGCCTATTGTCCCGTACTGTCTGCAGCCCACATCCTGATGAGACCGTTGCCTGTGAATCGGCCTGCTCACGCAGTCACAATGGGACCCTCTCCAGGGGCAAATTCATTGTGCCGAGCGCGGGAGGAAGCGTACGATATTCGTGACGCGGAGGTCCGAATCGGTAATTCCAGCCAAATCGGAAATTTCCGCCAAAAACAACGGACCCTCTCATGGACGCCTCCTTACACCCAACTCACGAGACAAAAATCTCCGCTTGGCAACAATGGCTGGAACGCCCGGAAAAACTCCGGATGCACAGACCCATTTTCCAGATTCACTTGTGGGTGGGGATGGTGGCCGGTCTCTATATTTTTGTCATGAGTGTTTCGGGCAGCGCCATCGTTTACCGCAACGCACTCGAGGGTTCGGGCAACCCACAGCCGCAGGTTTTTCGCGTGGTCGAATGGCTTGTGGATCTTCACGAGAACTTGCTGCTCGGAATGACAGGCCGGGCCATAAACGGCATTGGCGCGCTCGGTTTGACGTTACTTTGTCTGACGGGAATTATTCTGTGGTGGCCGGGGGTCGCGCACTGGCGTCGCAGCATGACCGTGAACTGGAGGCCGAGTTTCGCGAGGCTGAATTGGGACCTGCATAATACACTTGGATTCTGGTGCCTCTTTTTTGTTCTAGTGTGGGCAATCTCCGGAATCTACTTTGCCTTTCCCGATGCGTTCAATGCAGTCGTGGGCTTCTTTCAGCACCCTAGCACAAACGGCAAGCTTCAATTCGGCGACTTGACTCTGGTGTGGTTGTCGAACCTGCACTTCGGCAGATTCGGCTGGTTTACCGAGGTGCTTTGGACTCTGGTTGGGCTTGTGCCGGCGGTTTTGTCCTTCACGGGCGTATTCATGTGTTGTCACCGTCTGCTAGTTCGCAAAGGCGCCCCGCTGTCCATCGATTGAACCCTGTCTTCACGGGTTTGTGCCTGTCATTCGCCCAGTCGGATGTGCCACAGAAACTGGGCGTCGCTCGGGTCCCTGTTCGTTCTTGTATTGGCCCTGCATAAATATCCCAGTAAATAAAACGGATTAGATGGATCGGCGGAATCGATGCTGGCGAGCGGACTTTTGTTCTTGAGCTACCGGGTCCCGGCCAGTACCATCTTCTGCCAGCGTTTCGCACCGCTGCGAGCACGCACATTTTCAGGGGAGCCACACACAATGCCGCCCGCCGTCAGCGAATGGTCGAACCTGTTTCTCCGTTGGATCCACGTGCTCGCCGGGATTTTCTGGATCGGGCAGACGTATTACTTCACCAAGCTCGAGGGACGCATGGCTCTGGATGAAGAGGCCGCGCGAAAATCCGGCCGTCTCCCCCAGGTGTGGCTGGTGCACAGCGGCAGCTTTTCCGTGGTCGAAAAGCAAGCATCGCCTAAGAATGTGCCGGCGAAATTTTACTGGTTCCGCTGGGAAGCGTTGATCACCTGGATTTCCGGCTTCCTGCTGCTGGGGCTGCTGTATTACTCCGGGGGACTGTTGTTGGATGACAGTGTTTCAAATATCGGCATGGGAACAGGTGTGGCGATTGGCCTCGGCACGTTGTTTCTTGGTTTTGCCGTGTACGAAGGAATCTGGAGGTCGCCGCTCGGGCGAACGCCGATCTTGGCCGCAACCATTTGCTATCTTCTCGTCGTGGCACTTGCTTATGGACTGACTCACGTGATTAGTGGGCGCGCGGCTTACATTCACATCGGCGCGTTGTTTGGCACAATCATGGCCGCCAACGTCTGGATGGGCATCCTACCGGCAACCCGCAAGATGCTGGAGTCCATTCGCGCCGGCAAGCCCATCGATCAAAAACTAGCAGAAAGAGCAAAGGGCCGCACCATCCACAATACGTACATGACCGTCCCGCTGATTTTCCTGATGATCAGCAATCACTTTCCGACGGCCACTTACGGCGCAAGCTACAACTGGTTGATTTTATCCGTACTCGTGCTGGCGGGCGCCGTCTCGGCCAAGTTCATCTACAAAGCCTGAGAATCCTCGCGCAACGGCCCTGCTCAAGACGAAAACAAGCGGCAACGCCGGCTGGAATCAAACCCAGCCGGCGACGCCACTCTATTCCTAGCTTTCAAAATCACCACGATCTACCCGTGGTGAAGTCCACTTACCATTTCCCGCCATCGTAATGGCTGAAATCGAACAGATCAAAAAGGTCGCTGATTGCTGGACTGTTCGTCGGCACGTATGGGTTGCCCGAATCGGCCTTCGGGTTCGGGAAGTTGTCCCGGCTGCGGTGTGTGACCGGACCGATTCCCCAGTTCCTCTCGATGAATTTGAGGATGGAGACATGGTCCGCATAGTCATGCGAAATGTAGCCCGCCGACTTCAGGTAGGGAGAGACGACGAGAAAAATGATCCGCGTGCCGTCGCCGAAAAAGTCCAGCGGTTGCACGTATCCTGAATCGTAGTAACCGCCGCCCTCGTCCTCGGTAATGAAGATCGCCGTGTCCTTGGCGTACGGGGAGTTCTGCACCATATCCACGATTTTCTGCGTGAAGCCTTCGAAGAGATCCAGCTTCGACGAGGACGGGTGGCCGTCTACATATCCGCTGGGCTTGACGATGGAAACTGCCGGCAACGCGCCGTTGGTAATGTCCGCGTACAGGTTGAGCGTATCCTGCATGTGCGCTGCCACCTGATCCGGGTGCGACATGATCGAAGTGTCATACTGGAACGGATTGCAAATGTTGCAGTATTCGTCGGCATCCGGCCCGTTGGTTCCGTAATTGATCTGGTACGGATCGGGGACGTAGTTGTTCCACTGATCGCCGTAGTATTTCCAGGAAACCCCGTTGGCGTTCAGGTCGTCGCCGATGCTGGGTGTTGACGAAGGCGGAATCGTAAACGGCGTGTTCGCCGGATTCTGGTCAATGTATGCGTTCAAGCCATTACCAAACCAACCTGGATTGTAATTGTTCAGCAGGTAATAATGACCCTTTTCGCAATGAGGTTCGACGTTGAGGGACCTGAGGTAATGGACGATGGGGCCGACGCCTGGTTGGCTGGGGTCTGAGCAATCGCTGTAGGATCCGCCGCCGTAAACCGGGGAGGCCGTATAGGGTGGCCCATAGCCGGCATTATTGCTAGTGCCATAACCATCTTCGGTATACCAGTTGTTGGTGCCGGGCGCCGGATTGGGGTTCTCTATCTCGTTCACGTATCCTGTGTCCGGATTCGCTCCGCCCATATAGGGATCGGTGAACACCTCCGCATCGTTGTTCGGCGGCACTTCCGGGTGTCCGTTCCCATCACTGAACCAGATCATGTCCCCGTGACCGAACATGATGTGATTTGCGCCCGTCCCGCCGTCGACGGATTGGTGGAAGTTATCGCTTGTCGCGTAGTTATCCGCGAGGCTCTTGAAATAGGGCACATCGCCTTTTTGCACATTGTAGAAACCCAGGGCGGTTGAGCCTTCCCCGGTGGTTTTCGCGCTAGGAACGCTGGTCAGGTAATTCGTGGTAAAGCAAGGTGTCACATCTGCGTCCGTGGAACAAAGTGGCGCCTGGCTTACCCCGTCAGTCCCCGCTCCGACGGTCACTTCCACCCAAGAAAACAGCTTGGCGTCGCAACCGGAGGGATTGTCCCAGCTTGCATGCTCCAGCCCGCAATTGAGCTGCTGCCACATCTGGTAGAAGCGATGAACCGGGCTTGCCGCATAGTCGTTGTAGCAAAACGCCGTGTCGACGCCGCAATCCGCGCTGTTCGTCAATTGAAACGGTCCTGCCGGCAACGTCTCGACGTTGGTGAAGCGCACATCCGGCGTTTTTTTCGCCAGGCCGGTGCCACCACTGGCGAGGTCCGCATAGTAGGTTTGGCTCGAGGCCGGATCGATCGTGTTTGGCAATCCTGATTCTGACAGCTCCGCGCACAACAGCGCCGTCTGCGTGGATGTGGTCCCGCAGTCGCTGGAGGCTGCAAAATAACCGTACGGTCCATTCTTGGGACCGGGACCGCCGACCAGCGGCGCCGGGAGCTGATTGCTGGGAAATTCCTGTTTCGGCGGGCTCAGCAGAAACGTGTCGGTATCCGTGGCCGCCAGTTGGTGAGCCTTGTCGAAATTCGGTCCGGGAACCGCATCCTTGTTGTCGTTGAGCTTGATGATCCCCTTGGAGAGCAGGTTATCCACGTGCTGCCCATCCTTCGGAACGTACGTGGCGAACACGTGATCGAAGCTGCGGTTTTCACCGATGATCACGATGACGTGCTTGATGGGCGTGTGGGTATGGCGATCCCGCTGATCGTCTGGCGGCGCGGCGCTGACCAAGGAAGCGCCTATCGTGAATTGAAAAAGCGCGACAGACGTAAGCGCGAGACGCGCATATTGAAACATTTTTGATACAACTTTCCCGCAGGACATTCATCCTCCTAATCTTTCGGCTGTGGAGTTCTACCCCGGCTGAGAGTAGTAGCCCGGGGGTGTTACGATTGCATTGCCCGCTGTTAAATGCCAGAACAATTTGAAGTACTAGGACTGCTATAACCTTGTTTTAGCCGGTAGCATGCTGCTTTGCTTGCGCTGCGGCGATCCAGTTCAAAAACATAAATTTCAATTGGAGCGGTATTTTGAAGTTCGTCGGAATCCCAAGGCTGGCGCATTCCGCATTGGAAACGGCTCGATTCACGAACCCGATGCATAACATGTTTTTCCGAGAAAGAGGGCGCGACGAAGGAATGATGCAGCTCGCTCGCGTGAAGAGTCGAGCGAGTTTGTTCGGGCGCGAATTTAATTCTTGGCGGGAGTATCGGAAGGCAAATGTTTTTTTTCAAGGCCGGATGGGATGGTTGTAGTCGTCCCCGCCGGTTCCACCCGGATGAGTCCCATCATCCCTCCATCCTCGTGCTCCAGCAGATGACAATGATATACAAATGTGCCAACGGTATTCGGGTCTCGAAAATCCATCCGCAATCGAACGCTCGGATATGCGAGCGCTCTGCCGGTATTGTATGGGACGTTGACGGTATCGCGCAGAAACGGCTCATTTACGGGTTTTCCAAGATAATCGAGCAGCAGGAAATGCAGTTGATGAATGTGGAATGCGTGCAATTCGCTCGACCGGTTCTCGATGATCCAATCTTCCACTGTTCCCTGCTTGGCGATAATGTTCGGTATGCCCGATTGCGGATCGAAGGGCGCGGGCGTTTGGCCGTCCACCGTGACGTAAAATTCCGTCGCGCTATTGGGGTTGTTCGGATCGAGCAGCTTTTCCGAAAAATACAGCCGCCGCGTACGCACGGGCGCCACATTGCCCAGCCATGGCATTCGCGGCGGAGGGAGCGGTTCCGGCGAAGCGGCAAGGATCGAGCGCGGCTCGGGCGCATCCTCGGAAGCTGAAATTGTGGCAATCGCCCGGTTGGGATCGTTTTCGCCGCCTGGTCCCGTGTCCACGGTTCGCGTCACGAGAAGGCCCGTGGTGCCAAGAGGTGGCCCCTTCACGATGAATTCCACCCGCGCACCCGGCGGCACTCCCAGATGTGTTTGCCAGTCCACGAAATCTCCCATCGCACCGTTTTCGTTCAGCGGGACGCCGTCCAGGGCCACGAGCCCAAGCTGCTGCGGCTGGCGATTGAATAGCACCGCCAAATTGAGATAGGTAATCGCCGAAGCATTCAAAACGCGCCACAATTGCCGCTCTTCCGGCTTGATCTTGATCACGGCAGGCGGATAGTCGGGATAGGGAACCGGAACGAAATTGATCGAGAGGTCCTTCGCGGGTTTGCCGAACCCCGTGCCAGTATTCGCCGCGTCTCCATCTTGATCGATGAGAAATTTCGGCACGACCGGCTCCGATTTCGAAGGCGGCGCATTGGGATTCACCAAATCCTGATCGCGAATCGTCAGCACGCGCTCCGGCAATCCCGCCACTCCCTTATTCGCGCGCTCGATACCTTCGACGATGAGCGCGCCCGACGCTCCGCCCAATACCTGCGCCTTCGTGAATCCGTGAATGTGCGGATGGTACCAATACAATCCGGGCGGTTCGTCCTCCGGAATGCGAAACCGGTACTCGAACGGCGAATCGCCCGGACCGATCGAAGTCTTCAAAACTTCGTCCTCGTGACAAACCGGCGGAACGGTCAATCCATGGAAATGAAGATTGGTGGAAGTCGCCGTCATGGCGCCGGCCGCGCACGGATCTTCATTTTTTCCGGCATGGGCGCGAGCCTCATTCGTGCCGGCCATGCCAGCCATTCCGGTCATTCCAGCAGGAAGACGCTTTCCTGCGGCGGCTGTAGCATCGGAGTCCTTCAAATCGTTTTTTAAATGCAGGATGAGCAGATCGCCCGGCTTCAATCTTAAATTCGGCGCTTGGTTCCCTTTCGCATCAACGTAACAGTAGCGTGTGGAGCCATCCGCCTCAGTGAAGTTGTGCATCGTCAGGTCAACCTTCAGCACCCCGTCCCGGCTGCGCAAATCCTCCGGTTCCATGACCGCGCTTCCAGCCGAGGGCCGCTGGCAAGCATCGCTTGCCACATCCTGGGCCTTCAGGACACCGTGCCATTGCACAAATATTACGCTCGCAAACGCGAGCAAAACTCGCTTCTTCACCTTGGAGCCCGCCTCCAAACCTCGCGTTCCTCCACCATCAGCTTGCATATCTCCCGTGTGTGGCCGCACAGTGTCCCCCACCTAAATCAACCCACCATGAATAGGATTCTACGCTACTGTGAATTTGGACTCCGTCAGCTGCGTTCAACTCGCGGCGCGACGGGAATCATACGTCCCTTCTCCAGTGTGAAGAGGCTTCCCCGCCATTCGATGCGGTTCATGGCGAAGCTTGCAAGCCAGACGAAAAACGAAAGCAGGTCGCGCACCGGCAACAGCCAAATTCGGCGCCGCAGGACCGGATCGCGCAATCCCCAGATGCCTACGGCCCAGGCCATCCCGAACCGCAACACAAAATAGGCACCGAGATAGGCCGCGGCGATGGCAGCGGATGGCGCAACGAAGGCCGCGGCGATCGCCCAGGGCAGTCCGTGCGTAAACAGCATTCCAAAATGCCCGCCGGGGCGAATGTTGCGAATTCCGATGGCCCAGCGCAATTCGTGCCGCAGGTACGCGCTCAGCGTCAGCGAAGGAAACGCCATCCACACCGGCTCGGGCAAGAGCTCGATCCGGTATCCGAGCGCGGCGATGCGGCGGCCGAGTTCATAATCGTCCGAGTGCAGTTCGACCATGGCCTCGAAGCCGCCGATTTCGCCGAGCCGCTGTTTCGTCGTGGCCATCGTCGAACCCATCATGAATTTCAGCCCCTCAAGTTCGCGGGCGACGAGTGCGGCGCCGCAAAATGCCGCCGACGATCCCACGCAATCCATGGCCGCGACGAATTGCAGATTGTCCCGACCGCGATACAGCGCGGTCACGCCGCCGACTCCGGGATCGCGAAACATCGCCGCGACGCTTCGCAAATATCCCGGCTCGACGCGCACGTCGCTATCAGTGATCACCAGCAGGTCGTGCCGCGCCTCGCGCACCAGGCGGCAAAGATTGGAAACCTTGGTGTTCGGGCCAAGCCGCTCCGCCACAACGATCAGGCGGATGGACCGCTCGGGGAAATCCGCGATCAGCTCTTGCACCACAGGCACAGCCGGATCGTCAGGATCGTTCACGGCAAACAAAATCTCAAATTCCGCCGGGTAATCCTGGCGGCAAAAGCTGGCGAAGTTTTCATATGCACCGAGATCCAGGCCGCGAATCGGCTTCAACACGCTGATCGGGCGCACATCGTTATTTGCCGGCGGCGTTTGGCCCGCTCCACGATGCGCCACGCGAAAAAATCGCCATGCGGAATAAATTCCTACGAGGTAATAAAACAGCGGGCCGAGCGCCATCCCCAGGATCGTCCACCGGACGATTGCGACCGCGGAAGGGTGTAGCAGGGCCGCGGGCAAATCATCCACCCACGCCATGCCGACGCCGAGGCAGATCAAGAAAATTCCTGCCCAGCGCGTCCGGTTCAACTTCTCGCCCAAAAAGATTTTCGCCCCGAATGCTCCGGCCACATAGGCGAGCGACGTCGCGGGCATCACAAAGCTGACGGGAAACCACGACAGCATCGTCAGAAACGAAAAGAACGACAGCGTCATCAGCAGCACGCCAACCCAAAGCCAACCGACGCGCATCGCCCGCAGGACGAACAAAAAAATCGCCCGGGGATGGAAATCGTGGACTTCGCCCAGCAGTTTCATGGCGTGCGTCAGGCAAATTTCTCCGCCCGTGCCGGTCACCACCACGAAGATGAGAATGAACGCCGTGCGCATATTAGTTTGGAATTTTCTGCGGAGTCGTGCGATGCGGCGTGCGATTAATCAGCACAACGCCGAGGACGATCAGAACGATTCCCACCCAGCGCGCCGCGGAAACCTGCTCGTTCAGGAACAAGTACCCGAGCAGCGGGACGAGCGCGTAAGCAATCGCCGAGAAGGGCATCACGAAACTGTAGTCGGCCCACGAGAGCACGAGCATGTGGCACACCATGAACCCCAGCATCATGGCGATCCCGGCCCAGATGGTGCCGCTCGTCAGAACACGCACCGCGCCGGCGATCAGCGATGAAACATGCGAGAGATCCACGTCCCCCGCGTCCTTCATCCCTTTGCTCAAAATCGTGTTCCCCACCGATCCGAGCAGCACGAGTAGAAAAAGCAGCACGTAGGTTTTTGTCTGGTGAGTTTTTGGAGCGGTCATCGCAGAGGAGGTTCTGGTGGCACAAACTTCAGTCTATGCTAAAGGTCATTTCCCCATTTTGTCATTCCGAGCGAAGCGAGGAATCTCTCTTTCTTTTCGTGGGCGTAACCCCTTGAGAGATTCCTCGCTTCGCTCGGAATGACAAAAATAGTTACTATCTTCCTCAACCCCACAGGCTGAAGCCTGTGCCACTGAGGCCCAGTTCAGTCCCCAGAGCTCGAAGCAGCCGCGGTGGATTGCGCCATCTCCCGCGCCGTCTCCTTGTGCCCGTGCAGGAACTTAAAGAATTCGACGCCCTCGCGCAGCCGCCTCTTCATGACTTGCGGGTCGCGCAACATTCCCCCGAACAACGAGAGCATCTTCCGCGGACGGAAATAGAACCTCCGGTAAAATTCGTCCACGGAGGTGTAAATGACCGTCGAGCTGAGCTTCGGATAATTCATGGCCGCCGACTGGATCCCGTGCGTATCCACGAGTTCTCCCGTTTCAATTTGCAGCCAGCCATTCTCCTGCGCCTGCCGGTACAGTTCCGTGCCCGGATAGGGTGCGGCCAGGGAAACTTGAATCGTTTCCGGCTCAACATCGCAGGCAAACTGGATCGTCTGCTGGATCGTTTCCGGCGTCTCGCCTGGAAGCCCGAGTATGAAGGTTCCATGAATCTTGATTCCAAGTTCCCGGCAATTGCGCGAAAATTCGCGCGCGATATCGATTCGCACGCCCTTCTTGATATTGATCAGAATCTGATCGTTCCCGGATTCGTAGCCCACGAGCAGGAGCCGGAGTCCGTTGTCTTTCAAGATCTCGAGCGTTTTGCGCGGGACATTGGCCTTGGCGTTGCACGACCAAGTAATTCCCAGCTTGCCCAGCCGCTTGGCGATCTCTTCCGCGCGCGGCAGATCGTCCGTGAACGTATCGTCGTCAAAAAAGAATTCGCGCACCTGGGGAAAAAGCTCCTTCGCCAGCTTCATTTCGGCGACGACATTTTCCGTGCTGCGCACGCGATAGCGATGCCCGCCAATCGTCTGCGGCCACAGGCAGAAGGTGCACTTCGAGCGGCACCCCCGCCCCGTATAGAACGAGAGATATGGATGCTGCAGGTAGCCGTTAAAATAGTTCTCAATCGTCAGGTCGCGCTTGTAAACCTCCACCACGAAGGGGAGATCATCCATATTTTCAATCGTGGGACGGGGCGGCGTGAGCGTGACGCGCCCATTGTCGCGATAAGCAATTCCACCAACGTCCTTGAGCGGCTTCCGCCCTGCAATATCCCTGCAGGTGTAGTCAAATTCGCCGAGCGAAACCCAATCCACCGCCGGCGCCGTGTTCATAGACTGCAGCGGCTGGACGCCGACATGCGCCCCGACCATCCCAATCATGATTTTCGGATTCACTTCCTTGAGGCGCGCGGCAAACTTCGCGTCGTTGGAAAACGACGGCGTGCTGGTATGCAGCACGGCCATCTCGTAATCGCTCGCCAGCGGCGCCACTTGCTCCACCGTCAGCCCATCGGGCGGCGCGTCCACCAAGCGGCTGCCGGGGATCATGGCCGCCGGCTGCGCCAGCCACGTCGGATACCAAAACGATTTGACCTCGCGACGCGCCTGATAGCGCGACCCGGCCCCGCCGTCAAAGCCTTCATAGCTCGGCGGATTCAGAAACAGCGTTTTCATCACTTCGGGCATTCTGTTCTTCCCCCTGATCCGGGAACTTCTCGGCGAAAGCGAACGTCCCGTCGCCAATATCTTACCTGAAACGAGGCCAGCGCCAAAAGAAAACTCGGAATGAAGTGTTGTCCCAATCTGAAAATCCCCCTGAGACTGTTTGATGATATCCAACATTCTTGCTCTGATAAAGGAAGGGTTGATCGGACGGTCAGCGAAAGGTAGGGAAACCCTGATAAGATTCGTAAGAAAGCCGAACAAAGAAAAGCTTGACAAGCAGCCTATACGCTGCTTTTATACTAGATAAAGCAGTTTACAAACTGCCTTATACATTGCAAATGCAGCTTGGAGCCTACATGAAGCCCCAATTTCGCCAACTTAGACTAAACCAACTGGCCGCCATTCTCGACGAGTTTCCCCACCCCAAATACACGCCTCGCCCAGCACGAGGCTGGCTCCGCGCGATTCGAGAGGCGCTAGGGGTATCCCAACAAAAAGTTGCCGCCGCCGCGAAGGTAAAGCGACAGAGTTTAATTGGTTTCGAGAAAGCCGAGGCCGGAGATCGAATCACCCTCCGCAATCTTCGACGCGTAGCGGACGCAATGGATTGCGAGTTGGTCTACGCGATCATGCCGAAGTCCGGATCGATTCAAGAACTCGCGGAACAACGGAAGCGAAGCGAGGCGACGAAACGTGTCCTGTCGGTGGAACGCACCATGGCACTGGAGGACCAAGCGTCGGGGGGCTTGAAAGAGTTGATCGAGGAAGAAACCAAACGAACGAACAAGAGGTCATGAGCGATCCAATCACAAACTTGAACCAGGCCACGAACTGGATCCAAGCTCCCGGAAACACGCCGCTCACTCCCGACGAATTGGCTGGATTGCGGCCGAGCCTGGCAACGAATGGTGAACTGGATCAGTTTGAACGCTCGAATATTCTGGAAGCCAATCGCTGGGCGTTCCGTCCCCGCGTGCTGAAACGGGAAGACCCGTTCATCGAGCCCTATCTTCGCGAACTGCATCGGAGGATGTTCGAGGAGACCTGGACCTGGGCCGGAAAGTATCGGAAGACGAATAAACACGTGGGCGTTCCGTTTCACCAAGTGATGAATGGCATTGCGGCCGTTCTTGGCGATGTCCACTATTGGCTGGAGAACGAAACGTTTGACATTGAGGAAATCGCCATTCGTTACCATCACCGCCTGGTTTGGATCCATCCGTTCCCCAACGGGAATGGGAGGCACGCTCGTCTGCTCGCGGATGTTATCGCCGTGAAGAGCGGCCGAGAGCGGTTCACATGGGGATCAAATGAACTAAAAGAGGCAGGGCCGGCCCGCGCGGAATATATCCGTTGTTTGAAAGCGGCAGACGCAAACCACGAGGACATTCGAAGCTTGCTGAACTTCGCGCGCGGTTAGCATCGATGCAAACGCTGCGGTCGCGGACCGGGTTTGCCGCCGCGATCGCGCTCAGGACGCGATTTTAAACGGGGGCCAAAGAGGGCGCGGAAAAAAGGAGCGGGAATTTTTCCGGCCACCTATAAAAGCGCTCCAAATGAGGCTACTGCAGCACCTGCGCCAGTTGCCCCGTCGTGCGCAACAATTCCAGCTGAGCTTGCTGCCGCGAATAGTTGGCGTCCAAAAACGCCAGCCACTTGTCGTTTTCTTCGATGTGCGCGGCCTCCAGGTCCTTCAAGCTGCCCCGACCCTCGTCAAACTGTGCCTGCAACACGCGCACGTTCTCCTGCGCCAGTTGCAGCTCCAGCCGCGCCACTTCTCCGGAAAGTTCCGCCTCGCGCACCATCCTGGCCTTGCGGCGGACATCCAGGGAAAGCTCGCTGCGCTTCTTTTGCAGCGCCAGATTGGCGGCATTGAAATCCGCCTGCGCGAAGGCCACGGCGGAAGAAGTGCGCGAGGCGAAGATGGGAATCTGCACCTGCACGCCAAACACAAGATTATTGCGTTGAAATTTTTCAAAAAAATCGGTGTAGTTATTGATCTTGGTCAGGACATTGTATTGGCCGATCAGCGCAAACGACGGCCAGCGCCCGCCCTGTTCGCCTTTCAGCTTGAATTCGCGTGCGCGCAATTCGGTCTGTGCCTGTTTCAACTCCACGTTGTTGTCCATGGCTTCCGAGACGACGTCCTTCGACGCTTCCGCAGCCGCGCCGGGAATTTCCTCCGTGGAAACTTCGATCGTCTCGTCCGCCGGCAGACCCATCAAGTCGCGCAACTCGCCGGTCAGGGAATCGTCGCGGTCTTCCATCTGCGCGATGCGCTGCTCGATTTGCGCCGTGGTCAGTTGCGCCCGGATCACCTCCACGGGAAGTTCGCGCCCGGTGTCCGCGCGTTCCCGCGTCGTCTCCAAAATCCGCCCCGCGCTCATTCGTTCGCCGTGCATCAATTCCAGCGCGTGCCGTACTTTCGCCAGCTCGAGATAATCCAGCGCCGCGCGCGTCATCACCGCGTCGCGCACGCCGTCCATCGAAAGCCGCTGCTCCTCGGCTCTTTGCTCCGCGGCGTGCTGTTCCCCCTTGAGGGGAGGATTGAAGATTTGCTGCGAATAGGAAAGGGCGAAAATGGCCGGCGCGCCCCCTCCCTCCAGCAGAGGAAAGCCGCTGGTGTAGGCCACGCCCGTCCCGGTATAAAGGTTGGGAAGGAAGACGGAACGCGCCACTCCAATCTGCCGCTGCATCACACCATATTGCAGCCGGGCCAGCGCCAGATCGCGGCTGTTGGCCACGGCCAGGTTCACGGCTTCCTTCAACGTCAACTTGCGCGCAAATTCCGTATCCTGCGCGCGGCTCGTCGCGGCGCCCGCCAAACTGGCCACTGCCAGACCAGCCGCGTACACGATTGCCGGCCATCTACGCCGCGCGCCCCCCCCCTGATTTCGTCTGCCCATCTTCTTGCACCTGCCTCCCATCGATTTCGCCCGCACGTACTCCGAGATCCTAGCCTGGATTTCTCATAGACCCGCGGAGATTGATCGTGAATTCCCCAAGCGCGAATCACGCCTATTCATACCGCAGCGATTCGGTCGGCTGCAATTGCGCCGCCCGCTCCGCCGGCAAATAACCGAAAAACACGCCCACCGAACACGACACCAAAAACGCCAGCACCACCGATTCCCACGGCACCGGAACGCTGATATTCGCCGGCAGCAACGGCCGCACCATGACCGGAATGGCCACCGCGATCAGAATTCCCAGCACCGATCCGAATCCGCTGATCATGAACGCTTCCAGCAGAAACTGATACAAAATTTCCTGGCGCCTCGCGCCGATGGCTTTTCTGATGCCGATCTCTCGCGTGCGTTCCTGAACCGTCACCAGCATGATGTTCATGATTCCGATGCCGCTGACCATCAGCGCGATGAATCCGATCAGCAGCAAAACGATGGTCAAGGCCAGCGCGATTCTTCGCGCCGCATCCAAGATCGAGCTAAGATTCTGCACCGAATACCGCGCCCGCGTGGGATGCCGGCTGGTCAGCAGCGCTTCCAGTTGGTGCGTCACCGGTATCACGCCCTCGGGCGTGCTGGCCTGCACGTACAGCATCTCGAGCGAGGAGTCTCCCAGGTAATATTTCATCAACGGAAAGGGAATAAGGACCGAGTAATCCTGAATTTCCGAAAGCCCGAAGGTTTCCACTCGTTCCCGAAAAACCCCGATAACCGTAAAGCTGAGTTCGCCGACACGCAGGCTATGCCCGATCGGGTCCATGAACGGAAAAGCGAAATTGGCGAGCTGCGTGGTGATCAGGCACACCCGGCTTCGTCCGGAAACATCCTCGGCATCCAGAAACCGTCCTTGCAAAATCAGCAAATTGCGAATCTGTTGAAAACCTTCGGTGACGCCCACCAGATTCACGTTTCGCTCGATGGAACCCGCATTCACGGTGGCCAGATCGCCGCGCGTTCCCGCCACGGCCACTATACCGGGAATCCCCGTTTTCGCGGCGTTCATGTCCTCGATAGATAATTCGTCCTCGAGCATGACCGGCCGGTTCGGATCGATGTCCAGCCGCGCATAGACCAGGTTGGAACCGACGCCCTCAATTTGCTGGATGACGTAGCGCCGCCCGCTGAGCGCCACGGTCACCACCAGAACGATGCAGGCGCTGCCGATAATCACGCCCAGCGTGGTCAAAAACGCGCGGACTTTATTGGCCCAAAGCGCGTCCAGCGCCACCATCCAGGTCTCGTTGCGCAGCATCATGAGGATTCCCGCGAACTATCACAAACTCATTTGCAATGCCGCCCCATCACACGGCCGGCCTGCTATTTCTTTTCCACCTTTTTCAATTCTTCTTCCACTGCCTTGTTATGCGGGTCCAGGGAAAGCGATTGCCGGAACTCTTCCTTGGCTTCGGAGAATCGTCCCAGGGATTCATACAATTTACCCAGCCATTCCCGCGCCACCGCGTGGGGCGGAAGGTCGGAATTCTCGGGGACGCTGGCCAAGTAGGATTTCAAGAGCGCGTCCGCTTCGCCGGGGTTTTTCCCCGTCATGATCAGCAGCACGCCTCGGTAGAACTTCAACCGGCGGTCATCGGGATCGATGCGTTCGGCCTTGTCGATGGCCTCGGCCATTTTTCCGGCATTGCCGCGCTCGCGGTAATAATCGCTCACCTCGAAATAAACGCCGATCCGGTCGGAATCGGAATCTAAAATCCTCTCGAACACCCTGTCCGCATCGGCCATTCGCTTCTTCGTGGTAAGAAACTCGCCGCGGGCCAGCTTCCCCTGAATGGCATCAAGCATCTCGAGCCCCTCGATAAGTTTCAGAGCTTTATCGTCGCCTCCTCCGACCACGCTGGGAGCGTTCATTTCGTACCGGATCAGATCGCGTTGCGCCTCGAAATTCCGCGGATTCAGCTCGACCGCGATTTCAAATTCCCGGCGCGTCTTTCGCGCCCAGCTCATGGCGCTCAAAAATAAGCTTTCCTGGGCCTTCCCGCCGTAAGCCTTGCCGAGCCAGTTGTGATATTCGGAGTTTTTCGGGTCCAGTTGGATGGCGCGCTCGAAGCTCGCGGCGGCGCGCGGGTATTCTGCCAGCTGATAATAACTTTTCCCTAACAGGAAATGCAGGGAAGCATCGTTCGGAGCGTATGCGATTGCGCCGTTCAGCGCGTCCACCGCCCGGTTATAGCGTCCAGCGTTGTAGTCGTGTTGCGCGTCGCCCACGGCAGACTGCCCTGCAAACGCGAACGTCCCGCTCCATCCGCAGACCAGAATCGCTACCACGGCCGCGAATCGGGAGCGCCGCCTCATTCCGGACGCACCGGTTTTATGCGCAAATCATCCTTGAGGGACGCTTCGCCGGGCAACGCCACCACATCGCCCTCGCTCAGGCCGGAAAGAACTTCGATCTTGGTCGGATTCGCGATCCCCACCTCGATCGAACGGCGGTGCAGGCGATTTTCCTCCACTCGATACACATATCGTTTGTTGCCGTCGATCGAAACGGCCCCACGAGGGACTACCAGAGCCCCCGGCCGTTCAGTGATGTGTATTCGCACGTCCACGGTGGTATTGGGGATTAGGTCGAGCCGGTCATTGTTCACCGAGCAGATCAATTCCCCGACGCTGCGCGTGCCCCGTGTCACCACCTGTTTCGGCAACACTTCGGTTCGCCCGTTCCAGACTCGGTCGGGGTGCGCGTCCCACAGAATCTCGACGGGCTGGTTGACGTCGATCTCCCCAAGCTCGGGCTCGTCGATGAACGCCCGGATTCGCACCTGGCGCAGGTCCGCCATCTCGGCCAGCAAGTCGCCGGCCTTCACGAAATCGCCTTGACGAATCGGCAGAGAATACAGCGTGCCATCGAAGGGAGCGGCCCCGTGCGCCGACTCCAGCCTCTCCTGGAGATCGCGGACGGTCGCGCGCGCACGTTCCACCTGAAGCGCAACGCGACCTTGATCGAGTTGCGCCTGCTGGTCCAGCGTTTGTTTCACTTTTTCCGTGGATCGAACGTCGGCTTCCGCCTGGGTCAGTTGCAGCCGGTTCTGCTCCAATTCTTCGGGCGTGGAGGCTTTCTCGTCCACGAGTTTGGTCAAGGTTTCGTTGTCGCGGTGCAATTGATCTCGACTCGCTTGCGCCTTCTGCAGATCGGCGGTGGCTTTGGCGGCCTGGCTCGCGTAGCCGCCCGCCTTGGCGACCTGGAGCGCTTCTTCCTGCGTGGCCAGATCGGCGCGAGCCTGCGCCAAATCCGCCTGAACCGACGTATCGTCCAAGGCAAAAAGCATCTGCCCGCGCTTCACTTGCTGGCCTTCGACGGCATAGACGCGCTGCACGAACGTCGGGTAGCGCGCGCGAAACGACACCGGCGACACTGGTTCCACCTTCCCGTTGGTGGACACGATCGAACTCAAATTCTCGCGCACCACGTCCGCCACCGCCACGCGCGCCGTGGACCTTCTCCCGCTGAGAAACACCAGCAGGGCGGTCAGCGCCAGGGCGCCGCCCACAAGGATCCACAGTCTTCGGCCCAGCGCCGATGTCATTCCGTCCTCGCTTTGCCAGACTCGACTGGCGAGATTAAAACTAGGCATTCTAACAAAGTTTCAAACGGCAAACGAATGGCCAACGGCGGTTTGGACGGCTCCGACTGCGTTCCTTAAGATGCGGCCATTTTTCTTCGGGATGCCGCGGCCCCAAAGCACACACACGGCGCGGCCTGTTGCGATGCCCGCTGGTATGCTAGAATTTGTATATGGCGACCGAACCCGCTCAACCCCAAAGCCACGCCCCGAAACACGAATCTCCGACGCCGGGGCAACCTGTGCTTCATCGTGTTTGCATTCAGTGTAACAACATGTTCCGCGTTACGCCTGGGAATTTTGACGCTAAGCAGTGTTCCAACTGCCATAAAGGCTAGCTTCCACGCCCTGTTTCCGATTCGTTACTCCATCCTGATGCCAATTGTTCCGTCGATCGGATACAATCTGCGCCGCATCCTCGCAAAGTGAATTGCAATGATCGAAGCCCGTCATCTGGTGAAACGCTTTCGGGACAAAAAGCGCGGCGCTGTGTGCGCCGTGAACGGCGTGAGTTTTTCCTGCCGGCCGGGAGAAATTTACGGACTCCTCGGCGCCAACGGCGCCGGGAAAACCACGATCCTGCGTATGCTCGCCACCATCCTCGCGCCATCGGAAGGCACTGCCATCGTCGCGGGATATGACGTCGCCAAGGATTCGCATATCGTCCGCTCGCGCGTCGGATTTCTTTCCACCGCCACCGCTCTTTACGGCCGCCTTTCCGCCCAAGAGATGGTCGAATATTTCGGCCGTCTGCACGGCCTCGATGAACCCACCCTGCGCCGCCGCATCGATGAAATTTTCACGCGCCTCGAAATGAACGATTTCCGCGAACGCCGCTGCGACAAGCTTTCCACCGGAATGAAGCAGAAAGTTTCCATCGCCCGCACGCTGGTGCACGATCCTTCGGTGATGATTTTCGACGAGCCCACGGTGGGCCTGGACGTCATGGCCGCCCGCAACATCGCCGGATTCATCCGGGAATGCCGCGACAACGGCAAGACGGTGGTTTTCTCGACGCACGTCATGAGCGAAGTGGAAAAGCTCTGCGACCATATCGGCATCATCCACGGCGGCAAGCTGCTGGCCGAAGGAACTCTTCCCGAGCTGCGGGCTCGCTACGGCATCCACGATCTCGAAGACCTATTCGTGAAAGTGATCGAATCATGAGCCTCCGCAACGTGGGCATCGTCTATCGCAAGGAGCTCGTGGATTCCTTGCGCGATCGCCGGACGGTGATCTCGATGATCGTCGTTCCTCTGCTCGTGATGCCCCTGCTCTCGATTGGAATGGGCGTTCTCTCCATCACGCTCGTGGGCGTGGCCATGCGGGAAAGGCCCAAGGTCATGATTCTCGGCGGCGAGGATTCCCCGCGCGTGATGGCGGAACTCGACCAACTGAAGGATGTGCGCATCGTTCCTGCCAGACCGGACTACAACGAAGAAATCCTAAACAAACAAATTCGTGCGGCCGTGGAAATCCCCGAAGGTTTCCAGGCCAAGCTTGCCGCCGGCGAATCTTCCACCGTGAAAATTTATCTGTATGAGGGTGAGCTAAGATCCGGCTTCGGCGCCGATCGCTTGCAACGATTCTTCAGCAATTTGCGGGACCGAATCGTTCGCCAGCGGTTCGAGGAGCGGCAGCTTCCTGCAAACCTGGCGCATCCCTTTGACATCGTGCAGAAAAATGTCGCTCCCCCCGAAAAAGTAGGAGGCGAGATCCTGGGCGGCCTGGTTCCCTACTTCGTCATCCTGCTCTGCATGACCGGCGCAATGTACCCGGCCATGGATCTGACCGCGGGCGAAAAAGAGCGCGGCACCATCGAAACGATTCTTTGCAGCCCGGTTTCCCGCACGCATCTGGTCTTCGGAAAATTTCTGATGGTGCTCACGGCTTCGATCGCCACCGCGACTCTGGCCATCGCCTCCATGGCGGCTTCCTTCGGCGCCGGCAAGAAGATCCTTCTCGCCTTCACCAATGGAGTCGCGGGTCCGGCCTTGCAAATCAGCATCACCGGAAAAGCAGTTGCCTCCCTATTCTTCGTCGTGCTGCCGCTGGCCGTATTCTTTTCCGCCGCCCTTCTAGCTCTCTCCATCTTCGCCAAAAGCTTTAAGGAGGCCCAGAGCTACATTTCTCCGTTGATGATCGTGGTGGTGTTGCCGGCGGTGGGCGCGATTTTGCCCGGCGTGGAACTCACCCCGGCGTTGGCGCTGGTCCCAGTGATGAACACCAGCCTCGTCGGCAAGGAAATCATCACCGGCACCTATCACTGGCCCTTGATCGCCCTGATTTTTCTGTCCTCCACCGTCTACGCCGGAGCGGCCCTGGCCATCGCCGTAAAATTATTTCAACGCGAAGACGTCCTGTTCAGGACCTGAGAAGAACGGTAGAGTTGGGAAGGCAGCAGGAGACAAAGAGGAGAAATCGCACGCATTGTTTTTTCCTGCCAGTGGAAGGCGACTTACTATCCTAGCTTTCAGAAAGAACGGGCTTGCCGTTTTTGACCACGATTCCGGGCAGTGTATAGGCAGCCGCTCCAGCTAGTTTCTTAGCGGGGTTTGATACTCCGAAAGTGTGCGTGCGCCCGCCCCTGCCGTGTTCAGCCTTGCTTCCTTCATACTTCCAATCATCCGCTGTTAAGAAGATTACGTCTACGCGCCAGATAACTACTGGATGGCCCGGTTTGATCGACTCCGTGGTGTCAACGAGATAACGCCAAACGATGTACCAGCCCGGGTGGTTGTAGTGGGATTGTATCGCCCAAGGCCGCGCGCTCCCCTTGGACTCCAGGGCCTCTCGCGGGGGAGGGTCGAGCCGGCCACCCAATGACAGATCGGGAAATCTTTGCTGAGCAATATCCGGGTGCTTATGCTTTTTGTAAGGACTGACCGCGTGCAGCGCCTTCACTCCGAAGATGCCGATGATCGCACTAAAAACGTTCGCTTGTTCCAAATAGAGATCGATTAAGTCGGCTGTCTGTTTCTCGACGTATTCGACCGCCCGCTCGATGTGGATTGGTTTTAGCTCTCTTGGTAGAGGCAAACGCGCCTCCGGATTTTCCATGAGCACCATTCGGCATAAATCGAACGAGCGCCGGGATCGATTTCAGGGCCACTGAATAGTACGCTGAATCCTTCTCAATCCCAATACTCGAGTATCCCACAGCTTCTGCCGCGGCAATCGTTGAACCGGCGCCCATGAACGGGTCCAAGATTACGCCCCGTCCCAGCGGGAGCGCGGCACGAACAAGCTGGCGCATGAAGGCTTGCGGTTTGAGTGAGGGATGAGGCGCAATCCTTCGTTCCTCTGCACGAGCAGGAGACGACTGGATTACGTCAAGGAATGGGTTCATTTCAGACACGCGGCGCAATCCGCCCGTCCCCCATTTGCGCAAGTTGTCTTGCACCCGGCCTTCACACGGTTTCCGAAATAATCCCCAAGGCTCCCAGCCGGACCGCGGCATGACGGATACGTCGTCAAACTCTTCATGCGCATTTTTTGGACGATCGCCCCCGCGCAAGGTTTGGACGAGACGAATGATCTCTCCGCGCTTCTCAAAACCTGCGTCCATCACCGGAAAGTACACGTGGTGCGAAAGCAGCGGATTCGTGGCAATCATAATGTGACCGCCCGGAACGAGGATGCGCATCGCCTCTTTGGCGAAATTCGAGAAGAATTTCCGAAGAGCGGCGATATCCGCTTTATCCAAGACCGTAAACCTTGGAAGCGGGCTTCGTTGGCAGCCGTCGAAGGAGGGAGGAATACGCCAGACTCCCCCGCGCCCGCTGCGTAGCTTACCTTTTTCGATTTCTGTATATTCTTTCAGTCCGTAGGGTGGGTCTGTCACAATGGCATGGATGGAATTTGCCTCTCGTGCTTCCAGCCATGCGAAAGCATCTGCGAGATAGATTCTGTAATTCACCGTAGTACCTGACTTTATCAAGCATTCCATCAATCGTCCATAAGCGATCCTCAAATCTCGACTCGATCGGGAGCCGCAAGTTTCAAGCTACGCCACGGCCTCATTCCTTGCCTCCTTGCCTCGGCGGTTCCCTGCCTCGGTTTTTCACGCGGGCCGTGCGTGCTCGTGATGCTCGTCCCAGGCGTTGGACAACCGCCGGACGGTCTCGCGCAACCGCACGGCCAGCTCCGCGATGGTTTCCAGCCGTTCGACGGCGGCGGGCGGCAGCCGGTCTCGCCGCGCGAGCAAGAGTTCCGTGTTTCCCAGAATTCCGGTCAGCGGATTGTTAACTTCGTGGCGCAGGATTTCACCGAAATCGCCGGAAAACTCGTCTTTTGGAAATTGCACCATTCCCGAGGCCCGCTCGGCCATCCGCACCCGGCGGTCCAGCATCCCCGCGACGATCGGCAGAAAATTTCCCGTGTGCGACACAAAATCCACGGCGCCCGAAGTAATCAGAAACGCCATCCCCGCCTGTTTCTCCGGCGCCGCCGCCACGACCACGGGCGCGACCTCGGTCAGCAACGCCACCGCGGACTCCACGCTTTCCTCCCCACGGGCGATGTCGATCGCGGATTCATCCAGAAACACGGCCGCAGGAGCACTGCGCCCGATCTTCTTGCGCGCCAGGTCGACTGACCCGACGATCAGGATGCGGTAGCGGCCACCGAAGGCGGCCAGCTCCTCGAAACATTGCTGTGCCAGCGCAAGATCGCCGCTGATGATGAAAATGGTCCGGCTCGTCAAATTCATGGCTTCCTCTTCATTGTTCCCGCACGGCGGCGCGCGACCGCTCCGTTCCGAGGTTCGCCTCTTCGCCCGCGGGAACGGCGGCAAGGGCATGGCTCACCGCCTCTTTCAGCTCTTCCACAAGAAACGGCTTTGCCAGGCACGGCAAGCCGCTCGATTTCAGGAATTCAAGGGTGCGCGGCCCCATGGTGTCTCCCGTGACGAACAGCAGCCTGTGTTGCATCGGGTTCTCCCGCCGCACCAGCCCGCGAAACAGCCCCGGCCCATCCAGATACGGCATCTTCAAATCGCAGATCACCAGGGAATATTTTTTCACTTCGAGCCGGCCGAGGGCTTCGCGGCTGTCCAGAAGCACGTCGACCCGGTGCCCCTCCTCCGTCAAGACATCCGCGATCAGTTCCGCCACGGTCGGCTCGTCCTCCACAACCAGGATGTCCCTCCTCGCCGCTGCCCCTTCCAGGACGGAGAGAGGGACGACGGCCGAACGCCGCCCGGCGGCCGGCTCTTCCCCCGCGGAATCGAAACCGGAAACGGATAAAGCGGGGAGCTCAACGGTCAGTGTGGCGCCGCGCCCTTGCAGGCTATCCACGCTGACTTCCCCGCCATGTTCCTGCACGATCCCGTAGACGATGGAAAGCCCCAGCCCCGTCCCGACGCCCGGCGGCTTGGTGGTGAAGAAAGGATCGAAAATACGCGCCACGATTTCAGGCGCGATCCCCGGCCCATCGTCGGACACTTCCATGGCCACGCGGTCTCCGGCCAGGCGGCGCGTGCGAATGAGGATGCGTCCACTGCGCGTCTCCTCCCCGCGCTCGGCCACGATGGCCTGTTCCGCGTTCACGATCAGGTTCAGCACCACTTGCTGGAGTTGCGCCGCGTCCGCCAGCGTCCGCGGCAGAACGGGATCGAGGACCAGTTCCACCTCGATGTTCTCGAGCTTCAGTTCATAGGCGCGCAGGGAAAGCGTCCGCTCGATCACATCGTTCAGGCTCACCGCGCGCCGCTCCGACTTGGTCTCCCGCGAGAAAAGCAGCAAATTCTTAACGATGCGCCCGGCGCGCTCGGCTTCCTGCGAGATGCGCGTCGCGTCCGCCGCTCGGTCCGAGGCGGATCGCCGCCCAAGCAGAAGCTGCGCGTATCCCTGGATGCTGGTCAGCGGATTGTTCAATTCATGGGCGATCCCGGAGACGAGCTGGCCGAGCGCGGCCATCTTTTCCGTTTGCAACAGCTTGGACTGGATCAGCCTCTGCCCGGTGATGTCGCGATACACTTCGAGCCAGCCCAGGCGCGTCCCACCGGGCTTGTACAGCGGCCTTGCAAACCGTTCCACGATTTTTCGCGACGGTCGCACCAGCTCGATTTCATCCCAGCTGGCTTCGTCCCCCTGGCGCACGTGCTCGCGCCATCGCGCCGCGGTTTCCGCCGGGCGCAGGAAATGATAGGAAAGACTGCCGATCAGCGCTTCGATGCCGCCGAATTCCCGCAAAGTGCGCGATTCCAGTCCGAAGATGGCCGCCAGACGGTCGCTGGCCATGTGAATTTGCCCGTCGGCGTCCAGCAGAAGAACCCCGGATTCAATGGATTCCAGCAGCGCGGCCATTTCGGTCACCAGCCGCTCTTCCGATTCGCGCGCCGACTCCTGTGCGCCTTGCTCCTCGACATGAAGCAGCCATCTCGGCCCGTTTCCGCGTGTTCCCCCGATCGCGCGACGCAGGCGCATCTGGACCACGCCGCCACGCGCGCGCGCCGCATCCAGGGCCACCGGGGTCATCTCTTTCTCGTGCTCGAGCGCGAACGCCGGCGAAGGAAATCCTTCCCGCCACCCGATCACCGCTTCGCGCTCCGCCGGGGAAAATAGCTCCTCCAGTTGCACTCCTTCCATCCGCTTAATCGGGGCAAACAAGGCCGTGGCGGCGCGGCTGGCTTCCAGAATTTTTCCCCGATCGTCGAGGAGAACCAGATTTTCCGGGCTGTCCTCAATGATTCTTCGCAGGATCTCGGTGGACGCCGTCCGCTCCTCCCGCGCGGCTTCGCGATCCAGCGCCGACGCGGCCAGCAGCGCGTAGGATTCCAGCCTTAGAAAATCCTCCTCGGAATCTTCCGGCCTTACGAAAAGCCCCGCCATCAGAACGCCGCGCGTCCCGCTTCGCCCTTCGATTGGGAGGGCTACGACGCGGTCCAAGACCGGGCAGGGAAAATCCGTCGAACAGCCGGAAAAAAAATTCGCGACCGCTTCTCCCGGAATTTCCGATTCCCGCCCTTCCTTGAAAACAGTTCGCCAAAGGCGCAAAAGGCTTTCTTGATGCAGGGCCGCCAGCCACTCGGGCGCCCCGTCCCATCCTTCCCCGGCCAGGGGTGGCGCGTTTCCCGTACCTAAAGCAACGAATCCCGCTGGGGCGTAATGCCGGGCCGCACGAGCGATCTGCCGGAAAATGTAGTCGGCCGAAACGCCGGACAGAATCGCGCGCGAGAGCCGCGATTGCCCCCGCAGCTCCTCGGCCGCCAATTCTCCGCGCCGGGAATTTCGATGGTGCTGAACGGCCAGCGCGATTTCATCCGCCCGCGCGCGCAGCGCATCCATGTCCATTTGTCCCGGCGGCCGCGCGTAACCCACCATGCCCAGTCCAAACGTGCGTTCTCGCGCCCGCAGCGGAATCCACACCGCGCTATGCATTCCGATCAGGGGGCCCAGGTGCGGGGTCGCATCGCTCGCCGAAAATTCCACTCGCAGCGGCTCGGGGCTTTCCAGCGCCGCGCGAAGAAAAGGCGTCGAAACATCCAGCCGCTTCCACTGCTCCGGGATGGGACCCGGTTCCGCCTCCACCACGCACCCGGCGCCGGACTCTCCCCTCCGATCTCCGGAGAGCCACAGCCCCGCGCGATCCGCGCCCGCCGCCGCGAGCAGCGCACGAGCCCCCAGATCGAGCAGCTGGCTGAGCGGTTCCCCCCGCGCCGCGGCAAGCACCGGCGCGCTGGCCCGCTCCTCCCCGGCGCGCCCACCCCGCCATCTACGCATCCACCCGGCCGCAGACATTTCTTCCCCTACAGCCGAGCCCAAAGAATCCAATAGCTGGCCAGCAACGCCATCCCAATGGTGACCGCGGCGGTGACCGCCTCATGAATCACCCGGTAGTGCAAGAAATAAGCTCGACGGATCATGGCACCCTCCTGTCGCCTATTTGCATTGCACCAGGGTGGCCAATATCCGCAAAATGAATAAGCTGCTCAAAATCAATAAGATGTGGATGGCGGAAAATTCACACAAGCCCCTCGCGTTCCCATCCCGAAACCCCGTTCAGGCACAATTCCCGGATAGGAAAACTCTGCCTGCCGCCCGCGAGGGCCTGCGCCCGTGAAGATTCCCGCCAAAATCGGCGCTTTTTATGGAGAGAAGGGGGCGGTCCGATCCATGAACTTGGACTGTTAACCTTATTTTCAATTAACTAAATTATCATAATTTGTGTCTGTGGTTTATGCGGGCAAAAAGGAAGGGGTAGGCCACCGGCGAGGCAATGCCGTCGAATCGGGCGGGTGCTCCGTCCGTCGCGCCGGGCGCGCCGGGCGCCGGAAAAACTCACGCCTGCGGGCGGCCCGATTCGTACTGCTTGAGTTTTCGATAGAGCGTGGTTTTGCCGATGCCCAAGAGGCGCGCGGCGGCCAGCTTGTCTCCGGACGTTTCCTGCAGCGCGCGGAAAATGGCACGCTTTTCCAGGGTTTCCAGGGGGACCAGTTCGTCCACGTCCGCGAGTTTTTCCGACGAGGCGTACTGGAGGTTCGAGGGTAAATCGCCCACGTGCAGGATCGGCCCGGAACCGAGCGCCACGGCCCGTTCGATGGCGTTCTCCAGTTCGCGGATGTTTCCCGGCCAATCGTAGCCCATGATCCGGCGCATGGCGTCTTCGGAAACGCTGTGGATCGGCCGTGCGGGTTCCGAAAATTTTTCCAGGAACGTGTTCACCAGGAGCGGAATGTCCGCCTTGCGCTCCCGCAGCGGCGGCAGCTTGATCTGCACCACATTTAAGCGGAAAAACAAGTCCTGGCGGAATCCCCCGGTTCGAATGGCCGATTCCAGGTCCCGGTTGGTCGCGGCGATCACGCGTGCGCGAATGCCCACCCGCTCGTTGGACCCCACCGGCTTGATCTCGCGTTCCTGCGGGGCCCGCAACAGTTTGGCCTGCAGGTCGATGGGCAGGTCCCCGATTTCATCGAGAAAGAGCGTCCCTTCACCGGCCGCTTCGAACAGTCCTTGCTTGGAGTGCTGCGCACCGGTAAAGGCGCCCTTGACGTACCCGAAAAGCTCCGATTCGATCAGCGTCGGAACCAGCGACGAGCAGTCCACCGGGGCGAACGGCTTGTTTTTGCGCGGCCCCGAAAAGTGAATCGATCGCGCCACCAGCTCCTTGCCCGTTCCGCTCTCTCCCAGAATCAGGACCGGATACATGTGTTGCGCCACTTTCTGGATTAGTTTATATACCCGCTGCATCCGCGGCGACATGCCGATCAGCCCGCCAAACCCGGGCCGGCTGCGCAACTCCTCTCGCAGCAGCCGATTTTCCTGGTCCACTTCGATGGAATGAATCAGGCGATCCAGCTTGGCGCGCAATTCCTCGACGTGAAACGGTTTGGTAACGAAGTCCGTCGCGCCGAGGCGCGTGGCCTCGATGGCCGTCGCGATGGTGCCGTATTGGGTCAGCACGATGACCGCGATTTCGGCATTGTTGGCGCGGGTTCTCTTCAACAGTTCTAGTCCACCAATTTGCGGCACCTGTAAATCCGTGACCACGATGTCGACCGGATACTGGTCCAGGATTTCCAGCGCCTCCTCGGTGGTTGACGCCACATACACTTGAAGTCCGGCGTCAGCGGCTACATCCCGGCATAAATCTCGAGTGGCGACCTCGTCATCGACGATCAGAAGAGTGAAGGCGGCGCTTCGCGCGGCAAGTGTTTCAGCCTGGGTTTCTGTCTGCATGGCTGGGACCTCTTCTCAGAACAGGAGCAACCATCGTGCCAAATTAGGAGAAAGTCATAAATCGGGTCACTCGTGTCACTTATCATGACAATCCCGAAAATATGCGGGCGATTCTAATACCGAATCGGGAACTCTTGCAAGCTCAATCTGTCCTTGCGAGAGATAATTCCTTTCCTAACCTCATGAAGCAAAAATGGGAATCGCTTAGGTTTCAGAGCGGAACAATATGTCGAAACAGTCCGCTTTTGGTGCCAGTGGGCATCGAAACTCGATGTCTCGCCATCCCTGGCAGGCGGCCACGCATCAATTCCCCAGCCGCGCCTCTTTCCGCGCGGCTTGCTGCTCGGATCGCCCGGAAAAACCCGCGTTGCTCGCGGCCGGTCCGGGCCATTGGACCAAGTAAAGCCCTTCGGTCGCCGATGCCGCGAAAATTACCCCGGGCTCATTGGACGCGGCGACGGCCGCAAAAAAGCCGTCCGCCAGCGTGCCCGGGACGCGGTCCCAGGTCTTCCCAGAATCGGAAGAAACGTACAACCCTCCGGTCTGCATGGAGGCCACAAACACGCCGCCCGTCACCGCAAAATCCTGCACAGGAGTGGATGGCAGTCCCGAGGCCGCTTGCCGCCAAGTTTTCCCCGCATCCCTCGAAATGTACAGGCCATAGCGGGCCGTGGCGATGAGTGTGTTTTCATCGCCCGGCTGGGCATCCAGAGTGACCGCGCCGCCGGATTGCAAAGGCAAATCGTGCCAGGTCCAGGATTTCCCGCCATCTTCCGAAAATACGAGCCCCCGCAGCGATACCACTCGGATCCGCCGGTCATCCGCGGAAACACGCACCGATTGTACCGGAAGCGAGGTGAGCGGACCCACCGGCTTCAGCCTCCACGTCGCTCCCCGGTCGGCCGACACGAGCAAGCCGCCGCTTGTCGCGGCATACCACTCGTTCGAACTGAAGGCCATATCCGTGACAACATCCTGTAGAGGCCCCGGACCGTTTCTGGCCTTGGCCGAGGGTTTGCGGGCACCCTGTAGGGGCGCGACGTGTCGTGCCCCTACAGCCGCGTCCGCAGCTTCGCCCACCACCCTACCGGCCGGCTTCCAAACCATCTTCCCGGCGTCATAGCGCATCAGGCCGCCGCGCGCCAGGGAAACCCACCAGGCATCGTCCGGCGCGGCGTACACGCGCAGGGCCTGCTCGGCGCGGAGTCCCGGCCCGAGCGGCGACCAAGTCCGGCCATTGTCCTCCGTGGCCAAAATGGGTTCGGGGGCGTTCGCCAGAACGGCCAGAACGCGCCCCGGATGTTTTGGCTCGAGGCCCAGAGCGAGGATTTGCCGGTGATCGAATCCCGCGTTGGCATCCTCGAAACGCTCTCCCCCGTCGTCGCTCGCCAGGACACCCAACTCCTCGGTGCCGATGAGAACTCGTCCCGGATTGCCTTCCGATACCACTACGGTATTGACCACCCAGGTCTCGGGCGTCGTACGCCTCCAACTCATCCCTCCGTCCGCCGTCTTCCACAAGCCTTCGGAAGTAGCCGCGTACACCGTGGCAGGGAGTTTCGGATCCTGCGCGATCGCATACGTGCGCCGCGCCGTATAAGGGATGCCCTGGATTTTCCTCCACTGGGCGGCGCCATTGTCGCTGCGATAAATGCCGGAACAGGCGCTGGCATAAATGTGCCGCGAATCGGAACCATCGATGAGTAAGCTCATCACATCCGAATCGTCGATCATCCCTTCATGAATGGGTTTCCAGGTGCGCCCGCCATCCGCCGTTTTCCAAGGCAGGTGAAAGGTCCCTGCGTAAATGATTTGCGGATCGCGCGGATCGATGGCCAGGGAATCGAAGTTGTGCATCTCTTCGCTGTGCTCGGGGGAAATGCGCTGCCAGGATTTCGAGGCGTCCAGCGAACGGTATACGCCGTCCAGAGTCCCGGCCACGAGCACATTGGGATCGGAGGGCGCCAGGGCCAGCGCGCGCACGGCCTGGCCCGCGAGGCCCGCGCCCGTCCAGGAGCGTCCGCCGTCGGCGCTGCGGAACACTCCCCCTCCCGCACCGCCGTCTCGCGTCCAGGAAGAAGCGAAGAGCACGTTCCCGTCCCGCGGGTCCACTACGATGGCGGTGATCACCGCGTCCAGCCTCGAACTGGCCCGCCCGGCAATCGTCCAATGCGCGCCGGAATCCTCGGACGCGAAAACGTGGCCGTCGGCCGTGCCCAGAAAAATTCGCGCGGGCCGCGAAGGATCGGCAGCCAGGGAGCGGACGTCGCCTCCCGGCGGTCCGAGCGGTTTCCATGACTGCGCCCGCAGCGTCGCGCCGCCGAAAAAGAGCCAAACGATTAGTAAACCCCGGCGCATGAACGAATTTGGAATTACAGCACCCCGCCCCAAACGCTCCTATTGTACAGGCGTTTGCTCCCGGTCCAGCCATCGAGATATTTCCGAAAGGCACGGAAGGCATCCGCCGGCGCCATCTTTCCGGGGCCGAAGGCCGACCCGCCTCGTCGCGTTCCCATTGGGCGCGGCGCCGGGAAGGGCGGATTCTTTTGGAAATCCGCGGATTACTTATCCAATATCGTGTCGTACATGTAGAGTATATGCCTCCAAAGTTAAGTCGATTCCTCGGAACGTCCCGCTCTGCACACTGGCAGGCGGGCGCAATAGCGCTTTCGCAAGAACTGGTACGGACGTACCACTCGAATCGCTAAAGTCCTCGGCTAAAACTGTTTCACCGGACCCGGGCGCCTACGCGTGGACCGCTCGGGCCTCCGTAATCCTGAGGGGCAGGCTTCCCCTCAACTGAAAAGGTGGAAACTTCATGAACGCAATCAAAAAGGCATGGCTCGTTCTGGGCGCATTCGGACTGGCGCTCGCCATGAGCCTAGCTTCCCAGGCGCAGGTCAATTCCGGCGCCTCGACGATTAATCTCAGCGCAACTTTGGGAGAGTCCGTAAGCGTGGTCACGGGACCGGCAAGCATCACCTTCCCGCTGGTGCCAAGCGGCACCGCGGCAGGCAACAATCCGGCCACCATCACGACCTCCTGGGCACTGGCCAAGACCCGCACCAGCCTCAAGGTCTACGCCTACTTCGCGTCCGCCAATGCCCTGACGGACGGGGCCGGAGATAACATTCCGAACACGGCCGTGAGCGGAGCCGTCGATGGCGCCGCGGCGGCGCCGTTCACTGGTGCTACCCCTTACGGTGGCGCGTTCGGCATGACGGTCTTCTCGCAAGCCATCGGCGCCGCGGGAACGTTCAATTCCAGCCACGCCGACACGATCGCCCTCACGATCAACACCACAGGCTTGGGGCTGCCCGCAAATACCTATACCGGGGTGCTCAACATCCAGGCCCAGGCCCTCTAAGCAGACCGGTTCGGCAGAACCGGTTCGCAGGTTTTCGGGCCGCCCGATGGTCGGAGCTCGGAGCGAGGCGGCAGGCGAACGAATCGCAGCGCGCCGCCCCGCTCAATCTTTCTTGTCAACAGTCTTGTGCGTGCGCGGCACTCGAACCAGGTTTTTCTCTGGATTCGCGGGACGTGAAGGACAGGGGTTTGCCTTGCAAATAAATTCCGGGGTGTGTGGAGGACTGTTCCTTGTCGGCAGAGGATTCGTTCTGCTCGTGCTGGCCGCGGGTTTTGTTTTGCTACCCGCGAGAGCCGGCGCGCAGTTGAAATCCAACGTCGCTTCCGTGAATCTCAACGCGACGCTGAACACTTCCATCACCATAACCGCAACACCGGGGCTGGTGAATTTCACTTTGGTTCGAAGCGGCGTCGCCACCGGAACTTCGCCGGTCACCATCACCACAACCTGGACGCTGACCACGCTGCTCGGCAGCGTGGCCGAATACGCCTACTTCTCCAGCTCGGCGGCTGCACTGACCGATGGGGCCAGCGACAATATTCCTTCGGCGAGCGTTTCGGGGAGCGTGGACCGCGGGGCTTACACCGCGTTCACCGGCACGAGCCCCTTCGCCGCCGGTAGCGGCATCACCCTGTTCAATCAGTTTGTTTTCTTAATTTTCCCGGCCAATCGCAGCGATACGCTGAACTTACAAATCAGCACGGCTGGATTGAATCTGCCGGCCGGAACCTACACGGGGGTCTTGCACATTCAAGCCCAGGCGAACTAGAGCGCCTCCGGTATGCGGAAATCCCCCAGCCAAACAGGAAAACAGCAGTTCTTAGGGAGGAATCAAGTGAAACACGTACTTTTTTGTTTTGTTTGTTTGCTTTTCTTGGCGCACCGGGCGACCGCTCAAACCATCTCTCCTGTCATCGTCGAATACGCGGAAAAAGCGGATGGGCGCTTTCAGATCTATAACGACGGGGACATTCCGGTGACCGTGGTGGTGGAACCCCACAGCTTTACGGTGGATTCCAAGGGCCAGGCCACGTTCCGCAAACTCGATCCCGGGCTGCGTGTCGAGCTTTCCGCTACAAGTTTCCGCGTCGCGCCAAAGCAAACCTATTACGTTTTCTATAAAGCAACCACGGAAACTTATCCCAACTGGTTTTGCATTTACGCGACCGTCACCGGCCCCACCACGCCGACGGGTCTGAAGCTGGCCCTGGAATTGCCGCATACCGTTTATCTGCTCGGCCACAAATCGCTCGAAGAATCCCATCTCTCCTGGAACAAATCGGAGCTTACGGTGAACGGCGGCAAGCGGCAGATCACGGCCCAGGTCGAGAATCACGGCGCCGAATATGGCCGCGTCGAGGAAGTGGACGTCATCTCCAGCTCCGGCAAACAGGCCTTCGCCGGCTTTCCACTTTTCCCGGGCCAGCGGCGCGACATTGAAATCGATTGGGATCAGCCGGGAGTTCCGCAACAAATCGTCCTAAAGTTTCCCCATTTCAAAATGGAATCCGGCTTGAAAGAACCGACCGTCTCGCAATGAACCCGCCGGCTCCATCCGGTCCGGCCGTCGAGTCGAGCTGCGGATCGAGTCGCAGAACTGACCCCGAGTCGGGCCGCGGCCCCTCCCGTCCGCGGAAAATGTGCCGCCCCTTTTTGTCATTCCGAGCGGAGCGAGGAATCTCTCTGTCTTTTCTTGGGCTTGAACCGAAGCGGGATTCCTCGCCCCGCCAGCAATGACAAAATTGACTCCATTTTCGGCGGCCTCTTTCCGCGGATTCCTGAGAGCCTTGCCGGCCTTCGTTGTCTGCGCGCTGTGTTTGCTGCTTCCTCACCGGACGGCCGCGCAGGTTTTTCAACTGACCGGGGGATCTTCCTCCCTGCTGGACGCAGAGGGAGGATCGCTCGAAGTGCGCGGAGCCGACTACACGGGAAGAATCGATCTCGGCTACCTCGGCCGACCCAGCCTGGGATTCTTTTTCTCGCATCCGTTCCAATCCTCGCTTCTCGGCGTGGGAGACCAGCAGATTCCGTTCGTCCTTCCCACGGATATATTCGATCACTCGTATTATTTCCTGGGCCGAGGAGTCAGCCTTTCCCGGAATCTAACCGACGGCCACCTCTTCGTGTTCGCCGGCGCCACGGCCGACGGTTATTACGCGCCGTTTCTCAATCTCGCGCGGGATGACACGCCCTCCGGCGCGATTTTCTTCGATCGGCATCTCTCTCCGACCCTCCGCTTTGTTTCGCGCGACATTTTTTCCGTGCGCCAGACGTCCATCCAGGCCATCGAGTGGTCGGCCAGAAAGGACATTAAAATGGCGCTATCCGGAGGCATCGGAAATAACCAGCCCTACGGCGCCACCAGCTTTTCCGTGAACGAGCGCTGGATGGCGCTCGACGCCAGCTACGCCTTGGCCGGCAGCGCTTTTCAACGCGTGCTGGTCGCCACGCCGCAATTATCGGAAAATGACAAGGAAAACATACGGTTTGAGCTGCATCCCATACGGAATTTTCGCTTCGTGGTCAGCCGCAACAATTACCTGGCCTCGATCGGGTCGAGCGGCGTCGAGCGCGCAATGGTTCAGGGCGTCGCCGCGGGGGCCAGCGCAGGCGGCTTCCTGTTGAATGGCTCGTGGTTTGATTCGGCCACGTCGGTAGGACACTCCACGGCGCTGTCCCTTGGCGCGCGCCATATGATTACGCGGCATTTCGAGGCCGGAGCGGATTTTCTGCGCAGCGGCTATTTGAAAAACGCGCCGGGACATTCTTTAGTCGGCAATTTGCGGGAAATCGTAATCTCGCGGCTCAGTGTGACCCAGGTCATCTCGTGCAACAACGGCCAGACCACGGTCGATTTCGGCGGCAACTTTCTCTCCAATTTCGCCACCGTAAGCGTGGACTACCAAACCGTCTTTCTCCCGTTCGTGCAATCTTCAAGCGGACAATTCAAACAGGTCATGGTTCTGGGCTTGCATTTCCAACTCCCCCACGGCGTGCAATTCAACATGGATACCAACGTCACCCCTCTCGGCCAGGTGCGTTACACCGCTTATGGATCCACCTACGCCTACCACGGGCTGGGGAACACTTCTCCGGGGACATCCTTCTCCGGCGCGTTTCTACAAAACGTTGTACGCGGCGAAGTGCTCGATCCTCAGGGAGAACCGATCGCGGGCGCAGCGCTGCAGATAGGCACCGAGCTGGCGGTTACCGATTCAGAGGGAAATTTCATGGTGCGAGTGAAAAAGTCCGGCGAGCTAAGCCTGAAGGTAGCCTTCGCAGAATTCACCGTTCCCGGTAGTTATGCGATCGTCCAGGCCCCGCAAACCGTAAAGGCCACACGCGAAGACGCCGCCCAGGACTATTCGATCGTCCTTCGGCGGATTCCCACCGACCAGAACTGAATTCCGTTGCCCTGTCACAACTTCTCCGTGCCCTCCGCAGTTCTCAGTGTCCTCCGTGTTAAAGCTTTTGGCGTGGCTCCCAAAAACCCAACACAGAGAACACCGAGAAATGCGAGAGCGCGGAAAGCGCTAGTAGGTTGCGCCCTCGGGCACCCAGATGATGTCGATGCGTCGGTTGTCGGTTTGGCCGGCCTGGCCTGCGCCGGTGCGTGTGGTGACGCGCGATGGGTCGATGCCCTTTTCGCCGAGATATTTCACGCCGTTGGTGGCGCGGTCTCCTGCGACTTTGTCGGGCGTCTTGCCTTCCTTGGGGTCGGAGTAGCCAATGATGACGGCGCTGCCCCGCGGTTCATTTTGCAGGCGCAATGCCACGTCATCGAGGATGCGCTTGCAAACGTTGTCGATTCGGGTGCTGAGCGCTTTGCCGAACGCGCAGTCGCTGATCTTGCTGGCTTGCGGCGGCGGAGGCACGGCCTTCACCTGGATCGTCGATGAACAATCCGCGGCCCCGCCGCGCCCGTCGTCCACGCGCACCGTCACCGTGTAATTCCCCGGCGCGACGCCCGTCGTATCGACGTCCACAGCGGCGCCGCTGCCCACGATCTGGCCGCCGTTGGTGCGCCAGGTGTAGGTCAATGGGTCGCCGTCAGGATCGCTGGCATTCGTGGTGATGTGAACCTTTTCACCCACAAACACCGAGGAGCGGTCAGCCGAGCAAGTAATTGTCGGCGGATGATTGGGCTTCGCTTCGACGCGAACCGTAACGCTGGCGCTGGCCGAGCCGCCCCGCCCGTCATCCACTTTTGCCGTGATCGTGCACGATCCCAGCGGGACCCCGGCGGAAAGCCAGCGGACTTGCGGGCCTGTGCCGTCCACTCTGCCGCAGGGCGTGGACCACGTCCAGCTTAAGGGGTCGTTATCGGGATCCGTGCCCGTGCAGGTGATCGTCACCGTATCGCCCGAACCGAAATAGACCATGTCCTTATCTTCCATGCACGAAATCGTGGGCGGATGGTTGACCGGCGCCACATGCACGGGCCAATACACGCCGCCCACCTTGATGACGAATCCGGATCGATCGCCGCTGTTCCGCAGGTTCAGCATGTACCGATAACCCAGGTCGATGCCGATGTTCCTCCAAGGGTACATACGAATTCCCCACACGCCGTCAACTGGATCGCGCGCCCCAAAGGACGTATCTGGCGGGGTGTTATTGTTGTCGGTAAAAATCGTGCCGGAGTATTCCATCATGGGCTGGAAGCGGCTCTCGGGCAAAAAGAGGAACCCGGCGCCGACCTTGACCTGGGCCGGCATGGTAATTAGGATCTCGCCCTGGTTACCCCGCGGCGAGCGGACGAATGTATATCCAAAATTGAAGGCCCCGGTGACAACGTTGCTCCATTTCTTGCTCACCGCCAGGGACACCGTATCGCTCAGCGGAGCGGACTGCGTTCCATTTTGCAACAGCTTGTTCAAGTTCGTGATGGTGGAAATCGTGAAATCGTCGCGGACCGAAAAGCTGACCGGAGCGCCGTGGAGCTGCGACAGGAAGGCGTACTTGACCCCCAGAATTACATCCCCTTTGCCGCCATTATCGTTCGAGGCAAACGGATAGTCCTCCACATATCCCGGAGCGCTGCCGGCGACCGATGGGAAGAACGAATTCGACGACGCGATTCCCGAATCGAGCGGGGCGCATGTGGAGGATAGGGGAATCGACCGCAAACTCAACTGGCCGGGGCACCCGACGTGCACGTGCCCATATGGATCATAGGTAGCGTAGACGTTCAGATAGTCTGTTATGCCGTAACTTACGGCCACGCCTAATTCCAATATCGTGACGCTCCCCGGCATGCGGCCGAATTTGTCTCCAAAGCCGGAAAATGCAAAGCCGCCCTTCGGCAGTGTGTCCCCTGTTTCTAGGCTGAACAGCCCAATCGTTCCCGTCGTTGCCAGCATGGGCGTGTATTTCGGCGCCGGCGTGCTGTCATCGTTCGTGCCTTTTTTGGGCTTTGCCGCATTTTGTGCAGGGGCGGCGTCCGAATCGGCGGCGGGCGCGGCCTCAGTGGTTGTATCCGAAGCCCCTGTATCCCCGGCTGTTGCCGTATCTGCAGAGGAAGTCGCGTCGGAAGAAGACGTTGCTGCCGCTGTGTTGTCGGCTGTCTTCAGGTCCTTATCGGCGTTCTCCGCTGGACGCTTGGAGAAACCGGCTGGAACGAACAGGAAAATTAGTATCAGAAGTCCCACACCACGCATGATCAGTCGAAACATAAACGCAGACCTCCAAAAAAGTTGTTTTGGCCAAATTGGCACACGTACAGGCCTGAGCATCGGACCATTAAATAAGATTCCATTACCCGGCGCAGGGCCCCTCCACGCCGTCCCCCAGACCACCCCACTCCTAGGTACCCCGAACGGTCGCCATTATATATTTGGACACCCAATGCCACAAAAGATTTTTTCCACGTACCCCTTTGGCAGGGAAGGAGTTGAAAAGACCACACGTGTTGTCAAGTCCGCCTCGCCGACAAAGCCCGCAGGCCACCCACAGGGCTCCGTTGTCATCTCACTAGGACGAGCTTCAGTCTGTCGGTTTTTTCGCGCGCGAACATGAAAACCCGAAAATGGAAATGTGGGCTACTTCGAAACAATCCGTATTCTCACATCCTTAGCCCGCAGCCCGCGATCCGCAGGCCAGGAAGGGAAATCTAGCAGGCCGCCAGGTACAAGAAGGCCAGAGGAGCTAAACATGCAAAAGATTTTTCCATTTTGGGCCGCTGGATCAGCGGCCATTTTACTGCTGTGCGCCCAATTCGCCTGCCCGTTACCGGCGGCAGCAGGGCAAGGCGACAGTACTGCCGTGCCCTCAGGGGCCGACCTAGTCCAAAATGGAACGCATTTCCTCGTCCGCCTCGATCAGGAAATGAATACGAGCAAAGACAAGGTCCACTCGAATTTTGAGGTGATAACGATCGAGCCTCTAAAGACGACCAAGAAGCACGAAATTCCCTCAGGCGCCAGGATCGTGGGTCATATTAGCCGGATCGAGCGCGCCGGACTGACCGGCCACGCCCGCCTTTGGCTGACCTTCGACGATATCGAAACCAAGCGCGGCACCCTGCCCATCGTCGCCGAAGTATCGAGTGTCCCAGGCGAATTCAGCGTCCGGCAAGGAGACAGCAAAGAGGGTGAGATCGAGGGGCAGACCATCAAGGGAACCCAGGTCGTCGAAGCCACTGCCGTCGGCGCGGCCAAAGGCGGCGCTCCGGGAGTGGTCGCTCATAACAGCAAAGCCGCTGCCACCGGCGCCGCGGCGGGCGGCATTGCAAGCTTCCTGGCGTCCTCCGGACTCGGCCAGGAAATCGATTTGCCGAAAGGTGCGAAACTCGAACTGGTCCTCGACCGGCCTTTGTATTTGAATCACTAAAATGTGTATGCGATTGGAAATGACTGGACACTCACCTATCGGAGATCCTAAAGCTACGGCAACCGAAAATTCGATTTCGATGCCTGTTCCTGCCACCGCACGCCGTGATGCTAGGCCATTCTTTACCCGCGAACTCTTCCTACAATAGCACGCAAAAGAAACCAAAAAATGAGCCAGACAAGGGAATTAATGACGATGCCCACGGAGATTGCGACCGGCGTGCTGCCGCCGTGCCCGGATAAGACTAATCCCGCCACAGTACCAGGGAAAAGGGGAAAAATGAGTAACAACCTTGCCATGGAATCCTCGGTGCTTCTTTGAAAGGCCGCCTCGGATGCGCACACAAGAAACACAATCGCGGCTGTTTGTAGGCTCGGTCCAGTTCACTTTGCCATTCAGCGCCCTCCTGTAAACGAATTAAGGGTTAAGCCAAGCGCCACTTGAAATCCGCATTCTCTGTCACAGTAAATACCATCCTCCATTCAACTGGCAGATGGGCGCCCAACTCCTTCGCGTTGCCGAGGTGACGGGCAGTCACGATGAAATCGTAGCTTGCGTCAGAGGGCTAGCGCGCTGGCGTGGCCGCGATCGAAAATTTCAGCCCTAGCGCCTGCATTACGCGGAGGATCGTGCCAAACTCCGGATTGCCTTCCGTGCTCAGGGCTTTATAGAGGCTTTCGCGCGAGAGCCCGGCCTTCTTGGCAATCCGAGACATGCCGCGAGCGCGAGCAATGGTTCCCAGAGCCTTGGCGATGAAAGCCGGGTCCTCGGTTTCCAGGGCTTCTTCCATATAAGCTTGGATGGCTTCGCTCGTGTCCAGATACTCCGCGGAGTCATATGGAGAAGTTTTTGTTTTCTTCTTGGCCACTTTTATTTCTCCAAGTTCGCCGCGAGCCTTTTCGCGGTCTTGATGTCTTGGGTCTGCGTTGTTTTATCGCCTCCGCACAACAGCACGATTAGCGTCTTGCCCCGTTGCACAAAATAAACGCGGTAACCGGGTCCGGAATGGATTCGCAATTCGCTGACCCCTTCGCCGACTGGTTCAACGTCGCCTGGATTGCCGAACGCCAACCGATCGATTCGGGCCGCAATCCTGGCTCTGGCTTGGTGGTCGCGCAGCTTCGACATCCAGCCCGAGAAAGCTACCGTTTTGCGGACTTCGATCATCTAGAATTGTATCCTACAGGATACATATGTTCAACCTTCAATATGGCGTGCCAGTGTTCCAGACCTTCATGATGTGGCTGCCGAGCTTTACCGCGCTCTTGCTGTTTGGGTGTATAAATATATAAGAATCTGGGACGCGGGACGCCAATCCCAGGGAGGGATTTGTCATGACCAGCCGCTTACTTCGTTTCATTCTCAGCTTTGGACTTTCGATGGTGTTCTTGGCGCTATCCGCGCAGGCGGAGCCCAAGCTGCCGGTTCCACCCGCGAAAGTGGACGCTTCTTTGTCCGGCGCGGCGGGACAACAAACCGCCGTGTTCGCGGGCGGGTGTTTCTGGGGCGTGCAAGCGGTGTTCGAGCGCGTGAAAGGCGTCGTGAAAACGGCGGCGGGATACTCGGGAGGCTCTCCATCGACCGCCACGTATGATCAGGTGACCACCGAGACGACGGGGCACGCGGAATCGGTCGAGGTGGTGTTCGATCCGTCGCGCATTACGTATGGGCAATTGCTGCGCGTCTTCTTTTCCGCCGTCCACGATCCCACCGAATTGAACCGGCAAGGACCGGACGTCGGCACTTCGTACCGCTCAGCGATCTTCTACGCCAACGAAGACCAGAAACGCATCGCGAACGCCTACATCGCGCAGCTGGATGCCGAGAAAATCTTCCCGAAGAAAATCGTCACCGAAGTCACGCCGCTGAAAGGGTTCTATCGCGCCGAGGATTACCACCAGGATTTCGCGCTGAAGAATCCGAACCACCCCTACATCCAGATCTGCGATTTGCCAAAGATCGCGGCGCTCAAAGAGCAATTCCCCGAGCTATTCGTGGATTACAAGGGCGCGCGATAAGATTGCTTCTGGCTTCTTGTCGGATCTAAAACGATCCGCGCCTCGCAATCGGATCGACAGCGGAATTCACGTAGCTTTTTTCTGCGCCTTCATTTCTTCTTCCAGATGAGCAAGCACAACCGGCCAAGCCTGCTGGTGCCGGTCTCTCGACTCCTCATCTGGAAAACCCGCGTGGGTGAGGCGGAGGTGCGTGCCCGAGCCTTGCGGTGTGAATTCGATCGTGACCACCGTCTCCACCCCCCATGGTGCCTGCTGTTCCGGTGACCCAGGTCATCTCGACAAGGCGGTCGCGCTCGAGCCTCAGAAAACGGCCGTAGTGGGGATGGCGCTGCCCTTCATAATGAGTCTCGAAAAAGAAAACGGCGTTCACCTCGGGTTTCATCAAAACCAGTCCGGGAGCGGCGAACCAGCGGTCGAATCGTTCCGTCCAAGCGCGAAATAACACGTGGGGAGGCAACTCGATGGCGCGTTCCACGGCAAGGCGCAACGGCCTTAAGGAAAGATCCGGCACAGCGATAGGTTGAGTCATGTCGTGTACCGCCTTTTCCATGCAACTCTTATTTGGGCGGCCGGCGTCGAGCCGGCTTCTTCGTATTTTTCCAGCGGGGGAAATGTCAGGTGCGAATCATACTATTCCCGAAGCTTCATCTCGTGTGAACAGTGTCGCACAGGGAGGGACTCGCACTCGATTGAGAAGATTCCGAGGGGTTCAGAAATGCGCCGCAAAAATTTCAAGAGCAGGATTGTGCGACCAGCGCATCCCAAGACGCCATCGCGCAAACGACGGCGAAGTCGAGGGCTTTGCGCGAGGCCCCGTCGCGCGCCTGAATGGCCAGTCCGTCCACCACAGTCGTGTAGCAGGAGGCGAGGGCGCCGAGATTTGCGGAACGCCGATTTCGTAACGTATGCTAGCGTCGATTTCCCGCGGTGGATGCAGATCGTATCCGGCCTTCGTGCTGCCTTGGCTTGATGACAGGGTTAAACACGCGATGCAGATTCATTCGAGTTCACTCGCATACCGGCGTACACGAATTGAGGAAAACAATGGTCCATGATTTGCACAACACCCTATCTCTCCTTTCCCGCACTCCTCCCGCTCTTGACGTGCTTTTGCGCGACCTGCCGGAATCGTGGACGTTCCGGAATGAAGGGGAAAACACTTGGAGCGTCTTCGATGTCGTCGGCCATCTGATTCACGCCGAACGCACGAATTGGATGCCACGGGCGATGATGCTGCTGCAATTTGGCGAGACTCGAACGTTTGGGCCCTTCGATCGCGAGGGACACCGGCGAGAGGGTCTGGGAGAAAAGTCGCTCGGAGAGCTATTGGATGAATTTGCGCGTGTGCGATCAGAAAATCTGGCTGAACTGCGGGCCCTGAATCTGCGGCCAGAGGACCTCGAACGGCGTGGACGGCATCCTACCTTCGGAGCCGTTACTCTGTCAGAGCTGCTGGCCACCTGGGCCGCTCATGATTTAACGCACCTGCACCAAATCTCCAGGATCATGGCCCACCAATACCGGGAGGCCGTGGGTCCGTGGCGCGCATTTCTTGGAGTGTTGAAATGCGACGGCCACGGCTCTGCTTGATACACTCGCCACTGGCCGCCGGCATTTCCCAATTGCCGCGAAAGCCTGAAACTGTACCATGTGGAGAATACGCCCGTGACCGACGGCGATTTTCTAAAAAAGCTAGGAATTAAATTTCCGATCATCCAGGCTCCGATGGCGGGCGGGCTATCGACTCCTGAACTGGCAGGGGCGGTCTGCAATGCCGGCGGGCTCGGATCGCTGGCTGGAGCCTATCTGAAGCCGGACCAGATTCTGGACGAGCTTCGACGCGCCAGATCTCTCACGGACAAGCCGCTGAACATCAATTTATTCGCGGGCGGATACGAGATGGGAGCCGTTCCGGACTCGCGGCCAATGCTGTCCCTGCTCGCGGAGATTCACGACACGCTGGGACTGCCGGCACCTGTCTTGCCCTCTCTCCCGCCCGATCCTTTTCCGAGCCAGTTCGAGGCCGTGCTGCAGGCCCGCCCGGAAATTTTCAGCTTCACCTTTGGGATCCCTCGCCCCGATGCGATGAATCGTTTGAGCGAGCGAGGAATCCTAGCCATCGGAACGGCCACCACCGTGGAGGAAGCGGCGCAGCTGGAGAAGGCCGGAGTTGCGGCAGTCGTGGCGCAAGGCGCGGAAGCAGGGGCGCACCGAGGCACTTTTCTTGGGACATTCGAATCCTCAATGATTCCAACGCTCGATCTGGTGCGGGCAGTTCGCCGCGCGGTATCCGTTCCGGTAATCGCTTCTGGCGGCCTAATGGATGGACGCGATATGGCCCGCGCGTTCGCACTCGGCGCCAGCGCTGCCCAACTGGGGACTGCTTTCCTCGCCTGCCCAGAGGCCGGAACTCCCGAAGCTTACCGGCGAGCAATCCTTTCCACGCGTGCGGATAGGACAGTAATTACGCGCGCCTTCTCGGGCCGCCCGGCACGAGGTCTTCGCAATGCATTCATCGATAGACTGCAAGGAAAAGAAGATTCCATCATCCCCTACCCCTTGCAGAATGTTTTGACTCGCCCCATGCGCGCGGCCGCCGCGAAGGCAGGCAACGCTGGCTTTCTCTCCCTCTGGGCCGGTCAGGGGGTTACGCGCGCTCGGTCGCTCCCGGCTGCGGAGCTGATTCAGCAACTCCTCGCGGAAATGCACGAAGCCGGAATCGCTCTACCATAAACCCTGCCGGGAACCCCAAGGAGTTGGCCCTGCCATGGAGCGACTTTGAATTTCCGGGTGCCGCACCCTTGTGGGTTCCAAGGGTGCGGGTTTTCTAATCCCCTACTCTTCCTTTCCCACTGATCGGTTTCGATCTGATCCCTCTTCGCAGACGGATTATCCCGACGGAAACAAAAAACCCGCACCCTTCACAAAAGCGGTGAAGGGTGCGGCACACGGAAACTCAACCCACAGATACCTGGTCGGTAGAACTCCACGGGGCAGCGCGCATCTCAGCTTGGCATTACCGGGGCGGTGCTGGTAAATTCAAACGGAGGCTGCCGCCCCTACGTCCCAGGGACTGCTCACAAATTCAATGGCTGAAGCAACACGATTTGAAACGACGAAACCTTCTCCGGACCGCATCCTGATCGTCGAGGACGAGGAGAACGCCCGCCTGGGATACGAAGCGCTGCTGCGCCGATGGGGATTTGAAGTGCTGGGCGTCAGCAGCGCGGAAGACGCCCTGGCGAAATTTTCCGAGTTTGCGCCCGCCGTGCTAATTGCCGATGTGGAGCTGCCGGGAATGAACGGGCTGGACCTATTGGCGCGGCTCGGCGACGAGTTGCAACACGTTCCGGCCATCATCATCACGGGCAAGGGCAGCGAAGAGCGCATCGTGGCGGCCATCGAGGCCGGCGCGTTTTGGTACATCGAAAAGCCGCTCAAGGGCGCGGTCCTGCACGTGCTGCTGGACCGGGCGCTCGGGCGCGTGCGAGACCAGAAACAGGTTGCGGCGCTGACCCGGCAACTGCGCGAATCGGGGAAGCTGGGCGATCTGGTGGGGCAGTCGAAAACGATGCAAGAGGTAATGCATCTGGTCGAGCAAGTCGCGCCATCGTCCGCGTCCGTGCTGATCACCGGCGAAACCGGGGCGGGCAAGGAAATCTTGGCGCGCACGATTCACCGGCTCTCGCCTCGCGCCGACCGGCCCTTCATCGCCATCAATTGTTCCGCGATTCCCGAATCTTTGATGGAAAGCGAAATTTTCGGGCACGAGCGCGGGGCCTTCACTGGCGCGGCGGAGCGGCGTCTCGGCTGCTTCGAGCTGGCCGACGGCGGCACGCTGCTGCTGGATGAAATCGGCGAGATGCCCGCGCCGACGCAGGCCAAATTGCTGCGCGTGCTCGAGGATCACAAAGTCCGCCGCCTGGGCAGCAAGGTAGAAACGCCTGTGGACGTGCGGGTGCTGGCCGCGACGAATAAGGAACCCGACCAGGCCGTGGCCAAGGGCGAATTGCGACAAGACCTCTATTTCCGCTTGAACGTGTTCCACATCGTGCTGCCGCCGCTGCGCGATCACAAGGAAGACATCCCGGTTCTGGTGGAACACATCCTGCGCGATATCAATGTGAAGCATGGGCGGCACGTTCGCGGCGTGAATCCCGAAGTGCTGGACCTGTTTGCGAGCTACTCCTGGCCTGGAAATGTGCGCGAGCTGCGCAACGTGCTGGAGCGCGCCGCCATTGTCTCCGACCGCGATCTGATCGGCCGCGCGTCATTGCCGGGGGATTTCGGCCACGCGCCGCCGGCGGCCGCTTCGGATCTGGCCTCGCTGCGTTTTCCCCTGGGAACCACGGTGGAAGCGGCCGAGCGCGAACTTATATTGCAAACTCTGGCATCTACCAATAACAAAACACGCGCCGCGGAATTGCTGGGAATCAGCCTGAAAACCCTGCACAATAAGCTGAAGGAATACGAGGCTGCAAAAACTCCCTCGCGATGATGGGGGCCGGGCCATTCATGCAACTTCGGCTGAAAACGAAGATTACGCTGACCACGGCGGCGCTGGTTCTCGCCGTCGTGGGCGTGAATTCCACGCTGTACGTGATGAATCTCACGCGCCAGGTAATCCGCCAGGCGGACGATCGCGCCCAATTGGTTTCGAGGCAAGTTTTTTTCCAGGCCCAGATCGCCCTGGCCGACGCCGCCAAGGCGGGCGAATCTCCGGTCTCGGACAGCGCACAGGATTTGCGCGCCTACGTTAAGCATGCCTTCGATGAGAGCGCGCCGCTGGCCTCCACCATCGACGCGCAATTGGGATATTCCCCGCTCATTTACGAGGTCTCTATTTCCGATGTCAACGGGACGGTCCTCGTATCCAGCGATAAGTCCCTGCCCGGAAGGCCGATACCGGTCCGATCCGGCATCGAGCAACTCGTTTCCAGCGGTTTCGCGAACCAATTGAAGGTGCTCTACCGTTTGCTTTACGGCCCGCCGCTGCGCGCCTACGAAGTGACTTACCCGTTCCAACTCGGCCCGCCCGGCCACCAGGTTCCGTTCGGGGCGGTTCGCGTGGCCGTGCAGACCGGGCTGTTGCGTGCCAATATTATTCCGGCTTTGCGTTCAGCAGGCCTCTTGGCCTTGGCCTCGGTGGGAGTTTCCGTTTTTCTGGCGGCTATCGTCAGCAGCATTTCGCTCGCTCCTCTGAAGCGCATCACCGCCCAACTGGACCGGATCGCCAAAGGGGAATTCGACCAGAAGCCGCTCGAACGTGGAGACGAGTTCGGCCAGGTCAGCACCAAGATCAGCCAGATCGGAATGCAACTGCGCGGGGTCCGCGAAATTTTCAGCAATTTGCGCGAAAACATCGATCAGGTGCTCGGCGGGCTAGACGACGGTTTGCTTTTGTTTTCCGTGGACGGCCGCGCGGTCATGGTGAGTCCCGCCGTCGAGCGCTTTCTTTCCACGCCATCGGATCAGCTTCTCGGGCGCCACGCGGAAGATATCTTTCCGCCCGATCATGATGTGCGGGAAGTGATCGTGCTGAAAAATGGCGAGCTCGTGCCGGTTGCTTCGGCCGAAGTGGTGCTTTCCGGCATCGATGGCCCGGCGCGGCGCGTGGGCGTCAGCGTCGAGATCATCGGCGAAGGCGAAGCGCGCATGGGCACGCTCGTGAAATTCAAGGATCTCGAGTCGAGAGAGCGCATCGGCACGCAGTTGCAGGTTTCCGAGCGCCTCGCCAATCTGGGCCGGATCACCGCGGGCGTGGCCCACGAGGTGAAAAATCCGTTGAATTCGATGCGCATCTGGCTGGAGAATCTGAAAGCCAGCCTGCCGGATGTAGACGGTTTGCCGCTTCAGGCTGTTCGCGTTTTGGACAGCGAAATCGACCGGCTGGACAGTGTCGTGAAACGTTTCCTCGATTTTACGCGTCCTCCGGAGATGCACCAGGAAGAATCCAGCCTCAAGGAAATTCTGGAGGAGGTCCTGGCCGTCGAGCGGCCCGAGCTGGACAAGGGCCATATCAAAATCGATGCGCGCCTGGCCGCCGACGTGCCGGGCGTGCTGGTGGACAAAGCCCTATTGAAGCAGGCACTTATTAATTTATTGGTAAATGCAATCGAAGCCATGCCCGGGGGCGGCCACCTTTACCTCTCGCTGCGCCGGCGCGAGGAAATGGCCGAGATCGAAATTCGGGATACCGGCCGCGGCATCGCTCCCGAACACCGCCAGCGCATCTTCCAGCTTTTCTTTACCACCCGGCCGGGAGGCAGCGGGATCGGGCTGGCCAGCGCTTTTCGAACCGTTCAGTTACACAACGGTTCCATAGAATTCGAGTCCGAAGTTGGGCGCGGGACGACATTTCGAATCGGCCTGCCGCTGGCTCATCAGGTCGAGCCCGCGCTCTCCCGCACGCGGGATCCGGGCGCGGCCGTCACGAGGGGCGTCTGATGCGGAACACTCAGCTTCTCGTTCTGCTCTGCGCCGTCTCCGCCGGCCTCGCGGGCTGCGCCAGCAAGAACATCGTGCGCGCCGCGCCGCCCTCGGTGAGCACACCCCCGCCGGATGTGACTGCGCCCATGCAGCCGCCGGAAACACCGCCCCCGGTGACGACCACGGAGGAACCCGCGCCTGAAGTACCTTCTCCCGCGCCTCCCCCCGCGCCAGGTAAACGACCCGCCGCGCCTCGCCGGCCCGCGCCGACGGAGACAGCCGACCCAGCACCGGCCAAACCGGCGGCTCCGCAGATTTCGCCCCAGCTCTCCCCCCGGGACCTGGATGCCACGAAAAAAAATACCACCGCGAACATTACAGCCGCGGAGCAGAATCTGCAGCTCGCCAGCGGAAAACAGCTCAGCCCGGCGCAAAAAGACCTGACCGATAAAATATCCGGATTCCTCAGCCAGTCCCACGAGGCCATCATGGCCGACGATTGGGTGCGCGCGCAGAACCTGGCCGAAAAGGCGCGCGTGCTATCCACCGAATTGGTGAAATCGTTCTAGGCTTGGTTCTCCATCTGCCACGCATCGCAAACAACAGGCCCCCAGGTTGCGGAAGAGGATGCTCTACCCCTCTGTCGTTCCGAGCCAAGCGAGGAATCTCTTTTTTTTCTGGAAGTGAAACCTAGGCAGGCGTGGACCGCCCCCCATTCATTTGCTATTCGCGAATTGCGAATATATACTAGGGACATGTCTTTAAAGCCCCAGGACGTCGTGGTTCTCATCAAACTCCTTCTATATGGATCTAAGCGCCCCCCCTATGCTCAAATTGCCAGGGACCTTTTCTTAAGCGCCTCGGAAGTTCATGCTTCGGTTCATCGAGCCAAACGGGCCCGCTTGCTTGGCGGCCCGGATCGGTGGGAGACTCCCCAGAAGTCCGCCTTGGAGGAGTTCTTGATTCACGGAGTAAAATATGCCTTCCCGCCCCAGCGCGGCGAACTGACGCGAGGGGTACCCACCGGATTTGCGGCAGAGCCGCTCAAGAGCCGCGTCTCCGCGGGGGACGAGCCGCCGCCAGTTTGGCCCTTCCCTGAGGGGAAGACGCGAGGATATTCATTCGCTCCTCTGTACAAGACGGTTCCGCAGGCGGCACTGCGCGATTCATTTCTCTACGAAATGCTGGCGCTCATTGATGCCATTCGCGATGGTAGGACTCGCGAGCGGCATATTGCGGAGGAAGAACTCAAAGTCAGATTGCGATCACCGCGCTATGCCTAACTCCAACATGGAGCTTCTCAAGGGAGTCGCCCGGCGCCTGGGTCCTCTCTTACGCGAAGTTGTCTTCGTGGGAGGCTGCGCTACTAGTTTGCTGATCACCGACGAGGCTGGGGCAGAGGTTCGCCCGACGTTCGACGTCGACGTGATCGCTGAAATTACGTCTTATGCCGGTTATGAAACTTTTTCTGAGCGTTTGCGTTCTTTAGCGTTTCGAGAGGATACAAGCGAGGGCGCACCGCGGTGCCGCTGGCTGATCGATGGCATGAAATTGGACGTAATGCCTCTTGACGAGAAAATTCTGGGGTTTACAAACCGCTGGTATCGAGCTGCTATGGATGCAGCCACGGAAACTGAAATCGAGCCGAGGCTGCGCATTCGTTTGATCACTGCCGCGTATTTCGTTGCCACAAAACTCGACGCGTTCAAAGGCCGCGGGCGGGGAGATTACACGAACAGCCATGACCTCGAAGATCTGCTGGCCGTCATTGACGGCCGCGAGGCGATCGTCGGCGAAATCGCTGGTGCGGGTGAGGTGAGATTCCATATCGCAGGGCAAATTCGTACTCTGCTCGAAACCCCGGCATTCATGGATGCGTTGCCAGGCTACCTTTTGCCGGACGTGAGCAGCCAAAATCGTTTGCCAATTCTTTTGAATCGACTCGTGAAAATCTCAGGCCTCTGAATCAAGTTAAGCTCACGCACCACGCGAGTCGGGCCACTCAACTCCGCCCTGCAAACTGATAAGATACTGGCGTGAAAACTTACGATGTTGTGATCGTCGGCGGAGGGATCATCGGCGGGTCGATTGCGTTCGATCTGGCCGGGCGCGATCTGCGTGTGGCTGTGCTGGACCGGCAGGAATTGATGCACGAAGCTTCGTGGGCGGCGGCAGGGATGTTGTCGCCTGCTCCCGATTGCCCGGCGGCGATTCCCTTGGTTCCGCTGGGGCGCGCCAGCTTCTCGTTGTATCCGAAATTTATTGAGGCCGTGGAAGAGGCATCCGGCATGCGCACCGGATATCGTGCGGACGGCGCGATCGAGGCGATTTGCCATGGCGACGCGCAACGCGAATTAAGCACGCTCGTGGCGCTGCACCACGGGCTCGGGCTGGCCTGCGAGCCGCTGCCGCTGGACGAAGCGCGAAGCATGGAACCGGCGCTCGGACGCGAGGCTCGTGCGGCAGCGCTGCTTCCCGATGAAGGTTCGGTCGAGCCGCGCGCGCTGACGGCCGCGGTGCTCGAAGCAGCCGGCTCGGCCGGCGCGGAGTTGCGCCCCGGCGTGGAAGTTGTTTCGCTCGCGCTCGAAAGGAAAAAGTGCACGGGCGTGAAAATTTCCGGCGGCGAAACGATTC
>Ga0302324_100001216_pt1 | contig 63419 bp, 58 predicted proteins | sample Palsa_T0_1_FD_201949 | JGI IMG/M metagenome (GOLD analysis project Ga0302324, IMG submission 201949) | Peat permafrost microbial communities from Stordalen Mire near Abisko, Sweden - Palsa_T0_1 | ecosystem: Environmental > Terrestrial > Soil > Palsa > Peat permafrost | place: Sweden: Abisko...
CACTTCGAAGTCGACGAGTCCGGACTCCGGCGGGTGCACATGGCGAACGTAGCCGGCTACTCGCATGTGCCGGTCCGGGTCACCTGACGACCAAATGCCTTCGATATTGCCCGGTGTCGTCCGTCAGAACGGCTACGTCGTACGTGACCTCGATGCGGCGATTGCGGGTTGGTGCGCGGTCGGCGTCGGGCCCTGGTTCACCCTGCGCGAGCTACCGCAGGACGATTTCCGGTTTCGCGGTCATCCCAGCCGCCCGGTGCTCTCGATTGCCTTCAGCAATACGGGGTCACTGCAGATCGAGTTGATCCAGCAGCTGAACGACGCGCCGAGCGCATACCGCGAGTTCCTTGCGGCCGGGTTCGAAGGGTTCCATCATCTCGCATGGTGGGCGGAGGACTTCGACGGGGCGATGGCCCGGACCCAAGCGGCTGGCTGGTCCGTGGTGCAAGAGGGGGGAGGAAGTGTCAAGTTCGCCTATTTCGAGGCCGGGGGCGTGACGAGCACGAACATCGAGCTGTCCGAGTTGAACGACGGCACACGGGCCTTCAACGACTTCATGGCGGCGACGGCCGCCGACTGGGACGGCATCACCGACCCCATACGACCCATCGATATCGGGGTCGGCAACCTTGGGCCCTGAGGAAGCGCATCAGATCACGGGTGCGTTGGGCAGACACCGAGCTAGGTCTGCCCTCCCGTCGGAGGGAATTCCCCGACAGGTCGTACGGACACAACGTCGTGACGGTAGCGGCGGCTATCGATCCGCCACTCGCAAGCCCGGCGCGACCAGATGTCGGAGTATCGGCCATACACAATGATGTCGTTCCCACCCGTACGTTCACACGCATGGACATAGCTCTCGCTGCTCGCAGTTTCCCCGTCCACAGCGATGAGGACGTTGGTCAGCTGATGGGATACACCGTCCATGTGCGCCATGCCTTCAAGACACCAATCCATGAAGGCGTGGCCCGTTCCCTCGAAGATGCCTTCGTAGTGCGCCAGGCCATCCGGGTGCCAGATCTTCGATCCCAATTCTGCATCCATCCGATCCACCGCGTGGCAGTACCGGTACAGGACCTCGGTAATTTCCTGCTTGGCCAACCGCGTCTCCGCGGAGTCTGGCAACGTGGGACCCCCCTCCTCTATGTTCACACTTCCCATAGTAAACAAACCGACTCTCCCGGGACGCTCGTACCACCAATCGTGTCAGGGGTCACCGACACGTAAGGCGGTCGATTCAATCGTGCGCCTGTAGCGGAGGAGGACGAGACGATATGGTTGCCCGTCAGCGGGTGGCAGTGCATGGCGGGTCGGGACAGTGTGGCTTTCAGGGAGAACCGGCCCTATCGTGGCGGTTTGCGTCCTCTGTCCCAACTGACCGCAGGATGCTGAACTACGGAACCGAAAGGCGATGCACATGGCACTCATGGACGGAAAGGTCGTCATCGTTACGGGCGCAGGCCACGGAGTCGGGAGGGGGCACGCACTCGACCTCGCTCAGGCCGGGGCCCAGGTCGTCGTGAACGACCTGGGCGGAGGTCCTTCCGGAGGCGGAGCTGACTCGCGAGTCGCAGATGAAGTCGTGGCGATCATCAAAGAGCGAGGAGGTGAAGCGCTCGCCAACCACGATGATGTCTCGGACTTCGAAGCGGCAAAGACCTTGGTCCGTCAAGCAATCGATACCTTTGGGCGCCTTGATTCGCTGGTTCTCAACGCCGGCATTCTCAGGGACAAGATGATCTTCAATATGGACGAGGCGGACTGGGACGCCGTCATTAAAGTCCACCTCAAGGGTCACTTCGCCCCGGCACGGCACGCCTGCGAGTACTGGCGTCAGCTGAGCAAGGAGATCGGCGGTCCTGTCAGCGCCTCGGTGATAACCACCGGTTCCAGCGTGGGCCTCTTGGGCAACGTGGGCCAGACCAACTACGCCGCGGCCAAGGGGGGGATTGCCATGTTCACGATCGCGCTGGCCCAGGACATGGAGCGTTACGGGGTTCGATCCAACATGGTGGCACCGAGTGGGAACACTCGCCTGATCTCGACGATGCCCGGGCGCGACGCCACGGTGCTCGAGCCGGAGCAGTACGAGCAATGGGACCCCCAGAATCCGTGGAACGTCGCCCCCCTGGTCGTCTGGCTGGCGTCGGACCTCTCATCGCACGTGACGGGCCAGATCTTCATGACGTCGGGTGCAAAAATAGTCCACTTCACCCCGTGGAGGCCCAACGTCGCCGTGACCGTCCCGGGCGGTGACCGGAGGTGGACCGCCGAGGAGATCTCTACGGCTCTCAATACCTCCGTCTTCAACAGCCGCCACCCCGGACTACGGCAGAGCTTCGAGTCGATACAGAACATGTGAGCAGCCGCGGGCCGCGGGCGGAACTGCTACTCCAATGGTGGTGTCGCGATCACCACAACGCTCATCCGACACCCTTGGTCGTGGGTTTCCCAGCCGTGATCGATGCCCTTGATCACCGCGCCGTCTCCGGGACCGAGTTGGTGGGCCCCGTCGTCCAGGATGAGGTCGACGCTGCCATGGAGAACCACGTCGAAGTCCAGGCTATCGGTGTGATGTACCGGGGTCGTCACCCCCGGCGGGAACTCGGTGAACGACCAGCGCGCGACACCGGGCGTCGAAGCGACGCCGAGAAGATCGCCGCGGCCCGGAGGACGGGCTGCTGGCGGGCACGACTCGCTCGAGGCGACAACCGCAACGGTAATGCCGCCTGGCCCGAAGGGATGGGCGGTCGGGATGGACTCGCCCACCACACACGAATGCCCCTCTTCGTCCACACCGGTGATCAGAACGCGCATGTTTCCTCTCATTCGTCGAACGTCACGCGCGACCCTAGCGGCGGTGAGGCTGACGCGCTGATCTCGTGACAGGCATAGTGTCTGCAGCATGGCCGTAGAGTCGCTGCGCACCGTTGCCTCCCAACCTTTTGCGGACGGGTATGAGCACATTGTGGCGGTCGCAACGGTCGCCGTGGACCCCGACGATCCCGCGAACGCCACCATCGTCGACCTCGACCGTGCCAGGAGGGATGGCGACGGCCTCGTGCGGTTCGAGACAGACGTGGTCCTGCTGCGGGCACCGCGACCGGGTGGGCTCATGCATGTTGTCGCCAACCGGGGGCTGACGAGCGCGCTACCGAACGCTACCGGCGTGGCCCTGGCGGCGCCGACCGGTCGCATCGCCACGGGCGATGGATGGCCGCTGCATCGCGGGCTGTCGGTGTTGTGGATCGGATGGCAGTGGGACGTCGAACGCCGTCCCGGCACGGTCGGGCTTGACGCGCCCCAGGCGCTGGACGACTTCGGAACGCCACTGCGCGGCCAGGCCCGACTCGGGTTCCAGCCCGCCGTCGGCCAGCCCCGGCGGCGACTGGCCGACGAGGTCCTGGCGATCATGGGCCAGTTCCGGGCACTCAGCGTCGCCGATCTCGACGACGTGACGGCCAAGCTCACGGAGCGCGACTGGTTCAACGGCCCGCCCCGCACGATCCCCCGTCACCAGTGGCGCTTCCCGGACCACGAACATGTCGAATTGGACGGAGGCTTTGTCGCACGACGCCACTACGAGCTCACGTACACGACCGACCGCTGCCCCGTCACCGGCGCCGGCTTCGCCGCGACGCGCGACGTCGTGTCCCACCTTCGTGGGACCTTCACGCACACCCTCGGCTTCGGGGTGTCGCAGAGCGGCAGGTGGCTGCGCCAGTTCGTGCGCGACACGGGCAACGCGGACGAGAACGGCGGGCGTGTCTTCGACGGCGTTCACTGCCACATCGCCGGCGGACGAGTCGGTGAGTTCAACAACCGCTACGCGCAGCCATCGACGATGAACCCCCTCGGCTTTTGCCACCTCCCGCCGTTCTCTCCTGCCGATGGCCTTCTGGACCGCGCTCGCGAGCGCGGGACCCTCCCGAAGATGGTGTTCACCAACACGGCTACGGAGTACTGGCGCGGCGATGCGTCGCTCGGACACCCCGACCCCGACGATGGCGACTGCCGCTGGTACCTCTACGCCGGGACCCACCACATCGGCCTCATGCCGGGCTACGCCGAAATGGTGCCCGTCCAACTCGAGGGCAACCTGATCGACACCACCTTTCTCACCCGTGCCCACACGGCCGCCCTTGAAGAGTGGGTACGGGAAGGCGTCGAGCCGCCGCCGTCGAACGTGCCCCGCGCCGGTGATGGCACCGGCATCGACCGCGAAGAGGCGCTCAGGAAGCTGCACTCGGTCCCTTGGCTCCACGGGGTGGCATTGCCCGATGCGGAGGCGTTGCTGGGGATGCCGCCGATCGACCTCGGACCGGAGGCGCCACAGGGCATCGGCCGCTACCCGGCCGTGGTGCTCGGGCCGCCGAGGCCGTGCCTCGTCTCGGACCTCGATAACGACGGCAACGAAGTGGCCGGGGTGCGACTCCCGCACGTATCGGTGCCGCTCGACGTCTCGTTCGGCTGGAACCCAGAGCAGCCGAGGCAGGGAGTCCCCGTTGAGGCATGGAACCTCCTCGGCGGGCGCGTCGCCCTTCCCGCGGAGCAGATACTGCGGCGCTACGGCGACGTCGACACCTTCCTCGCCGCCGTCCGAGCTGGTGCGGAGGCGTTGGTCGCGGCACGGCATCTACTGCCCGAGGACGTGGAGGCCGTGGTGGTGGACGCGGAGCGGCGGTGGGCGGCGGCTCTGGGCACGTCGTCCTAGCGCCCCGAACCCCGTGGCCTGCGGTTTCCTCCACGACGTTTCGCGCTTGTTCATCGTGACGCAGATCCCGTCGTGACGACGGAGCACTCCATCTACTGGGGCCCAGCGTGGAGCCTGCATCTCGCGGCAGGTAGAGTGAGGGTACGCCAAGGCTGGGAGGCCGCTGGCGTCGGATCGACGAGGAGGACCCCCGGTGACGATGTTGGCTGAAGGTTTGCGAGTGGTGGATGTCGACTCGCACATGACGGAGCGTCACGACCTGTTCACCGAGCGGGCGCCGAAAGGGTACGAGGACAAGGTGCCCCATGTCGAGGTGGTCGACGGTCGTGAGATGTGGGTCATCGTCGGCAAGACGTTCGGCAAGGCCGGGTCCGGGGGCACGATCGACCACGACGGGAACAAGCACCCGTTCCGGGACTCCCAGGGCGGATTGTGGGGTATCGACGACGTGCACCCGGCGGCGTGGGACCCCAAGGAGCGCCTCCGCTTGATGGACAGCCTCGGCATCGACGCGCAGGTGCTCTACCCGAACTCCATCGGCATCGGCGGCCAGCACCTGCGCAAGTCGATCGACGACCCCAAGATCCTCCAGCTCTGCGTCCAGCTCTACAACGACGCCATGGCCGAGGTGCAGGAAGAGTCCAGCAACCGGTTGCTGCCCATGCCGATCATGCCGGCGTGGGACATACGGGAATGCGTTCGTGAGGCCCAGCGCTGCGCCGCCATGGGCTACCGGGGTATCAACATGACGGCCGACCCGCAGGACTCAGGATCGCCCGACCTCGGCCACACGGCATGGGACCCGCTCTGGGAGGTCTGCGCAGATCTCAATCTGCCCGTGCACTTCCACATCGGTGCGAGCGATTCGGCGATGGCGTATTTCGGCACCACGTACTGGCCTAGCCAGGACGACTACGTGAAGCCGGCCATCGGCGGCGCCTCACTGTTCCAGAACAACTCGCGAGTGCTGCTCAACAGCGCGTACTCGGGGATGTTCGACCGCCACCCGAACCTCAAGATGGTCTCCGTCGAGAGCGGGATCGGCTGGGTGCCGTTCATGCTCGAAGCCATGGACTACGAGCTGGAGGAGAACGCGCCGGAGTGGTTCCACAAGCTGCAGAAGCTCCCCTCGGAGTACTTCCGGGACAACTGGTATGCCACCTTCTGGTTCGAAAAGGGACGCGGTGATCTCCAGCATCTCATCGACACGGTGGGCGAGGACAACATCATGTTCGAGACCGATTTCCCGCACCCGACCAGCCTGCACCCCGACCCGCTCGAAATGGTGCGCGAGAAGATCGCCTCGTTGCGACCCGAGACCCAGCGGAAAGTGATGAGCGGTAATGCAGACAAGCTCTACCGGCTCTAGGGCCGCAGGGGGACGTGAGGCCTCCAGCCGGACCAACGTCAACGTCGCACTCATGTCGTGACAGGTGCTGATATCGCAATGGTTGTGGGGGCGATCGGCGTGGCCGCGCTGGTGGCACTCGCGGTGGTGAGCTGGCGTGTTGTTCGCCGGGTCCGTACGCTCCGCGCACGAATTCGCCGGGCCATCCCTGCGACCTTGGAGATCGTTCCAGGTCCGGTGGCCGCGGCAACGGCGTGGGCCCACCTTCGCAGGGGATGGTTCGGCGCCCGTGTCATTTCGAGTACGGGATCCACACGCCAAGCGCTCGTGTTGCGCCGCGAACTCTGGCACCACGTCGACCGGGCTAGCGCGGCTGTATCCCATGCGCAGGCCGCTGACGCGCCGCTGGGCGAGCTGCCGCGCCTGGTTCGCCAACTGGGAGACCTGGCACGCCAGCTGGATCGTCAACTCGCCTTTCTCACCCCCAACGTGGCGGGGATGAGTCTGGAAGGGGCGCGTGCGGAGACCGGCCAGATCAGCCGATGTGCCGACGAGGTTGCAGACGCAGCTCTGGAGGCACTGCGGTGCATCCCGAACTTCGATTCGGACCACGTGGCCACGGCGATCCAGCGAGAGGTCCAAGCCGTGCGAGCAGGTTGTGCTCGCCTCAACTCGACGTCGAGGTGACGTCGAGAGAAGCGTGCCCGAATCCCACCCGGTAGGAACCTTCGTCGTCAGCGAACCAGCAGTCGCTCCTCAGGAGATTTCGGGCTGCATTCCGGGACGCTGCTCGAGCACGTCGAGCTGGGCTTCGTCACGGCGGATGGGGGTGCCGTTGACCAGCACGTGGCGAACGCCGGTCGGTTCCTCGGCGGTCAACCGCTCGCCATCTGCGGGGAAATCGCGCACTCTCCTCGTGGGCCCGGGCCCGACGGTCTCGGGGTCGAACACACACAGATCCGCCCAATACCCTTCCCGGAGGTAGCCCCGCCGCACGAACCCGAACATATCGGCCGGCTCACCGCTGAGTTTGCGTATGGCGCGCTCGAGCGGCATGACTTCGCGGTCGCGTACCCAGCTGCCGAGGAGGTCTGTGGCGATCGGCGCGTCGCACAGTTGGCCGACGTGGGCACCGGCATCGGAGAGACCGAGCGCCGACCGCTCGTGGGTGAGTAGACGGCTCACGCTCACCGGGTCGTCGTTGGCGATGTGGATGCGGAACCTCGTTGCGAGGTCGTCCCCAAGAGCAACCTCGCAGATGACGTCAAGCGGACCGCAACCACGCTCTCGGGCGAGCTCATCGACCCGCCGACCTTCCAGCTCGGGGAACCGATCGGACTCGGAGATCTCGCACGTCTCCCAACGCGGTTTCATGGGAACCCGTTCCAGGTCGGCAGCGGCGCGCGCCCGCCAGGAGGGGTCGCGGTAGGCCGCGAGGCGGGCCTCACGACTCTGGTCGATGAGTTCCCCGAAGACCTTGCTCACATTGAGACTGAAGGGGCTGGCCATCGTGAACTGCATGGCGAGTGGGCGGGGGGTCACCTGCGGCCAGACTTGGAGCCCGCGGGCCACCGCCTCGTCGTGTAGGTCGAGCTGCGGCTGGTGGCGTCCGTCAGCTAGGGCGAACAGTGGATAGGTGAACGGCCGGCCGACGCGGGGCTGCAGGTCGTACATGTCGGCATAGGTGCACTGCTCCCCCGCCGTGGCGAGTACGACGCCCTTACCCGTCCTACCCGCAGCGAAGAACAGTGCCTCTACCTCATCCTTCTTCGCGAAGCGGCTCGGGACCGGTTTCCCGTCCATGCCGCGGTGCGTGTACGCGAAGCTGGTCGAGAGTCCCGCCGCCCCCGCATCGATCGCTTCCACCACGATGTGGCACATCCGGTCGATCTCACCGGGCGTGGCGCTCCGCTCGTAGGCCGCGTCACCCATCACGTAGAGTCGTAGGGCGCTGTGACCGACATAGCAAGTGAAGTTGAGTACGGTGCCGCGGCGACGAACCAGTTGCATGTATTCGGGGTGGGTCTGGAAGTCCCAGACAATGCCCGCCGTCAGCGACGCCGCATCCATGTCCTCCACATTCTCGAGCGTGCGCACGATCACGTCGTGGTGCTCCGGCCGGGTAGGGGCGATCGTGAACCCACAGTTGCCGGCGACCACCGTGGTGACGCCGTGGTATGAGGAGGGCCGCAGGGCCGGATCCCAGAAGACCTGTGCGTCATAGTGGGTGTGGATATCGATAAAGCCCGGCGCAACTGCGCAACCCGAGGCGTCCAACTCCCGCTCAGCACGCAGGTTCGGCCCGATTTCCCGGATCACCCCGTCCGCGATGGCAACGTCGGCGACGCGACCGGGCGAGCCACTTCCGTCGTACACCATCCCTCCGCGGATGGCGAGTTCACTCGTCACCTCAACCTCCCTCAACCGCAGTGGTGGGCAATTTGAGCCGGTTGACCGGTGGCCCGGCCGCGGTCCCACCGTCCACCGGCACCACAATTCCCGTAATCTGCGCCGATCGCTCGCTGGCCAAGAAGAGAACGGCGTTGGCGACGTCCTGCGGCACGCCGTGGCGCTGTAGCGGCTGGGTGAGCCGGATCACCGAATCTATGTCGTAGTTCGTGATGCCCGTCGGGATGTGGCCGGGAGCGATGCAGTTCACGCGAATACCGTACTCTGCCAGATCGATCGCTATCGACCGGCTGAAGTGAATGACCGCCGCCTTGGAGGTGCGGTAGGTGGCGGGGAAGGCGCCGCCGGTAATGGCGCCGATGGACGACGTGTTGATGATCGAACCACCGCCGTTCTTCGCCATGTGCCGACCCGCACGCTGACTCCCGATCATGACCCCGAAGAGGTTCACCGCCATCACGCGGTCGAAGTCCGAGAAGTCGTCCTGCAAGAAACGATGGAAAGAGCTGGGTATGCCGGCGTTGTTGAACATAACGTGGAGCCCACCGAAATGTCCGACGGCCGATTCGACCAGCCCCTGAATCTGATCGGGGTCCGCGACGTCCGTCTGCTTGAAGAGAGCTGCGTCGCCAAGGGCCGAGGCCAGCTCCTCGCCCCGCTCGACATCCACGTCCCCGATGACCACCCGGGCGCCCTCCTCCACGAACAGCGCGGCAGTGGCTCGCCCGATGCCGCTGGCGCCCCCCGTGACGATCGCGACCTTCCCTGAGAGCTCCTGACCCACTTTCAAAGGCTCCTTTCGACCGCTGTCCAACTCGGTGAGGTCGGTCGACCCTCCATCACGAAACCCCCCGGGGCCGTATCTGCCCCCGTTGCGCCAGAACGGCTTGGACCCTACACTCGGCCAGATCGATCATCCAGCAGGAGCAGCAAGGAGCAGCACGCCTTGGAACGACCTCCGCAAGGAAGCCGGCGCGGGAGCGATGAGTGAGGCAATAGACACCTTCACGGTCAGCGTGGAGGACTCCGTTCTCGAGGATCTCCACGGGCGTCTGGCGCGCACCCGTTTCCCGGATCAGATCGAGGGCACCGGCTGGGAGTACGGGATTCCCATCGACTACCTGCGCCAGCTGGTTGGTTACTGGCGCGACACGTACGATTGGCGCCGGCAAGAGGCTCGTCTGAACCAGTTCCCCCATTTCCGCACCACGATTGATGGACAGCCGATCCATTTCATCCATGCGCGATCGGTCCATGAGGACGCATTTCCACTGCTCATCACGCACGGCTGGCCAGGTTCGGTCCTCGAGTTCCTCGACGTGATCCCGCGCCTCACGAATCCGGAGGCGCATGGTGGCCAAGCCTCTGACGCATTTCACGTCATCGCGCCCTCACTGCCCGGGTACGGGTTTTCCGATCCTCCGCGAACTCCTGGCTGGGATGTCCGGCGCATCGCGCAGGCCTTCGCCGTCCTCATGGGTCGTCTGGGCTACCCGCGCTACGGCGCGCAGGGCGGCGACTGGGGCGCTCTGGTGACGACCCGGATCGGCGTGCTGGACCCCGGGCACTGCGCGGCCATTCACCTCAACATGCCGCTCGGATCTCCTCCGAAGAGCCCCGGTCCGCTCGCCGAGGACGAGAGAGCGGATCTGGCCGCGATGGACCAGTTCCGCCGCGAGGAGTCCGGGTACGCTTCCGTGCAGGGAACCAAGCCCCAGACGCTGGGCGTTTCGCTCAACGACTCACCCGCTGGCCTCCTCGCGTGGATCGTGGAGAAGTTTCGCACGTGGAGCGATTGCGACGGCCACCCGGAGAACTGCTTCAGCAAAGATCAGCTCATCACCAATGTGATGCTGTACTGGGTGACGCAGACCAGTTCGTCCTCGGCCCGGCTGTACTGGGAGACGACGCACAGCAATGTGCTCACGGAGGACCTGCCCTTCATCGGCGTACCCACCGGAGTGGCTCGTTACCCCAAGGAGGTCCTGCGCTGGCCTCGCTCCTGGGTCGAGCGCCAGTACAACGTCACCCATTGGACCGTCATGCCCCGCGGCGGCCATTTCGCCGCTATGGAGCAACCCGCCCTGTTCACCAGCGATCTGCGAGACTTCTTTCGAACCGTGCGCCAGGGGTAGTCCATCCGCCGATGATCCAATGTCGAGGCACACACGCAAAGGAGGGGCGGCATGTCGGATGAAGGGGAGATCACGGCACTCGTCAACTCCTACGCCCTCCTCCTCGACGCGGGTGACCTGGACGCCGTGGCCGAACTCTTCGAGCATTCCACGTGGCGTTCTGAGCCCCACGGCACAGTGGCCCACGGCATCGCCGAAATCCGGCCAATCTACGAGAAGTTGAGGGTCTACGGCGACGGGACCCTGCGCACCAAGCATCTCCTCACCAACATGACCGTTCAACTGGAGCCGGACGGGACGACGGCATCGTCACACTGTTATTGGACGGTTCTGCAGAATGCGGTTCCTCACCAACGCATTGACGTAATCCTCTCCGGCCAGTACGTCGACAAGTTCGAGAAGGTGGGCGGGACGTGGCGCTTTGCCGATCGGCTGATCAGGGTCGACCTGGAGGGTGATCAGTCGGGTCACGTCGGCTGAGTCGGCGGCCGTGGCGTGCGGCAGTCCGGAGCTTAGTGGCAGACTTTGTGCGCGATCCCCATCGGAGGGGCGCCAACGGTTCGAGGGGCGTGGGCATGAAGACGCATGCGGCAGTGCTTTGGGGACGGCAACAGGACTGGGAGATCGAGGAGATCGACCTGGATCCTCCGCGAGAACAGGAAGTCCTGGTCAAGTGGGCGGCTGCCGGTCTGTGCCACTCGGACCAGCACGTTCGTGAGAGCGACATGGGGAAGAGCAAGGTCCCGCCCGACCAGCCCGAGCCTCGGCTCTTTCCCATGGTCGGAGGGCACGAAGGCGGAGGCGTCGTCGTCGACGTCGGCCCGGGCGTGCGCAGCGTCACTCCGGGTGACCACGTCGCGGCCAGCTTCGTTCCGGTCTGTGGCCGCTGCAACATGTGCATCACCGGCCACTCCAATCTCTGCGACCTTGGCGCGGCAACCTTTGCTCTCGGTCAGATCACGGACGGAACCGTTCGGTACCACCACAACGGCCAGGACCTCAACGTCATGGCCAAACTGGGCACTTTTGCCGAGCACAGCGTCGTCCACGAGGCGTCACTTGTGAAAGTGGATCCTGACCTCCCACTGGGTGTGGTGGCGCTGGTTTCGTGCGGAGTGACGACCGGATGGGGATCGGCGGTGTACCGCGCCGAGGTCAAGCCCGGCGAAACCGTGGTCGTCGTCGGCATCGGGGGCGTTGGCATCAACGCCGTCCAGGGCGCCCACATGGTCGGGGCGAGGAATGTCGTCGCCGTGGACCCCGTCGAGTTCAAACAGAAGGCCGCCCTCGATTTCGGCGCCACACATACGGCGAAATCGATAGAGGAAGCTCTCCCCCTGGTCACCGAGCTGACACGCGGCCAGATGGCCGATGCGGTGATCCTCGTCCCGAGCGTGATGTACGGGGACCTCATGGCCGGAGCCCTCTCGCTCACCGGCAAGGGCGGGACCTGTGTCGTCACTGCCGTGGCGCCCCAATGGCAGACGGAGTGCAGCATCAACCTGTTCGAGCTGGCGATGTGGCAAAAGGAGGTGCGCGGGGTCATCTTCGGAGCGGGCAACCCGCGCGTCGACATACCAAATCTGTTGGCCCTCTACAAGGCCGGGCAGCTCAAGTTGGACGAGCTGATCACCAGGACGTATCGACTGGACCAGATCAACCAGGGTTACCAGGACATGCTCGACGGGGTGAACATCCGGGGCATCATCGCCTTCGACTGATCGCCCAGACGCGGGACGGCGAGATGCAGATGGTTTCTGACCCGCACAACGAGCAGGGGAATCGGGTGGGTCGCCCCACGGCCGAAGAGCTGTTCGGTCCCTCCGGGACACCCCGCGTCGTGGTGGTCGGTGCTGGTTTCGGCGGGATCGGGGCGGGGGTCAAGTTGAAGAGAGCGGGTATCGACTCCTTCACCATCTACGAGTCATCGCTCGGCGTCGGCGGAACCTGGTGGGACAACACCTACCCCGGCGCCGAGGTCGACGTGAACTCGAACCTCTACTGCTACTCCTTCAAATCACACGAATGGACCCGCACCCATGCGCGGCAGTCGGAGTTACAAAAATACTTGGAGGATACGGTCGACACGTTCGGCCTCCGACCGCATCTGCAGCTGAACGTCACGGTCCAGTCGGCCACGTGGGACGAGGACCGCCACATCTGGTCGGTCACCCTCGACACGGGCTCTGTCGACGAGTGCCACGCTGTGATCAGCGCGGTGGGCTTCCTCAATGTGCCGCGCCTTCCGGACTGGCCCGGGCTGGAGGACTTCCAGGGCCCTGCCTTCCACACCGCCAGATGGGAGCACGAGCACGACCTGTCCGGAAAGGTGGTGGCGGTGGTCGGGAGCGGGTCGACGGCGACGCAGGTCGTCCCGGCCATTCAGCCGATCGCAAAGAAGATCTACCTTTTCCAGCGGGAGCCAGGTTGGGTCATGCCCAAGGGCGAGCGTGACCTCACGGAAGCCGAGCGTGCCCTGTTCGCAAAACGCTGGCGGCGCGCACTCGACCGCTGGAGATTGCGGTATCTGATCGAAAAGGGCCTCTGGGGCGGAGGGCTCTTTCGCCCTGGCTCCAAGCTTCAGGCGCAACGGCAACGGACCTGCCTTGACTACATCGCACGCGAATTCGCCGACCGTCCCGACCTTCGCGACGCCGTCACTCCGACGTATCCCTATCCCGGCAAGCGGCCCATCATTGCCAGCACGTACTACCCCACCCTCAAGAAGGAGAACGTCGAGCTTGTCCCCCGGGCGGTGTCTCGGGTGACGCCGACAGGCATCATTGACGCCGAGGCCGTCGAGCGATCTGTCGACGTCATCGTAGAGGCAACCGGTTTCCACGCGGCGAACTACCTGGCGCGCATCTGCGTAAAAGGGCGGAGGGGCGAGACCCTCCGCGAAAGGTGGGCCGGCGAGCCACGGGCGTATCTCGGCATCACGGTTCCGGGGTTCCCCAACTTCTACATGCTGTACGGACCGGGAACCAACGGAGGTGAGATCGTCTCGATGCTCGAGGCTCAGGCGGAGTATGCCGTGCGCGCGCTGAAGCGGATGCGTCGCGAACGCGTGACGGCCATTGAGGTCAAGCCGGTCTTCGAGGGCTTATGGTATCTCTGGCTACAGTCCAAGATGGAGGGGACCTCCTGGACGATGAGCAACAACTACTTCACGTCGACAACGGGAAAGATCGTCACCCAGTGGCCCTCGGGGAACATGGTCTACCGTGTGCTCACCAAGTCCCTGGGCCGGATATCGGAGACCACCCGATGCCGCCCTGCGTAAACACCTATGGTTGTCGAGTCCACGGAGGAGCCAGGTAGGACCATGACTCTTGACATCGACCCGCTCGACCTCGTCGACCCCGCAAGATTTGCACGCAACGGGTACCCGCACCACGTATGGTCGCAGCTGCGGGCCGAAGCGCCGGTCGCCTATATCGAGCCACCGGGGTACCCCCCCTTCTGGGCGATCACCAGGCACGCCGACATCATGCAGGTGGCCTCGCAGCCCCAGCGGTTCTCGAGCGCGTCCGGGATCACCTTGGACATGGAAGCCAGCACGTTGCAGCAAGCGGCCGAAATGGTCGTCTACCTCGATCCTCCGCGACACGGGCCCGTGCGACAGCTGGCCACCAGGAAGTTCAGCCGGATGGCGGTGCGCGCCCGGAGTGAGGGGATCGATCGGATCACCCGCGGCATCGTCGATCAGGCAGCGACCAAGGGCGAGGTCGGCGAATGTGACTTCGTCGACACATTCGCCGCACCGCTTCCCGTCGCCGTGATCGCCTGGGTTCTCGGGGCCCCGCAGGCCGATTGGGAGCAGCTCTTCCGGTGGACCAACGAGATCATCGGCAAGGACGATCCCGAATACCAGCGCCCTGGCGAGAACGCTCAGCAAACCTCCATGCGTGCTCGCGGTGAGCTGCACGTCTACTTCAAGGAGATGGTCGAGCAACGTCGCAAGGACCCTCGGGACGACCTGGTCACCGAATTGGTGCAGAGCGAACTCGACGGCGTGCCGCTGACGGAGACGCAACTCGTTTCCTACTGCGAACTCCTTGTCGAGGCCGGCAACGAGACGACCCGCGACGCGATTGCCGGCGGCATGCAGGCATTCTGCGAGCACCCAGATCAGTGGGAGAGGCTGCTGGCTGACCCAGAGCTGCTCCCCCACGCCGCTGAAGAGATCCTTCGTTGGGTAACCCCCATCAGCTACTTCGCACGCACGGCCACCGAGGATTACGAACTGCACGGATCCGTGATCCACGCCGGGGACAAGGTCGCCCTCTACTGGGCATCGGCGAACCGGGACGAGGAGGTCTTCGAAGATCCATTCGAGTTTCGCATAGATCGAGACCCGAACCAGAATCTGGTCTTCGGCTTCGGTCCGCACCTCTGCATGGGCGCACACGTCGGCCGAACCGAGCTGCAGTCGATGTTCGGCCTTTTACTCGAGCGGATGGAGTGGTTCGAGCAGGCCGGCCCGCTGGAGCGACTCAATTCGTCGATTAACGGAGCGATCAAGCACCTGCCGATCCGCTACCGGCTGGCATAGGGAGGACCGATCAGATGGCCCCGTCAAGCATCTATTCCTGTGACGACCACTTGGATCTGCGCGCCGTGCCGCCCGAACTGTGGGACTTCCGGCTCCCCAAGGACCAAGCCGGGCCACGGGTGGTCATGCGGGACGGCGAGCCGACCTGGCTCTGCAATGGCCGCGTGCTTGGCCGCAGTGGGCTGCCCCAGGGCGCAAGCACCCTCAGGGACATCAGCGCCATCGGGCGCGCGGGGATAGAGGACGACGGCTTCCGTGCCGGCAACCCAAAGCTGCGGCTGGAGGACATGGATCGCGACGGCATTCGGGGCTCCGTCATTTACGGTCCCGTCCCGTTGACTCTCTCGATCCCCGAGCCGGAACTGCAGAACGCGTGCTACGCGGCGTGGAACGACTGGGCCGTCGAGGAATTCAACGCGATGGCCCCCGACCGCCTGTGTGTCCTCCCATTCCTGCCGAGCCACTCCCCCGAGGCGGCGGTCCTTGAACTGGAGCGATGCGCGGAGATCGGGCACCGCGGAGCAATCATCGACGTCTTCGAGTTCGACCCGGGCGATCCGTCCTGGGATCGGCTGTGGGCCGCCGCCGCCAGCACCGAACTACCCATCAGCTTCCACATCAAGGCCGGCGCCTCCCCGAGGCTCAGCTATCAGGTCGGCAAATGGCAGTCGGCGGCGTTCGCCACGCTGCTCCCGCTACAGCTCGACGAGGCACTTGCCATCATGGTCTTCTCCGGTGCGCTGGAACGGCATCCGGCCTTCAGGCTCGTTCTGGCAGAATCGGGCGTTGGCTGGCTACCGTACTACCTGACGCGCATGGACTTGGAGTGGCGCGCCCTCCGGGACAAGATCGACTACGCCCCGAGCATTCCACCAAGCGAGCTCTTCCATCGACAGGTCATCGCCACCTTCGAGGAGGAGGAGCTGGCCGCACAGTTCATTCCGCATCTCGGTGCCGAATCGTGCATGTGGGCGTCGGACTACCCGCACACCGACAGCACCTTCCCCGAGTCACGGCGCGCCATCGAAGAGGCGTTGGGCACACTCCCAGCCGAGGACCGCCGCAAGATCACCGCCCTTAACTGCGCCGAACTGTACCGATTTGAGCATGTCGTCTGAACGCGGCGAGGTAGAATGGACCGGAACCGTGCTGGGTTTCGATCACATCGCCCTCCCGATGCAAAATGCGGAGGCAATGATCTCCTTCTATCGATCCCTTGGCTTCGAGGTCACCGAGAAGCCCTCCGTGGTGCAGGTCCACCTGGGCGACCAGATGATCAACTTCCATCGCCCCGAGCTGTGGCAGGGGCACTTCCCCCTACGGGCGCCCGAGGCCACGCCACCCTGCGGTGATATCTGCTTCGTATGGGGGGGATCGACAGAGTCATTGCGGACAGTGCTCGATCTCGCGGGTGTCGAAGTACTCGAGGGCCCGGTCGAGCGAGAGGGCGGTCGCCGGACACCCGCATTGAGCTCCTATGTCCGCGATCCGGACGGCAACCTTTTGGAGTTCATGAGCTATCTGTGACGGCGCGTCCGCCGGCTGCTGTCGACTGGAGTGGAAGACACATGAAGTTCGGGATTGCCTTTGCCAACAACGGGCCGTTCGTTGTGCCGAGCGAGGCAGCCTTTCTGGCCGAAACCGCCGAAGCTGCGGGCTTCGAGTCGATCTGGACCGTCGATCACGTGGTTGTTCCGGCCGGCTATCTCTCGCGGTACCCGTACAGCCCGTCGGGGCGACTTCCCTCGGGTGAGGACACCGCCTTTCCTGATCCGCTGATCTGGTTGGCGTACGTCGCCCACGCGACGACGACGTTGCGGCTGGGAACCGGAATTCTCATCGTGCCGCAGCGCAATCCACTCATACTCGCCAGCGAGCTCGCCACGCTCGACTACCTTTCCGGGGGCCGAATGATCCTTGGGGTAGGCGTCGGTTGGCTCAAGGAGGAGTTTCAAGCTCTGGGCGTCCCCTTCGAGGGACGAGGTCAGAGGACCGAGGAGGCCATCGCGGCCATGCGGGCCCTGTGGACACAGGAAACAGCCAGCTACGAAGGCAGCACCATCAGCTTTCCCGAATGCTTCTTGCGGCCACAACCTCCGGCGGGGACGATTCCCGTACACGTGGGCGGTCACAGCGAGGCGGCGGCGCGGCGTGCCGGTCGAATCGGCGACGGCTTCTTCCCGTTTGGAGTCGATCACGACAAGGTGCCCGCACTCTTGGATGTGATGCGGCGGAGCGCAAAAGATGCCGGGCGGGATCCATCATCCATTGAGCTGACCGTTGACAGCTACGTCACCACCGGTCCGGAGGCCCTGGCCGAAGTGAACTCACTACGGACGCTCGGAGCCGACCGGGTGCTGCTCCCCGCCGCCTTGTTCGCGGGCGACCCCGAAACCTCGCTCAATCGTTACGCCCAGTCCGTGATCACCAACATCTGACGCTGCGGCGACGGCCACCTCACGGCCCGGCCCCAGTGCGCAGGACTACGGCTTCGGGGGCAGACGAGTACGGAAGCTCGTCGGCAGCAGCTCGAGCAACTGGCCGTCGGGATCCCGTATGAAGAGTGCGGCCCCGATGTCGCTCTCTTCGATGATCTGACCGCCGAACTCGGTGGCTCTCTCGGCTGTCCCCCTGACGTCGTCGACCGAAATGGAAAGGTGGGTGAGGCCTGGCTCGTTCATGGCCCGCGACCCGAACGGCGCCGTCGCGCCCGGCACCGAGTAGTGCATGAGCTCCAGGACGAAGCCATCCAGCGTCAGGTAGGACGCAGTGACTCCCAGTGGTGGTTCCAGACAACAGAGCTTGGCAGTCGCCTCGTCGGGTGGGTTGACCTCGTACCAGAAGCTAAATCCGAGAACCTCCTGGTAGAAACGCTTGGAACGTTCGAGGTCTGTGACGACCTGTCCGGTGTGGTTGTAGATGCCCATCCGACCCTCCCCTCCCGACGACCTCCGGCCATCCCGGCCCGCGCCACGCATGGTACCGGCACCGGGCATTCCCTACGCCCTGCACACTCGACCAGAGATTCCTGTATTTCGCGGCGACGGGCGGTCGGACATCATCGAAAGGCGGTTGCCGCGGTACGGAACACTGGTGTTAGCCTGGAAAAATGGCCCGGAATCGGGGACGCCGCATCCGGGCTGCGAGGATGACACAGGCTTGACCAAGGGAGCGCCCAATGACAGATAGCGGGACCACGATCGACCTCGTCACGGCGGAGGTCATCCGCTCGGGTATGGAGACGGTCTGCTTTGAGATGGCCACGTTCGTCTCGCGAACGGCGACCACGCCCATCCTCAACCAGAGCAACGAGCGTAACGCGACCATTCTGGACGCGAGGGGTCGCCTGTCCGCCCTCTCCGTCGGGATCCCCCAGTTCATGCTGAGCTCGACCCTCCCGATTCAGTTCAGCATCGAGTTCTTCGGCGACGAACTCAGGCCCGGAGACGTCATCGTGGCCAACGATCCCTACCACGGCGGCGGGCATCTGCCCGACTTCAATGTGTTCTCCCCGGTCTTCTCCGACGACGGGGAGCTGCTCCTCATCGCCTCCATCCAATGTCACCACGGCGACACCGGGGGTGCCGTCGCCGGCGGCTACAACACGATGGCAAAGGATATCTACGCCGAGGGCACTCGATACCCACTGCTCAAGATCATCGATGGTGGTAGAGAACGCCGTGACGTCGTGCTCACGATGCGAGCCAATAATCGCCTTCCCGGCTTCATTGGGGACCTGCGATCGCAGATCGGTGCCGCGCAGCTCGGAGCGAGGCGCCTGGGCGAGCTCGTCCATCGCTACGGGACGGAGACGATAAAAGCGGCCGTGGACCACACGATCGCCGACGCCCACCGTCGCTTCTCCGAGGAGATCGCGGGATGGCCCGATGGGACCTACGTCGCCGACGTGTACGTCGATAGTGACCCGCAAGGCAACCAGGACCTGCATGTTCACGTCGCGGTGACCGTGCAGGGTGACCGACTGATCATCGACTTCGCAGGGTCCGACGAACGACCCGAGATCTCAGGTTGGTCGACCTTCGGCAACACACGGGGGAACGCGATCGCACAGCTGGCCAGCCTGGTCGATCCGACCATCCCGAAGAACGAGGGGTTCTTCGACTGCGTCGAGCTTCGCGTACCGCTCGGCTGTTGCCTCAATCCGACCGAGGGCAAGCCGGTCAGCAGTGGCACTCATCATCCCGGTGTCGAAGTCGGCGACGCCATCGCACTGGGCATGTCCCAGATCATTCCTGATCGCTGTGCGCCACAGACGTACAAGTTCGGCAGTCCCCGTCAGATGTGGGGAGACCACGATCTCCGGTCCGGCGGCCCGTTCTTCGACCATGGAGGCGAGGTCAGTGCTGGCTGGGTCAATGGCGTGAACGGAGTCGACGGTTGGGGCGCAATGGCCGCGGCAATGGGTAACCTGATTAAGGCCGAAGCCGAGTTCAACGAGGGGCTCTTTCCCCACCTCCTGCGAAGTCGCAACTACATAACGGATTCGGGTGGCCCGGGAAAATTCCGAGGCGGATGCGGCAGCCATTTTGTCAAAGAAGCCCGTACTCCCACCTATGTCAGCCAGTACATCGTCAACCAACGGCACATTCACCCCGGCATCGCCGGTGGCGAGCATGGAAGCCCGGACTCTTGCACCTTGAGCGCGGGGAGCGAACGGGAGGTGATCGTCTCGCCGGCCGTGACCGGACACCTGCTGGAGGCGGGCGACCAGCTCGTCTACGACTTCGGTGGCGGTGGCGGTTGGGGTGATCCACTGGAGCGAGAGACGTGGCGCGTCCTTGACGACGTGTGGGACGAGTACGTCTCGGTCGAGGGCGCCCGGATCGAGTACGGGGTCGTCGTCACCGGCTCCCTGGAAGAAATGAACCTGGCGATTGACGAACCCGCCACCGCCGTGCTGCGCTCGGAGCTCAGGGAAAAGCGCGGCGGCGACTCGTGACTCGACGCGGCTACCGCATTGGGGTTGACGTCGGCGGAACCTTCACCGACTGCGTGTTGCTGCGCCCGAACGGCGAGGTCGTCGTTGAGAAGACGCCGACCACCCCTGAGGATCAGTCGATCGGTGTGCTCTCGGGAATCGCCCGACTTGCCGAGGCGGAGAATCTCCAAAACGCCCGGCAATTGCTGGAGAACTGCGAGTCAATCGTGCACGGCACGACGACCGCCGACAACACGATGATACAGATGTCCGGTGCCGTGACCGGACTGATCGTCACCGAAGGGTTCCGAGACGAGATCGAGTTGAGGAGATGCTTCAAAGAGGATATCTGGGACCCCGCCCTTCCCGCGCCAATACCGATCGCCCGACGACGGTTGCGCCTCGAGGTGTCCGAGCGCCTGACGGCCGAGGGGCGGGTAGACATCCCCCTCGACGAAGAGGGCGTCCGCAAGGCGACGGCACGACTTCGTTCCTTCGGCGTTACCTCAATCGCGGTCGTGTTCTTGTTCGCGTACCTGAATCCCGGACATGAACTCCGGGCTCGCGACATCATCCTGGAAGAGTTCCCAGATCTGGAGCTGCTCTCGCTGTCGCACGAGGTGTACCCGAAACCTCCGGAGTTCGAACGAACCTCGACCACCCTTGTCAATGCCTACGTCGGTCCCCCGATTGTTCGTTATCTGGACACGCTCGAGGACTCTCTTTCCTCCGCCGGGTTCGGGCGGGAATTGTTGCTCGCCACGTGTTCTGGGGGGGTGGCGACGCCTGCGGACGTCCGGACAAGACCGATCGTCACGATGAGCTCCGGTCCAACGGGTGGTGTGGTCGCGGCAGCACGGGCCGCCTCAAGAACTGGGCTTGGCGATGTCGTCAGTGTCGACATGGGTGGAACCAGTTACGACGTATGTCTCATCCGAGATGGACGGCCGGAGGTCACCAGCGACTGGAACTGGCGGCACCGCTACTGCATCGCCCTTCCCATGGTGGACATTCACGCTATCGGGGCTGGCGGCGGGTCGTTAATTCGTGCTGCGCATGGCGGGATGACCGTTGGGCCGGAGTCGGCTGGAAGCACGCCCGGACCCGTTTGCTACGGCAGGGGCGGCACCGAACCGACGGTGACCGATGCCGACCTCGTGTTGGGTCGACTCGACCCGGCGTCCTTCTGGAATGGGCGGTTGGAACTAGACGTCCAAAAGGCCAGAGGTGCGCTTTCTGCCGTAGGCCAGAGGATCGGAAGGGACGCCGAGGAGACCGCGGTGGCTGCCGTCGACATCATCGATGCCCACATGGCCGACGCGGTGCGGCGCGTTCTGTCGCTGGCCGGGGCCGACGCTCGAGATCTCGATCTCGTCGCCTTCGGGGGTATGGGGGCAGTGCACGCGAGCAGGCAGTGTGCGATTCTCGGGATGCGGCGCGTCCTGGTACCTGGTGCGGCTCCTGCGTTCTCCGCACTCGGACTTCTCACCGCTGACCACGTGATCGATGACACGCGGAGCCTCGTCAATGGATGGCGCGAGATAGACGTCGACGTGCTCACTCGCCTGGCCGAGGAACTGCAGGACGCCGCGTCCAAAAAGCTCGAGCACGCTGGCGTTGCCACGGAGAGCCGGCGCTACGAATGGCGACTCAACCTTGTGTACCCGGGCCAGACCTTTGACGTCCCAATTCCCATCGAAAAGCTCGATGCACGCCCCATCACGCGCGACACGGTCGCCGCGGCGGCCGAGGAGCTGCATCGGCGAAACGAAGCTGCCCGCCTCATCGAAACCCGCTCGCAGGAGCCTGTTGTGCGCGGAATCCGCCTCATCGCCACGGGGCTCGTGGACCAACCCGTGCTCGCGCCCTCCGAGGAAAGGGGCGAACCGGTCCCATCGAGCTATCGAAGGGTGTACGCCGGATCGGAGTGGATGGACGAGGTTCCCGTCTACATCGCAGATGCCATTGGGCTCGGTACCACCATCGCTGGACCGGCACTCATTCAAAGTCCATTCACGACCGTGGTGTTGGCCGACGGAGACATCGCAACCGCTCATCCGGCCGGCGACATTCTCATTGAGGTTGCCTCGAATGACGACGGAGGCTCCAGGTAGGTGGTCGACTTCGCAACCGACCTGTCCTTTCCACCCTGACCCGCGAACCTTCGAGATCGTCCACAATAGCGGTCGTTCCCGAGCTGGCAAGGTACACCATCACGCCCCATCAGGGCCGAGAGAGTGAGATGACATGACTATTCACTATGAACAGCGCGGATATGTAGCGCTCGTCACCATCGACCGCCCGGAGCGCAGGGGAGCGATGAACAATGAGGCCTACACGCAGCTCGCCGATGCCTGGCGCAAGGTCGCAAGGACAAAGACGGTGCGGGTAGCCGTCATCACGGGAGTGGGCGATTCCTACTGCTCGGGCGCCGACCTCAAGGAGTTGATCCCAGAGGTGGCGAACTCCGCACGGACCCGTAGTGCCAGCGGCGAATCAGCCGGTGACGGGGAGACCCAAGATCACCGTGGTCCGGATTTTGAGGGGGTTCCCGATGGATCCCTGGCGGTCTTGCGGGGTATCGACTTCCCCAAGCCGATCATTGCCGCAGTAAACGGTCCGTGTGTCGCAAGTGGTATGGAGATGTTACTGGGAATCGATATCCGCTTTGCGAGCCCGGACGCCGTGTTTGGTCTGCCGGAGGTTTGTCGGGGCTTGCTGGCACGTGGAGGCAGCACCGTGCGACTGCCGCGTCAGGTTCCCTTCGCAGCGGCGATGGACTTCCTTCTGACCGGCCGCTACATTTCGGCGCATGAAGCGGAGCGGATGGGGCTGATCAACCGTGTGGTGGATAAGTCCGAACTCCTCGATACGGCGATGGCCACGGCCGAGTTGATTGCCTCCCACTCACCGACGGCGGTATCTGCGACAAAGATGAGCGTTATTGAAGGTCTGAAGGTGGACATGAACACCGCGTATGCAATCGAGAACAGCTATGGAGACGCAGTGTTCGCCAGTGATGACGCGATCGAAGGGCCCAAGGCGTTCCTGGAGAAGCGAGCCCCCCAGTGGGCCGATGCATGAGGCTCAACGCTGCCGTGCAGGGCGTTCCCCTCTTGGAGCTCCGTGAGCTCGTAGCCAACCTGGAGCGGGCCGGCTGCCACGGGGCCTATTTTGCCGAGATCTCCCACGACCCGTTCCTTGCCGTCGCCGCCAGCGCGGGCGCGACCCGGATGACTCTCGGTACAGGAATTGCCCTGGCGTTCCCGCGTGGGCCGACGTCGCTTGCCTACGCGGCCCACGACCTGACCGTGGCTACCGCTGGCACGTTCGTACTCGGTCTCGGCCCCCAAGTGAGAGCCCACGTGGAACGCCGATTTGGCATCGAGTGGGGGCAGCCGGTGAAGCGGATGGGTGAGGTGGTTCACGCAATCCGCGCCATTTGGGACTGTTGGGAGAACGACAGCGATCTGCGTTTCGACGGCGAGTTTTACCGGCTCTCGCTGATGCCTCCCGCATTCCGGCCCGAGCCGTCGCCGTACCCGACGGCACCGATCTATCTCGCGGCCGTGGGTCCCGCCATGGCCCGTCTCGCCGGAGAGGTGGCGGATGGTCTGTTCGTACACGCGTTTTCAACGCCGTCCTATGTCCGTCGCGTCATCCTCCCCGCCGTCGAACAAGGGTTGGCGCTCTCGGGTCGAACGCGGAAGGACTTCCAGCTGTGCTACTCCGCCTTCGTTGCTCATGGCACGACAGCCGCTGACGCAGACGAGGCACGACGGGAGATGCGCCGGGGAGTGGCGTTTTACGCTTCAACTCCCGACTACCGGCGGGTGCTCGAGATCCATGGCGTCGGTGATCTCCAACCCAGACTGCAGCGCATGGCGAAGGATGGGGCCTGGGAACGTATGGCCGCGGAGATCAGCGACGAGGTCCTTGATCTTTTCTGCATCTCCGGCGACGCAGACGAACTGTGTGGGCAGATCCGCGAGCGATGGGGCGGCGTCGTCGACCAGATCTCCCTACCGTGCGACATCTGGACGGCTCACATGGACGATTCTGCGTGGATCGCGGCGACCGCCGATCTGTGTAACGAGCACCGAGGCGGCATAGCCACCCGATAAGTACGTCGTCAGTTCCTCGCGGGAGTGTAGGCCACATCGGCCCTTGGAACTCCCTCCCATTTGGCGAAGGAACGTATGGCGCGAAGCGGTCCAACCATGGCATCCTCCACACGGAAGAAGAAATCGTTCTCAATCAGCAGGGGGGCGGTGAAGACGTCGTCGCGCCCCAGCACCGCCACCGCGGATGCACCCAACTCCGTCAGACGGGTCACTGCCTCCTCCATGCTCAACTCGCCAAAGAGTCGTTGCCCGGCCACAGCGAGATCCTCGTCCCGAACTGCGACCGTATGCGTAAACTTCTCCATCTGATCGCGCGACGAGATCACGGCGATCCACCCATCACTGCACCGATAAAGTCGATGCCAGGCCGACTCACCTAAGAAATCTGGCGCTCCCACCATGGGCGCCGAGCTCCCGGAGAAGGTTGTGAATTCGGCTCCCTGAAAGGCAAGGGAGGTCCGCGCCAATGAGACCTTCACGCTTTGACCCTCTCCGATACGCGTTCGAGCAAAGAGGGCGGCTATCACTCCGAGTGCCAGTAATGTTCCACTGCCGACGTCGTGTACACCAGGGGCCTGAATCACCGGGTCTCCGTTGCCGCCTTGGGCGGCCATCAAGCCGCTTCGGGCCTGGACCAAGGGATCGAATCCCGGGGTGTCTCGAAGCGGTCCTGCACCCCACGCACCGATGCTACCGCTGATGATCGCGGGATTGATCCTGGCGAGCGAGTCGTGGTCGATGCCTAGCCGCTCGGCCACGCCATCCCGCATATTTTCGACTACCACGTCGGAATCTCGCACCAATCCGTAGAGCTCCTCCATGCCCGTAGATGTCTTCAGGTCGGCCGTCACTAGCTTCTTGTCCCTGTTCAGCGCAGAGTACGAGGCAATGCCCAGTCGGAACGGGTCACCAGTGGGCGCCTCGACCTTGTACACGGTCGCGCCGAAATCTTGAAGAAGGGTGGAGACTAACGGGCCCGACAGATAGGAGCTGAGGTCCAACACTCGGATCCCCTCGAGTGGAAGCGCCGGCGGTGACGTGTCGCGCACCGCTTCGCGCACCGGTTCGCGCTCCGCGGATGGCTCGCTCCACACTTCGCCTCGATCGACAACCGCCCTACCGTCGGGGAGCCACGCAACCTTGCCCGGCGTCCGCTGAAGATGAATTGACACGTCCGGGAGTCTTACCTCACCCACGCAGCTGTGGGGCATCGAAATCAGCATATCTTCGGCTATGACTGTCTCGCTTGTAGCCCACTCTTCCCTTACTTGAATCGGCCCATTTGGGACTCGAGCCGTGTTGAACACCTCCTGCCATTCCGATCGATCTCGCTCCATCATTCGCGCAGCGATTTTGCTGCTCACCATTTCGTTCATTTCAGGTCTACGTATGTTTGCGAACTCCCCCTCAATTCCCGGAAGCAGCATCACGTCGATCAGCTCCATGGCATTGAGGGCGGTGATGAAAAATGGAGTCGTCAGCGCCGCCAGGAATAGCCAGGCTCCGTCGCGACAGCGGTACATTCGAAAGTTGGCGGGACCCCACGCAGCCTGTTTCGGACCGCTGAACGGGCGGATCATTCCGGGAAGGTCGACCATGATCGGCAGATTCAAGGCCGACACGGCGTGAAGTCCAGAGACGGTGACCGCGCCACCGGAACCCCGTCTTTCACGCCTCAGTAGGGCCGCTGCAGCCGCGGATGCGGCCAACGCACCCTGCTCATAGCCGATTATTGGAACAACGGGTGCGACAGGCTGCTGCGCCGACCCGGGCTGTTGATCCGCCATGCCCGTCCACGCCGCCAGAAGAAGTTCATCGGACGGAAGAGCCGACACAGCCCCTCGTGGCGCGTGGGGAGGCATCCACACATGGACAAGGCGCGGATCGGCCGCACACAGTGTTTCCGCATCACACGAGAGCTCGGCCAATCGTGCCGCCGATCCGTCGATGACAAGCATGTCTGCGCGGGCGATCAACGCCTGGACCAGTCGTTGTCCCTCCAGTGTCACCGGGTCACTGTCGATTAACCGCTTGCCTCTGTTGGCGAAGATGTAGGCAGCGCTCAGCCTCAGCGCGTTGCCCGCTTCGACACGGAGCACGTCCGCGCCGAAATCGGCAAGATACATTGAAGCAATGGCTCCAGCCGTCGAACTCGTCAGATCCAGCACACGGATACCCGCAAACGCAGGTGGACCTAGGTCCTCAGTCATTCACGTAAATTACTCGACATTGAGATCTCCTAGCCCTCTCGCTGGTCCAGCAAGAGGTCTATTCTTGCTCTGGGTCTTCGGTCCGTGATGCGCCGACCATGATGAAGGCGACCTGGCACGGTTCCTTGTCCCGATTGCGCCACGTGTGACGGACGCCCATCTGCACGACGCAGTCCCCCGCTTCCAGCACGGTTTCCTTGCCATCGCCGGTCTCCAGCCAAAGTCGTCCCGAGATGACGATCGCGTAGTCGATTGTGTCCGAGGAGTGCACGCCATTGCCGTCAATGTAGCGGGCGTTGAAATTCACCCCCGTGTCAGCGATGGTTCTCGCACCGCTGTCCCACGCCTCTTCGGCAACGGGTTTCACACCGAACTCGGGGCCAAGGGTCTCGACGATGAGCCGCGTCCCGCCCGGTCCCGGAAACCAGAGGTCGGGTGGAGGGCTTGTGCCGTCGCCCTTGTAAGGCAGTTCCGGAGTCTCGTCGGTCGACCACATCCAGTTGACCTGTGAGTAGTTGCTCTGTGAGCCGGGTTCGTCGGCGTTGGTGAGTATCAGCTCGGGTCCACCGTCGCTGAGTACGCAGGACTTCCCGCTGCTATTCAGTCCGGTGACGACCCGCCGCCCGATCTTCGCTGGCATAGTGTTGCTCCCTTCCTCTCAAGTTGCGATTTCTGTTCAGTGTGACACTTCGCCCATTGAAGCCACCCCGTGTTGTCCCGGCCGCATCGCTGCTGGAACACGGGCGGATCAGCTCTCTACATCTGGAGAACCCTGCACATCTATCTCTTCGCCGAGATACGCCGCGCTGACCGCGTCGGCCTCTATCTCGCCCGCCGGGCCGCTCCACTGCACGACACCGCGCGTCAGCAGGTAGGCACGGTCGGAGACCGCCAGTACCTTTTGGGCGTACTGCTCGACGATGACCAGAGCGACACCACTTTTGGAGAGCCTCGCCATCGCCTTGAAGATGGTGTCGACGACCATCGGCGCCAGCCCGAGCGACATCTCGTCGGCGAGCACGACCTGTGGCTCGGAGAGAAAGGCCCGGGAGAGCGCCAGCATGCGCTGCTCGCCCCCCGACAAGCTCCCCGCGGTTTGATGAAGGCGCTCCCCGAGAATGGGAAACGCCTCGACCGCTGTGTCAATGCCGGTGCCCTTGCGCCATCGGGGGATCTGCACCAGCAGGTTCTCCCGCACGGAGAGCGAGCGGAAGATGCCGGCCCCCTCGGGCAACAGGCACACGCCCTCCCTGACTCGCCTGTGTACATCCCACTCCGCGGCGTCCCGGCCGAAGACGCTGACGGTGCCCGACGACGGCCTCACCATTCCGGCCGCTACCCGCATCAGCGTGGACTTGCCCGCCCCGTTCGCCCCGAGCAGTGCCACCGTCTCCCCCGGGGCCACCGCGAGCCCGACCTTCTCCAGAACCAGGCCGCGGCCATAGCCCGCGTCGATCTCGCGCAGCTCGAGCGCCCACTCGGTGTTCGTCTGGTCCCGGCCACCCCGTTCCGCCTCGGTTTGCACGCCTCCGCCCACCTAGCCGACCCGCTCTTCCGCCTCGGCGTCCACGGAGTCCGCACCGAGGTACGCCGCCCTGACCGCCGGGTCTCGCTGCACCTCTGCCGGTGTGCCGTGCATGATCTCCTTGCCGAAGTCGAGGACGTAGATCTCGTCACAGACGCTCATCACGAGAGCCATATCGTGTTCGACCAAGACGACGCCGATGCCACGCTCCCTCACCAACGAGGACAGGAGGCTGCCGAACTCGGCCGTCTCCCGGGCGTCGAGCCCGGCCGACGGCTCGTCCAGCATGACGATGCCGAACCCGGCGGACAGGCACCGGGCCACACCGAGCAGCCGCCGCTGATGGTTGGTCAGCCGACTTGCCGCGACGTCTGCGATCGCACTGAGGCCGCATACCTCGAGCGCATCGTCGGTCCTCTGCGTGATCTCCTCGCTGTCACTGCGGCGCCCCACCATGACGCGCATGGTCCCCGTCGTGAGCGCCGACTCGGCGGCCAGCCGCACGTTGTCCGCAGCAGAGTAGGAGTCCAAGAGGTCTACCGTCTGGAACGTCCGCCCAAGGCCCCGCTTGGCTCGGCTCGGCATCGCCAGCGAGGTGATGTCGGCATCGTCGAGGAGAACTCGACCACTGGTGATGGGCACGAGCCCCGAACACGCGTTGAACGTCGTGGTCTTTCCCGCTCCGTTTGGCCCGATGAGCCCCGTGATCACTCCCGTTCGGTTGGAGAAGGAGAGTCCATCGACCGCTGTCAGCCCGCCGAAGCGGACCGTCAGGTCCTTGACCTCCAGCGTGTGCGGTCGCACGTCCGGGGTGTACGCCGGTGTGAGAGTCGTACGTCTCGTCGCTCGTTTGCCGATAGAACGTGCGCCCCCCACGCGGGAGAACCAGGCGCGCCAGGACTCCGGCATGGAGGAGTTCAACCCGCACGCCACCGAGATCGCGGACACCCCGAAGAAGAGCTCGAGGTAGTAGTTGACGGACGAGGATGTGATGAACACGGGCGCCAAGGCCACCCCGATACCCGTCGGGATGGCGTACCAGGGTGCGCCCCCCACCGAAATGACGATGAGGGCGATGTAGGTGAGCGAAAGCGTGGGGTCGAAGTTGGAGCCGGTCACCGTCCCCAGCGACATCCCACTGAGGGCCCCGGCGATGGCGGCGATGAAGGCGCTGAGGCAGAAGACCACGATCTTGACCAGCGTCACGTTGGTGCCACAGACGGCGACGGCGCTCTCGGACTCGGCCATGCCGTGAAGGAGACGACCTAGCCGCGTGAAGGACACGACGACCACCACCCCGGCAATGACGACCGTCACGGCCAGCACCACGTAGTAGAAGGCCTCGTTGCCCGAGGCGAAGCTCGGTCTGGGCACCGGAATCCCAACGTTGCTGGGTCCGAACATGAGATTCGACTGGTAGAACATGTCCTGCAGGAGCAGACCGAAGCCGAAGGTGGCCAGCGCCAGGTACAGCCCCGACAGCCGGATGGCCGGTATCGCCAGGAGTGCCCCCAAAGGCACCACCACCAGGCCCGCGAGCACGAGAGCGAGAACCCAGGGCACTCCGGCTCGGTCGATGTGGGAGAAGGCGACGACGCCGATGGCGGCGAAGCTGATCTGGCACAACGACACCTGTCCCGACAGACGGACCAGCAACCCTAGGGACAACAGGAGCACCACAGTGATCAGCCCGGTCGTCCATGCCAGGAGATGCAGCGTGTCGAAGGTCGGGACGAGGAGCAGGACGACCAGGACGGCGACGCCACCGACGCCCTGAATCCGAATGGGCATCCGCCACCGTTCGGCCGAGGGGCTGTCGACGGCCATGTTGAACGCCTGGTAGGCGCGCTCGCGACGCCGGAACAGGATCACGACGAACAGGACCAAGAAGGGGATGCTCGGCGGCAGCCCGGCCAAAATGGTGGAGGAGCCGACGTACTTCGTGGCCACCGAGGCGGCCACCCCGATGGCGAGACCGCCGAACCAGGTCAGCGGCAGGCTGGAGAATCCTCCGATGGCCGCCGCTCCGAAGGCCTGGACGATGAGAAGCGTCAGCACCACCGGATCGAGGTCGACCGAGGGGGCGAGGAGTATTCCCGACAGCGAGACCAAGAAGCACCCCGCCACCCAGGCCCAGCGGCGCACCGACGTCGCGCTGACTCCTGTCAGGTCCACCAGGGATGAGTCGTCGACGACGGCCCGCATCTGTCGGCCGATCTGCGTGGTGCGAAAGAGCAGGTAGAGGGCGGCCATCAGGGCGGCCGACACCCCGAAGATGATCGCCTGGTCGTAGCCGACGTTCACCCCGCCCAGGCGGAAGGTCTCGGTCGGAAGGTACTCGGGGAACAGCTGCGCGGTCGGTCCGTAAATGAGGAAGTAGGTGGCCTCGACCACCAGAATCAGGCCGACGGTGGCGACGACCCTGAGCGCCAGCGACACCTGGGAGAGCCGCTCCCCCAGACGTTCGAGTGACAGTCCGAGCACGGCGCTCAGAACGACCAGCGTCACGACGAGCGCCACCCCCCACGGGAGACCGAGGGGGGTGACCCACAGCTCATAGAAGGTATATGCCGCGATCGTGGCCAGGGCACCGTGGGCGAAGTTGAAGATGCCCGAGGTCTTGTAGGTCAGTACGAGGCCGATGCCGGCCAGCCCATAGATGGAGCCCGTGACCAGGCCGATGATCAGAAAGGGCAGGAGGTCGCTCACCGGACGACCCCTACGGTGTGCGCGCTATGCGAGCAGTGCTACGACGCCGGTGCACAGGATAGCTTCAGCCCCTGCGGAGTAACGAACTTTCCATTCGTGATTCCGACGATGAAGAAGCAGGGGACCGTGGCCGCGGATCCCTTCGTGAAGGTCAGTGGCGGGGCGATGCCCCCCAGAGTGTCGCCCTTGAGGCTGTACAACCCGTCGAGGACGGTCGTCGGCGTCACGGTCTTCGATCCCGACGCCGCAACCGCGGCCTGGAAGAGCTTGCCCGACGCCCAGCCCTCAATGGACGAGGCATTGACCGGCTTTCCCTTCTCGTACTTCTTCAGTGCCGCATTGTAGGCCTTGAGGGCGGGCGTGGAGTCGGAGAACCATGGGGCGTCGCCCTCCTGGGCCCTCGTCCCGTTGAAGGCGGGAATGGTCAGCCACTGGTTCGTCATGGTCCCGTCCGACGTTCCATAGACGAATTTCAGGCCCTGCTGTGCACAGGCCTCGGCCAGGTGGATGTCCGAATCACTTGGTGCGGCCGGCTCCAACCCGGTGGCTCCCGCCTGGCTGGCGGCCAGGCACTCGGGCGTCAGGTTGGGTGAGGACGCCGAGAACGCTCCGCTCCAGACGAGATCCATGCCCAGCTTGGAGGCGAACTGCTTGTCCAGGGGCACGCCCTCCGAGCAGGCAGCGATCTCCGCGCAGTAGGGAACGCCGAACTTGGTCACGCCCGCCTGCTTGAGGGCGTACATCGTCCCGTAGGCGCCGGCCAGAATCGTGGTCTGCTGCGGGAAGACGTCTGCTTCACCGAATCCCAGCCCGGCGGCGTTCCCGATGATGGGAATGCCGGCCTTGGTGACCGTAGGAACCCAGTCGGTGTCCACGTCGCTCCAGTCCCCCACGATCGCGGCGACGTGATCGTTGATGAGCTCCTGCGCGTCCGTCTCGCCGAGTGACGGCGAATCGTTGTCCTCCTTGACGATCATCTTGAGCGGATGACCATCGATCCCTCCGGCGGCGTTGACGGAGGAGACCCAGGCCTGAAGGGCATAGAGAGCCTGCTCGGAGGAGGATGCCTGGCTACCCGTGTAGCTCCCAAGCGTGCCGATCACGATCGGCGTCCCACTGGCCGCCCTCGTGGCCGCGGACGCGGCAACCGACGAACCGATACCGGCAAAGAGAAAAGCGGAGATGCACAGGGAAAAGGCACCCAAGGCGATCGGCGACCGCCTCAGTGATGACATGGGTCGCCTCTTTCGACCGGCTGACCCACGCGAACCCGAAGTACTGACGTCGACCTGTCTCACTGGTGCATTCCCCCCTTGTTGCCTTCTCCCGTGTGCGCGACGCAACGTAACATTGTTTCAACGCGCGCGTCAAACATCTAAGGTCCAACCGGGCTGGCTTTTTCGGAGGGGCCCCTCATCAGCGGCATATGGGTCGCACGCTGGGCGTCCCGGCAGTCCAACCAGCGTGTCGAGCTACGCTTCGTCAGCGACCCCGCCGTCGACCACGCCGAGAGGAGGGCCGTGTCGAAGGAAAAAAGTGCGCCGGTGACCGTCCCCCCGACGTCTTCACCCCTGGCAGCTCGTACGCGGGCGCACGCATCCCGTCGCCGTGCAGGCGAGGCGCCGGTTGCCGAGCCTGGGGCCCAAGGAGTCACGAACGACAACTATCAGCAGCGCAAGAGCATTCTTGTGCAACACGCAGCCGAGCTCTTTCACGCCAAGGGCCTGCGGGAGACGTCGCTGAGCGACATCGCCGGCGCGGCGGGGCTCGACCGGGCAAGTTTCTACTATTACTTTCAGAACAAAGAAGCGATTCTGGCTGAAGTACTGCAATTCGCATTAGCCGAGAGTACGGCCACGTTACGTCGCATTGCCGAGGACGATCTAAGTCCGGACGAAAAGTTGCGCCGCCTGATTGTGACAACAATGCAACTCTTCGAACAGCACTACCCCTATCTCTACGTCTACGTCCGGATGGCGCGAGACGACGTGGACGCGCTGCCAGTTTCACCTGAACTCAAGGCCTGGCTCATTCGACACTCCTATGAGAGTTCGAGCATCTGGCGAGAGGTGATTGTCGAAGGTATCCGCTCTGGGGTGTTTGCCAGCGAACTCCCCGTCAACATGGTCAACTCGACGATTCTTGGCGCGCTGTCTTCGTCCCATTACTGGTACCGCCCCGATGGGAAGATGAGTCCGGAGGCAGTTGGTGAAGGGCTCGCCAACCTACTCATCGACGGCCTTCGCCCCAAGAGCGCACGGAAAGAAGTACCGTCGACATCAAGAGCGTGATTCCCCGCCCGCATCGGTGGTCCGCGGGATTCCAAGAAGCTCCTCGGTGTGCTCGCCGACCAGAGGCGGACGTCGGCTGATCGCCCAGGGTGATGCAGCCATCTTGAACGGGGCCCCCGGGTAGTCAACCTCGCGGGCGAGCTCGTCGTGCTTCACGCGAACCTGGAAACCGCGTGCCCGGAAGTGACGGTTTTCGTAGGCTTCCTCGGGCGAGAAGATGATCCCGCACTGCAGATCACGACCCTGAGCCCCCTCGAAGAAGTCCAAGGCCGGGATATTGGCCGCGATGTGCATCAGTGCCGTCCGGCCCGCTCCCAGGATGGCCAAGACCTCGGGATCACCGAAGTCCTTGCTGACATTGATGCCGCCGCGTTCGACGCCCAGTTCCAGAAAGAACACCTCAGGACATGTCTCGCGCAGGTCGAGTTCGTCGAGCCATACAAGCAGCGCTTCGTAGTCCTGCGCACTCTGGGGCAGGAACCCAGAGGTGATGTAGCGGCCGTCCGCCGCCTGTCCTTGCACCTCCATCGTCGGAGTGATGAACGCGTGGCGACCGGTCTGACGTTGGACGGTCTGCCCCGCCACCAGCCAGACGAAGGTGCCGCTCTCCGTGGTCACGTTGCAGGCGGCCGACACACTGACGTCGACGTGCTGGCCGGCGCCGGTGGAATCTCGATGGATCAGGGCACTGAGCGTGGCCATGGCGGCATGGACGCCGCCTATCTGTAGCGTCTGACTGCCGCGCCCTCGCATGGGCGGGAGCGAGTGGTCGTCATAGCCGTTGAGCCAGGCCAGACCCGACGCCGCGGCGAGCGTCAGGTCGATCCATGGTTCGGCCGAGCGGGTGCTCCGGCGGCCGTGGCTGGTCACCGATGTCCAGACCAACTCGGGGTGTCCCGCCCGGAGATCCGAGTGGTCGAGGCCAAGCGCGGCCAACCTACCGGGCTTTTCCCCCTCGATGACGATGTCGGCGTCCGCGACAAGCTGGCGGAGGTGCTCGGCGCCACGGGGGGAGCTCAGATCCAGCACCACGCTGCGCTTCGACGTGTTGTAGTACCACCACCACAGGCTGCGATCGGGGTGGGGCTCGTCATTGACGAACGGCCCGAAACTGCGGGTGAAATGTCCTCCCGGCGGCTCGACCACCACCACGTCGGCCCCCAGGTCACCGAGCAGCTTGGCGGACCAGGCGCCCCAAAGACTGGCCAGCTCAATGACACGCACACCGTGCAGGGAGCCGCTCAAAACACGCCCTCCTCTTGCAGGGTGGTGAACTCCTCGTTGGTGAGTCCGAGCAGTTCGCAGAAGACCTCGCGGTTGTGCTCGCCAAGCAGTGGCGCCCCGCGTTCGATGCGCCAGTCCGTCTGCGAGAAGTGTGCCGGGATGCCATCCACCCGGACGTCGCCGATTACCGGATGATCCACGGTGGGAAACAGGCCCCACGCCGCATTGTCCGCGTCACGCTCGATACGATCCTCGGACATGGCCACCGGCGCCGCTGGCACGCCGGCGGCGAGCAGCATGTCCGCCACCTGGTGCCGGCTGTGTTTCGACGTCCACTCCGAGACCAACCGGTCCAACTCCGCCTGGGCTTCCAGACGACCGGCGAGCGTGTCGAAACGAGCGTCGTCGGCCCACGACGCGCGGCACACGGTCCCGAACGCGACCCAGTCGACGTCGTCGCGGCACGCCAACGCCACCCAACGGTCCTCTTCGTCGGTCGGAAAGATTCCATGTGGCGCCATCGGGGGGTTGTCACTGTGATTCGAGTCCGGCATCCCTGGCCGGCGTAGTGGTCTCCCATTGACCGTGTAGTCCAGGAGATCTGGGCCGGTAAGCCCGAGCCCTGCTTCGGTACAGGACATGTCCACCCACTGCCCTTCGCCACTTCGGTTGCGGTGCGCGAGCGCGGCCAGGACTGCGGCCGCCATCAGATTGGCGCCCATGTGATCCATGTAGGAGAACCCCCAACCGGCCGGAGGCGCGTCGGGCAACCCGACCCCGAAGGTCAACCCGCATACTGCCTGGACGACGGGACCGAATGTCTTGAAATTGGCGTAGGGCCCGCTGTGGCCGAATCCGGAGTTCGAGACGTAAATGATGTCGGGCCTGATGGATCGCATCTCGTCATAGGAGAATCCGAGCTTGGTCATCACGCCGGCAGCGAAGTTCTCGGTGACCACGTCGGACACTGCGATCAGGCGACGCAAGAGGTCACGGCCCGACTCGAGACGCAGATTGAGAGTCACTCCCAGCTTCTCCACGTTGTGGTTGTTGAATCCTCCGCCGAGCTCCATCCCACGTCGGTCGTCGACGTACGGCGGCGAACCGCGGACGATGTCCCATGCGCCCTGGCGCACCGGGTCCTCGACCCGAATCACGCGGGCACCCAAGGCCGCCAAGTAGCGGGTTGCTCCGGCGCCGGCGAGCTGGCCGCTCAGGTCGCAGATGGTGACATGGCTCAATGCCTGCACGTTCGTCACTCAGTACTTCTGCACCGGTGGGTCCAGCTCGAGGTTGGCCCGGCTTTCCTCGAACGTCACGCCCAGCTCCTCGAGGAGTGGTGCCAGCTTGTCCTGCGCCCAGACTTTCCTCTCCCATACGACCTCCGTCGGGAAGTGTCCCGGTGCCGGCGCGTATTCCCGGAGGAGTTGCTTGGAGACCGTGGCGTGGTGAAGCTCGGTGACTCCGTCGGCAACACCCTCGTGCAGTGCCGTGGCCATTCTCTGCCCGAAGCGCATGACGTTTGAAAGCCCGATCGCCCCGTGCAGGTGGACTGTCCGTATGGTCACGTCCTGGGCGAGCTTCGCCATTGCCGCCTTGACCGCCGCGATCATCTTGCGGCCCTCGCGTCCGTGTTCGAGTTGCTGGTCGAACATCCACGCCGTGTACAGAACCAGCAGGCGGAACTGCATGTACTCGATATAGCTCCGCGATATCGCCTCCTGCACCGCCTGCTTCTCGCTCAGCAGCTGGCCATAGGAAGACCGACTCAATGCACGCTCCGCCATCATGTCGATCATCTGCTTGACGACACCGATCGTACGCTGCGCGTGATGCAGACGACCGCCGCCCAGCCTCGACTGCGCCACCTTGAACCCCTCGCCTACGGGCCCCAAGCGGGCCGAGTCCGGGACGCGGACGTCGTTGAAGCGGAGCCAGGGATGCCCACCGCTACCGGGTCCATCCGTCCACAGGCCGATGTTCCGCACGATCTGAAACCCAGGAGCGTCCGTGGGGACGATGAACATCGTCGCTCTGCTGTAGACCGGAGCATCGGGATCGGTGGCACACATGACGATCATGAAGGCCGCATGATTGGCGTTCGAGGCGAAGAACTTCTCCCCGCTGATGATCCAGTCGTCGCCGTCGCGGATCGCCCGGCAGTGGAGATTGGTGGGATCCGAACCACCTTGCGGCTCGGTCATGGCGAAGCAGGAGAACACGTCGTTGGCCAGCAACGGCTCGAGATAGCGCTCCTTTTGCTCGGGAGTCCCGAACATGGCCAGGATCTCGGAGTTCCCGCTGTCGGGGCCCTGGCAGCCGAAGACCACCGACGAGAAACCCGATCCGCCAAAGATCTCGTTCAGGTAGGTGAGCTTCACGGCCCCGAACCCCTGGCCTCCGAGGTGAGGTGGCAGGTGCGCCGCCCACAGACCCTGGTCCTTCACCTCCTGCTGCAAGTGCCGGACGATCTTGCGCAGCGGAGCGTTGCCGATGTCAAACGGGGCGTCGATGTCGTAGTCATAGAGGTAGTCGATCGGGCGCACCTTGTTGTCGACGAACTCTCTGACCCAGTCGAGTTTCTCTTGGAACTCCGGCTCTATCGCGAAATCAACCATGAAGCCCTCCCTCGTCTACCGGTCGTGCGAACGGCACGGCCCCACGGATGGGTACGGGACCTGTCGCACTCGGAATCATGTTCTCCTGCGTCAGAATATGATTCCGGAACCGAGAGCACAAGGGAGGACGGCCCTGACGGGCCCGGCGCTCGTCCGCTCCCGGCGCAACGCCGCTCCATTGACACGGCTCCCGGGCGGTGTCACACTCTTGTCGGAACGATGTTCCGCAAAAGGCGAGGAAGGACACAATGACCGAAAGGGCGATGCTGCTCACCGGCATCGGCGGGCAGGGGATCCAGCTGGCGGCCCGCACGCTGGCGGTGGCTGCGGTTTCCGACGGATTGCAGGCAATGGTGTTCGGCGAGTACGGCGGCATGATGCGTGGGGGCAACTCCGACTCCACCGTCGTGCTCGGCACCGAACGGCTGCTGACGCCGCCCACAGTCTCGCGAGCGTGGGGCGCGGTCGCCTTGCACCAGGAGTACTGGCCCGAGGTCGTGCCGAGACTGCAGGCGGGCGGCGTGGTGGTCATCGACCGGAGTGTGTTCCGCGCTGAGGTCGGGCGATCCGATCTGACGGTCGTCGAGATCGAAGCGACGGCCACGGCCGCCGAAATGGGCAACCCTCGGGGAGCATCGATGGTGGCGCTCGGCGCGCTTTCGGCCGCAACAGGGATTGTGAGCCTCGCCGCTCTCGAGACGGCCACTGCCGAGGTGCTTCCGCCCTACCGGGCGCAGCACGCCGCGGCCAACGCCGAGGCTCTACGCGCCGGACACGCCCTCATTGCCGAACGGGTCTCAGAGGCGTGGCCCGAGCGCGTCGCCGGAGCACGGCGATGACCGCCAAGGCGGTGGTATCGAGGGGCACCGTGGTGATCGACGTCGAGCGGTGCAAAGGTTGCGACCTGTGCATCGACGCCTGTCGCCCGGGAGTGCTCGCCATGACCGAGATCGACCGGAACATGCGCGGTTTTCGCTTTCCCCAGTTGGTCACCGAGGGATGCACGGCGTGCCGGGCCTGTGCCCAGATCTGCCCCGACTACGTGTTCCAGGTGTGGAAGTACGACGAACCCATCGTCACCGAACGGAGGAGCGGCTGATGCCGGCGCGCTTCATGGAAGGGTCAGAGGCCATCGCCGAGGCGATGGTCACCGCCGGGTGCCGATTCTTCGCCGGCTACCCGATGACGCCGTTCACCGAGGTCCTCGAGCACATGGCCCGCCTGCTACCGGGTGTGGGCGGGACCTGCATCAACGCCGAGAGCGAACTCGAGGCGATCGGCATGGCGTGGGGCGCGGCATCCACCGGCGCTCGGGCCGCCACCGGATCGGTCGGCCAAGGTCTTTCGCTCATGCAGGAGTCAATCTCCGAGCTCTGTCGGGCTCAAGTGCCTCTGGTTGTGGTCAATATGTCGCGCGGTCAGACCGACTACTACCAGAGCACACGTGGTGGTGGTCACGGGGACTACCGCACTCCCGTGCTGGCCCCGGTAGATCTGCCCGAAGCAGTTGAGCTGGTTCAGTACGCCTTCCACCTCGCCGACCAGTGGCGCAACCCCGTGCTGTTCTACGGCGACTACTACCTGGCCCACGTGCAGGAGTCGGCTGACGTCCACCCCTACGAGTTCGGGCCCCTCCCGGCCAAGGACTGGATCGTCGACGGCCTCAACGGCGGGACCGGCAATGCCAAGCTCGTCTCGCCGCTCTCGAGCACCAAGCACCACGAGGACCGCAGCGGCTACGGCGGCCACCTGAAGTTCGTCGCCGAACGGATGGCGACGATGACCGAGGGAATCGAGCCCATGGTCGAGACCGGCTTCGTGGACGACGCCGACTTCGTCGTCGTCTCGTTCGGCACGGCCGCTCGCTATGTGCGCTACGTCGTCGGCCTCCTACGCGAGGAAGGGTTGCCCATCGGCTTCGTCCGCCCGATCACGCTGTGGCCGTTCCCCAGCGACGAGATCGCCCGTGTTGCCGAGCGCGCCCGGGCGCTTGCCGTCTACGAGCTCAACAACGGCCAGATGATCGACGACGTACGGCTCGCCGTGTACGGCCGGGCCCCGGTGGAGTTCATCGGGGACCTTACGCTCGACATGTCGGGCTTCGGGATATCGCCGGACTACGACGTCGAACGCCTCTTGGTCCGAATCCGCAACGCATTCACCGCCCAAATGAGTGAGGTGTCATGAGTATCACGATCCTGCCCACGAATGGTCCCCCCACCGTGCCGGCCCAGCTCGTTGAAGACTTCACGCCTTCGCTGCTCAACGACGAGATGCACCACCTCTGCCCCGGCTGCGGCCACCCTGTCGCCATGCGGGCGGCCGCCGAAATGATGGGTGAGCTGGAGCTCGCCACTCGGGCCATCGGCGTCGTCGGCATCGGCTGCTACACCGGGTTCGCCTCGTCGCTCGACGTCGACGTCGTACAGGCGCTGCACGGCCGGGCCCCGTCGCTGGCCACCGGCGTCAAGCGCATGCGACCCGACTCCTTCGTGTTCTCACTCCAAGGTGACGGCGACATGGTGAACGAGGGACTCCAGGAGATCATCCACACCGCCGCCCGGGGCGAGGCGGTCACCGCAATCCTGCTCAACAACGGCGTCTTCGGCGAAACGGGCGGACATATGACGGCGACGACCGTGCTCGGGCAGCGCACGAAGAACACATTGGATGGCCGCGACGCCGCGCTGCACGGCTACCCCGTGCCGATCGCCAACCTCATCGCCCAGCTGGACGGCGCGGCGTTCGTGGGACGGTCGGCCGTGAACAACGCAGGCAACGTGGCGCGCACGCGGCGCATGTTCCGCCGCGCCTTCGAGCTGCAGATGGCGGGTGCCGGCTTCACGTTCGTCGAGGTGCTCACAATGTGCCCGACGGGCTGGTTCATCGAGACCAGCGAGGCACCCGACTACCTCGGGGACAAGATGGCCGGAACGTACGAGCTCGGCGTGTTGAAGGACCCCGCTCACCCCGCTGCATGAACCAACTACTGCTGCACGACGCGTTCTTCGCGGCTGCCGCCCGGTACCCCAACCGGGTGGCGGTGACCCGCGGGAAGGACTCCCGGACCTTCGGCGAATTGGCCGAGGCAGTGCCCCGCTACGCGCAGGCGCTCGCCCACGCCGGCGTGCGCCGCGGCGACCGGATCGGGTGCTGGTGCGACACCGACCTCGACCTCGTCCCGCTGTACTTCGCCTCGGCCGCAATCGGCGCCACGTTCACGCCCGCCAACCCCAAATTCAGCGACAGCGAGGCTCGGGCCGTGTTCGACCTGGCCGACCCGCGGCTCGTCGTCGTCGACGAGAGCCACGAGGGTGACATCCGGCTCGCCGATCTGAACCGGTCGACGGCGGCCAGCGGGATCGACGTCGAGCCCGTCCAGGAGACCGACGGCCACATCATGTTTTTCACGAGCGGCACCACAGGAAAGCCCAAGGCGATAGAGCTATCGCACCGAACGGACACGCTTCGCGCCCTGTCGAGCATGTCGAACCTCCCCAACGGGCCGACGGTGTCGATGTTCCCGCTGTTCCACATGTCCGGATGGACCAGCGCGACGTCGCCCTGGCTGCGGGGTGAGGAAGTCGTACTGGCCGACGGAGCGGACGCCGCCGGGCTGATGGAGGCGATCGAGCGCCGTCGGGCCGAGCGCTTCTACGCCATCCCGGCCGTCTGGCGGCGCATTCTCGAGCTCGACCTCAGCGGATTCGACCTCGGCTCGCTCCGCCAGGCCGACACCGGCACGTCGGCGACGACACTCCAGTTGCTCGACGCCATCCATGACGCGCTTCCGCAGACCACCACGACGGTCACCTACGGCTCGACGGAGGCGGGAGGGGTCTGCCAGCTCCCCTTCAACGATCTGCACCGCAAGCCCGGCAGTGTCGGGCCGCCGGGCCCGTACGTGTTTGTCCGCCTCGAGGACGGTGAGCTGTGGACCAAGAGCCCATTCCTGTTCACCGGGTACTTCCGTAACCCGGATGCGACCGCTGCGGCGCTGGTGGACGGGTGGTACCGCACCGGAGAACTCGCCGAGATTGACGGCGAGGGATATGTCACGATCGTCGGCCGCTCCAGCGAAATAATCCGCACTGGGGGCGAGAGCGTCGCGCCCGCCGAGGTCGACGCCATACTTCTCGAGCACACCGCCATAGCCGACGGCGCCGTGGCGGGTGTTCCCCACGACGACTGGGGCGAAGTCATCGCCGCGTTCGTCGTGCTCCACCCGGGCGCGTCACTCACGCTCGATGACCTGCAACAGCACTGCCACGGGCACATCGCCTCCTTCAAGGTGCCTCGTCGTCTCGTCGTGGTCGACGCCATCCCACGCACGGGCGCAACGCGACAGGTCCAACGTCGTCTGCTCGTCGAGCGAGCCCTCAAGCCGGCGTGAGCCCCCGCCCTCGACTGAGCCAGGGGGAGACCGAGGAGCACGCCCGCCGGCTCATTGAGGCGGCCTTCCAGGTGGCGGCAGCGACCGGTGAAGCCGAGCCGTCGGTCCGCTCCATCCTGCGCGAGGCGGGGCTCTCCAGACAGGCCTTCTACCGGTGCTTTCAGTCCAAGGACGATCTCATCGCCGCGGTGCTCGCCGAGGGTCGCCGGATCCTGGCCGACTACCTCAAGGGGCGCATGGCCATGGCGCAGACGCCGGAGGGCAAGGTGCGAGCCTGGGTGACCGGTGTCATGCGACAGGCCCAAGCAGCGTCCGCCGCGGAGCGCACCCGACCCTTCATCGTCGCACCACCCAAGATGGTCGACGGCAGCGAAGACCCGGCGGAGACCGAGCGACTGCTGACCCAGATGCTGGAGGAAGCCATCGCCGTCGGCGCAGCCCATGGGTCCTGGCAGAGCAGCAACCCCGCCGCCGACGCCCTCATCGTTCATGACTTCGTCTTCAGCAGCATGCGCCGTCACCTCTCCCGCAACGAGCGACCCTCGCGAGAGGCCGCCCAGCGGCTCGCCGACTTCGCACTGCGGGGGCTGGGCGCAGCTCCCGTCACGGCGGTCCCGGCCGATGCGGGCAGCACGGGAGCCCGAAGGTCCTGAGTGCGTCCGGACTCGGGTTCCCGATGCAGAATCGGTTAGCCTGGGCACTCGCAGGCCGAGCTGTCGGCCAAACGAACGTCCTTGGTTCGAGGGATGGGTGGACGAAACGTGACAGGTGCTCCCGGGCTATTCGATAGTGGGATTCTCGTGCGATCCGACGCCGAACCCCTCACCGCTGGTCAAGAGGCCGTGGCTGATGGCCGGCCGGAGCAGGCACATACCTCCTCGCGTTCGCGTGCCGAGCGGATCGCGTGCGGAAAAGCGGCACGCAACGCGACGCCGCGTTCGAGTCACGCCGCCGGCAAGGTGGCCTCCGAACGGCGCGATCCGATAGCTCTCCTGGAGGAGCAGGCGACCACCCGAGTGCCGGAGCTGGTGCCTATCCGGTACGGGCGGATGCTCGTTTCGCCGTTTGCCTACTTCCGGGGTGCCGCTCTTCCGATGGCTGCCGATCTTGCCACCACACCAATCACGGGCCTCACCGTGCAGCTGTGCGGAGACGCTCATCTCTCCAACTTCGGAATGTTCGGTTCCCCCGAGCGTCGTCTCTTCTTCGACGTGAACGACTTCGATGAAACTGCTCCGGGACCATGGGAGTGGGACCTCAAGCGACTAGCGGCCAGCCTGGAAATCTCTGGACGCGAGAATGACTTCTCGGGCCAGCAGCGAAGAGACATCGTGGGCAACGCAGTCCGCACCTACAGGGAAGCCATGACCGAGTTCTCGGAAATACCCATGCTCGATGTCTGGTACGCCCACCTCGACTGCGACAACCTGTTACCGCGCTTCGACGCCCTACTCGACCCGAAGAAGACCCCAAACGTGTGGAAGGCCATCTCAAAGGCGCGGGCACACGATAGCCACCAGGCCTTCGAAAAGCTCGTCGAGCTCGTCAATGGTGAACCCAGGATCGTCAGCGACCCACCGCTCATCGTGCCTATTGAGCAACTCGGCGAGGACATCCATTCGGAGGCGGGGGGAAGGTGGCTGCTTGAGGCAGTTCGCTCGTATCAACACACGCTCCAACCCGATAGACGGCACCTCCTCGAGCAGTACCGGTTTGTGCATATGGCACGCAAGGTGGTCGGCGTCGGCAGCGTCGGGAGCGACGCCTGGATCACTCTGCTTCTGGACCATGGCCATGCCTCTCCGTTGTTCCTGCAAATCAAGCAGGCGGAGGCTTCCGTCTTGGAGCGCTTCACCTCGAAGAGTCGATTCTCGAACCACGGCGAGCGCGTGGTGTGCGGACAGCACATGATACAAGCGGCCACCGATATCTTCCTTGGTTGGGTACGCCATACTCGGGATGGTTTGGCACGCGACTACTACATCCGCCAACTCCGGGACTGGAAGGGCTCCGCCGATATTGCCGGCATGAGACCTTCAGGTATGGAGCTTTGGGGGGAGATGTGCGGGTGGACGCTGGCCCGAGCTCACGCACGTACGGGTGATCGCATTGCCATCGCGGCCTACCTCGGAGCGTCTGACAAATTCGACCAAGCTATTGTGAGGTACTCACGCGACTATGCCGACCAGATTGAACGGGACTTCGTGACGCTCCAGAAGGCTGTTCGATCCAGCACCCTGGTCGCCGACTTCGGAATGTAAGCACGACATGATTCGCCTCATCGCCGCGATCGACGATCGACGGGGCATCGCGACCGACCTCGGCATCCCCTGGAAACTTCCCGGCGACACCGCCTACTTCCACGACAAGACGGCCAATGGGGTCATTCTGATGGGGCGGGCAACGTACGAGGAGTTCGCCGCACCGTTGCACGACAGGGAGAACTTCGTGCTCACCTCCGAGCCCGGACCTTTGCGTACGGGTTTCCGAGGCGTCGCCGGTCTCGACCAACTCCGCGCGGCGTCTCCGCACGATGACGTCTGGGTGATAGGGGGAGCCGCCGTGTACGCGGAGACCATCGCCGAGGCCGATGAGCTGCTCCTGACTCAGGTCCTGGGCGACTTCCACTGCACCAAGTTCTTTCCGCCCTATCGGGCTGAATTCGAGCTAAAGATCGGAAGCGACGACCGGCGCGAAGGAGGCGTCACCTACCGATTCGAAACGTGGCGACGTCGTGAACCAGAGTCGGAGGGCTCTGAGTAGCACGGTCCGAAACTCGCCGACCGCTACGTGCTGGCCTGCCGCCGCCCCCCCCTTTTACACCAGGCGCCAATTTCTTTAAACTCTATGGGATTAGTCATGTATTCGCACTCGAACGTCCGCCGGGCTGGCAGCTGAGCTGCGGCCTATGTGGGAACGGCCCGTTCCGTGCCCTGGCGTGACGAGCCAGGCACAGTTCAAGGGTCGACGTCATGCGCTGCGCTGGGCGCCCACCGACGGTGGGGTCATCGGGTGAGTCTTACGCGTTGTTCGAACCGACACCCCAGGAGGTCACCCGAGGGCCCGGAGGCCGCCTAGTTGCTCCGAACCGTTCGATGGCGTTCCAATTGGGCGGCCGCGCTCAACGCAACGCCGCGTCGAGCACCTCGACTGATGGAGCAAAGTAGAAGGACCCCGAGGCGGGCGTGGAGTAGTCGGTGAGGGCGTCACGAACCTGGCCGTTCATGCCATAAATCGCTTCCATCCGCTCGCGCAGCGGCGCCTGTTCCCGACAGAACCCGAGGAAATAGAGGCCGACCGTACCGTCATGGAGCGCGTACGGCGTCGAGCGGCGCACGATCTCGCCCCGCTTCGGCTTCGTGGCGTCGGCCGTCTCCCCCTCGCGCAGCTCGACGTGGGACAGGTGCGAGGTCGGCACCTGCTTGTCGAGGCGGGTCGAGTCGGCCTTCGTCCTGCCGAACAGATTCTCCTGGTCCTCGTGGCTCAGGCTGTTGAAGTAGGTGAGGTCATGGACCCAGCGTTGCGCGATGGCAAACGAACCCCCCGCACCCGGCTCTCCTTCTAGCACCACGGCGCGATCGTGCTGGTCCTCGGGTTCCGGGTTGCCCGTGCCATCGATGAATCCTGTGAGGTCGAGGCTGGCCCCGTACACCCAGGCGATCGTCTCCCGCGCGACGGCCAGGTGGCCCGAAACGGCCGTGCGGAACTTGAACTGGGTGTCCCAGTTACGGTCCTTGTGATCGGAGTGGACCCAGATGAGCAGTTCCTCCTGCGTCGCCTTGGCCTCCTTCCCATCGCTGGACTGGTAACCGGGGTACGGCAAGAAGTCCGCCGGGATGTCATCGGTCAGGTCCGCCAGCAGGGTGGGCCCGAACATGATACAGAGGTTCACGCCTTGGCTCTCGGTGTCTTCTCTCAGGGCGGATAGGGCGCCCTTTATGACTCCTAGGTCTGCCCCTTCGGTGCGGCTCAGATGGACGTACCACTGGTGCTCGCCCAGCGACGTCAGAATTGCCCCTTGTGGTGTGGCCATGTTTCGAACCCCTTTTCGCATTTCAACCAACAGCAATGACGAGTGGGTTCAACGTAGTCCACCTGCATGGCAGCTGTCACGAACGTCTTCGTCGCTTGAAGATCTCGTTCACCCTCCGTCGCCGGGCGGTGCCTCGCCTCCGTCCATTCCCGTCTGAGCAGTGCGCCGCCAGTGGGTCCAGGCACCGGGCGACCACCCGGCCCGCCGGGCCCAAAAACACCTGGCCAGCCAGCGGAGCGGGTCACGCCGATGGCGACATCACGACGACCAGCACGGGGTCGCCACCATGGGGGTGGCGCCAGCGGTGGACGAGCCGCGGGAGAGCGGTGAGACCCCTTCCGGGGGTTACGGCTTGCCGTCGCCGCCCGGTGGGACACCCACGTCCCGCGGCCTAGCGAGCCGAACCCGCTCCACGTCAGGCTCGGTCATTTGGGCCCCTCTGCAAAAAGGTCGGGCAACGTCGCGGCGAACAGCTCTCGACCGACGCCGGACTCGTTGAGCATCCGGTTGGTCCGGCGCCGAACCCTCCAGCCCGAGCCGACCCTCTCTACGTCCCAGCGGACCGCGCTCACGCGCCACAAGAAGAAGCGATCGCCCTCGCGCCGCATGACCAGCGAATAGTTGAGTGCCGTGGCCCGATCCCCCTCCACCTCGACCAGGAGCGGGCCCCCGAAATGAGCTACCCCGTGGGCAATGAGTCCCTGGTGACCCGGAGCCTTGAGCATCTCGTCCACCGCGGCGCTGCCCACATGGGGCACGCCGTCGGCATCCCAGTCATAGACGCCGTCTTCGAGCCACACACTCGATGCGAGCGACGTCAATCCCCCGTCGGCCGCCGGCCCGTACAACAGGATCAACCGCCGAATGGCTGCCTCGTCCTCGAGGCGACCAACACGCGCAAGGAGCTCCTCTACCAACGGTTCATTCATAGGACAACGATACGCCCCACCTATTCTGACGTCGAAATCGGTTGCTCGGCGGATCCATCGCCCTTTTCGAGCTCTCGGAGCTTCTAGCTCTCGGAGCTTCTAGCTCTCGGAGCGCCGACCCCGTCCTCGCTTAGGACTCAGCCCGCTCACCTGGCGGCGGACCAGCCGATAGGACCGAGCTCGAGGGCGATCGCCTTCATGGCATTCTGCTCGCGGTCCCAGACGTCGGTGATCTGCTGGGTCCACCCTTCCCGCAAGAGGGCCTTGTTGGACACGAGAGCCGCCACCTGGTGGACGGCCAGCTGGCGGGCCAGCTCCATCGCCTCGGCGTGGGCCTGACCGGCCGGCGCCTTGCGCAGGGCGAAACCGTTGGCCACCACTTCATCGGCGCTGAATGCGCGGCCCGACAGGACCATCCACATTGCCTGCTGCGGACCGACCCGCTTGGGCAGGAGCCAGCTGCTCGACGCTTCAGCGCAGGTACCGAGGGCGACGAACGGCATGCGGACCACTGCGGCCTCGTCGACCACCACCAGGTCGCAGTGGAGGAGGAGCGTGGCCCCGAAGCCGACGGCCAGGCCGTTGACGGCGGCGATGAGCGGTTTGGGGAAGGTGGCCAGGCGGCGCAGCATCGGGTTGAAATGGACCCCGAGCTCGGCGCTCCCCTCGGTGCTGCCGACCGCGTTGAGGTCCACCCCGGCCGAGAAGGCACGCCCGGTGCCAGTGATGACGCAGACCGACACTCCGGGGTCGTCCGCTGCCTGGTCCAGCCGTTCGGTCAGCGCGGCGTAGCCGCGGGCGGTAAAGGCGTTGAGCTTCTCCGGCCGATCGAGCCGCAATGTCCGGACGCGACCCTCGTCTTCGGCGTGTATGGCGAATGCGAACTCCTCTTCACCCATTCGTGCCCCCCATTTCCTACCCACCAAGATAGCGTCAGCGCTAGCGTGACAACACTCCTGAGGGTGTGGCGCAAAGAGGGGGGCACCATGGCACAGAACACCGCCGAGGGCGACGTTCTCATCGATCGATCCCACCAGGGTGTGGCGTTGGTCACGCTCAACCGGCCCCACCACCTCAACGCGCTCACCTCCGAGATGCTGGAGGAGTTGTACGACTGCTTCGAGCACCTCGGGCGAGACGCCGACTGTCGTGTGATCGTGATCACTGGAGCCGGCCAGGGCTTCTGTGCGGGCGACGACTTGGTGGACTACCACCCTCCAGCGTGGGTGCCCACCGACGTGGGCCCCTTTCACTCCAACATGTATCAGCAGAAGTACGTAGCCGAACTGGTCCCCCGGATGCGCGCGCTACCGCAGCCGGTCATCGCCGCCGTCAACGGTGCCACGGCGGGGGCCGGATACGCCCTCGCCCTCGGCGCCGACTTGCGCCTCGCTTCGAGGTCCGCCATCTTCGTGGACGCGTTCGTCAAGATCGGCGCTTCGGGCGCCGAGATGGGACTGAGCTGGCTTTTACAGCGCATCATCGGCGCCACCCGTGCCGCCGAGCTGGTCCTGACCGGTCGCCGGGTGGACGGCGAGGAAGCAGTTCGCATCGGCCTGGTGCTCGATCTCGTGCCCGACGGAGAGGTCGTCGGTGCCGCCCTGGCCCTGGCCGATCAGATCATTGCCAACACGCCGTTCGGCACCTGGATGGGCAAGGCCACACTCTGGTCGAACCTGGAGATCCCGAGCCTCACCGCCGCAATAGACCTCGAGGCCCGCACCCAGGTGCTCACCCTGGGCACCGAGGACGGTAAGGAGCAGTTGGCCGCCTTCCGGGAACGGCGGGTGCCGGTCTACAAGAACGTCTAAGCCCAATTACTCGTGGAAAGTGAAGGTCCCTCCGTCGATGACCACTCCCGAGGGAGTGGAAGTACGGAACATGGCCGTCCCTCGGCCGGTCATCCACATCGATACGGCCAGCTCCTCGCCCGGGAAGACCGGTTTCGAGAAGCGAGCCCCGAGGGACCGGACCCGATCGGGATCGGATTCGCACAGGGTGTGCATCAGGGCTCGGCCAGTGAAGCCGTAGGTGCACAGCCCGTGCAGGATCGGCTTGGGGAATCCCCCCAAAGCCGCAAAGGTGGGATCCGAGTGGAGCGGGTTCCGGTCCCCACACAGCCGGTAGAGCAACGCCTGGTCCGGTCGGGTGGCGTAGGTGACCACCTGGTCCGGATGTCGGTCAGGGAACTCGACCTTCGAGGAGGGTCCGCGCTCACCTCCCCAGCCACCTTCACCGCGGATGAAGATCCCGTTTCGGGTAGTCCACATCGCCTTGCCACTGGACGCGTCTCGTGCGACGCTTTCGGTCACCACCACTGCGGCGGTCCCCTTGTCGTACACGCCGGTGATCGTCGTCACGGATGTCACGGTACCTTCCGCCGGTATCGGGCCATGAAGCTCAATGAACTGCTCTCCATGGACCAGCATGGCCGGGTCATAGGTGCCAAGCTTCTGCCACGGCGCATCTCCAGACGTCAGCACCGGGAACGTCGGCAGGACCCTCTGGGTGACGCCGTTGCTGTTCTCGGTTGTGAACTCGAGCTCGAAGCCGGTTGGGTCGATCGTTCCTGCCCCTACACCCAAGGCGTACAGAAGACAGTCCTTGGAACTCCAGGAACGTTCGGTGGGTTCGCCGGTCATGCCGACAGCGTCCGGATTGATTGGCATTTGATGCACTTTACGCGCCAGGTGCCTCAGTGCCAAGAAGAATTGCATGCTGTATCCACTACCATCGCGGTTCGGGCAAAGCCAAGTCGAGGCGCGCACATGCCCTAGAATGACGTGAAGTGTGCTTTTCTCCACAAGCTGATTTGGTCGGGGGGGTCGTCATTAGCGCTATCGGCGTCGGTGCGGTCCGTAATGCCCAAAGACAGCATGAACACCTCGCGTTGGCTGCGTTGCCGCTGCTGCTGGGCGCCCACCAGGTCATCGAGGCGTTCGTCTGGTTGGGACTGCAAGGTCATGAACCGCAGGAGCTCGAGAAGATCGCCCTCTGGGCGTACCTGTTGATCGCCTTCGTCGTTCTACCGATTTTCGTGCCCCTGGCGGTCTTAATCAACGAGCCGTCACGGCGGCGGCAAAAGATCATGGCACCGCTCGTCGCTTTAGGCGCTGCGGTGGCCATCATCCTGTTTGCGGTCATGGTTCGCGGTCCGGTTGGCGTGAGGCTACGTCCGTACCATCTCGCCTACTCCATTGACCTCAACCACGGAGGGCTGATCGTCGTTCTCTACGTGACCGCCATCTGCGGAACGCTGCTCTTGTCCACTCGCCGCCGCGTCGTCGTCTTCGGCATTGTCAATCTGGTTGCGGTTGGGATCATCGCTTGGCTGACGGTCGATGGGTTCGCCTCGGTCTGGTGCGGTTGGGCGGCGATCACAAGCGGAGCCATCGCGCTCCACATGCGAATCGGCAAGTCTCACCGGGTACAGCCACTTGCCGCACAGGCAAGTTGAGCCAGACGCAAGACCCCCGACCACGGGTTGGGGCACCCACTCAATCTTGTCAGCTCTCTGAGCTCCCTGCGGACACTGCGTGAACCCGCCCTGCCAAGTGCACTCAAATGCAGGGTGGTACAATCGCCTCGGAACGCTTGAAATGTGCTCCCGGGTGGCCTCAGACCTCGGTGCCTCCTTCAGAACACCGAGGTAGAGTTAGTGACCATAGTAAGTGCCGAGCGCGAAAGCACGCTCCACGCGCCTTTCGATTTCAGCGACCATGGGTGTGACAGTGGCCCTACACCATCGGACTTGCGGAGGTCTGAGTCCACCCCGGTGGACCACGGTCGGAGGAAACAGCTGGTCGTGACCACGATCCTCATCGTGGCGCCCCTGTTGGGGGTACTGGCGGCGGCGTTGGGATTGATCAACCCTCGAATCACCCTCTTGGACGTGATCTTGGCGGTCTCCTTCTATATCGTCAGCGGTCACGGGTTGACGGCCGGATTCCACCGCATGTTGACGCACCGCTCCTTCAAAGCCGCTCGCTGGGTCAAGATCACCCTGGCCGTCGCGGGTTCGTTGGGAATGGAGGGGAGCGTCATCAGCTGGGTGGCCAACCACCGCCGACACCACGCCTACACCGACAAGAAAGGCGATCCGCATTCTCCCTACGAGTACGGGATCGGCACATGGAACCAGATCCGTGGTGCCCTGCACGCTCACATGGGATGGCTCTTCCAGGCCCAGGCGACGGAGGAGGAGCGATGGGCCCCGGACTTGGTCCGTGATCCAGATCTCGTCGCGATCAGTCGACTGTTCCCGTTGATTGGCCTCGCTTCGTTGGGACTGCCGATGCTCATCGGGTGGGCGATTACAAGAACCTGGGTCGGAGCCTTGGGCGGGTTGATCTGGGGTGGCCTGGTCCGCGTCTTCCTCCTGCACCATGCCACCTTCTCCGTCAACTCGGTCTGCCATCTGTGGGGACGCCGACCGTTCATCACAAGAGCCGACGACCGGGCGACGAACTTTGCTCCATTGGCGGTGCTGGCCATGGGCGAGAACTGGCACAACCTTCATCACTCCTGTCCGACCCTGGCCCGGCACGGTGTGGATCGTCACCAACTCGACTCCACGGCTCGCCTCATCTGGGTTCTTCAGAGCGTCGGGGCTGCGTGGGACGTGAAATGGCCCGTTGCTGAGGCGCTCGACCGGCGCAGGCTTCCGATCCATACCGCGCCGACGCTCGATGCAGACCTTCCGGATGAGGTCCTCCAAAAAGTCTGAGGTCGTCAGGGGATCCCTCAGGCCCCTGCTCGGGTGCCGGTTCGGTCCCGACTCCTCCGTGCACCGAAGGACTCAATGTGCGCCGACCGCGGCACCGGGCCAACACCCCCTTGAGGGTCCCGGTCTGCGCCACGACCGCAAAGACCCTGTAGGCCTCCATGAACTGGTCAAGGTTGTCGTGATGGGCCGCCATAGGCCGGCTGCCTGCGGGTGCGGAGTACGTCTCGACGAGTCCGGTGGCACTCATCACGTCCCCAGACCAAGAGGGCTGACACATGGTCTCGAGCTGCAGCGCCGCCGGCCTGCCGTGGAGGCCGATGTTGGCCACGTGCCCACCCCGGGCCGGATGCTGCGTAGCCGCCCCCAGCCTCGAATCGGGCCGGGTCGATGGCGATGAGCTGGCTTGGCCGGGGGCTGAATGGGCTTCTTGCTGCCGCGGGCGGACTCGCTCAGTGAACGAGCGCCGGGACGGGGTTCGCTCGGTGCGCCGCACGACCGGTGAATCCGGGCAGGTGCCTCCCTCTCCATTCGGCGTTGAGCGCGAAGCGGTCGAGGCCCAGGTACCCGGCGTTGCGCCAGGCCAAAATGAGCGGAACCTCGAGGATCAGGTAGGCCGGGTTGACGCCGGCTGAGCCCGTGAACATGTAGACGAGATTGAGGGTGAGCCCGGCCAGGGCGGCCAGGCCGGTGAACAGTCCGAGGATCAGCGCGACGCCGATCGCCATCTCACCGAGGGCGATGAACTTGGCGATCCACGAGGCGTTCGGGACGACGAAGTTGTGCAAGAACGCGGCCCACCAGCCGTAGCTGGCGCCACCTTTGCCGGCGGTCGATCCGGCGATCCCGGCCGTGGCGAATCCCTTGACCCCAGCTCCTCCCCCGTACCAAAAGAATGCCTTCTCGCTGCCCCAGATCTTCTGGTAGCCCGCGTTCAGCCACCAATACCCGAGCACCACGCGTACGACCAGCCAGATGACGCTGGCGGCGGAGGAACGGTACAGCCAGTCGGCGAAGCGCAGGTTGTGGCCGGACCCTACAAGGGTGTCGTTGCCCTGGGGTGTCGTGGGCACATGGAGCGGTCGAGGAACCTCGGCTGAGGTGACAGTGGGAGAAGAGTCAACTTCTGTGGTGGGTCCCATCGGGGCCGCCTGTCTCCCTCCGAGAGCGGAGGGCACTGTGCCCAAAGTGAGCTGAGCCCAGTGTGCACCCACAGATGTAATAAATGCAGCAACACGCATGGTGTTCTCGACGTTCGGGTCAGAATGGTTCCCCGCGGCAACGCGGTCGGTGGGATTGAAAACGCAGACTCTCCTAATCCGTGTTCCGAAAGGTGAGCGAATAGCCGCGTCCAGGGCGGTTGACCAGGTCACAAGGAATTTCCAACCGGGCCAGGATCTTCCGCACCCGCAGGACGTAGTTGCGGACTTCCTCCGGGAACAATGCGGAATCTGACCACGCATAGCCCATGATTTGCGAGGAGGTGTAGTAGCGATGGGGATGGTCGAGGAGAAACTGCAAGAGCTCGAACTCTCGATTGGTCAGTACCACCTCCTTCCCCTTGTGGCGCAAGATCCGGCCATCCGGGTCGAGCCACAGGCCCTGGAGTTTCCAGACCCGCTGGTACCACAGGTCGAGCCGGTCGTAGTACCCAGCCATCTGCTTCTCAATAAAAAGGACGTCCACATCAGCGGCATCCCGAGCCACGGGATGGAGCTTGGGCAGCTCTCGCTGGACTCGTTCCAAAAGTCCGAGTTTGAAACGAATCAAGTCGTCATAGATGCTCATCCAATGGCGAGCATCTTCCCAATGCTCGGTTTCGATGTCCTCTCCTTCGAGGGGTCCCCGTACAACATCCTTAGGGTCGGGTGGCACCATTAGCTTCCATCTATACGGAGGATGTTGCTGAACTTATTACACAGTGCCGTGTAAGACGAGGATCATGAACTCCGGCAGCGCTTTCCAAGACAGGCCTGACATTGTCGCGGCGATCAGGGGTGGCAACAATGCTCTGGGTATGGCAGACGAGGCTGACCCCCTGACTGCCACTCTTGAAGAAGCGCTGTTCTGGCGGGACATCTACGGCGAAATCCTCGCCATGGAGGAATCCGTGCTCGAGCGTATTCACCAGCTCATGGCCGGTCAATCAGCCCAAGCACGCCAAGAGGTCGAGCTGACCAATCTCCCCGTGGTTGTGGCCCAGGCCGAGCGATTCCGATCGAGGAAGGAGCTCTGGGAATCCCGGGTGCATGCCCATGGGTAGTCAGTGGGCCAGGTCAGCTCCCCGCTGTCGGTGAGGGCCATTGTTTGGTGTACCGTCGTGACGGCTCATTGAGAGCACCAGCGTCCCCGCTTACGGAGACAAGATCGAGAGTCCCCATGGGACCCAGCCACGACGAAGGACAACAGAAGAAGGCAGGACTGCTTTCTTCGTCAGAAGATACGCCCACCCGTCAGTGCGGCCGGTGCAGGCAGTTTTTTCCTGATCCCTCAGCCTCTCTACCGCCGAAGTGGTGGGCGTGTCCGACATGCCATGACAGACTGTTCGGCACCCCGTAGTGGTCGGGGGGTACGACACCGGTATGGACCTCCTCATAGAGGTCGTCCAGGTGCTCGATATGGCAAGCGATGCGTGCGAGGCGTCGGAGGATGCCGCACGCCTGTCGGCTCTGGCGGAACGCGTCCGCAGCTATCTGGCAGCCAGCCGTCCGACCACGACCCTTGGAACGCCTCGGATCCCAACGTCGGAGAATCGCCTCACCGATGAGAGCGTGATTCACCGGTCAGGAGCGGTAGAGCAGTCCCACATACGCCTTCTTCCGAACTGAACGTTGGACAATCCGGAAGACCAACTCTCCTACCTCTTGTTGAGGGCGCCGGCGTCGACAGGAACCACAGTGCCGGTGACGTAACGGGCGTCATCGGAGACAAGCCATGCTATGGCGTTGGAGACGTCGACCGGTTCCACCAGGTCCACCGGCATTGCGTTCGACAAGGCATTCGCCAGCTTCGGGTTCCGCTCGAGGACGAGGGCCAGGTCCCCGTCCCCAGCCATGGGCGTGCGAACCGCTGTCGGAGCGACGCTGTTGACCCGGATGAAGTGGGGCGCCAGGTAGTTGGCCCACGACCGCATCAATCCGATGACGCCGTGCTTGGCGGCGGTATAGCCCAAGAACCCCGCGGCCGGGATACCGACACCTATCAGGCCGCCGGTCGAGCTAGTCAGAACGATCGCCCCGCCTTGTCCCCGCTCGATCATCGCCGGGATAGCGACCCGACCGGTGTTCCAGACACCCGTGAGGTTGACGGCGATGACGTCCTCCCACTGTCTCTCGGCGGACACCGTGCTGCCACCCGCTCCGATGCCCGCGTTGGCCAACACGATGCTGACCGGTCCCAGCTCCGTCGCACCCTCGTCGAATACCTTCTGCAACGCCGTCACGTCCCGAACATCAGCCTGCCGCGCGACGATCCGCCGTCCTAGCGCTTCCACCTCCTTCACCGTCTGCTCGAGGTCCTCCGGAGTGGACATCGCGTAGGTCACCGATTCGAGCTGCGCGCAGATGTCCACGGCGATGATGTCCGCACCTTCCTGAGCCAGCCGGACGGCATGGCTACGGCCCTGACCCCGGGCCGCACCCGTTATGAACGCGACCTTGCCATCGAGCTTTCCCATCGCCCCTCCTTTTCGATGCTGAGCACCTGCCCAAACTGTCTACCACTCATGCGCAACGTTGGCAAGGAGACCACCCGAAGTCCTCCTACATCGAGAAGGTTCGCCCTCCGGGATCGTGAGTGAGCACCGACGAATCAGTTACCGGCCTCGAGAAGCCCGAGGCCACCACGTCAGGTCGGACTCGTCACCCCGAGCCGGCCCGCCACATGGAGAGCGGCGACATACCCGAACACGGTCGTGTTGGCGATACTGGCGCCGGCACCGAGGTAGAAACGGCTCATGACCGTCGCCGTCATGTTGCCGGTCGCGTAAAGGCCCGGGATCGGTTCGTCAGCCTGATCAAGAACCTGGGCGTACTCATTGGTAACGACGCCACCGGAGGTGCCCACGTCGCCGGCATAGATCTCTGTCGCGTAGTAGGGCGGCTTGTCGATCGGGCCGACTGCCGGGTTCTCCTTGCTACCCGGATCCCCGAGCACGCGGTTGTACTGAGACTCACCGCGGTGGAACTCCGGATCGAGCCCGTAGACCGCATGCTTGTTGAAGCGCTGCACCGTCGTCGCGAGCGTTGCCGGGTCGACGTCCATTTGGTCGGCCAACCCCTCGATGGAGTCGGCCTTCTTGATCCAGCCGTTGCTGACGAACTCGGCGGGCATCCGGCCCGGCAACACCGACGTGAACTGTCCCAGCTTCGGCAGACCTTGGGCCCAAACATGGTTGCGACGATACTTGTCGTCAAAGATGAGCCAGGCCGGCACAGCCTCATTCGCGTACATGGCCTTGGTTACTTCCACATACGAATTCGATTCATTGCAGAACCGCCGACCGTGCTTGTTGACGTACATCGTCCGTGCGTACTGCCGAGCCACGGCGAGACCCGATCCGAGCTCCCAGCGGGCGGTGGGGTTCCATACCGCTTCATCCATGTAGTCCGTCTTGGCCCCCAGCGCGATGGCCGCCGACAGGACCTCGCCGGTGTTCCCCATGTTGGCCATCGTCCAGGTACCGTCGCTCGGCTGCGTTTCAGCGCTGTACTTCATTCGCATTTCCGGATTGCGCTCGAAGCCACCCGCTGACAGCAGTACGCCTTTCTCGCCGCGTACCACCACCGGGAGTCCGTTGCGGTTGGCCCGCACGCCCACCACCCGGCCATCCTCCACGATCAGCTCCTCCACCCCGGTGTCCAGCCACAGGGGTATGCCAGCGTCGACGAGGATCTTGGTCAACTGCCCCACCAGCGACATTCCGTTGGTGAGCAGATCCTGGCCTCTCCTTGCCGACAAGATCGTCCGCGCCGTCACCCGAAGGGTCGTGAGGAAGGACTTCCACGAGCGGTTCCAAACCGGAAGGTTCCGCACCTCGTTCGTCATCACCGCCATCCCGATGCTACGGGCCATACCTGGGTTGATCTTGTCGTGCCACGTACCAAGCTGGTGGCCATCCCAGGGGACTCCCTCGACCGCTCGGCCGCGGGGGTTGCCGCCCGGGCGAATGTCGTAGTAGTCGCTGTAACCGTCACACCTCACGAGGCGGACGCCCTTCCCCTCAATGAACGACAGCATCTCAGGCCCGTACCTCAGGAAGACCTCGCGCCTCTCCAGCGACGACCCCTGATCGGGTGGGCCCACCACCGACTCGAAGTACTTCAGGCCGTCCTCGTAGGAATCACGTACCCCTTCCGCCCGCATAAGCGGATTGTCAGGAATCCATATGATGCCGCCGGACATTGCGGTGGAACCACCGATCACTCCTTGCTTTTCGATAATCACCGGCTTGAGCCCGGCATCCGCAGCCGCAAGGGCGGCGACAATTCCCCCACCGCCGCTACCAACGATCACCAAATCGAACATCTCGCTGTCCGAGACCACGTTCTCCCCCGATCTCCTCGTGAGCTTTCTACCTCTGGCAGGTTAACCGGATAGGCGTCATGCCCGCTCGTCGAAGCGCCATCGGTTCGGGTGAGCCGACTCACCCTCCCGTCGTCTTCGTGGCAGACCGTGGTGAGTCACCCCGGCGGAGACCCCGTGCCTGACCGATGGCGTGGCGTCTCGTAAGCTGTGCCGGTGACCGGATGCACCGGCAAGGACGATGCGGCCGGTCATGGCCAGCACCCCAGGCCGCTCCTAGCCTCGAGATTCCAGGGATTCGGGGTCACCATCTTCGCCGAGATGTCCATGCTCGCCGAGCGCACCGGGTCGATCAACCTCGGGCAGGGATTTCCCGATTCGGACGGGCCTGCGGTTGTCGCCGACGCCGCCATCGAGGCCATTCGCAGCGGGTACAACCAGTACCCGCCGGGGTTGGGTACTCCCGACCTGCGCCGGGCGATCGCCGCTCATCAGCAGCGCTTCTACGGATTGGAGTACGACCCTGACAGGGAAGTGCTGGTCACGGCCGGTGCCACCGAGGCCATTGCCGCCGCCATGCTCGCGCTGTGCGAGTCCACCGACGAGGTGGTGATGTTTGAGCCCACCTACGACTCCTACGCCCCGGCGGTGGCTATGGCCGGGGCGACGCGCCGGGTGGTGCCCCTCCGTCCGCCGTCATGGAGCTTCGACGTCGAGGAGCTTGCTGCGGCCATCACGCCGCGCACCCGCCTGCTCTTGCTCAACTCCCCGCACAATCCCACTGGAAAGGTTTTTGATGCCGCAGAACTGGCGTGCATAGCCAAGGTGTGCATCGAGGCCGATCTGTTGGTGGTCACCGACGAGGTGTACGAGCACCTGGTGTTCGAGGGACGCCACATCCCATTGGCCTCCTTGCCCGGTATGGGGGAGCGGACCTTGACTGTCTCGAGCGCCGGGAAGACGTTCTCCTTCACCGGATGGAAGATCGGTTGGATCTGTGGGCCCGCACCGATGGTGGACGCGGTGCGGACAGTCAAGCAGTTCTTGACCTACGTCAATGGCGCCCCATTCCAGCCAGCGATCGCCGTCGGGCTCGGCCTGCCCGATGAGTTCTTCGCCGGTGCGGCCTCTGACCTCGCCCTACGGCGCGACCGGCTGTGCGATGGACTCAATGGTGCCGGATTCGAGGTTTTCCGACCCATGGCGACCTACTTCGCCATGATCGACATCCGAACTCTCGGAGACGAAGACGGCGCAGATTTCTGCCGCCGGCTACCCGAGCGCTGCGGTGTCGTCGCCATACCGGCGTCGGTGTTCTACGAAGATCCTGCGACCGGTCGGTCCCTCGTGCGCTTCGCCTTCTGCAAGAAGCTCGAAGTCATTGACGAAGCTGTGCGGCGACTACTCAGCCTCCGGCAGCAATAGTCGTTCCGGGGACGAACGATCAGCCGTGCGGCGTGTACCGAATCCCCCGGACCCACCTCCGTCGTAGGGTTGCACCCGTACGCTGCCCACACCCGTACCGCGCTTGTCATCCCATTGTCTTCGCTCCGTCGATGGCCTCGCGGATGATGTCGGCGTGGCCGGCATGTTGCGCGGTCTCAGCGATGATGTGCAACACCACCCTCCTGGCCGACCAACGTGCACCAGGCTCGAACCACGGCGCCTCGGGCAGCGGATGGGAGATGTCCAGGTTGGCCAGACCGGCAACAACCCGGTCGGTGGTCTTGGCGACCGAGTCATACACCGCAAGAAGCGACTCCGCCGTGTCGTCGTCTCGCAGCCGGAATCCTTCGCTGTGCGCTGCCAGGCTGGCCTCGTCGAACGATCTGGGAGCGCCCGGGCCGTCCACGATGAATGCGGCCCATTTCTGCTCGACCGCCGCGACGTGCTTGAGCAGGCCCCCGATGCAGAGTTCGCTGACCGTGGCCCGTTCCCTCAGCTGCTCATCGGTGAGCCCGCGAGCGGTGAAACGTAGGAAGGAGCGGTGCGTGGCCAGGGTCTCGAGCATGTCGGACTGCTCGGTTGTCAATGCGCTGGTGTTGGTCATTTCGGTCCCTTCGTTCGGGTAGGTGTCGTGCCGGACTCTAGGACGCACTAGTGCCAGATTCTGTCCTCAATGTGCGCCAGACTTGGGGAGTGGCGAACACCAGCTCGCGGATGCTCCGACTCCTGTCCCTCCTCCAGGCGCACCGGTACTGGGCGGGCGCCGATCTGGCCGACCGGCTCGGCGTGTCCCTGCGTACGCTGCGTCGCGATATCGAACGACTCCGCGACCTCGGTTATCCGGTCGATGCACAGCGCGGCGTCGATGGCGGCTATCAGTTGGCCCCTGGTGCAGCCCTGCCTCCGTTGGTTCTCGACGACGAGGAGGCTGTGGCCTTGGCAGTTGGCCTGCTCGGCGTTGCACAGAGCGCGGTGGAGGGGGTCGCCGAGGCGTCCATCCGTGCGCTCGGCAAGATCGTCCAGGTGATGCCCAAGCGGTTGCGTCGACAGGTCGACGCGCTGCGTAGCGCCACCGAGTCGGGGACATGGGCTCCGCCGGTAGTGAACGTCGACGCAGGGATCCTCACGACGGTGGCCCAGGCCTGCCGTGACGCCGAACTTCTTGCCTTTGAGTACATCGCGGCCGACCAGGAGCGCACCGGTCGGCGGGTCGAACCACACCGTCTGGTATCCCTGGGCCGGAACTGGTACCTGGTGGCCTACGATCTCGGGCGCAGCGACTGGCGCACATTCCGCCTCGACCGGCTCGCGGAACCGAGGACGACCGGGGCGCGTTTCGAACCGCGGGCCTTGCCCGCCGACGATGCCACGGCGTTCGTCCGCGCCGGGATCGCCCAGGCGCCGCGACCCTTCACCGTCGATGCCGTGGTCTCAGCCTCGACCGACGAAGTGAGACGTCGGATCGGCCAGTGGGCCAGCGTCTCCGATGACGGTGGAGAAACCTGCCATGTCCAAATCAGAACGGAGTCGCTCGATTGGGCGATACTGGCGCTTGGCGCTACCGAGGCGGACTTCATCGTTCGACACCCCCCCGAACTCGTAGAGCACTTACGTAACTGGGCGGCTCGCTTTACCCGAGCGACAGGGGAAGGCCCCTCCGTACGACAAGACAAAGCAGGATCTCGTCGCACTCCCTTGAGGCCGATGTCCTCCCCGACGCCCAGTGATCAGCCGATTCGGCATCTACCGTGAGGAGCCCGCTCGAGGAGGGGGATCGCATCCAATTCGACGTCTCTTGTCGGATTGGGGGAATACGGCCGGCCCCTGGGCGGTTATACCGCGTTATGACGACTTCGTTTGCGCTGACCTGGGACTACCGCTGCCCGTTCGCTCGCAATGCCCATGAGCATGTCTTGAGCGGTCTGGCCGCCGGTGCCGATTGGGATGTCACCTTCCTGGCGTTCTCCCTGGGCCAGACCCATGTGGAGGAAGGCCAGCCGAGCGTGTGGGACAAACCGGAACAAGACCGCGGCGTGTTGGCCCTCCAGGCTGGCGTGGCCGTGCGTGACCATTTTGCCGAACGGTTCCCGAGCGTCCACAGGGCGCTGTTCGCTGCGCGCCACGACAAGGCGCTGCAATTGGACGACCGGACCGTGATTGAGGAGGTGCTGCGCGAACACGGCGTTCCCGTCGAAGAGGTGTTCGCCCACGTCGACTCCGGCGAGGCGCTGGCCACGATACGGGACGAGCATGAGGGCTATGCCGCCTCCCATGACGTGTGGGGGGTCCCCACCTTCATCGCCGGCGACCAAGCGGTGTTCGTCCGGCTCATGGACCGTTCGCCCATCGGTGCGGACGGCGCAGCCTCGCGAACGACCATCGAACGCATCGTCGACCTGGTGGGGGGCTGGACCGAACTCAACGAGTTCAAACACACCTCCATCCCGCGCTGACGGCAGCGCACGACATGCCGTTGGCAATCAATAATTGTTCTGCCGGACTCGATGCGGCCGGCTTGGGCTGGAAGCATCAGGTCCTCGCTTCTCTGGAGTGGACCGGAGGGCTTTGCGGCCCAACAAGCCGGCCGCGCTCACAGGCCACCAACCTTTTCGATCAGCTTTCACCGCAAGGGATCGAGCGCCGCATCCAAATCGCTCAACAGGTCATCGATCGTCTCCAGTCCAACGCTGAGGCGGACCAGATCGCCAGGGACTTCATTGCTCGTACCGGCGGTACTTGCATGGGTCATCCTTCCTGGGTGTTCGATGAGACTTTCGACGGCACCGAGGCTCTCGGCCAATGTGAAAAGGCGGGTCCGAGAGCAGAGCTCAATCGCGGCCTCCTCGCCACCTCTCAGGGTGAAGCTGACCATGCCGCCGAAGGCCCGCATCTGTCGCCGAGCGATGTCGTGACCCGGGTGCTCAGGAAGTGAAGGGTGGAGGACCCTCTCCACTGCCCCATGATCACGCAACAGCTCGACTACGGCTAGAGCGTTGACGCAATGCCGTTCCATTCGCACTGCCAATGTCTTCACTCCGCGTTGCACGAGAAAGCAGTCGAATGGCCCGGGAACGGCGCCGGCGGCATTCTGGAGGAATCCCAACCGCTCGGCGATATCCCGATCGTTGGTTGCCGCGAATCCCCCGACGACGTCGGAGTGGCCGCCCAGGTACTTGGTCGTAGAGTGCACCACGATGTCAGCTCCCAGATGGAGGGGCTGTTGTATCCACGGTGTGGCGAAGGTGTTGTCGACCGCAACGAGCGCGCCATGGCTGTGCGCGATGGCCGAAACGGTAGCAATGTCGATGATGTGGAGCAACGGGTTCGTCGGCGTTTCGATCCAAATCAAGCGCGTCTGCGGCATCAGGACGTCTTCCAACTCAGCCAGATCGGCAGTGTCGACAACCAGCCCGGCCCGACCGTGAACTGCGGTTGCCAAGCGAAACGTTCCGCCATAACTATCTGTCTGCATGACGAGGTGATCGCCCGGGTCCAGCAGGCGGATGACGGCGTCCTCTGCCGCCAGCCCACTGGCGAATGCGAACCCGAAGTTCGCACCCTCAAGGAGGGCCAGATGGGCCTCGAGACTCGCCCGGGTAGGATTTCCCGACCGCGCGTACTCAAAACCGCGACTCTGACCTACGGCGTCCTGCTCGAAGGTCGAGGACAGGTACACGGGTGTGTTGACCGCTCCGGTCATCGGGTCGGCACGGCCGCCACCGTGCACCGCATTGGTCTCGAACCCGCTCCCCGCGAGATCGCCTCGGTCGTTCACGTTGCCCACAGATGCGAACCGGTGGCCAGAGTGGCGAGCACGTCGGAGCGAGTGATGACACCCACGGGATGGCCACGATCAAGAACAACTAAGGCCGCCGCTCCCTCCAACCGCCCGACGGCGACCTGGACCTGTTCTCCCGCCCCGATAGTCGGTAGGGGCTCGCCCATGACATCGCTGACTCCACGATCCAGCATTGAGGAGTCGCCGAAGACGCAGTCCATAAGGTCGCGCTCGGTGACCCCGCCCACGACTTCGGCCAGAACGACCGGTGGCTCGTGTTTGATCACCGGCATTTGGCTGATGCCGTACTCGCGCAAGATGGCGATGGCTTGACGGACGGTTTCGTCGGGGTGCGTGTGAACGAGCGACGGGAGCGATGCATCGCGGGCGGCCAAGATGTCACCAACGGTCGGGCCGGCCTCATGGAGGAATCCGTAGTCGGCCATCCACGAGTCGTTGTAGATCTTGGACAGATACCCGCGTCCGGAATCGGGGATGTGGACGACGACGACAGCCTCAGGAGGAAGGTCTCGCCCCACGACCAGGGCGGCGGCAATCGCCGTTCCCCCCGACCCGCCAAGAAGGAGGCCCTCCTCTCGGGTGACACGCCGGGCGGTGGCAAAGCTCTCCGCGTCCGAGATCGCCACCACGCGATCCACGACAGATGGGTCGTAGGTCGTGGGCCAGAAGTCCTCGCCGATCCCTTCGACCAGATACGGGCGTCCGGAACCACCCGAGTAGACCGAACCTTCCGGGTCTGCCCCGATGACTTGGACCGAGGCATTTCGTTCCTTGAGGTACCGACCGATGCCCGTCACGGTGCCGCCGGTTCCGATGCCGGCCACGAAGTGCGTGACGCGCCCGCGGGTCTGGGTCCAGATCTCCGCCCCGGCCGTCTCGTACTGCGCGCGCGGATTGTTGGGGTTGTGATACTGGTCGGGTTTCCAGGCCAAAGGCACCTCGCTGGCCAGACGGTCAGAGACCGAATAGTACGATTCGGGGTGTTCGGGCGGCACCGAGGTCGGGCACACGACGACTTCGGCGCCATACGCGCGCAACAACGCGATCTTGTCGCTCGCCACCTTATCGGGGCAGACAAAAACACACTTGTAGCCCTTCCGGGCCGCCACGATCGCCAGTCCGACGCCGGTATTCCCACTGGTCGGCTCCACGATCGTCCCGCCGGGGAGCAGTTGCCCGCCCTGCTCGGCTGCTTCGATCATGGCCAGGGCGATGCGGTCCTTCGAGGAGCCCCCTGGGTTGAAGAGTTCGAGCTTCGCGACCAGCGTGCATTCCAGATCTTTGGCCGTCCGGTCCAATCGCACCATCGGCGTGTTGCCGATGATCTCGACGAGCGAATCGGCCACATCCATGGGCGGTCCCGGATCGGAGACCTGCCGCACGTCGACACCGGCAAGTACCTGGAGTGTCTCCTCGGGAATCTGCTCATCGGTGAACAGTTCGATCGGCAATCCGGCCTGACGCAGGCTCACTGCCACCGGCGCCGCCTCGGCCACCGGACCGCAGACACCGACCCTTCGAGGTATTCGCGCACGCAACGCGCCAATGAGCGACTCCGTCGACTCGCCCGATGAGAATCGCCGGATGTAGCGGGACCGGTCCCCCAGCCGGGTTGGCGGCGGTTCGTTGCCGACGACGACGAGGACGTCCATACGGACTCTCTAGCACCGGGCCTGTCTGATGGCTGGGACTACGTCGTCCGCAGGGCCGACCCGGCCGCGTGGCCCCGCTCGAGGGCTCGGCGAGGCGCGATCCGGGCCTTTTCGAAGAAG
>Ga0302324_100001221_pt1 | contig 63345 bp, 47 predicted proteins | sample Palsa_T0_1_FD_201949 | JGI IMG/M metagenome (GOLD analysis project Ga0302324, IMG submission 201949) | Peat permafrost microbial communities from Stordalen Mire near Abisko, Sweden - Palsa_T0_1 | ecosystem: Environmental > Terrestrial > Soil > Palsa > Peat permafrost | place: Sweden: Abisko...
GAGTGGTGCTGAATATCGGCAGCGCGGTGATCATGCCGGAGGTTTTTCTCAAGGCGCTGACCATCGCGCGCAACCTTGGCCACAAGGTCGAGCACTTCACGACCGCTACTTTCGACATGACGCGACACTATCGACCGACCGAAAATGTGCAGCGCCGGCCGACCAAACTCGGCGGGCAGGGATTTTACCTTGTCGGCCACCACGAAATCATGGTCCCGCTGCTCTTCGCCGCCATCGCCGAGGAACTCGCGCGATGAACCGGGAACGCGTCGCCAGCCTCGTGCGCGCCTTTGCCGACAAGCGCATCCTCGTGATCGGCGACCTGATGCTCGATGAATTCCTGTGGGGCAAAGTCTCCCGGATTTCGCCGGAAGCGCCGGTGCCCGTGGTCGAAGTCGTGCGCGAGGAGTGGTTTCCCGGCGGCGCCGCCAACGTCGCGCGCAATCTCGCCGAGTTTTCGAAGCAGACTCGGATCCTGGGCGTCACCGGCCAATGCATCCACGCTGAGCGCCTCAAGAAACTGCTGACCAGCGAAGGCATCAACATCGACGCCGTGCAGTCGCACGCCTGCTACCAGACGATCGTCAAGACACGCATCATTGCGCGGCAGCAACACGTCGTCCGCATTGATCGCGAAACAAAGCTGCAATTGCGCCCGGAACACGCCGCCGCGGCTCTCGCGCAAATCGAGGCGCTTCTGTCCGAGGTTGATGCCATCATCGTCGAGGACTATGGCAAAGGCTTGCTGGCGCAGAGCTTTGCCGAGGCGATCTGTGAACTCGCGAAACGCGCCGGGAAAATCCTGGCCGTCGATCCCAATCCGCACAATCGCCTCGCCTGGCGGCATGTCTCGGTGATCAAGCCGAACCGCGCCGAAGCCTTTGCCAGCGCCGGTCTTCCGCTCACCGAACCGATCGATCCTCCCACGGAGGACACGGCGCTCCTTGAAGCGGGAGAGATCCTCTCGAAGAAATGGGATGCCGAGAATCTCTTGATCACCCTGGGCGAGCAAGGCGTGCTGCTCTTCCGTCACGATGCTCCGCCGTATCACACACCAACGCGGGCACGCCAGGTCTTCGACGTGAGCGGCGCCGGCGACACGGTCATTGCCCTCTACACGCTGGCCGCATGCGCCGGCGCGGCTCCGGCGGAGGCGGCGGAGATCGCGAATCACGCCAGCGGCGTCGTGGTTGGGAAGTTGGGAACGGCCACGCTGACACCGGCGGAATTGCTGGCGAGCTTCGTGGATTGATTGGCCGCAAAACGGCGCAGGAGACAAATAGATAGAAAGATGATGAGAGTTTTGGCCCGCGAATCACGCGGATTACACGGATCCAGGATCTCCGCATTCGCGTGATTCGCGGGCTCTATTCCCAAACTGGCGGTTAGGGCAACAGCGGTTCGCTGCGGGCAGTTACAGTCAGGTGATCGCGCGGAATAACGGCCGCCACCACGGAATGCCGAGGATCAGCACGATAAACGATGCGGAATACCAGAGCAGCGCCCGGGAGTAGGCGGATTTGTCGCCGGATGCGCGTTTGGCTCGGAAGGAACCGATATGGGCGAGAACGACGGCGATGAGCATGGTGGTGAGATGCTCGACGGCAAAGACCCGCAGGTCCTTCTGCTTCATCGCCGCTGCCATATTCGCCAACGCGGCTCGCACCATGGGGCTCGTCGAATACAAATAGAGGCCGATGAGAAGCTGAAGATCGAGGAGTCCGGTAAAGACGGCGCCGACTTTGCGCCCTGAGGGTTTAAATGGCCACCCACGAAGCATTCCGGAAAAGGACACAACGACTGCGGCCACGGCGGCGAGCAAGACGAACCAGCGCAGATAGCTGTGGATGGTGAGAATGCGGAGGTAGAGGCTTGCTGGCATAAGTAAACGCGGTTCAGTAATGGTATCGTAATTGGGCGATCAGAATGCCGCCGTCAATTGCCTTGTAGACGATGCGATGCTCTGAGTCGATACGTCGGGACCAGTAACCTCGAAATGCGTGCTTCAAAGGTTCGGGTTTGCCGAGGCCGCTGTGCGGATTGCGAAGAATGTCTTTGATAAGCTGGTTGATTCGAGTGACCATCTTCGGATCATTCGCCAGCCAAAAGGTGTAATCCTCCCACGCCTGCGGCGCAAACGTGAGGTTCACTTGCTGAGATCGATCTTGCGAATGCGCCCCTTGCCATTTTCGAGGGCATGAATTGCTTCGAGCAATCGTTTCGCGTTTGCCGGACTCCGCAGCAAATAAGCCGTCTCCTCGAGTGCCTGATAGTCTTCGAGCGAAAGCATGACGACGGATTGATCGCGATTGCGTGTGATAACGACCGGAGCGTGATCCGCGCAAACCTTGTCCATGGTCGAGGCAAGGTTTTCACGTGCGGCGGTATAGGTGATCGAATCCATGCTGGACATTATCCTGTCCAGCAATCCCGTCGTCAAGATTTAGTCCACGAAAACGAACTCGTTGGTTTCGAGCAGCACCTGGGCGTATTGCTCCCACGGGGTGAGTTCGGGCGGGCGCGGGCCGGGTGGTCCGGAAAACTGCGCCTGCGCGTCCCATTCCTCGCTGCCGTGAATGACCGGGTGCCAGACGAAACTGTCGGAATCGAGGTTGCCGCGGAGGTCGACCATAAAGTCGATGGTGTCGCCCTTCTTTACCGGCACGTTTTCGAGTTTCACGTCCACGGTCGCGGCCGGCAGGACATCGCTCTTGAACAACTCCCCCGCCCGGCTGGAAACGACACGGGCGACGATGCCGTCGCCGTGGTCGCTCGGACGCTGCACCGGACCTGAGATGGACACGATACCATCGGCCGGCGCCGTCCAGCGGCGGATCGTGTCGTGCGCGTGGTCGTTGCCGGCGTGTCCACCCTCCGCGCTGATCGTTACGTAGCCGAGAGTCGGATCCGGGACCTTTGGGCCACCCTGCCAGGCGCGGCCGCTGAAGAAGGTGAGTTTGTGGAAATCGACTTGGTGCGAGGCCTCGTCGTACCCGCCCCAACCGTATTGCCAGGCGGCTCCGGGCTCCTCGCGGGGAGCGGGGTTGGTGATGGCATTCGTGACAAAACGCAGGCCGGCATCGACTTCCGCAGCCGCCGCCTTGCGGGCGTAAACGCGCTCGTACAGTTCGTGGATCTGCGCCTCGTAGGCTTGCGGTTCGTGAAATTCGGGTTTCGCCACCAGGGCCCGGGCCTGCTCGATGACGAACGGATTGTTCATCATAAAGAGGGCTTGCTGCGGCACGGTAGTGACGTGCCGCTGCGGGCTGGTCGAGTCGGGCGTGGCGAAATCGAAGGTGTGGAAAACGCCGGGCAGATTCTGCCGGTCGATGAGGCCGTAGACGGCGCGGCGTTTGGCATAAGGCGCGGTGGTCAATTCCACGGGGCGCCCACCGATCGTCGAGTCGAGCTGTCCAGCCACCGCCAGCAAGGAATCCCGCGTCGCCTCAAAATCGAGGCGGCGGCGGTTCATATGCCAGAGCAAACGATTCTCCGGGTCGATCTGCGCGGCGTCCGGGCGCAGATCGCTCGATTGCTGATAGGCGCTCGAGAGCATGATCGCCCGCTGAAGCTTTTTCACCGACCACCCCTCAGCCATGAAGCGGGCGGCGAGATAATCCAGCATCTCGGGATGGGTCGGCGGCTCGCCTTTCGTCCCGAAATCGCCCGGTGTCCGCACCAGGCCCGCGCCAAAGTGGAGGTTCCAGACGCGGTTGACGAAGACGCGCGCGGTGAGCGGGTTCTTTTTGTCGGCGATCGACTTCGCCAGTTCCAGCCGGCCGCTGCCGTCGGTAAAGGGTTGGGGATTGCCGCCGCTCAGGACCTGAATAAATCGCCGCGGCACGGCTTCGCCGGGTCGCCCCGGATTCCCGCGGATGAAGACATGCGGATTCATCGGCTGCGGCGCATCCACCAAGGCTTGTGGACGCGGTGGCGCCAGCGGTCCGGCATTTAGTTCGTCAATTTTGTTGTTGAGCTTGGTGAATTCCAAGTGTCCCGCTTTGTCCAGAAGCCGCTCGGCAACCTCTGGCGGAACCACCGCGGGCACTCCGAGGAAAGGCAGCGTGCGCAAGGCGTACAAATTGCGGCGCCCGTCCAGGAACTTCGCAATGTCCGCCTCCAGCACCGCGAGCTGCTTCCGATATTCGGCTTCATTGGCTGGGTCCCTGACCGAAGGCAACTCCGGCAAATCCTTGGCCGCCGGCTCGACCGACGACGCGAACACCCCGTAGAGGGCGTAATAGTCCTTCTGCAAAATGGGGTCGAACTTGTGGTCGTGACAGCGCGCGCAGCCGACGGTCAGTCCCATGAAACCGCGGCACACCACGTCGATCCGGTCATCAATGATATCGGGCTGGCTGTTGAGAAAGCGCCTGCCGAGGGTGAGGAACCCGAGCGCCGCCATCGGGCGTGGATCGTCCTTGGTGGCGACGCGATCCCCCGCGATCTGCTGGATGATAAATTGGTCGTAGGGCAGGTCCTCGTTGAAGGCCCGAATGACCCAATCCCGATAGGTCCAGCTAAACGGATAACGCCGCTCTTCGCCCCCCGCGAGGTAGCCCTTGGTATCCGCGTAGCGCGCGACATCGAGCCAATAGCGTCCCCAGCGTTCCCCGTAGTGCGGCGAAGCCAGCAGGCGATCCACCACCCTGGCAAAGGCTTCCGGCGAATTGTCCTTCTCGAAAGCCTCGACCTCGGCCGGGGTCGGCGGCAGCCCGATGAGATCGAAAGTCGCGCGGCGCAGCAGCGTGCGCTTCGAGGCGAGGGGCGACGGGGCGAGGTGCTTTTCCTCCAGCCTGGCGAGGATGAATTGATCCACCGGCGATTGCACCCAGTGTTGTGGATCCTGCACGACCGGTGGCACGGCGTCCTTGACTGGCTGAAGCGACCAATGCGTCTTGGCCACATTCAGGGAAGCCGCCGGCTTGACCGGCCCTTCGGTCTCCGGCCACGGCATGCCCATTTTCACCCATTGCTCCAGCGCCGCGATCTGGGCGTCGGGCAGCTTGTCGGCCTTTTCGGGCATCTTCGAGTCGCCGATGTGCTTGATGGACTTGATGAATTCGCTGTCGTCCGGCTTGCCCACCACCACGATCGGCCCGTCGTCGGTCCCCTTTAAAATCGCGGCCCGCGAATCCATGCGGAGCGCGCCCTTCTGCTTGTCCGGCCCGTGGCACTTGTAGCACTGCTCGGCCAGCACGGGGCGCACCTGCTTCTCAAAGAATTCGGTCTCCTGCGGCGTAATTGCCGCCGCTTGCGGCAGGACGGCGGCAATCAGGGCAGCAGCAGCCAAAAAAATGGGACGGATCATCTCGGCAAAACTAACCCATCTACATGAGAAGTCGTTAGCGGTTTTTCAACGTACCGCGATTGCTGCGCGGTTCGATAATTCGCTGGCCGCGCGCTGGATCACGGAATCCCAATCGCCGATGGAAGGCTGCCGGAAGAGTCGCATCGTCGGGTACCAAGGACTGATCTCGCTCTTCAGTCCCCAGCGCCAATCCGGAACGAATGGCAATAAGGTCCAGACCGGGCGCCCCAAGGCGCCGCCCAAATGGGCGACGGCGGTATCGATGGAAATGATCAGGTCCAGATGGGCCATGAACGCGGCGGTGTCGGCGAAGTCCCGGAGATGGCCGGTGAAATCGATGATGCGCGATGCGCCAGGCCACTGCCGAATTGCTGTGGAACCATCGTCCGCTTGAAGGCTGAGAAAATCGACGCCTTTTACTTCCAGCAACGGGAGCAGCCTATCGAGGCTGAGGTGACGTTTTCTGAGGCGGGCATTCTGCGGACGGCCTGCCCAGGCGAGTCCCACTCTCAGGCGCGACGACTTGCCACCCAGCCGTTCCGCCCAACTTTCCGACCGGTTTTTCTCCGGAAAGAGGTAGGGAATCTCCCGCGGAATGGTCTCGGGCATTGTCTGGAAAAGCATGGGCAGGCTAAGCATCGGCACGTGCAGATCGAAAATCGGGAGCGGATCGCCCGTCACGATCACCTCGCTGACACCCGGCGCCCCGCGGAGAAGCGTGGCCAATGAACTCGGGCATTCGACGATGACGCCGGCGCCGCGACTGGCCAGAAGGCGGGCGTAGCGAATGAATTGAATCGAATCGCCGAAGCCTTGTTCGGCGTGGATCAGCACGCGTCGTCCGTCCACCGGACCACCCTCCCACTTGGGCCGGAGGAAATCCCGTTGAGGCGATCGCAAGTCGTCCGACCGTGCTTCATACAATGGCCAGCCGCGCTCGAAATCGCCCTCCAGGAGCAACAACAGGGAATAATTGAACTGTGCGTCGGGATAATCGGGCTTTAGCCGAAGCGCCGCGCGAAAGGCGGCCATGGCATCATCGAGACGGCCAATTTCCACCAGCGCGGTTCCCAGATTGTTGTGCGCCGGCGCATGATCGGGCTTGAGTTGGAGTGCCTGCTGGTGAGCGGCGATGGCCTGCTCGAAATGGCCCTGCTCGGCCAGGGCAATGCCCAGATTGTCCCAGGCCTCGGCATGATTGCGCTGAAGTTCGATCGCACGGCGGTACATGGCCGTGGCCTCGTCCAGTCGGCCCAGGGCGCGATGCGCTTCGCCCAAGTTGCAAAGGGCATCGGGCTGATTTGGGTCGAGTGAGACGGCCTGGCGGATCAAATCCACCGCCCGGCCGTGGCTGCCGATCTGATGGGAGAGGAGGCCGAGGAAGTGCAGCGCGTCCACATGGTGGGGCCGGACGGCGAGGACCTGGCGGTAGAGCGCCTCCGCCTCCGCCAACCGCCCGGCCTGGTGATGCTGGACCGCCAGTTCGAAGACGTTCGAAACCGGAATCATGGGCCAGTCTCCGTGCACCAGCGCCTCCACATGGCACGATACGCCGCTTCGACCTGACGCGCGAATCGGGGCGCGTCCATCAACGGTGAAGACTGCATCCGCGCCCGCAGCGTCCGGCGCAATTCGGCCAACCGCGGCAGGTCGCGAGCCAGCTTGGCGGCGAGCGCGATGTATTCGTCCTCCGAAAACGCCACCAACTCGCGCAACCCAAGGTTTGACATCTGACTCAGTCCGGCCCGCGAAACCGCACGCTCACCGGCCAGGCTTACCACCGGCACGCCCATCCACAATGCATCCAGGCTCGTCGTGTGACCGCCGTACGGAAACGGATCAAGGACAAGGTCCAGCCGATGATAAAGCTCGAAATACTGCCGGCGTGGCAACCGCTTCACGAACTCGACCCGCTGCGCCTCGATGCCTTCACCTTGGAGAACCCGCAATACCCATTGGCGCTGGGCGTCTGGATCGCTCAATAGGACGAGCCGCGAATTCGGCACCTTTTCGAGAACGCGTGCCCAAAGCCTCAGCACCGGTTCGTTGATTTTGAAGAAATTGTTCAGGCTGCCAAAGGTCACCATCCCGCTCCCATTTGCCGGCAGCCCATTCACTTCAACTTCGACCCCGCACGGATCATAACACCAGAAACTGTCGAGGAGGAAGACCTGCTCCTCCGTCGCAGGTCGGAGATCGGAGTTAAGAGATGGGAGATCGGCTGGAAGCGAGAAGCCGAACTCCGAACTCCGAACTCCGATCTTCGAGGCCTCGGCCTCAAGGTATCTGTCGCTGATGCGATAGCCGATCGCCTCGATTCCCGCGCTCTCCGGATAGCCAGCAAAGCTGACCTGAACCGGGGCTGGCTGATGTGGAAACACGGTGAGCCGGTTGCCAAGCGTATGCTGGCTCAAATCCACGAGAACATCGATCCCGTCCTGGCGAATCATGGCAGCCAACGCCTCATCCGACACGCCCACGGTTCGGCGCCAGTGATGCGCGTACCGGCGAAACTCCTCGGTGACAATGTCCGGTTTGATGACCCCGGAGTAGCACGTGATTTCGAAGTCCTGGCGGTCGTGACAACGGACCAGGGGCAGAAGATTGCGGCCCACCACATGATCGCAGAAATCCGGCGAGACATAACCGATGCGCAAGTGGCGTTCCGGATGGCGATCGTGGCGATGCGGCAGAATAAGCCGTTTTCGCGGTTCGCTGAACTGACGATCCCAGCGTTGCAGTTCCTGAGTCATCCGATGAGTAAAATCGCCCGGGCGGAAATGGAGCGTCAGAATGATTTTACTGATGATGGTAGCGTCTCCCGGCCGCAACTGAAATGCACGTTCAAATTCCTCGTAGGCTTCATCGATTTTTCCTCGATCAAAGAGTGTATTACCCAGATAGTAATGGGTATCCGCGGAATCGGGCTTGAGTTGGAGCGACTGATTAAATGCAGCGATGGCTTCGTCCAGCTTGCCAGATTCTCTCAGGGCATTGGCCAAATTATTGCAGGCTTCCGGATAGTCGGCTTTGAGCTGGAGCGCCCGGCGAAAGGCTTCGACGGCTTCGTCGAGCTTGCGCTGCTCCACAAGGGCGATTCCCAGATTATTGTGGGCCTCCGCATGATCGGGTTTGAGTTGCAGCGCGCGATGATAGCTGGTGATGGCCTCCTCGGGGCTGCCCCGGGCATGACAGACCAGGCCAAGGTTGCAGTGAGCGACGGGGTTATTCGGTTCGAGGACGATCGCGTGGCGAATCAGCTCCGCGGCGAGATCGAGGCGGCCGATTTGATGAGCGATCACGCCGAGCATGTGCATCGAGTCGGCGTGATTCGGCTGGACCGCGAGGATCCCTCGATAGAGCGCCTCCGCCTCCGCCAACCGGCCCGCCAGGTGGTGCTGGAGGGCAATTTCAAAGGCTTGCGGAATCGGAATCATTGGCCGGATTCCATGCACCAAACCTTCCACATCGCGCGATACGCTTCTTCAATCTGTCGGGCAAAGCGCGGCGCGTCCATCAAGAGCGAAGCTTCGAGCCGCCCCCGTAAAGTCGCGCGCAAAGCCGTGAGCCGCGGCACGTCCCGGGCAAGTTCGACGGCCACTTTGACATAGTCCGCCTCGGAACCAGTCACCAACTCCCGCATGCCAAGATTGCTCAAGATGCTCAGGCCACCCCGCGCGACTCCGGTCCTGCCGGCAAGACTCACCACCGGCACCCCCATCCACAAAGCATCCAGGGTCGTGGTGTGGCCGCCATAGGGAAACGGATCGAGGGCGATATCCAACTGTTGATAGAGTTCCAGATACTCGTGGCGCTGGCGCGGCTCGACAAATTCGACCCGCTCCGACGCCACGGTCCGCCGTTCCAAAAACTCCAACACCCGCTGGCGGTGGCTGCCAAAAAGGCTCAGTAACATCAGACGCGAATCCGGGACCCGCGCGAGGACTCGGGCCCACAATTCGAGCAGCGCTTCATTGACCTTGCAAAAGTTGTTCAAGCTCCCAAATGTCACCCACCCATTCTCTGTTGCCGGCAGTGGGGTAATGGTCACATCCTTTTCGCACCCATCGTAACACCAGAAGCTTTCGATGAGGAATACCCGCTCCGCGCGACCCTGGTAGGGAACGCTCGCCGAGCGTTCCGTCGACTCTGGCTGGGATGCGGGAAGATGGGGAACGCTCGGCGATCGTTCCCTACCAGAGGGGATTTCCATCCCCGATTCCAGCCACCGGTCGCTGATGCGATACTGGATGGCGTCGACTCCGGCGCTCTCGGGATAACCAGCGAAGCTCACCTGCACCGGGGCCGGTTGGCCGGCAAAGACCGGCAGGCGATTGCGCGCCATATGCTGGGTGACGTCCACGAGGATATCCACATCGTCCTGCCGGATCATTTCGGCAAGCGCCGCGTCTGACATGCCCACCGTGCGACGCCAATGGTCGGCGAGCCGGCGAATTTCCCCGGTCACCACATCCGGTCGCAGCACATCCGAGTAGCACACCATCTCGAAGCTCGCGCGATCGTGGCACCGAAAAAGCGGCAACAGGTTTCTGCCCACGACGTGATCCCGAAAGTCAGGCGAGACATATCCGATGCGCAGGCGGCGCTCCGGATGGCGCGCGTTGGCCCACGGCCCAAATTGCCGTTTCCGCGGATCACTCACTTGTCGATTCCAGCGCTGCTGTTCCTCGGCGATCACATTTGCATCCTGATTCGGCTGAAAGTGGAGCGCGTAAATCAAGTTGCTGTGCATCGAGGCATCCTCCGGCTGAAGCTGGACCGCGTGGCGATAGGCCTCCACGGCATCGTCGACCTGGCCTTGATCCTTCAGTGCGTTTCCGAGGTTGCTGTGCGCCCTGGCATAGTCGGGTTGGATTTCGATGGATCGGCGATGGGCCGCCACCGCACCATCAAGATCTCCCTCGGCCGCCAGCGCCACGCCCAAATTGGTATGAGGCTCCGCAAACTCGGGATTGATTTGCAGGGCGCGACGATAGGCATCGATCGCGTCGTCGAGGCGCCGCAGATCCAGGAGCGCAGTACCGAGGTTATTGAGGGCCGGAACGCAGTCTGGCTGAACCCGCAGCGCCTGCTCGCAGAAAGCAATGGCTTCGTCAATCTCACCGCGGTCACGTAACAGGCTGCCGAGGTTGATGCAGGCATTCGGGAAGTCGGGCTTCCGCTGGATCGCGCAGCGATAGGCGACGATGGCTTCATCGATCTGGCCTAATTCCTTGAGGGCGTTGCCCATGTTGTAGTGGGTGCCCGCCTTGCCCGGATTGAGGCGAAGCGCGAGACGATAGCTGGCGATAGCCTCGTCGAATCGGCCCAGGGCACGAAGGGCTTCGCCCAGGTTCGAATGCGCGGCGTAATTGTCGGGGCGAAGCAGGATGGATTCGCGGATCAACTCCACGGCTGCCTCCTGGGAGCCCCTCTGGTGGGCGATGACGCCCAGGTAGTGCAGCGCCTCGGTATGTTTTGGTTCTACCGTGAGGATTCGCCGGTAGAGCGTCTCGGCTTCCGTCAACCGCCCCGCTTGGTGGTGCTGGAAGGCAAGTTCAAAGGCTTGCGGAAGCGCGATCATCGATGGACTCCCGTGCACCAGTGCCGCCACATCGTGCGATACGCCGCTTCGATCTTGCACGCGAAATTCAGCGCATCCATCAGTGGTGAAGATTCCATCCGTGAGCGGAGCGACCTTCGCAATTCCGCCAAGCGCGGGAGATCATCGGCCAGGCGCGCGGCGATGGCGACGTACTCGTCTTCCGAAAGCGCGACCAATTCGCGCAGGCCAAGGTTCGACATCTGGCCCAGGCCGGCGCGTGAGACCGCTCGTTCTCCTGCCAGGCTCACCACTGGCACACCCATCCATAACGCGTCGAGGCTCGTGGTGTGTCCGCCGTACGGAAATGGATCGAGGACGATGTCCAGGCGGTGATAGAGCTTGAGGTACTCTCGACGCGGGCGCAGTTCGACAAATTCCACCCGGCTCGATCCGACCCCTTCCCGCTCCAGCAATTCCCAGACACGCTGCCGGTGACTGCCGAACGGGCTCAGCAGCACCAGACGCGAATTGGCGACCGCACCAAGCACCCGCGACCAGACCTTGAGCACTCCGTCATTGACCTTGCAGAAGTTATTCAGGCTGCCGAAGGTCACCGCGCCATTCGCTTCCACCGGCGGCGAGTTTACCTCCGCATCCATCCCGCACGGGTCGTAGCACCAGAAGCTGTCGAGGAGAAACACCCGCTCCGCGCGACCCTGGTAAGGAACGCTCGGCGATCGTTCCCTACCAGAGGGGATTTCCATCCCCGATTCCAGCCACCGGTCGCTGATGCGATACCGGATGGCATCCACTCCCGCGCTCTCGGGATAACCGGCAAAGCTCACCTGCACCGGGGCTGGCCGGCGCGCGAAGACCAGCAGTCGATTACCCATCATGTGCTGCGTCAGATCCACAAGGATGTCGACGGCGTCCTGCCGGATCATTCCGGAGAGCGCTTCGTCGGAGAGGCCCATGGTGCTGCGCCACTGGTCCGCGTGCCGGCGGAGTCGTTCCGTGACTCCGTCCGGCCTCGCGACACCCGAATAGCACACGATCTCGAAACGGGCGTGATCGTGGCAGCGAAAGAGCGGCACTAGATTTCTTCCGACAACGTGATCGCGAAAATCGGACGACACATAACCGACCCGCAACCGCCGCTCCGGGTCGCGATCATTCACCTGCGAAAGTACCGGTTGCTGCAGCGGCTCGGCAAACTGTCGATGCCAGTTCGCCTGTTCTTCGGCGAGCACCGGCTCAATCCGGTCCGGATGAAAATGGAGCGAGTAAATCACGTTGCTCCGCACCCTGGCGTCATCCGGTTGAAGCTCGAGGGCGCGGCGATAGGCCGCCAGGGCCTCGTCGAGCCGGCCCTGATCGCGGAGTGCAGTGCCCAGATTGTTATGAGCCAGCGCGTAGGCGGAGTCGATTTGCAGCGCACGTTGGTACGCCGCCACAGCCTCGTCAAGACGGCCCAAACTTCGCAGCGCGTTACCCATGTTGTTGCGGGGTTCGACATTGTCGGGTTGCAGTGCCACCGCACGCTGATACGCCGCCAGGGCCTCTTCCGCGCGGCCCAGTCGCTGCAGCGCGTAGCCCAATTGGATCGAACTCTCCGCGTGCTCCGGCTGAAGTTGGGCGGCGCGTTGATAGGCAGATACAGCGTCCTCGAAACGGCCCACCGCCGCGAAGGCGATTCCCAAATTGAACCAAACCTGGGCGACATCCGGCTTTAGCTGGAGTGCGCGCTCGTAGACGTCCACCGCCTCTCTGAATAAACCTTGCTTGTTCAAGGCGTTCCCAAGGTTGTTGCATGCCTCCAGATAGTCCGGCTTGAGCCGAAGCGCCTCGCGGTACTCGGCGATGGCCGCGTCCGGTTGTCCGAACTCGGCCAGCGCCACCGCCAAATTGTAATGTGCCGCGGCGAAGTCGCCTTGAAGTTCGATCGCACGGCGATGGCAGGCGAGAGCCTCTTCCCTGAGGCCGAGCGCGCGGCAGGCCTCGCCGAGATTGGAATGAGCGCCGGCGTTGGCGGGATCGATCGCCAGGGCCTGTCGGATCATTTTCGCCGCCTTCTCCGGCTGGCCAGACTGAAGGGCGATCACGCCCAGGAGATGCAGCGCGCCGGGGTGATTCGCCTGCGCCGCGAGAAGCTGGTGGTAGAGCGCCTCGGCTTCCGGGAGCCGCCCAGCCTGGTGGTGCTGGAGCGCAATTTTAAAGACCTCAGGGGTGGCGGCCGACATGATCAATGTCTACGCGTTGAAGGGCTGTTGAGAGTGTTGCCGTGGGCGGGCGCATGTCAATGGAGGGGGCAGGACAAATGACGAAGCTTCGGAAGTGACGGTGGAACTTGCCCAAGCCGCTGGCGCGGCGGGATGTTCATATTTGTTGGCGATGTAGAAATCGAGGTCAGGCGACTTCTTCTGACACGTTGTCCGGGAATGTAGCCTGATCTCATTTCGCTCATTTGCGCGAAAATAGCTGTCAAAAGCTGGAAGCGGCAATCCACCCCTCCGACGCCTCAGGAACAGCGCGGGTGGTGCCGGGAAAAGGCTTCTCAAACCGTGGGAAAAGAAGAAAATCGCCAACCAAAACGGCCCCTCGATATGAACATGAATCCAAATGGGAAATCCTGGATGATGGAACACGTTTCCGGTCCCTGGAAAGGCGTGCCGCCCGGTTTTGGCGGAGTCAACGGAGTTCCGGCAGGGAGAACTCAAAATACGAAAATGGCCCTTTCGCGCGGGCGACTCCGCCGGCTTCGTCCGAAGACGCTTTCCATGGGCTTCGGTCTCGTGATCGCCGTGCTTGCTGGCCGCGTCCTCGCGGCCGCCGAACAGCCCGCTTCGACCAGTGCCGCCGATTTTCCCGGTGTCATCTGGAAGAATCGCCTCGCCGAAGATGAATTCTGGAACAAAAACGGCTGGCGCCGCGAAGAGTCGACTTTGTCGATTCCGAAAGACCAAGCTTTCTGCGCCTTTCCCGAGAAATTGGCGGACGCCGCCATGCGCGTGCGTTTCCGTTACGATGGTCCGGGGGGAAGTTTTATCGACTTGATCCTCCGCAGTGATGGCAGAGCCGCAAACGTTCGCTACGTGGCGACAACTTTCATCGGGAAAGAGGACGATCACCGGGTGAGCATGGTGATCCGTTTCAAAGATCAGGAGGGCAAGGGCGGCACTCTCGGGGGCAAGGGCGGGCTGGCCTCGCTAAAGGCAGGCGACGAGCACACGCTCGAGTTCTATGCCCAAGGCGACCGGCTGGCGTACTATTTCGATGGTCAACTGGCTGCTTCGTTCCACGATTCCAAGCTGGCCGAGGGGCAAACCTGCCTTTTCACAGGAAGCCAGGTCCATTTTTTGAGTGTGGAAACAGCGGAACTCGCGAAAGCGCCGGCGCTCGCCGGGGCCCCAATGACCCCTGCCAAACCGGCCGCTCCGAGTCTTCCTTCGACAACGCCCGGCGTGGCCGTGACGCGCGCCACGCCCGCGCCTCAGCCAGCATCGAATCTTCCACCCGCGACGGCGATGTTGCCCACCACGCCGCCGCCCGTCCTGCCGAGGGGGCTTCCGCCTGGTTTCAGCGCAGCCTCCGGAAATTCGACGCCAAGCGCCCGCGGCCAAGGTCCCACAACGCTTGCCGGCACGCCCACCCCAACCGCCGACGATCTCCGCAATGTCCCAACCATCGATCCGTACCAACTCGCCAAGGACCCATTCGCCTACGATGGAAAAATCGTGAAACTGAGATTTACGGCGAGAGTTTACGACGTCTCCCACGACAATGGAAAGAGTCGTGGACAGGTCGGCGTCCGCGTGGGACGCACGTGGTACAACACCAACGTGGTCTTCCCATCCGAAAGGGATGATTGGTTCATGAAGTTTTCCAACAACGTGTCCGGCCCGTACGTCGTCTACGTCCGCTTGTCCACGGGCGGCTCTCCGCGCACCGCAACGATTCTCGGCCGGGAGGTCCATAGCGGCACAAACGGACCGGAGATTATTTGGTGACGGAAGGAAAAAGGGGATCCATTGAATTCTGGCGAATACCCCTGACGTATTGGACGACAAATCAGCCCTGAAGAAAGCTCAATGGCTGGAGATTAGATGAACGATTGACGATGGGCTGAGGACCCAGAAGCCGTCAAAGCCCTCCGGCAGTTCCTCGATCTCATCGCACCGAGTTACCGAGGCTTGCGCAAGGTGCTCCCTGGCGGCCGCGGTATCGTTAGTGACAATCTGGAGCCACACTTCGGCCTGGGAAAGGCTTTCGACCCGATCGAGCCACAGTAAGCTCTGGCCGAACTGAAACACTTGGCTGGGACTATGTTCCTTGAGAATCGGCAGACGAAGCGTGTCGCGATAGAAAGTGAGAGTATCATCGAATACGCTGGGTGGTAGTTTCAGGGCGATATTCGGCCCCCCCTGAAAGTGAAGAGGCATTTCGGTTGACGATTGTGTCATGGCAGTTTGGTGGAGGTCGAAAGGCTTGGACCGGCCTGCGGTGAGCGACTCGCTTTTCACCCTGAATGGAGATGGTGCGCAATACCGGTCAGGCTGTGTGAATCCAGGCGCGAAAGCAAGCGGACGGTCTACGATAGAACAGGAAAAGCCGCCCATTGCGCGACGATTTGGCGCGGTTGTTGGTCGTTTGCGTAATACTCCTTGCGATGTGTTGGGCGACCTGTAGCGTGCCCGCATCGACGCCCTCATCAAACACATCTCGAACCGCCTTTCAGATCGCAACTCTTGCACCGTATTCGAGAATCAGCTGGCGCAATTATGGCCGAAATCCAGCGATGAGGAAACAAAACGGATTGCCGCCATTCACGCGTTTGCCCATCAGCATGGCTGGAAAGCTTCCGTCACCGACCCCGGCATTCGGGCGACGTTCAAGAAGCTCTGATTGCGCTCACGTTGCGCCAGCCAGCGCCTCTGACGATTAAAACCCATTCCCGCACGTTCCAGACCGGCGAGCGCCTTGAGGAATTCCTGATCTGCTACGGCGCGCTTGTGGGCGGTTTTCCTTGCCGCACCGGCCGTGTAACTTGGCTGCCAGTAGGCATCCGTCATCTCGGCCACATCGCGTAAAGTCCAGCGCTTCTCTTCCAAGCCAGCAGCCTCCGCTGGCGTCTGGCCGCCGTCGATTCCCTGGTGCTTCCGCACGAGGTGAAAGATGGCTGGAACCGCTGACCAATGTCACGGAGTTCAGCGTATATCACTCCACGGGAAATGCCGGGAAAGAGCGTTGGAAACCCTTGGCGACCATGCGTCAGGAGCATCTCCACCGGACCATAGAAACAGGTGGGAATTGACTGGGCCAAAAGAAATGTTAAACGTGGATTTTTCATCTTCGCCAAAATCCTTCCAAGCCGGGAATTGGGCGAGTCTATAATCCTCGTAGGACGAACCTCGAACATGAAATCTCTCTCCCTCCGCATCGCCATGATGCTGGTCGCCGTCCTCGGCCTGTGGGGATGCGCTCCGCAACCACGGCATGTCGCTTTCAACGAAGCCGCTTTCATCCCGTATGGACGCTCAGGTTCGGGCACGATCACCGGCACCGCCTTCGCGAACCTGAGAGGTGACAAGAAGATGGAAGTCGCCCTAAGCAGCGCGACCGTCAAGCTGCTTCCCGCCAACGATTACACCGAGGAAATCGCCGAACGACACTATTACAATCGGGTCAAGCTTGAACCGCCCGATCCCCGGCTGGCCAGGTACGTGCGCCGCACGCATCCCGATGACGATGGTCACTTTACGTTCCACGGTTTGCCGGCGGGCCGTTACTACGTGAGTTGCCACCTCAAGTGGTCGGTCCCGTGGACCTACGTCGACAACGACAATACAATTTGGGATAACGAAAGCAAGGAAGACCAGTGGATCTATGCCGAGGTTTCGGTCGCCAACGGACAAACCGTCAACGTCGCGGACTGGAATCAGGGGAAGTGAGCGCCAATTTTTGCGATCACGTAAAACCTCAAGATTTCTAGATGTCGTCTAAAGTGGGCGGCAGCACGAATAGTTCGCTGGACGATGCGAGATTTGAAAAGGAGCTGACCCGAATGGCGCCAAGACGCCATTCAAAACTGACCCTTCCGCTCGCTCAAGTGCTTACCTTCGTCTTTCCCGGATGCATTCTCTCGAATTTCTTCCTGATTTCCGGGTCATCGATGCGCTTCCCCCTCGTGCTATACATGTTGTCGATGAATTCGCTGCACTCCTTCTTGAAGACCATGACCCGCATATTACCACGCCCCCAGAGCACCCTCATATCGCGCGCCACGCCCCAAATGCGCGATTCGTCAGGGCTGCCATCGGTGTCCAGTTTTAGGATCACCCCATCCTCACAAAACATCAGGTAGCCTTCGCCGGCTGGATGTTTTGTCGCGCTGTGAATCTCCCAGATCGTTCCTGGCAGCCATTCGAGCAGTTCGGCCGCATCCTTGGGAACGGAGCCCTTTTGATCGCTGCCGAAACTGTGCGCAATCGCCAGGAGAAGTGCGACAAGAAACGTGGCTGTGGTTCGCATGGGCCGTGGAAATGGTTGTGCGCATGGTGCCGCTTCGCGGCAGGGCGTCAATAATGAAAGACAACCTTAAAATTTCCAAAAAAAACTACATGTCATCTAAAGTCGGCAGGCGGCAGCCTGAAGAATTGGCGTTTTTCAGGGCGGGGACAGGTCAGAAATTCTGTCTCGGCTGGCCTCGGATCAAACGCACCTTTGGCACATGATCAATGCTAGAAAACGACCCGCACAAGGAACTCAACTGGGAATTCTCGCTTAGAATCGTACGCTCCATGAAAATCCGAAACGCCACTCCCGAAGATGGCGCCGCCGTAACGCGGCTGCTTCAATCAATCGAAGGACTTTGGCAGCCGGAGTGGCGGTCTGACGCGGTGCCACGCGCCATTTTCGCGGCAGACGGATTGTCGTTCGTGGCGCTGGAGGAAGATCGAGTGATCGGTTTCATCTGCGGCCATGATGTTGGGTTTCGCGCCTATCTCAGTGAACTCGCAGTGACGGAGGATAGGCAACGTGCCGGAGTTGGGGTAGCGTTGTTGCGGGCGCTGGAATCGGTGTTGTCAGTACGGGGGTGCCGGTTGGTCGTGGCGGATGTGTATCCGCCGGCGGAGCCTTTCTACCGAAAGCAACATTGGACAGCGCCGGCTGCTGTTTTGCTCTCACGCCGGTTATCGCTTTGACTGCTTGCGTTCGTCGGGCATTTGGATGTGCCGAATTCGCACCGTCCTTTCGGGCTCGCCCGCCGCGGCGCTTCTGGTTCGTACGGCAGCCATTGCCAGAAAAGCGCAGAATGCCAAATAGTGCGTAATTGGCGCCCACGGGAGTCAAGAGGCACCCCCATATCGGCCAGTATTCGGATTGCGGGGGGCAGCCCATCCGGGCGCGCAATCAACGACCGACAATCCTGCCGATGTCTAGCGCCCCTGGCGCCTTTTTCCCGCAACCCCATAGGCCGAAACTCTACCAACGCCAATACTCCTCAATGGCGGCCTCTGGCCTCTACCGACAGTCAGTGGTCGAACCGCCTATTGCGGCCCGATGCGTAGGCGCAGAATCGCTGTGAACGATGCCGCCAGGATGAGCGCGCAAAACGCAAAAAGCGCACATTCCTGTCGATCAATGGGGGTTTTCATGCACTGCGTATCAGCACCTATCGTGCCGGTTCTATAATCTCCATACGGAACTGACCCACTACCATCACGTCTGGACTTTGGACAAAATCATTGGTCTGCTGGACAAATAATCATGGCTATTGCCTACAATCCGATAGCCGCTGCGCACGAGCATTGTCTCGCTAATAAGGAAGAGATTTTAGCCAGTGAGCAGTGTGGATGCTTTTATTGCCTGCGCATCTTCGGCCCAAAAGAAATCATCACTTGGTGCCCTGAGAAGAATAACGGCGAAACGGCAATTTGCCCCCATTGCCACGTTGATGCTGTGATCGGGTCCGCAGCCGGGTATCCGATCACGACAGTATTCTTGTCGGCAATGAAGAATTACTGGTTCAGTGGAAGCTGAAATTGAGCCACTACCGGTGTTTCCGTAATATTGACATGACGATTTAACGCACGCGCCGATCACTCCTCACTTCATCAATTCCATGAGCTTCGGGGTGATCGCGTCAGCCCAGATTTGATGCCCGGCGCTCGAAGGATGCACGAAGTCGGGCATGATCTCTTTGCTGATCGAGCCGTCGGGCTGGAGGAACCTGGCGCCGATATCAAGGAAGAAAACGTGCTGATTATCAGCCAACTTTGCGATGATGGCATTCGCCTGGGCGACCGTGTCGCGGGCTTTGTTCGGCTCCTCCGGCGTGCTCGCTTTTTCACCGCGCGGGAAGATGGCCAAAAGGAGGACCCTGGCGTCCGGCGTTTTTGCCCGGATGGCTTCGACGATTTTGGCCACACCGCGGGCGATGGCGTCCGCGGAATAGCCGCCGACGTTATTGGTGCCGATCATGACGACGACCGCCTTCGGCTTGAGGCCCTCGAGTTCGCCATTCTCGATTCGCCAGAGCACGTGCTGGGTACGGTCGCCGCTGAGGCCGAAATTCGCCGGCTCCCACTGGCTGAAGGATTTGTCCCAAATCTCCTTTCCCTTGCTGCTCCAGTTCGCCGTGATGGAATCGCCAAAGAAGACGAGCTTCGCCTTGCCCAGCCTGGCGATGGCCAGGAATCGTTCATGCGAATCCACGAAGCCTTTGTCAGGCTCGCGGGTTTGCTGATTGAATCTCATCGCCGGCACGTCCGGTGGCTGCAGCGGCAGAGGTTTCGGCGTGGCCGCAGGGGCAGACGCGCTCGCGGCGGCGGGCGGTGCGGGCCGGACTGGCGGAGGATTGGCAGGCTTGTCGTCCGCCCAAAGGGCAGGCGGGAGAATGCAGGCGGCGACGAGCAGCAATGGCAGGGGAAACATTTGCATGGCGGGGATGGTGGACGGTCCGTAACGTTTTTTCGCCCTCGGCGCATATTCCGATGCGGATTCTACGTTGGCGTCAAACAGTTTACGAGGCACCGCAATCCCACTCGGCTCACTCGCAGCCCGGTCTGGAGGTGCGGCGAATCTGACGGAATCAAACGGCCCGCAGTTCTTCGTCAGGAAACCGGCTAAAACGGATTGCGCTAAATCCTCGTCTTCAGGTCGGTGTTTCCCATCACGTTGTAGACCGTCAGATTTGCGCCCCTGAACGATGGAATGCGATGGATGATGTCCAGCGCCTGGACATAATGGGCAAAGTCGCGGACGGGTCCTTCGTCGTCCGATTGGAGGGCACAGGCCCCGTCTGCTTTGCGATAGAGATGTAATTCACGCAGACTCACGTCGACAACGATATGGCCCGTTTGCGCGATAGCAAACAGATTTCCCTGATGGCGTTTTAGGGGACATCCCTGATTTGCTGTGCTTCTTTGGGTAGGCGTCCCAAAACTGCTGAAATTCAACCCCTCCCTCCCAGGCGCGAACGCGCCGGCTTGGGGGAGAGGGGGTACTTCTTCTTTCTTCCTTTTCTTCCATTCTTCTAACGTCGGCAGTGGCTGCGGGCGAAATGCCGGAAGCGACTGCCGGACGCGCGGCACTGAGTGCCGGGCGGGCCAGCAAGGTGTACACACTGGCGGCTTACGGGGTCAACTCACCTTACGCTTCCGGGCTCAACTCTTGACACTCGACAAACCGAGTCTGCCAAGTGTCAAGAGTTGAGCCTGCTTTCGATTGCTACCAGGCGCATTCCAATCCCAATCCGGATCATCGGCCCGTAGCTTTGTCCAGAAAAGCGGACAAAACGGAGAGGCGCATTGGTTCCGTCAATGGCCGAAGTAGTGTTGTTCAATCGCCAGGACGGTGACGACGAACGCCACCACCGCAATCGCAAAGAGGCCATAGAGGAGTAGCTCCACGCGGTCAGGCTTCATCTTGATCGATGGCCACGAGCGTAGAATCCGCCTGATCTCGGAATGTCATCATACCTATACGTATGAGCACGTAATGTGCCCGTTCCATAATTTCCATAACGAATCGGCCCACTTCCGGAGCGCGGTGCATTTGCCCCGGAACGGCGCCAGCGACCGTGGCCGGTGTCGCCAAAAGCGATATTCGAGCCGAGTCCGCCAGTGGTGAAACCCAGAAGCCAAGGGCAATGGCTGCGGATCAACGGGCACGATGCCCATTGGCGCCGCGGTCTGTATGGCTGTGTCACGAGACACGGCCTTGCCGGCCATTTCTTGCCGCCCCGCGGGGCCGGTGATAGCGTCGCACCCTTCATGGCTGCCCCCACGAATTTACTGATTCAGGAATGTTCCACCTGCGGCGCCCTGCTCGATGTCGCCGGCGAGGAACCCTTTGCCCTGATGCATTGTCCGACGTGTGGCGCGGCGATGCGCGTGCGCCGTCACTTCGATCATTTCGAAATCCAGGAGGAGTTGGGAGCGGGCGGCATGGGGACGGTCTATCGAGCGCTCGACCTGACCCTCAACCGGCCGGTGGCCCTCAAACTCCTGCACCGGGCGCACAGCGAAAATCCGGAATACATCGCCCAATTTCAAAAAGAGGCGGCGATTACGGCATCGATCAATCATCCGCACGTGGTCAAGGTCTACAGCACCGGACAGGACCACGGGCTGGTGTATCTGGCGATGGAACTGGTGGACAAGGGTTCGCTGGAGAGCCTGATGGAAACGGACCATCAACTGCCGGAGGTGCAGGTCCTGTCGGTGGGCATCCAGATCGCGCAGGGTCTCCAGGCGGCGCTCGATCGCGGGCTGATCCACCGCGACATCAAACCGGGCAATATCCTCTTCGCCGATATGGTCACGGCGAAAATCGTGGACTTTGGCCTGGCCGTTTTGCAGGAGCACGCCAGCCATGTGGCCGGGGAAGTATGGGCCACTCCCTTCTACGTCGCGCCGGAGACCGTGGAAGGAAAACCCGAAGATTTTCGCAGCGATATGTATTCGCTCGGCGCGACTTTGTTCCACGCACTGGCGGGCAAGCCGCCCCACGCCGTGGAAACGAACTCGATGAGCGCCCTGGCCGTGGCCAAAAAAGCGGCGGTCAATCTCGCCGCGGCCGCGCCGACCGTGTCGAGCGCGACGACGTTCGCCCTGAACAAGGTCCTGAGCCATAATCCGGCGAAGCGGCAGCAAAGCTACACGGAGTTGATCGAGCACCTGGAATTTGCGCGGGCCGGGCTGCTGGGGATCCTGCCCGAGGACGAGAGCCCAAAGAAGTCGGTCGCCGTCCACGCGCGCAATTACGGGTGGCTCACCGCCGTCTCCGCGACATTGACCGTGGCCATGGGCGTGGCGGCCTTCCAAGTGCGCGAGCAGCTGCACACCCGGCGGCGGCCCGTCGAGGAGCCATCTGAACAGTCCGTGAAAAAAGAGCCGGTGATCATGACCTACGACAAGGCGCGCCAACTGCTCGCCACCGGCGAGGTCGCGAAAGCCGAACAGGCCTTCGACGCGCTCGACGCCGCGCCCGATACGCCGGAACCAGAAAAGAACTGGACCACGCTGCACGCGGCGCTGGCGGAGTTCCTCAACGGGCACGCCGATCAGGCCACGCAGCACCTCAAAGCCCTGGAGGATCGCGGGCTCTATTCGCCCGATCCCGCGGAGAAAGACCTGGCCGCGTTCTTCGTCGACACCGCTGGCAAAGCGGACGGCACAAAAGCAATCACGGCAGGCTCCGCCAAGAACCTTGACCGCGAGAACTACGAAGCGCTCGCCTTGCTGCTCTTTGGGTTGAAAGACTGGTCGCTCGGCGAGTACGAAGAGGCCGCAGCGCTCTTTCGGCAATATGCGCAAATCACGCCGAATTCGCGCTTCCTCTGGGTGGCCGAATACCAGCCGCTGGTCCCCCCTTTCCTCGCGGAGATCGGCGCCTTCCATGCCGCGATGGACTCGGCCAAAGCCGCCGAGACGATGGAGGCCCGCAAAAGCGCGCTGCAGCTCGTGAAGGATACGAAGGGAAAAATGAAGCTGGCTACCGGGTATGCCGCACCGCTCGAACAAGCCGCGCAGGATCTTCAGCAAAAGATCGCCGCCGAGGAGGAGGCGACCGCCCACCGGATGGTGGCGGTGGCCGCGGCCGATGAAAAGACGCTCGCCGATGCCAAAGGCAAAGTCGGACCGCTCTTGCAGCAATTTCGACCAGCGGACGCGCAAGCGGCGATGACCGCCGTCCAACTCGCCGGTGAAAAGGCGCAGCACGAGCGGGAGGCGTGGATCAAGCGGCTCACCTGGCTGGCGAAATTCAAAGCGACGCTCATCAGCGATATCAACACCGTCGGATACGCCTCCGCCGTGCAAAAAAAGACCGGCACGCCGATGCCCGGCCCCATCCGGCGCGCCAATGAAAGCGGGATCGAGACGGTGACACCTTTCGGTTCCCTGCTCGCGCAATGGACAGAACTCTCTCCGGAGAGCGTCATCGCGATGGCCAAATCATTTATTCGGACGGATCTGCCACCGGAAACGATCGCCGAGCGGCAGTGGCTGATGGGTGTCTATGCCTATTTTGCCGGCAAACCCAAGGACAGCCAGGAGTTGCTCGTCCAGGCCAGCCAGGCAGTCCCCGAGCACCGCGACGACCTGAATCTCTTCTTGGAATCGACGAACGGGCCATGAGGTGGTGCAACGAGAGTGCAGTTTCGATCCACGATCCACCCGTTGACGCGTCTTGAACTTCAACTTAAAGTTGAATGCCATGAAGACCGTGACCATGCTGGAATTCCGCCAGAACGCCGAGGGTGTGCTATGCCGCGTCGCCAAAGGGGAGCGATTAGTCCTCTCACACCGCGGCAAACCCGTCGCGCGCCTGGAACCGCTAAGGGCGTCTTCTACGGCCAGTCCCGCCAATGACCCGTTCCTGGGCATCGCCCAGCGCGCGGTCCGCAGTCCCAAGGGCAAGACCAGGCACGCGGACATTGATCAGATCCTCTATGGGCGCCGCTGAAGTGTTTATGGACAGCGCCGGTTTCTTCGCTCTGTGGGACGCCGGTGATGAACACCACTCCGCCGCATTGCGTCTCCAGCAGACCCTCGCGGCGAAACACCGCCTTTTCCTGACGACGGATTATGTCGTGGAGGAAACCGTCACCCTTCTCCTGGTGCGGCACAGTCATGCTGCCGCTCTTGATTTCCTGGACACTGTTGAGCGCAGTGAAGCCCTCCACCTGGAATGGATCGGCCCCGATCGCTTTCAGGCGGCCGGCGCGCTCTTTCGGAAGCGCGCAGACAAGGAATGGTCATTCACCGATTGCGCCAGTTTCGTCACGATGCGCGAGCTACGCATTCGCGACGCCTTTACCACCGATCGCCATTTCAAACAGGCGGGCTTCGTCCCGCTGTTGGGGGCTTGAATTCCCCGCCGGGGATAATTTGATTCAGACGGCGAGGCCAGCGCGAAAGTAAGAACGGCTGGCGGCATTGTATATCCCGAGCGCGAACCGTCCTCACCGGTCAAACGGGAGCGACCGCCATGGCGCGGAGGAAGGTCGGGGCCTCGCCACGGTGATGGCGGCTGGCCGAGAGAAACGCAGCGACGCTGGACAAGCGACTCGACTCTGCTAGCGTCGGCACGCTCACCAAGCATTTCTGATAAATCTTCTGTAATGAACAACATATCCGATACTCCGCCGATGCGGCTTTACGTGTGAGGTTTTAAGTTTTAAGTTTTAAGTGCTCGCAGCGCTTGCTCAATGAGGAACCGGATGCGGTTCGATCTGGCGCAGCCTCCATCCGAAACCCCCGACATATCCCGATGAATCGTCGTACATTTCTTCAATCCACCACCGCCGCTGTCGCTGCGTCCGCGCTCGCTCCCCTCGCCCGCGCCGCGGACACCCCGGCCGGAAAGAAACGTTCCCTGAAAAAGGCGGTAAACCTGAGCATGGTAAAAGTCGATGGGGCGTCCGTGGAGGATCGGTTCAAGATGGTCCGGGACGCGGGCTTCGATGGCATGGAATTGAACCGCCCGGACGCCATCCCGCTCGATGAAATCATCAAGGCGCGCGATGCCAGCGGATTGAAGATCGCCGGGATCATTTGCTCGACGCACTGGGGCAAGCCGCTGAGTTCACCCGATCCGGCGAACGTGGAAGAGGGCGTGAGGGGCCTGCGACTGGCGCTCAGTGACGCCGCCGAACTGGGTTGCGAGCGTCTGCTGCTGGTGCCCGGCGTGGTGAAGAAAGAGGTGCGCTACGATGAATGCTGGCAGCGCTCCTCCGCGCGCATCAAGGAGGCGATCGAGTACGCCGAAAAGGCGAGGTGCAAGATCTGTGTCGAGAATGTCTGGAACCATTTTATCGCCGATCCGATGAGCGCCGCGCGATTCGTGGACGAGATCGGCAATCCGTGGGTGGGGTGGCACCTGGACCTTGGGAACCTCATCGCGTATGGGTGGCCCGAGCACTGGGCACAGATCCTCGGACCGCGCGTTTACAACCTGCACATCAAGGAGTACAGCCGCAAAAAAGCAGATACGGAGGGACCATATAAAGGTTTTCAAGTAGAACTCGGTGAAGGAGATAACGATTGGCCAGCGACGATGACTGCGCTCGATGCGATCGCCTATAATGGCTGGGGCATCCTCGAAGTTCGCGGTGGCGACGCCGCGCGCATGAAATTCCTGGCCGAGCGCACGGACCAGCTTTTTTCCAGCTAGCTGTGGTGACGGCGCTTGACGTGCAACTGGGCGAGGCTCTTCAGCAAGGAGGCCTGCACGGACGCGCATTCTTCCTCGGTCAGGTCGCGCTTGCCGGCGAGCGTGGCGCGAGCGCGCTCGATGGCTGCTTCCGCGGCGCCTTCGTCGATATGCTCTGCCTCGATCGCCATATCCGTGAGGATGTTGACGCCATCGTGCGTGACGGTCGCGAAGCCTTCACCCACCGCCAGGTACTCCTTTTTGGCGCCCACGGTCACCACGAGTTCACCCGGCTTGATCTGTGTCATGAGCGGAATGTGATGCTGCAAGACGCCGAATTCCCCCTCCGCGCCCGGGATGACCACGGAATCCACATCGCCATTGAAGGCCAGCCTGTCGGGCGTAACGATTTCGAGATGAAGCATTGGGTTGGTTGACGGTTGATGTTGATCGCCGCGTCTTAGCCTGCGGAGCGGCTACTCGAAACGGTAGCGAAGAATGGACAACGATTCCTGGGAGGGGTTGAAGTGAGGATCAACGGCGAGCAGCCGTCAACTCTCAACTCCAGATCCGCGGCTAGCCGTGGATCTGGTCAATTCCTCCCTTCATGTAAAAGTTCATTTCAGGCACATCGTCGTGCTTGCCTTCGAGGATTTCCTTAAAGCCGCGGACCGTATCGGTGGTCGAGCAGTACTGACCTGGCGTGCCGGTGAATACTTCCGCGACGTGAAACGGCTGAGAGAGGAAGCGCTGGATCTTCCGGGCGCGGAACACGGTCAGCTTGTCCTCGGGGGAGAGCTCATCCATGCCAAGAATGGCGATGATATCCTGGAGGTCCTTGTAGCGCTGGAGCACCCGTTGCACACCGCGGGCGACCTGATAATGCTCTCCGCCGACGATATCCGGCGCGAGCGCCTTGGAGGTGGAAGCGAGCGGATCGACCGCTGGATAAATGCCGAGTTCCGCGATCGAGCGCTCGAGCACGATCGTTGAGTCAAGGTGCGCGAAGGTATTGGCCGGGGCCGGGTCGGTCAAATCGTCCGCCGGCACGTAGACGGCCTGGAAGCTGGTCACGGAGCCCTTGGTGGTCGAGGTGATGCGTTCCTGGAGTTGGCCCATTTCCGCGGCGAGCGTGGGCTGGTAACCGACCGCGGAGGGCGTGCGGCCGAGGAGCGCCGATACTTCGGAACCCGCCTGGGAGAAGCGGAAAACGTTGTCCACGAACAGAAGCACGTCCTGATTCTTCTCGTCGCGGAAATATTCCGCCATGGAGAGCGCCGAAAGGGCCACGCGCAGGCGCGCGCCCGGAGGTTCGTTCATCTGGCCATAAACCAGGGCGACCTTCGACTTGCTGAGGTCCTTTTGGTTGATGACACCCGCCTCGCTCATCTCATGGTAAAGATCGTTGCCCTCGCGAGTGCGTTCGCCCACGCCGGCGAAGACGGAGTAACCGCCGTGGCCCTTGGCGATGTTATTGATTAACTCCATGATGACCACGGTCTTGCCGACGCCCGCCCCGCCGAACGCACCCACTTTACCGCCCTTGGTGAAGGGGCAGATCAAATCGATGACTTTGATACCGGTCTCGAGAATGTTCGCCTTGACGTCCTGGTCCATGAGCGTCGGAGCCGTCCGGTGAATCGGGTAGCGCTTGGTGAAAGTCACCTCGCCGCGCTCATCCACCGGATCGCCCGTGACGTTGAAGACGCGCCCCAGAACCCCCTCACCCACCGGGACCGAAATCGGCGACCCGGTCGCGACCACCGGCAGACCGCGTTTGAGACCTTCGCAGGAACTCATGGCGATCGCGCGCACCCACCCTTCGCCAAGGTGCTGCTGCACTTCGAGCACCAGCTTGGTCGATTTCTTGTTCACCTCGAAGGTGATTTCAAGCGCTTCATAAATGTGCGGAAGTTTAGCCGCGGAAAAGTCGACATCGACAACGGGGCCGATGACTTGAACGATGGTTCCGGTATTGCTCATTAGATGATAGTTGATGGTTGATAGACCGCCGTATCGCCATTGCAGTGGCCGCTCCGCGGCGGCGGCCAGGCGGAAAGTGAGATGAAGATAAATTGGTCAGCCGAGGGCCATTTGCGCGGTGGTAATTTCGAGGAGTTGGGTGGTGATGCTGGCCTGGCGAATCTTGTTGTATTCGAGCGTCAGATCTTTGATCAGGGACTTGGCATTGTCCGTGGCATTCTTCATCGCGACCATGCGGGCGCTGTGCTCGGCCGCCCGGGCTTCCACGACCGCCCGGTAAACGGCAAAGTGCGCGGAATAGGGCAGCAAAGCATCGAGAACCACCGCCGGGCTCGGTTCGAAGACAGCATCGAGGCTGGCGTCCTTGGGAGTTTCTTCCGTCTTCTTTTTGCTTCCTGGCACCGCCGTGACGGGAAGGAGCGGGAGGACAACGGGTTCCTGCATCAGGGTGTTGACGAACCGGGTGACGAGCACCGAAACCTTGTCCACGGAGTGATCGAGAAACTTCTCGATGGCCATTTTTGAGATGACTTTGGTTTCGACAAAGGATGGGGTGTCCTTGAGTTGGAATTCGGCGAGCAACTCACGCCTGGCGCGCGCAGCCCATTGCGCGGCCTTCCGGCCCGCGCTGATGAAGACCGTCTTCTGCGGATCGAATTTGGCCGCCTCGCGCAAGAGGTTCGTATTCAGCGCGCCGCACAATCCCTTGTCGGTCGAGACGATGATGACCATTTCCTTCTTCACTTCGCGCCTGGCCAACAGCGGGTGTTTGTCGTCGAAATGCACTTCGTTCACCGCCGCGCTGATCTCATTGAGCAGCTTCGAGTAGGGCCTGCCGTCAACGGCCAGTTGCTGCGCCTTGCGCATTTTGGACGCGGCGACCATCTGCATCGCCTTGGTAATCTGCGCCGTGTTCTTGACCGACTTGATCCGGCGTCGGATGTCTCGCGTGTTGGCGGCCATGCGCTAGTTGAGAGTTGAAGGTTGAGAGTTGATAGAAAGGAAGTCAGCGGTAGCTGGACTTGAATTCGCCGACGGCGGCCTTGAGGTCGTTGGTGATGTCGTCATCGATCGCGCCCTTGTCGCGAATCTTGCCCAGAACGGCGTCTTTGCGTGTCGTCAGATACTCCTGCAGCTTAAGCTGGAAGTCCTTGATTTTGGCGACCGGCACATCGTCCAGGAAACCATTCTGCATAGACCACAGAGCCGCCACCATGACCTCGGTGGCGAGCGGGTGGTACTGCACTTGTTTGAAGAGCTCCACGATCCGCGCGCCCCGATCGAGCATGGATTTGGTCTTGGCGTCGAGGTCGCTCCCAAACTGGGCAAAGGCGGCCAGTTCGCGGAATTGCGCGAGGTCGCCCTTGATCTTGCCGGCGACTTGCTTCATCGCCTTGATCTGCGCAGCGGAACCCACGCGCGAAACGGAAAGACCGACCGAAACCGCGGGCCGGATGCCCTGGTAGAATAGATCGGTTTCCAGATAGATCTGGCCGTCGGTGATTGAGATGACGTTCGTCGGAATGTAAGCGGAGACGTCGCCGGCCTGCGTTTCAATGATGGGCAACGCGGTCAAGGAGCCGTTGCCGTTCTTTTCATCCAGTCGCGCGCTCCGTTCGAGCAATCGGCTGTGAAGATAAAATACGTCACCGGGATAGGCCTCGCGGCCCGACGGCCGCTTGAGCACAAGAGACACCTGGCGGTAGGCCACCGCGTGCTTGGAAAGGTCATCATAGACGATCAGCGCGTCCATGCCATTTTCCATGAACCACTCGCCCATGGCGGCGCCGGCGAACGGGGCGAGATACTGGTTGGTGGCGGTATCGGAGGCGGTCGCGCAAATGATAATGGTGTAGGCCATGGCGTCGGCCTGCTCGAGCACCGCGATGGCGCGCGCCACGTTCGATTGCTTTTGCCCGATGGCAACGTAGATCGAGTAGAGCGGACGGAAGCCCGGTTTGCCTTCGCTGGCCTTGTTGATTTGGGCCTGATTGATGATCGTGTCGATGGCGATGGTCGTCTTGCCAGTGGCACGGTCGCCAATGATCAACTCGCGCTGGCCGCGGCCAATCGGGATCATCGCATCGATGGCCATGATACCGGTCTGCACCGGCTGGCTCACGGATTTGCGTTTGATAATGCCCGGGGCGATTTTCTCCAAGGGATAGGTGGCCGTGGCGTTGATCGCGCCCTTGCCGTCGACCGGATTGCCAAGCGTGTCCACGACCCGGCCGAGGAGGCCCTTGCCCACCGGCACCGAAAGCAGGCGGCCGGTTGTCTTCACTTCGGTTCCCTCGGTGACACCCTTTTCATCGCCGAGCAGGATTGCCCCGACCTCGCTTTCTTCGAGGTTCAAGGCGAGGCCGTAAAGGCCGCCGGGAAATTCAATCAGCTCGTTCAGCATGACATCGCTCAATCCTTCGATCTTGGCGACACCGTCGCCGACTTCGCGCACGACGCCGACGTTTGACTTGCTGGTGCTGGTTTTAAGTCCGCTGATTTGGGTTTCGAGTTCTTGCAGGATGCTGCTCATGGAAAAGGTGGGTTGGGTGAAATGGAACCTCAGGCGTAGGCGAGTTCGGATTCGAGCCGGTTGAGACGCTCGCGCACGGAGCCGTCGATGACGTCGCTGCCGACCTTGATGCGCAGGCCGCCCAGCAGTTCGGGTGAAACCTTGAATTCCGTGCTCAAACCCTGGCCGTACCTGGCGCGCAGAGTGGCCACGAGCTGCTTGCTCATCGCCGGGTCCAGCTCCACGGCGCTCTCGATCACGACGTGGTGCTCTTCGACTTCGAGCCTCACCAGGCGATGAAACTCCTTCAGAATACCCAGGGCATTCCGGGGCTTGCTCCCGCCCACCTGGCGGGCGATGGCCATGACCTTTTTGGGGTCCAGCCGCCCATCGGTGAAGCTGGCGGCAAAAAGCTTCTTGGAGAGTTTGCGCGAATCTTTGTCGAGCTTCATGGCGTCAAGCCGCGACGTCGCGCGCGGCCTCCTCGGTAAGACGTTGATGGTCGCCAGGTGTGAGGATCTTGCCGGTGACCTTGGTGGCGGTGTTGACCACAAGCCGGCCGACTTCCCGCTTCAGGTCGGCAAGGACCTTCTCGCGCTCGATGCCAGTGGCTTCGCGGGCCTTGGCGATAATCTGCTCGGCCTCGGCGATGGCTGCCTGGGTGCGTTTGTCCGCGAGAGCCTGGGCGCTGGAGCGCGCCTCGTCGATCATCCGCTGGGCATCGGCGTTGGCCTTGGTCAGGATTTCCTGCACCCGCTGCTCCGACTCGGCGAGTTGCTTTTTGATCTTTTCGGCATTGGCGAGGCCTTCGGCGATCTTCTGCCGGCGCGCCTCGAGCACCGCGAGGATCGGCGTGTAGGCAAATTTCTTGAGGATAAAGGCGACGATGACAAAGCTGACGATCTGGGAAAAGAAAAGGCGGGCGTTGAAACCGAACACCTCCCCAGTGTGCTGGGCGCTCTCGACCAGCCGGTCGACGATACCGCTTTCCGCGGCGAGAAGAGGAAGGTAAGTCATAAAGGTAGGCGCGAAGGAAACGGCGCGGAGCCCTTCCGGGAGGAAAGGCCCCGTGCCGGCGAATTTAATGCACGAGGAAGATCGCGTAGAACACGATGCCTTCAGCGAAGGCGATGCTCAGGATCGACTGCACGAGGATCGGGGTGGCGGCGCCGGGATTCCGGCCCACTGCTTCCGACGCCTTGGCACCGATGAAACCCACGCCGAGCGCTGCACCGAGTGCCGCGAGACCGACGTGAAGATTTCCACCGAGACCGGCGGCTCCTTCCGCGAGGATGGTTGCAATGTTCATGATGTTTCCTTTGTTTTTCTGTTTTTTTCCCGACAACTCCCGCTGACTTTGCACGGTCAAGCTGCCGAAAGTGTTGGTGAGATCAGTGATGCCCTTCTTCTTCGTGCTGGCAGATGAGGAGAGTGAAGACCGCGGTCAGGAGCATGAAAACCAGCGCCTGTGCGAAGCCGACGAGCAATTCCATAAAATAGAACGGCACCGGAATGAACCCGGCCAGCGCGGGGACGAGCCTGGACATGGCTTCGAGCATGTTTTCGCCCGCATAGATGTTGCCGTAGAGACGGAAGCTCAGTGACACTGGACGAACGGCGATCGAAATGACCTCCAGGAAACCAACCGCGATGAAAACGACAATCATCACCGCTTTCATGAAAAAACCCTCGGGTTTCCCCTTCGGGCCGAAGAGATGGAGGATGAGGCCGCCGAAGCCATTGGCCTGAAGGGCCCAAATCGTCCATAAGAAAAAGAACACGGTGGCCATGGCCAGCGTCATATTCAGATCGGCATTCACTCCGCGAAAGAGCGGACGGCTAATGTGGTCCAATCCGCCCTGCGCATCCGGCACCCCCCAACCGATCGTCCCGACACCAGGGATCAAGCCGGCCCAGTTGGTAAAAAGAATGAAAATGAAGACCGTCGCGAAAAACCAAAAGGTCTTCTTCACCAGTTCACGGCCAATGATGCTCTCGAGCATATTGTGCAATGCTTCCACCATCCATTCCCAAAAATTCTGCGCACCGTCGGGCACTTCCTTGATATTCCGCGTGGCGTACTGGGCGAAAGCAATAATCCCGATGGCCACGACCCAGGTGGCGATCATGGAGTTGGTGACCTTGAAGTAGCCGAGGTCGATCAAGGGTGCATTGGGCGTGAGGCCTTCGTGGGCTTCCGCTTTCGCGGGCGCCGCCGCGTCCTGCGCCAGCGCCGCAATGGTGGCGAATCCCATGAACCCGAAGACCACGCCGCCAGCCAAAATGAGCCGGAACCACCGGGAGATGGTGGAGGCAGTGCTGGGTTGAGGAAGACGGCTAATCATGTCCTGTGGTGGCAAAACGAGAAGATCGAGCCCAATCTTTCGACTGGAACCACCCAGCGCCAAGGGGCACGAAGGCGCGGGGGGACTGCAAGAGTTGCCGGAGCGATAAAATAGTGCATTGGGGGAAGTGGCAAGAACTTTGTGAAATTTTTCACAAGCTCCTTTCTGCCGGTGTGTCTGGCCAGTCTTACGCGGACCTTCCGAAGCCCTTGACGCCCAATCGACTATGGCGCTGTCTCGACCTCCGTGGCCCGCAAGATTGGCTCGTTGTCGTCTTCAAAAATATCGCGATACAATTTGCCATTAATGAAATCACTATGGTCATCAATGCGCCCGTAGGTCGAGCGTTGGTTGGCGGTCTGGCCCGCTTCGTTAGCGACGAAGAACCCTTTGCCGGGAGCCACCACGATCCCGCTGAGCGAACCGTCGTGATTGTTGCCGACGGGTGAGAGTTCCAGTTCCTCCCACGGCACATTCAAGCTGCCGATGACATTCATCTCATCATCGAGCACGGTGATGGCCCGCTCTGTGGAGCGCGTTACAAAGACCCGCTGCCCGTCGATCGCGACGTCCATCGGAAGATTAACGGCCACGGATTTCACATCCTTGCCGTCGGGGCTGATGCGGAAGACTTTATTGCCCTTCAAGTCGCACATCCAAAAATTGCGCTTGGTGTCGATCTTCATTCCACGAAGGTCGTAAGCGCCTGGGACCTTGATCACGCCGTTGCCATCAAACCCGCTGAGTTCCGCCGCGGTGACCTCCGTGCCGGATTCCTGGAGGACCCATCGGCTCAGCGTGCCATCCTGACGATCCGACCCGTAAAGCACAAGCTGTCCGTTTTCGCGTGCGGTGGCCACACCTTCACAAACGGTCGTCGGAATGCGCACCATCTTGTGCTCCAGGAGCGGGTCGTAGACATAGATGCACGCATTGTCGCAGATGTAGACGCGGCCCTTGTCATCCGTGGTGATGGCCTTGGCGAGGATTCCCGGGAGCAAGGCCTCGGTGGCACGATCGTAATCCGCCACATCGATGCGAATGCGCCGGACTTCGCCGGAATTGTTAAAGCTGTGATGATAACCCGCGTAGAGGTATTTGAAATCGGGCGAAATCGCGAGGCCGCGATTGTGGCGCGGCGAGACTTTTTGCGGGCGTCCAAAAATGGTCCGGCTGTTGTCGATCAAGTACTGCACCGACCACCGGTAAGCGTCGCCCGCCACGGCATGGAAAGACAGCCCGAGCGAACAGACGGCAAATACGAGCACCCTCAAGGAGAGGTTCTTTGTGCGGGGCGGAAACATCAGGCAAAATGTACTAGTGCGGGGGGGCGGCACAGGACGTTTAAGCGCGGGAGACTGTCTATTTGAAGAACGGTTGTCAACGGGGGTCAACCGCTTCGTCCACAAAATTCATTTATCGAAAAACTGGCGAAACCGGGCGAGAATACCGACCGGTGCCAATGCGGGGTCGAAGCTTCGTGCAGATGGCGGAATTCGGACACCCGCGCGTTCCACCAGCAGATGTTTCAAGGCACTCGCGGTCTTTTCCACGGCAAATTTCGCTTCGGCGGAGAGGCGGCCCTGCAGGCTGAATCTTTCGGCGGCGGCGGAATCGGCCAGCAATTGACCCATGGCCTGAGCCAGCGCCGGCGGGTCCTTTGCCGCCACCAGGACGCCATTGACTCCGTTTTCGATCATTTCCGGGACGCCGGCGATCGATGTGGAAATTACGGGCACGCCGGCGAGCATGGCTTCCATGATCACGGTGGGAAGATTATCGCTGCCGCCCTCTTTCTCGGGGACGCACGGCAGGACAAAAAGATGCGCGGCGGCGAGCAAGCGCCGGACTTCACTTTGGGAGCGCGGACCGAGCAGGCCGACGTGGCCCTCGAGATCGGATTCGACGATCTGCCGTTCGAGTTCCACTTCCAAAGGGCCGCCCCCCACGATGTCGCAGATGAAATCGACGCGGTGCATGCGCAGCAACCGGCAGGCTTCAATGAGATCACTGAAACCCTTTTTCTCGACATAGCGGCCCACGGAGAGAATCCGCGCGAGGCCGCCGGTTGATTCCCGCGGCGGAAAACCATCCACCGCCACGCCGTTGAAAACACGAAAGACCTTTCCCTGCGCCGACGGATACTTTTCCTCCATCCAGCGGCGGGCGAAGTCCGTCTCCGTCACGACGAGCGACGCGTCGCGCACGAGGTCGGCATTGGTGACCGGAAAATCCACTTCGCAGAAAATATCGTTGGCGTGACCGGTGAAACTATAGCTGATCCCAAAAAGCTTGCGCAGCCACCAAGCCGTTCGGGCAGCGACACCGCCGAAGTGCGCATGCACATGGCGGATTCTCCGTTCCTTGAGGAGCGGCCCCAGCCAGATCGCCTCGAACATTCGCTGTGAGTCCGGCGCCTTTCGATGCCGTGGAATGGCGTGGTGCGCGCGTCCCGGAAGCTGGTGTTGGGCGCGCCGGGCATCGACTTCAGCCCGCAGGGTCTTTTCCTCGGGCGCATAAAAAACTTCCACTTCCAGCTTGGCGGCGAGTTCGCCCGGGTCATCGGGCTGACGCAGCGACACCAGCCATGGGTTCATGCGCTGCCGCACCATCTCCACGGCCTCGCGGTAAACGAAGGTCTGCACGAACGAGGGAAATCGCTCGAAGAGGTAGGCAAAGGAATGCGGCTCCTCCGGCATGGCGTCGCCTTAGTCCGCTGGCCGGCGCGCACCGCCGATCGCCCGTGCTTCGTCGTAATAGCTCTCCAGCTTATCGATTTGTTTGCGCTGCTCGAACTCCTCGCGCACGGCGCGGGAGGCCGCCTGCCCCAGGATATAAAGCGAATCGGCTTCCGCCGTGACCTGGCACATCGCCTGGAAGAGCGCCTGCTCATCGCGTTCGGGCACCAGCAAGCCGGTGCGTTCGTGGGTCACCGCCTCGGGGATGCCGCCGTGCGTGGTGGCGAGCACCGGCAGGCCCGTGGCCATGGCTTCCAGCATGGAATTGGGAACGCCTTCCTGGTTTTGGTCCGGCGGCATTTCGCTCGGGTGCAGGAAAATGTGGGAGTGTGCGTAGAGGTCCGCAAGCGCCTCCTGTGAAAGGAAACCGCGTAATTCGACCGCCTCGCGCAGCCCCATTTCCCCGATAAGCTTTTCCAGTTCGCCCTTGAGCGGTCCCTCGCCGGCAATGCGAAACCTGGCCTTCGGATACTTTTGTCGAAATAGCGCGAAAGCGCGGATCGCCGTGCCGAGGCCCTTTTTGGCAATCAACCGGCAGGCCTGCACCAAGCGCCACGATCCGTCGACCGGCATCGGGCGTTGCTGAAATGGAAACTGGTCCAATGGAATGCCCGTCCGGTTCAAGCGCAGCTTTTCTTTCGGGCATCCGAGACGTTCGAGGCCCTCCATCAGGGACTTCGAGCGGGCCAGCACCAGGGGCACGGTGCGCAGCAATTCCTCCATCTGCGCATCGTAGCCTTCCTGCTGTGGCCGCGCCTGGAGGTCCATGCCGTGAAACGACACCACGCACGGCTTGTCCCATTCCTGGATGAAAGGCAGCAGGTGGACTCCGGTGTGCCCAAAGTAAGCGTGCATTACGTCCGCCGGCCGGCGCTTGAGCAGCTTGATGAGCACCTGCAACTCACCGCGATAGTAGACCGGCGGGAGTTTGCGAATGTATTTCAGGTAGAAGCGCTTGACGAAATTCTTGCGCGCCCGCGGGATCAATTCGACATCGGGAAACGGGAATTGGTCCTCGCACATCCGCTCGCGCGTCATGATGTACGTCGCATAGCGATCGAGACCCGTGACCTGACGGTAAATGTGCCGCATTTCCGCCTTCAGGAACGTGGTGCAATAGCTGGCAACGATCGGCTTTGAATTTGGCGCACTGGCTTCCGGCATGTCAGAAAATGACTAATGTCGAATGTCGAAGGACGAAGGAAGCCAGAATGTCGAATGACCGGAATTCGCGGGCGCGTTGATCGTTATTCGGATTTCGTCATTCCCTGGACATTCGTCATCTATCCACCCGCTCCCGTCCCGGCCATGATCGCCGCGTGGATGACCTGGTATTTCCAAGCCAGCAATTCGGCGAGGCCGACCAGAAGCAGGGCCGCAACATCCCGGCGCCCAAAACAGTCCGTCGGACCGCGAGCGCGGATAAATTCCAGCAGGGCGCCCGTGGGGCAGCCGTAGCGGCAATAGGCCATCGGCACAAAGAGCGAGGCCACGAGGCCGGTGACGGCGATGGCGATGGTCGCGACGCCGGCCGCGCGCACGCTGTAGGCATCAAACGGTTCCAGGTGGGCGAGATCCATCGGCAGGCCCAGAATCGTAATGGTTAAGACCATGGCGAGAAGCAGTGCCGGCAGCCAGCGCAAGCCCGCCGCGAAATCTTTTGGCAGAGCCACGCGCCAGCGGCGGGGCGCGACACGCACGAGTAGTTCCTGCGCGGCGCCATGCGGGCAGAGTTGGTGGCAATAAAGCGGCTTGCGCGTGACCCACGGCGCCGCCAGCGCCGCTGCCAGCAGCAGCACCAAGGCCGGCGCGCTCCGCCAGGGCGCACCGTACTGCGCCCAGCCGGCAAAGAGCGATTGCGCCAGCGGCGCTCCAGCCAGGAAGCCGACATAACCGATGACCAGCACCTGAAAACTCCGGCGAAGCCATGGCCGCCCATGGGTGCCCGCAAAAGCCAGCACCACGGCGATGACCATGATCGCCACCAAGCCGGCATCGACCCAGGTGAAGCGCAAGGGCGGCGCCCGGAGCGCGAGCGCTGCATCCGCGGCCCGCAAGCGCCGCATAATTCCCTCGGCCATGGCCATACTCGTCATCGTCGCGCCGCTCACGCCTTCGATCCCCGCCTGCTCGGGAGTCCTGCGCGCGACCTCGTCCCATGATTTTCCGTTCCAGGTCTTCATGAAATAGCGGTCATTGCGCACGTCGCCCACGTGCTCGTCCGTATCCTGCGATGACCGGAGCCGCACACCGACGACGTGCAACGCCGGATCGAAGGCAATGAGTGTATCCGTCCAACCGCGATAGCCGGTTACATCGTCGCTGACGGGCGCGGTACGCAGCACGTAGCCAAGCTCGTGCCCGTCACCGTCCCACACGAACATCCCGGCGCGGTCCCCCGAATCCGGACGCAATTCGGCCGCCTGCGGAAAGACCGTCCGCACTTCGGCGACGCTGATCGGCGCGTTGCCCTCAATCCGCATGCGCACCGCATGCGCGCGCAGAATCCAGGTAATGGCGACCAGCACCGCGAGACGATAGAGCTGAAGAAGGGTGCGGTGCATTTTTGGGAAGTTCTTCGTGCTCGGTTCTTGGTTCTCAGTGGCCCGTGCGCAATCCCCGGTGGCCGCCGTGAGCGGGCTGCACTAACCACCAAGCACTGAGCACGGAACGCTTCTTTCAGTCGGCCGGCAGCAGTTGCACGGCGTCGATGTGCACGTTGCCGTCGGCCGGGCCGTCGCCGATGATCACCGCCGCGGGCTTGCCGGGTTCGAAGCGGAATTTGCCAAGCGAAATAAAGCCGTGCGGCAGCGGGGACTTGACGCGTTCATCCACGGTCAACCGCTTGGTGCCTTCCGCACTCTCGATCGCCACGGGCGCTTTGCTCGCCCGGTTTTCGTGTTCACCGTAGTTCATCCGGACCTCGTAGACGCCGGGCTTTTCGATTTTGAATTCGTAACGCGCCGTGCCCTCTTCCGTCGCATTGCGGTACCGGTACCCGGCGCCGACGTAATCCGGCAACCCGGACCCCTTGATCCATTTGCCGGTCAGCTTCGCCTGGTCATCATCGATCACCAATCCCGGCAGGCTCGCGACCGGAATTCCCGGCGGTCCGGCGGTCTTTTCCACGACCGGCGGCGGGGGCGCGTAGCCCACGGGCAGGGTGATGGGGCTGTTCACCGTCTCGCGCCGGGCCGCGCCGCGCAGGGCGAGCAATTCCTGGAGTTCCGAAAAGTACCGCGTGTAAATGTCGCGCGGCGTGCATTGGTTTTTCACACAGATTGAGGCCGCCTTGCCGACGACCTCGCCGATCATTCCGCCAGTCTTCATGACGCGCACCGTGCCCAGCGCTTCGTGCGTCACGCTGATGTCACGGCCAGCCATGAAGAGGTTTTCGATGTTCTTCGAATAGAAACACCGGTACGGCACCGGATAGCCATGCTGACGATCGACGGCCTTGTCCATCTTCGCCTTCGAGATGAACGGATTGTCCGGAAATTTCTGCGCGTATTGCTCCTTGGGATAGTGCAGGTCGATGTCCCACGTCGTCGGTACCGTCCCATCGGGAAACGGTTTCTTTTGGTCGATGTCATCACGCGTCAGGAGGATATCGCCGATCAACTGGCGCGACTCGCGGGTCCCGCCGATGTAGGCCACCCATTCGAGTTTCGCGTTCGCATACTCGTTCTGGGCATCTTTGTTTTTCATGGCATTCCAGGCCCCGAAGACCGCGCGCAGATTCCAATCGCGGATGGCCTCGAGCCCGGCGATGGGGTGCACGTTGAAGCCGCCCTCCCAAAACCATTCGGCGCGCCCGCGGCGGGGTTCCGGAAAATCGCCCATTTCCAGATTCAGCCCCCATGTCACGGGCGCAAACGGCTGCGGCGAGTCGGTCATCTCCCAACGCCACATGTTGCTCATTCCGAGGTGCTCGATTTCACGCACCGTCAATTCCGCGCCTGAGAGGGCGCCGACGGTCCCATGTCCCGTACTATCGACGAAGAGTTTTCCGACAAACCGGCGGCGCTGGCTGGTCGTGGTATCGAGCGCGATGACCGCGCCGACATGCTCCTTGTCGATCATCTCCGATGCGATCACGTGATTGTTCAGAAAGAGCGCGATGTTCTTTTCCGCACGGACGACCGCTTCCTTGCGGTCGTCGCCAAATTCCTCCTTGGTTCCCGGGGAGGCCGCGGCCTTGTCCTGGAACTCTTCGACGATTTCACCGAGGTTCGGGTAGAGCCCGCGGCGAATTCCGCCCATGGCCCACACGCGCACCTCGCTCGACCCATTGCCGCCGAGCACCGGCCGGTCCTGGATCAATGCCACTTTGCAGCCCATGCGCGCCGCCGAAATCGCCGCACCCATGCCGGCGTAGCCCCCGCCGACCACGACGAGATCGTAGCTGCCCGCCTCGATGGGCTTCTCCGGCAGACCGAGCGTGGTGCGGCGCCATTGCGCCAGGTTCCCCTCATCGTTGGGCGGCGCGGCGTTGGCCTCCTTGGTGAAAAAAATCGCGTCGCACCGGCCGTCGAAGCCGGTGAGATCGTGCAGCGCGAGATGGGCTTCCGGCGTCGTGATCTCGACGGCGCCGCCGTCCTGCCAGAACCAGTCCGCGCCCCTGGCGCCGAACGTTTCCGCGAGTGGATGGCCGTCCACCACGACTTGAAACTTTCCGGGTGCACCCGCGGCGTTCCATCGCGCCACCCAATCCTTGGTGCGCACATAGACGTGATACTGGCCCACACTCGGGAAGGTCACCGTCGTCGTCGCATCCTTCACCGGCACGCCGAGACCGTGCGCGAGCAAGTACGGGGAGCCCATGATTTCGATGAACTGGGTATCGAGCGACCAACCGGCGAGATCCTTGAAACTCTCGGCCTCGACGAGTAACTGATCGGCCGCGTGAAGTGTGGGACTGCCGATAAAAAAGAGGCCGGCGAGGAACACCCAGGGCCGTGGGGAAGGGAGGGAGATCATTGTTTTTATGCGATTCGGGGGGCAGGGGTGCGTAATTTCGTTACTTCTCGACGAGTTTGCCGGCCTTTTTCCAAGCCTTGAAATCTTCGTTGAGATGATAGTGGGGTCGAATCATGGGAAGAGATTGGCGAGGAAACCGTCGGGACGCAATCACCTGTGGCCACGACGCGCGGGAATTGAGCGGAAATTCGCGACCGTTGCTTTTTGCTCAAGCGGTTCCAAAAGAGCGAAATGTGGCGCTTTCCATACATTTGGAAATTGGAATCGACAAAACAGTGGTTCGGGTTCATACTCTGCGTTGCTTTGAACCAGACCTTAAGAAGCGGCCGTGAATTGATCCTTGCCACCAAAGTGTACGCGAAGGATACCACGTTGAAAAGTTGGTGGCATGTCCTCTCCACCTCTTTTTTGATCCTCGTCTCGCTTGCCGGGACGCACTGGAATGTCAATCCGGGAGCAAAACTGATCTGTAGCGTTCTCAGTGGCCTCCTGCTGCTCCGGCTTTTCGTCATTTATCACGATCAGCAGCACCACGCGATTCTGCCCCGGTCGCGGATCGCGCAAGGTTTCATGCGGCTCTTCGGGATCTTTGCTTTGAGTCCCAACAACATTTGGCGCAGTTCTCACAACCATCATCATAATCACAATAGCAAGCTGCGCGGATCACATATCGGTTCATTTCCGATTATGACGAAGAGCCAGTATCTCAAATCCCCGGCATCGACTCGCCGGAAGTACCTCTTCATGCGGCATCCGCTGACGATCCTCTTCGGCTACGTCTTCGTTTTCATTTTCGGCATGTGCATCGTCCCGTTTTGGAAGGCCCCGAGACGAAACTACGATGGGCTGATCGCCGTGCTCCTCCACGCCGCCATTGGCATGGCCATCGTCCACTATTGGGGCTGGGTGGCCCTGCTGCTAACGCAGACGATTCCGCACTTCATCCTCTACGCACTCGGGACGTATCTGTTTTATGCGCAGCACAATTTTCCCAGTGTCTCCTTCAAAGACAAATCCGGCTGGACGCACGACAAGGCGGCGGTGGAATCCTCCAGCTTTATGCAGACGAGCCGATTGATGGCGTGGTTCACGGCGAATATCGGTTACCACCACATCCATCACCTCAACTCGCGCATTCCGTTCTATCGGCTACCGCAAGTTTCCCGCGAAATGCCTGAGTTGAAGACTCCGCGGGTGACGTCTCTTCATCCGCGCGAAATTATTCGCTGCCTAAGGCTCAAAGTGTGGGATGTTGAACTGCAACGCATGGTCGGCCTCGACCACGCCATGCGCCAGCCTGCGCCAATCGTTTGAGCGAATCCTCCGCAACTTGAAGCGCACCAGCATTTCGAGATTCCTCCACCCCACATCCTTATTTCCATTTCCTACACCGCCGCGGAAATTGCCCAACGACTCCAGGGTGAGGTCGATGGCGATGGAACGACACTTCTGACCGGGCTGGCCTCGGCCGAGGCGGCGCGCAAGGGCGACCTGACGTTTGCCGAAACGCCCGCTCATTTTGTCACCGCCGATCAAGGCGGCGCGACTGGAATTCTGGTTTCGGGTTCCTGCCGGTCCGCCGGCAAGGTTCTCATTCGTGTTCGCAATGCGCGGGTGGCGTTTGCCAAAATATTGCCGCTGTTTTTTCCCGCGGAGGAGTATTCTGCGGGGATTCATCCCAGCGCGGTGATTGCGTCTTCGGCGCAGGTCCATCCGAGCGCGCACATCGGACCCGATTGCGTGATCGGCGACCGTGTCCAAGTCGGAGCGCGGTCGGTCTTGATGGGAGGAAACCACGTCCGAAAGGACTCCCAGTTGGGCGAAGACGTGCGCCTGTTTCCCAACGTCGTCATTTACGAGCGGACGTCGATCGGCCACCGCGTGACCATTCACTCGGGGACGGTGATTGGCGCCGACGGCTTCGGCTACGTCTTTGACGGAGGCTTTCATCGCAAAATTCCGCAGGTCGGGAATGTCATCATTCACGATGACGTAGAGATCGGCGCCAATGCGGCCATCGACTGCGGGGCGCTCGGTTCGACCGTGATTGGCGCGGGCACCAAGATCGACAACCTTGTCCACATCGCGCACAATGTCGTCGTCGGCCGCCATTGTCTGATCATGGGGCAAGTCGGGTTTGCGGGAAGCACGCGTCTCGGCGATTACGTCGTGATCGCGTCGCAGTCCGGGATTGCCGGCCATCTGAAGCTTGGCAACCAGGCGACCGTGGGGGCAAAGTCCGGCGTGATGCGGGATATTCCGGACGGAGGCGTCGTTCTGGGGATTCCGGCGATGCCTGATAAACAAGCCAAGCGACAATGGATCGGCGTGCAGCAGCTTCCCGAGACCGGCCGGCGGATACGCGATCTGGAAAGACTCGTCGAGCAACTGACGGCCCGGCTGGATGCCGCAGAGGCACCTGCCGAAGAGCCACAGGCGGGAATCCGTGTCGCCGGGAGATGACGGCAGCTAAGCGATGATCTTGTGGACGACTTCTCCGGCGACGTCGGTGAGGCGGAAATTGCGGCCGTTGTGACGATACGTGAGCTTCTCGTGATTGAGGCCGAGGAGGCCGAGGAGAGTGGCGTGAAGATCGTTGACGCTGACTTTGTCGACCGCGGCTTTGTGACCGAATTCATCGGTTTCTCCGTAGTGCGTCCCGCCTTTGACACCGCCGCCGGCAAACCATGCCGTGAAGGCGTGCGGATTGTGATCGCGCCCGGGAGTCGGACCTTTCTGCGCGAGCGGCAGGCGGCCAAATTCGCCGCAGCAAACCACGAGCGTCGAATCGAGCAATCCACGTTGCTTGAGATCGGTGAGCAGGGCGGCGATGGGCTGATCGGTTTCGCCGGCGAATTGCCGGTGATTGCCGGCGATGTCCTTGTGGCCGTCCCACGAGCGTTCGTTCTCCATGCCGCCGCTGTAAATCTGCACCACGCGAACACCGCGCTCGACGAGCCGCCGCGCCATGAGGCACTGCTTCGCAAAATGGGCGCAACGCTTCTCGTCGACGCCATAGAGGGTGCGAACTGATTCCGGCTCGCCCGCGATATCGAGCGCCTCGGGCGCGGCCATCTGCATGCGATAGGCCAGCTCGTAGCTCTCGATGCGCGCCGCCAGCTCGGAATCCCGCTGTTCGCGATTCAGGTCGATCTCGTTGAGTTGGTGCAGGAGATCGAGTTGCGCACGCTGCTGTGCGTCGGTCATTTGTTCGTCACGCGCGAGGTTATTGATCGGCTGGCCTTGCGCATTGAGCGCGGTGCCTTGATACACGCCGGGCAGAAAGCCCGCGCCCCAATTGCTGGCGTTGCCCTTGGGCAGGCCACGTCCGAGGGTATCGTACATGACAATGAACGCCGGGAGGTTCTGGTTCTCGGTGCCCAAGCCGTAGGTCACCCACGCACCGGCGCACGGATAACCCATGCGCGAGAGGCCGGTATTGATCTCGAAAAGGGCGGGCGAATGGTTGTTGGTCTGCGTGAAGCACGAGTGAATGAAGGCCATGTCATCAACGTGCTGGGAAAGATGCGGGAAGATCTCCGAGGCCCACGTGCCGCTCTGGCCGTACTGCTGGAAGTGAAACGGCGACTTCATGAGGCCGCCGACGGCATTGACGAAGAAGCCCGTGTTCTTGTCGAAGCCCGGCAGGTCCTGGCCGTCGGCCTTTTCGAGAGCGGGTTTGTAATCCCAAGTGTCCACCTGGCTCTGGCCGCCATTCATGAAGAGCCAGATGACCGATTTGGCCTTAACCGGAAAGTGCGGCTTTCTCGGCGCGAGCGGATTGATGGGCTCCGCCGGCGAAGCCGCGTGGGCGCTGGATCCGAGCAGGCCGGAATCCGCGAGCAGCGCGGTCAGGCCGAGCAGACCGGCGCCCGAGCCGCTGCGGCGGAGAAAGTCGCGCCGGGAGTACGGGGCGGCGAAGAGGTGTGGGAGGTTCATAGCCGTGAGTTTGATGTTTTAGGTTTTAGAGAGCCGATCCGCGGACGCGGATATTTCTCGGCACTTTTTCGCGTGTTGCCCACGCTGCACCACGGGCGTCTCGCTGCGCTTCGGCTTCGTGGACTTCTCGTCCCTTAGTCGACATAGAGAAATTCATTGAGGCCGAAGAGGGTTTGGCAGAAATCGGCCAGGGCGGCTTTCTCGCTTTCGGATCCCAGATAGCCCCCGGCTTGCCGGCGCAGGAAGGCGGCGGTGATTTGGATTTCAGGAGGTGTTGCTTCCCGTCCCAGCGCCGTTTTATAGGCGGTCTGCACCGCTTCGACCGATGGCATGGAGGCCAGTTGTTTCGCCCATGCTTTCGCGGCCTCACGAACCAGCGGATTGTTCATGAGCAGAAGTGATTGGGGCGCGACCGTGGTGCTGGGCCGCAGGCCCATACTCTGAAGCGTGTCGGGCTCATCGAAGGAAATAAGCATGGGCGGGAGCTGGCTGCGCTTGATCTGGAAATAGACCGCGCGCCGCTTCATCTCGGGAGCAAGGGTGCCCGGCTCAAACATCGTTCCGTCCAACTGGCCGCTCACGGCGAGGATCGAGTCGCGAATGATTTCGCCCTCGAGCCGCTGCCGCTGGTGATGCCAGCAGAGCGTGTTGTTTGGATCCGCGGCCATTCCCTGTGGCGGCATCGTGTGACAGTCTTCCATATACACACTGCTGAGCATCATCTGCTTGTGCAGCGGTTTTAGCCGCCAGCCGCCGCGGATGAGTTCGCCAGCCAGGTAGTCGAGGAGTTCAGGGTGCGTGGGTCTTTCGCCTTGCGCCCCAAAATCGCTCGGCGTGGCGACGATCCCACGCCCGAAATGGTGCTGCCACAAACGGTTCACGATGACCCGCGCCGCGAGTTGTCCCGCGCCGGCGTCCGGATCGGTAATCCACCTTGCGAGAGCCGCGCGATTCATGGGGGTGCGGGAGTCCGCGGGCGCCGGCTTGCTCCAGCGCGATTCATCGGCGCGCGTCACCACCTGGAGGAATCCGGGCCTGGCTTCCTCCTGTTTCTGGTTCAAATCTCCGCGCTTGAGTTGATAGGTTTTCTCGTAAAAATCCGGGCCCTGCGTGCGGAGACGCACGGCTTTCACGCCTTCACTGCAAATCAACGCGGTGACCTTTTCCGGCTGGGGTTCGAGCTGGGCGTGCGCGGAAACCGCGGCATCGAGCATCTGCCACTCCGCATCGAGCGGGCGGTACCACTCCACCAGCTTCTGCATCTCCGCCGCGTTCCGCTGGGCTGGGGCGATTTTCAGGATGCGCCGGATCTCGGCCAGGCTCGCGATCGCCTTCTTATCGAGAATGGAAGGTTCCGGCGAGCCGGTGACCGAGAGCCGCGGATGGCCAATGGCGTGGCGCTTGTTGTTCTCGAAGCGCAGCGTAAAGGTCAGGGTCGTGCCGGCGGCAAGCGTGACGGGTTCGGCCAGCGTGAAGACCGCCGCATGGTCTTGGCCAAACTGGGGATCAATCGCCCACGCCGAATGTTTGTCGTTGTCGATGGCGGCCTTCACCGGCAGGCCCGCTTGTTGGAAAGTCGCGCTGGCGGCGGACAGCTTCAGCGGAAAGGCGTGGCCGTCCGCGGAGGTCGACTGGACTGTGAAATCGCTCAAGGCAAAGTTTCCATTCGGCGCGCGACCCGGGCCGCCGCGGACGAATCCATCGCCTTTAAGCGCCTCGAGCATCACGGCGGTGAGCCGGCCCGCCGGCGCCGGCGCGGTGATCGTATACACATCGAAATCGGGATTTGCGCCGGTGGCAAGGAACGATCCATCGGCCTGCGGCTCCAGCGTCGCGCCACCCTGTGAACTCGCCACGGCGTCCTTGAGCACCTCCCAAGCCGGCGCCGAAACCCGGCCGCCGGCCTGTTCCCAAGCGGCCAATCGCACGGGCAATTGCTCCTTTTCGAATTTCTCGCGTGCGGCAACGAGGGGCGCATGTTCGCGGTCCCAGCGCTCCTTTTCCGGCCGATACTGCGACGGATTCAGAATGAGATCGTAATCGCTGCGGACGGTCGTGGAGAAAGTCGAGATCAACCGGTAGTAATCGGTCGTCGGAATCGGATCGTATTTGTGGTCGTGACAGCGGGCGCAGCCAACGCTCAGACCGAGAAAAGCGTTGCCCGTGGTCGCGGCCATGTCGTCGAGTTCGTCGTAGCGTTCCTTCTCGGCCTGGTTGGCGGTAATCTGCGTGGCATGCGTGCCAGCAGCGAGGAAACCCGTGGCCTTCCAGGCCTCGGGATTCTCCGCGGCGAGCTCGTCGCCCGCAATCTGCCAGCGCACGAATTCATCGTACGGCTGATCGGCGTTCAAAGCCCGGATCACGTAATCGCGATAATGATAAGCATTGGGCCGGTCGTCATCCTGCTCGTACCCGTGGCTCTCGGCGTAGCGGGCGAGGTCGAGCCAATGCCGTCCCCAGCGCTCGCCGTAGTGCGGGCTCGCGAGCAGTTCGTCGACGACCTTTTCAAATGCTTCCGGGGAGGTGTCCTGGACGAACCTGTCAATCTGCGCGGGCGTTGGCGGGAGGCCGACAAGATCAAAAAAGGCGCGCCGAATCAGCCTTTCCTTCTCGGCCGGAGGCGCGGGGACGATCCCCTTCTCTTCCAGCTTCGCAAGAATGAACCGGTCGATCGGCGTGCGGCACCAAGTCTCGTTTGTCACCGGCGGCAGTTCCACTTTGGCGAGCGGTTGAAACGACCAGAATTTCCGGTCATCATCGGTCACCTTCGATCGATCGCGCGTCGCTTTGCCCGCGACGAGCGGCTTGCCGTAGGGCGCACCGAGGTCCACCCAGCGCGCGATTTTCGTGATGACATCGTCCGGCAGTTTGTCCTCCTTTTTCGGCATCTGGAGATCCTTGTCCTCGTGCCGGATCGACTGCACGAGGAGGCTTTCGGCGGACTTGCCCGGGACGATGGCCGGCCCGGTATCGCCGCCTTTGAGGGCCAGTTCGCGTGTCGTCAGGTCCAGCGCGCCTTTGGTCCCCTTCTCGCCGCCGTGGCATTTGACGCAGTGGTCGGTGAGCAGCACACCCACATCGCTGTTGAACAAGGCGAGACCTTTCTCCATGTCCGCGGCGTGCTGGGCCATCGCCCCATCCGGCGCGGCCAGGGCGGAAGCGCCGAGCAGAGCGCTGGCGAGGAAGGTCAAGCGGAGGTTCATGCGGGTTCTGCGGGAGACGATGCCGGACGATGGCCGAACCTTAGTGGAAAGGCCATGCCGGATTCTGTTTTCATTGTATCTTATCCTGCGGAGCAGGGGTGCCAAGAGCCAGGGAACGAGAGCGAAACGGCCGCGGTGAGTGCCGGTTCTGGCTTCCAGCTTATTCTGGCAAGCAGCGATCGGAAGGGCTTTACAAGGGCGGGTTCTCATGGGGGTGGATTCACGAGTCGATCCGCACTGATTCGATGTGTCCAATTCCACCTTCCCACTTGCGCCAGCAGCCCTTCCACCTCACCCTGCCCCGTGCCCCGCAAACGTGCCAAAGGCGGTTATCTGTCTCCATTCACCCGCCATGGCATGCGCCTTGGCGACGCGCCGCGATTGGGCTTCACCACGTTCATCATTCACGAGTGCGGCTATCACCCGAACGGCTCGGAATGGAACCATCCCGACGTCCTGAGCCCGTTCTGGCGTCTCTACCACAACGGCGCCCCCGGGTGCCACGTCCGCTTCGGAAGTGAAGTCTTTCCGCTGCAACCGGAGAACCTCCTGCTGATCCCTGATGCCACGCTGTTCGACTGCGTTTGCGAGGAGCGTGCGTCCCACTTGTGGTTGCACTTCAACCCGCTGCAAGCCGCCAGTGCCGTGCCGCGCCGGCCGCTCGAGCTTCGCCTGAATCCATTGCTCCGCGCGTTGGTGAACGAAGTACGTCGCACCCGTGAAGCCGCTGACAGCCCTCTGACAAGGCAACATCTCTACCACTTCGCCACCGCGCTGCTCCACACCACGTTTGCCCAGTTCGAGATCCCGATGGCAACGGAGCAACCCGAACGGCTCGACCAGCTCCTGCGCTTCCTCCACAGCCAATTGGCAGGCAATCTTTCCAATGCGGTCCTCGCCCGTCGCGCACACATGAGCGAGAGCGTCTTTATCCGCTGGTTCAAGGAGCACACTGGCGCCACACCCGCGATCTACATCCAGCAGGCCCGGTCCCGCCACGCCGCCCAACTGCTGGCCCTCACGGATCACACCATCGAACAAATCGCCGCGGACTGCGGCTTTCCGAATCGGTATTATTTCACCCGCGTGTTTCGACGCCACCTCGGCTGCGGACCGGCGGAGTATCGGAAACGGCAGGTCCGGGTTGGGTGAACGTGCTATTGCTGCATGGTGGCCTCGGAGTGCTTTGGCCACTTGGAGACCTGCGACGGAGTCGGCAACTGCGACAGGTCCCACCCGCCGCCGAGCGCCTTCACCAACTGGACGGCCCCGGTCATCTCCTGGACCTGCACATTGATAACGGCGACCTGGTCGGTGAGCAAGGTCGTCTGGGCGGTAACCACGTCGACGTACGGATCGATGCCCGTCTGAAACCGGCTCATCTCCAGTTTCAAAAAAGTCTGCGCGGACTGCTCGGCCGCGCGTTGCTGGACCAACTGCATGGATAAGATGCGCACCTGGGCGAGATAGTCTTCGACTTGTTGGAACGCCGTGAGCACCGTCTGCCGGTAAGCTGCCAGATCCGCGTTATAAGTGGCGATGTATTGATGCACGGTCGCTCTGCGAAGGCCCCCGTCCAGGATGGTTTGGGTTGCCGAAGGCCCGTAGGACCAGGTGGTGTTGTGGACATCGAACAACTGGGTAAGGCCGGTGGTGGTGTTGGGAACGATGGTGGTGCCCCGGTTGGTCGTCGTGCCGGGAGTGAGAACACCCGCGGTCGTGCCGCTGGTGGTCGTACTGACGGGCGTGCCCGAAAACTGAAATCCGCGCTGGCCGGAGAGGGTAATCACCGGGAAATACGCGGCCTCGGCCATGCCGATTTGGGCGTTGGCGGCGGCCATGGAGCGCTCGGCGGCGGAGACATCGGGTCGCCGCTGAACGAGTTCGGAGGGCAGGCCAAGCGGGACGGCCGGCGGAGTCGCTTTCAAGGGCTTCACCGGAATCGAGAAATTTGCAGCGACGCGGCCGACGAGGACGGCAATGGCATGTTCATACTGAGCGCGCAAAACGCCGATGTTGGTGGCGGTGGCCTCGGCGTTCTGGAGGGTATTGGCTGCCTCGACCACGGAAATCTGATCGGTAATGCCCGTATCGTATTGCGCCTTGTTGTAATCCAGCGCCTTTTTGTCAGCGATGACCGTGTCATTCAAAATCTGTTGCAAGGAATCCTGACCGCGGATTTCGAAGTAAAGCACGGCGAGGCTGGCCTGCTCGCTCAAGCGCTCGTTCTCCAGATCAGCCGCGCTCACCTGGGCGTTGAAGCGTGCGGCGCGCACGGCCTTGGTGACTCTTCCCCAGAGATCCGGCTCCCAGGAGACGTCCAGGGCGGACATGGCCGCCGCGGTCGGAATAATGGCTTGGGGAACGATCGAGCGCGACTGCGAGAAGCCGGCGCTCAAGGTCGGGTAGTATTGCGAGGCGACCTCCCGCACGAGGGCGCGCGCTTCCATGTAGTTCTGGAAGAATTGTTTGATGTTCTGATCGTTGATGTTGAGTTGCGCTTCCAGAGAATCCAATTCCGGGTCCTTGAAAATCTTCCACCAATCGCCACGCAGCATCGCATCCGACGGCCGCGCGACCTTCCAATTGGTGTCCTTGAAATGGGCGGGAGATTCTTTGTAACTGGCCGGCTGCTGCGGATCCGTGGTCGCGGCCGGCTGGTGGTAGACCGGGCCGACCACGCACCCTGCCGGGAGGCAAAGCGCGACACACAGGGCGATTCTGAGGGTTCTGGGAAAGGTTCTCATCGGCGTCATTTTGCGGGGGCGGGCATGGCGTCGTCTCCATGATGAAAGACATCGTCCTTCTGTCCTTTGAGACGCAGACGCATGCGATCAAAAGCCAGATAGACGACCGGTGTGGTATAGAGCGTCAATAACTGGCTGACGATGAGCCCTCCGACAATGCTAATCCCCAGTGGCCGCCGAAGCTCCCATCCGGTGGCGGTGCCCAAGGCCAGTGGCAGCGCGCCGAATAGAGCCGCCATGGTGGTCATCAGGATCGGGCGAAAGCGCAACAGGCAGGCTTCAAAAATGGCGTCGGCAGGGCCCTTTCCCTCCTCGCGCTCGGCCTGCAAGGCGAAGTCGATCATCATAATGGCGTTCTTTTTGACAATGCCGATGAGGAGGATGATGCCGATGACCGAAAAGGTATTGAGATCCTGTTTAAAAAGTTTGAGCGCGAGCAGCGCTCCGGCGCTCGCGGAAAAGACGGTGGTGATAATCGTCACGGGGTGCACGAGGCTCTCGTACAGAATTCCGAGCACGATGTAAACGACGAGCAGCGCCATCACGATCAAGATGAATTGGGTACTGAGCGAATCCTGGTAAGCTTGCATGTTTCCCTGATAAAAACCGCGAATGGAAGTGGGCATGCCGAGTTGTTTCTGCGCGTCGCTAATGCGCTTGGTCGCGTCGCTCATGGAAACGTTGGGAGCCAGATTGAAGGAAATGGTGACCGAGGGAAACAAACCGGTGTGATTGATGGCCAGGGGAATGGTCCCTGATTTGCTGGTGGCCATGACGAAGAGCGGAATATGACCGCCCGTCGTGGTCGTCAGATAGACGTTGTTGAAACCGGCGGGGGTCTGCCAGTAAGCCGGGGCCACTTCGAGGACCACATAATATTGGTTCAACTGCGTATAGATGACGGAAACCTCCGATTGGCCGAAGGCGGCGTAAAGGGCCGCGTCGAGAGCCTGGACGGTCACTCCCAACTTGGCAGCGGTGATGCGGTCATAGGTGAGCATCAAATCGCGCCCGCCGTTCTGCTGGTCGGAATTGACATCCTGCAAACCCGGGATGTGTTGCATCTCCTTCATGAGGATCGGACCCCATTTGGCGAGATCCTTCGCACTGTCCGATTGAAGAGTGTATTGGTATAAGGCGTTGCTGCTGCGGGCGCCGATCCGCAAATCCTGGGAAGCTTGCAGGAAAGTCGAAGCGCCAGTGAGACGGTTTAATTGTGGCCGCAGTCGATTGATCACCTCCGGGGCCCCCAATTTGCGTTGGGACAATGGCTTCAGGGTGATGAAGGCGCTGCCGGTGTTGGTCGCTCCCGATCCCCCCGGTCCCCCCGTAAAGGCGATGGCATTCTCCACCGCAGGATCCTCGTCGAGCACTTTGCCGATTTTGCGAATCGCATTGTCCATCGCCTGGTAGGACAAGTCCTGGGGGCCGACCACCGAACCCCTGAGCGTCCCTGTGTCTTGCTGCGGAAAAAACCCCTTCGGTATCGTGATAATGAGCGCCCAGTTCAGTGCGACGGTCAGGAGAAGCGCGATCAAGGTGAGCGCCGGATTCTCCAGGACCCAGACGAGGCTATGCCGGTAAATGGACAGCAGCCAGTCAAAGGCGCGTTCACTGGCCGCGTAAATCCGACCGTGTTTGATCTCCCTCTCGTCTTTCAAAAGGTAAGCGCACATCATGGGAGTCGTGGTCAGCGAAATGACCATGGACACGAGGATGGCGGTTGAAAGGGTCACGGCAAATTCACGAAACAACCGCCCGACGATCCCTCCCATCATGAGAATGGGAATAAATACCGCAATGAGTGACACGCTGATCGAAAAAACCGTAAAGCCGATTTCCTCCGCGCCCTTGAGCGCCGCCGCGAAAGGTTTCATGCCGTTTTCGAGATGGCGCGTGACGTTCTCCATGACCACGATCGCATCATCCACCACAAAGCCCGTGGAAATGGTCAGCGCCATCAAAGAAAGGTTGTCGATGCTGTAGCCGCAGAGATACATGATTGCGCAGGTTCCGACGAGCGAGACCGGTACCGCGACACCGGGAATGAGGGTGGCGCGACCATTGCGCAGAAACATAAAGACCACCAGGATCACGAGCACGACCGAAATCATCAACGTCCATTCCACGTCACGGACCGAGGCGCGAATGGTGGTAGTACGATCCATGACCACAGTAAGATCGATCCCTGCGGGTATGGAGGCCTTGATCGATGGTAGTTCCGCCCGCAGGCGATCGACGGTTTCGATAATATTCGCACCGGGTTGCCGGAAGACCACCAGGTTCACCGCCCGCTTGCCATGCAAATATCCGCCGGCCCTGATGTTTTGCACGGAGTCTGTAACCTCGGCGACATCCGACAGCCGGACGGCGGAGCCTTTGCTGTAACCGATCACGAGCGGCTTGTAATCCACGGCGTGGGAAATCTGGTCGTTGGCGACAATATCCGCCGTGACGAGGCCATCGGTAATCTGGCCTTTGGGCAGGTCCGAATTTTGCAATGAAAGGATGGACTGGACATTGGCCATGGTCAGGCCATAGCTGGCCAACTGGTCGGGGTTGACGTCCACGCGTACCGAGGGCAAGGCGCCCCCTCCGGTGGAGACCTGGCCGACTCCCTGGACCTGCGAAAGCTTCTGCTGAATGACCGTGGAAGCTTCGTCGTATAACTTCGCCGGGTCATATTTGTCCGAAGTCAAGCCGATGATCATGATCGGGGAATCCGCAGGATTGACCTTCCGATACGTTGGATTGCCCGGCAGATTCGGAGGCAAATCAGCTCGTGCGGCATTGATGGCCGACTCTACGTCGCGCGCTGCGCCATCGATATTGCGGCTGAGATCGAATTGAATCTGGATTCCGGTGCTGCCGAGCGCGCTCGACGAACTCATTTCCGTGACGCCGGCGATATGGCCGAACCGCCGCTCGAGGGGCGTGGCGACGGAAGAAGCCATGATTTCCGCGCTGGCCCCGGGCAGACTGGCACTGACCGAAACGGTCGGGAAGTCCACCTGCGGCAGGGGCGACACTGGCAGAACCTTGTAGGCGATCATTCCGGCCAGGGCGACCGCGATCGTGAGCAACGTCGTGGCCACCGGCCGCCGGATGAACGGTGAGGAAAGGTTCATGCCGGTTCCGCGTGCGCTCCTTTCGGTCCGGACGCCTCCGCTTCTGACTTTCCGGAAAGCCGGCGTGAAAGATTGTCGAAAAAGATGTAGATGACCGGCGTGGTGTAGAGGGTGAGCACCTGGCTGAAGATGAGGCCGCCGACCATGGCGATACCGAGAGGCCGGCGCAATTCCGAGCCGAGGCCGGTTCCAAGGGCCAGCGGGACACCCCCGAGCAGCGCGGCCATGGTGGTCATCATGATCGGCCGAAAGCGCAGCAAGCAGGCTTCGTAGGCGGCGTCGGTGGCATTCTTCCCGTGCTCCCGCTGGGCCTCCAGGGCAAAGTCGACAATCATAATCCCGTTCTTCTTCACGATCCCAATGAGCAGGACCAGACCAATGATGGCGACCACACTGAGGTCCTGGTGGCAGAGATTGAGGGCGATGAATGCGCCGACACCGGCGGACGGCAGCGTCGAGAGAATGGTAATCGGATGAATATAACTTTCGTAGAGAACACCGAGGACGATGTAAACGGTCACCAGGGCCGCGACAATCAGCCACGGCTCATTTTTGAGCGAAGCTTCAAAGGAGGCTGCCGTACCTTGAAAGCCGTACTGCACACTGGCCGGCATCTGCATGTCCTTCTGCACTTTTTCGACGGAGGAGATGGCATCACCCAGCGAGGCATTCTCCGCGAGATTGAAGGCGACCGTGATCGCTGGAAACTGCCCCTGGTGGGCGATGGAAAGCGGTGTGGTGGTCTTCACGAAATGGCAGAAAGCGCTCAACGGCACTTCACTCCCGATCGACGAACTGGGAGTGCCCGCGGAACTGGCGCCCGTGCTCGCCGGAGTCCCGGAGAGCGCGTTGGTAATCGGACTCAACGTGTTGGAAACCGGAGCGTAGAGGGCCGTGCCCGTCAGGGCATTGGATCCCGCGGTGGACGACCCGGAAGCCGAAAACGAAGTGGCTGCGCCCGCCCCGCTCGCGCCGGCGGAGGAATTGGCCCGAATGTAGAGTTGATTCAGTTTATCGGGATCTTTTTGAAACTTCGGGTCCACTTCGAGCACCACATGGTACTGGTTGACCTGGGTGTACATCTCATTGACCAACCGCTGGCCGAAAGCGTCGTAAAGCGTGTTATCGATCGTCGTCGGCGCGATACCCAGACGCGACGCGGTGACGCGATCGATAAACAGCGAAACGGCCAGCCCACCCGGTTGTTCGTCGGTGGCGACACCCTCAATCTCCGGCAAATCCTTCAACCGATCGACAAACTTTGCCGTCTCTTCGCTCAGTTCCTTCGGATCGGGATCTTCCAGCGTGTACTGGAACTGCGAGCGACTGACCCGATCGTCGACTGTAATGTTTTGCACCGGCGACATGAAAAGGTGGATACCCTCCACCTGCTCGAGTTTCTTGTTGAGCCTGCGGATGATGTCGGAGGCGCTGATTTTGCGGTCTTCCAGCGGCTTGAGATTGATGGACATTCTCCCGCTGTTGGTCGTCGTGTTCGTTCCGTCCGCTCCGATAAATGCCGAAATACTTTCCACGCCCGGATCCTGCAGAATTATCTTCGCGAGTTCCTGCTGCTTCTCCCCCATGGCTTTGGACGAAATTGTCGGCGCCGCCTGCGAGATTCCCTGGATCACGCCCGTATCCTGCACCGGAAAAAATCCCTTCGGAATCAGGACATAAAGCAGCACCGTAAGCATCAAGGTCGTCACGGCCACCAACAGGGTCGCGCCCTGGTAATTGAGAACGAACTTCAGGGTGCGCCCATAAAACGCGATCATGCTCTCGAAGACGCGTTCCGAGGCTTGGAAGAACTTCCCCTGCTTTGCGTTCGAGTTATGCTTCACGATGCGCGAGGTCATCATCGGAGTGAGCGTCAAGGAAACCACGGCGGAGACAATGATGGTCACGGCGAGGGTGACGGCAAACTCCCGGAACAGCCGGCCGACCACGTCGCCCATGAACAAGAGCGGAATCAAGACCGCAATCAGCGATATCGTGAGGGAAAGAATGGTGAAACCGATTTGTTCAGCGCCCTTGAGCGCAGCGGCCATCGGAGACTCGCCCATTTCGATGTAGCGCGAGATATTTTCCAGCATGACGATGGCATCGTCGACGACGAAACCCGTGGAGATGGTCAACGCCATGAGGGATAAGTTATCGAGGCTGTAACCAAGGAAATACATGACCGCGAAAGTCCCGACCAGGGACAACGGCACGGCCACACTGGGAATGATGGTGGCGAAAACATTCCGCAGGAAGAGCAAGATGACCAGCACCACCAGGGCGAAGGTCAGGAAAAGCTCAAACGTCACGTCCCAGATCGAGGCCTTGATCGACGTGGTGAGATCGGTGAGGATTTTCACCTCAATGCCGGCGGGAAGGGTTGCTTCGAGTTGTGGCAGCAACTTTTTGATGCCGTTGACCACATTGATGGTATTGGCGCCGGGCTGCCGCTGGACATTGACGATCACCGCCGGGGTCAGATCCATCCAGGCCGCCAGTTTGGTATTCTCGACCCCATCGACGATCCTGGCGACGTCGGTGAGCATGACCGGCGCGCCGTTGCGATAGGCCACGACGACGTTGCGATAATCCTTGCTCGTCACCAATTGATCGTTTGCGTCGATCTGGAAATCCTGGCGCGGCCCGTCGAAATTACCCTTGGCAGCATTGACGCTGGCCTGGGTCAAAGCCGTGCGCAGGTCCTCCAGGTTAATGCCATAGGACGAGAGCGCCGTGGGGTTCGCTTGAATGCGCACCGCCGGTTTCTGGCCGCCGCTAATGCCGACGAAGCCCACCCCGCTGAGTTGAGAAATCTTCGGATCAAGCCGCGTGTCGACGAGGTCCTCCACCTGCGAAAGCGGCATGAATTTCGACGTGACCGCCATGGTCAGGACCGGCGCATCCGCAGGATTGGTTTTGCTATAGGTGGGCGGCGCGGGAAGATTGGCCGGCAACAAGCTCTGGGCCGCATTAATGGCGGACTGGACCTCTTCCTCGGCGATGTCGATGTTCAGGGTGAGATTGAATTGGAGGACCACCACCGACGCGCCGCCGGAACTGGTGGACGTCATTTGCTTGAGTCCCGGGAGTTGGCCAAACTGGCGCTCCAGAGGCGCCGTCACGGTCGTGGCCACCACATTCGGGCTCGCCCCCGGGTAGTACGTCGACACCTGGATGATGGGATAATCGACTTGCGGCAGCGCGGATATCGGAAGTTGGAACAGGGCGACGATGCCCGTCAGAAAGATGGCGACCATCAGCAACGAAGTTGCCACCGGGCGCAGGATGAACGGACGGGATGGACTCATTGTCCCTTCGGACCGTTCCCGCCTTGCCCACCGTGCCCCCCGCTGCCACCATGGCCACCATGAGGGTGGGCCCCAGCGGGAGCGCTGGTGGCAAGAATGATCTTATCGTTGTCCTGGAGTTTGTCGAAGCTGCTATTGGCCAGGACCTCACCCGGATCGACGCCTTCGACTTGCGTGACTCCTTGGCGATCGTCGGAGATCCCGACCTTGACGTTACGCAAGTGCGCGACCCCGTCTTCAATCGCGTAAACAAACGAGGTTTGGCCATTTTGCTGAATCGTCGCCGTCGGAACCAGGGTCACGTCCTTGAGTGTCTCCACGAGCAGCCGCGTGTTCACAAACTGGTTGGGGAACAATGCGGAATCCTCATTACTGAAGGTCGACCGCACGCGCACCGTACCGGTGGTGGTGTCGATCTGGTTGTCCAGCGCCGTCAATTCGCCGGTGGCAATCTTGGTCTGATCAGACCGGTCATAGATCTCCACGCCGAGCTTGGAATTCTTGCGAAGTTGAGCCAGGACTGGGCCGAGGTGGTCCTCGGCGACGGTGAAGACCACGGTAATGGGTTGCAGCTGGGTGATGACCACGAGAGGGCTGGAATTGGTGCTCGCGCCGACCGAGACGAGATTACCGGGATCCACCAACCGGAGCCCCACCCGGCCGGTGATCGGCGCAATAATGTGGCAATATTCAACCTGGATCTGGTCGTATTGGACAGTTCCCTGGTCGTTTTTCACCGTGCCCTCATCCTGCATCACCAGCTTTTCCTGGTCGTCGAGGATTTGCTTCGAGACCGCATTGCGCGCCCAGGCATCCTCATATCGCTTGAGATCCATCTTGGCCTGGGCCAGCAGATTCTCGTCACGTTCCAGCGCCCCTTGGGCCTGTAGTAGCGTCGCCTGGTAGGGCCGCGGATCGATGTCGACCAAGGAATCGCCCTTGTTGACCGTCTGCCCCTCCGTAAAGTGAACCGCCATGACTGGCCCGTTGACCTGCGCGAAGATGGATGCGGTATAGACGGGAGTAACCGTGCCAATGGACTCCAGGTAGCTCCCAATATCTCCCTTCTCGGCGGTGGCGGTCGTAATCGTAACGGGTCCCACGACCCCACGGCGTCCCGATCCCTTTTGCGGGGCCGGCTTCGTGCCTAAGACGAGGTAGAACGCAAAACCAAAGATCAGCAGCAACCCGATCCAAATGACCCACCGCAGTCGCCGGCCCCGTTTTCGGCTGCTCGTAGGATTCGGATCAATAAGGACTTTGGGGAAAACCGTAGGGTTAACCTCGGTTTCCATGGACGGCGGAGTAGGCACTTTCAAAGGGAGATTTGCGCAACGGAAGCGCGCTGAACGACCGATGTCAAGGTCTGGGACCGTCCGCCGACGGCCGGCGCGGGAGCGGCGATTGACCTCGGATGCGTAATTACGCTTACGGCGTCTGGAATTGGATTAAGCACAGGATGCTGCGGCGCAAAAAACGGTGAGGCCAAATTGTCCTACTTTAGACCGCGCGGTGCGAAATACGTTAGATGCCATCGACGAGACTTGCTTCCCGGCCCTGAAAAGTGAAGCTTCGCCAGCGGGCCCTATGCAGTCATCATCCTCGCGGCGTTCGCTGCTCAATTATATCGGCATCGGCATCCTGATGGTGGGGATGGGCACCGGCGAATTCACCTACTGGCGGAGTCTCCACGTCCCCAACCGCATCAACGACGACGATCTCATCCTGACGCCGGAAACTTCCCGGCTCTACGAACGCTCGGTGGAAACGAACGTCGGCACGCTTGGCTTGATCATGGTCCAGTGTTCGCGAGCCCTCGGAAAACTGCAGGAACCCAGGCCGCTGGCGATCACCGTCTGTCTGTTTTCCGCGCTCGCCGCAGGTGGTTGTTTCCTGGTTGCCGCGCGGATGCCGCAAGATTGAGCGGACGTCTACGGCATGCCCAGCACACGGGCGACAAAGGCCAGTTCATCGGCGCGCTCCGCGATGATCTTGGTCGTCGGCTTGTTTCCCCCGTGGCCGGCGCGCGTTTCGATGCGAATGAGCACCGGGGGACCGTCCTTGGCCTGACACTCCTGCAAGCGGGCCGCAAATTTGAAGCTGTGTGCGGGCACCACGCGATCATCGTGGTCGGCAGTGGTAATCAGCGTCGCCGGATAGCGCACCCCGGGCCGCAATGCCTGGAGCGGTGAATAGGCGTAGAGCGCGCGGAACTCATCCGCGTTGGCCGGGGAGCCGTAGTCGCTGCGCCAACTCCAGCCAATGGTAAACTTGTCAAACCGCAGCATATCCATCACGCCCACGGCCGGCAGCGCGGCTCCGAAGAGGTCCGGCCGCTGGGTCATGCAGGCGCCGATGAGCAGCCCGCCATTGCTGCCACCCTGGATGGCGAGTTTCGGAGTGGACGTGTAGTGGTTTGCGATCAGCCACTCAGCGGCGGCAATAAAATCATCGAAGACGTTCTGCTTCTTGAGCTTGGTCCCAGCCAGGTGCCATTCCTCGCCGTATTCGCCGCCTCCGCGCAGATTCGGCATGGCGAAGACACCGCCCTTCTCCATCCACACGAGGTCGGTCACATTGAAGATCGGAGTGAGGCTGATATCGAATCCGCCATAGCCGTAGAGCACCGTCGGGTTCTTCCCATCGAGCTTCAATCCGCGCTGATGCGTGATGAACATCGGCACACGCGTGCCGTCCTTGCTGGTATAGAAGACCTGTTTGGTTTCATAGTTTTCCGGATTGAATTCGACGTGCGGTTCGCGGAAGACGGTGCTCTCTCCCGTCAGCAGATCGAGCCGGTAAATGGTGCCCGGCACGGTAAAGCTGGTGAAGGAGTAGAAGGTTTCGGTATCGGTGCTTTTGCCGCCGAAGCCGCCGGCCGACCCCAGTGCGGGCAGCGGCAGATCGCGCGAGAATTTGGCCGGGGCGGCGCTGCCATCTGCCGTGAAAATCTTCACCACGCTGTGCGCATCGTGCAGGTACGTGCAGAGGAATTGTCCGTGAATCAGCGACACACTTTCCAGCGCGTCGCTGCTCGATTGTCCGATCACCTCCTTCCATTGCCCTCGCGGTGGGTGCTCGATGTCGATGGCGATGACCCGGCCGCGCGGTGCGTCGAGATCGGTCTTGAAGAAGAAAATCGGGCCGGCATTACTGATGAAGTCGTAGCTGGCATCGAAATCTTTGAGCAACTCGACGACCGGGCTCTTCTCATCCGCGAGGTCCCGGTAGAAAAAGCGATTTTTGCGATCGGTACCTTCCGAAACATTGATTACCAGATAGCGTCCGTCATCCGTCACGTCCGCACCGAAACCCCAGCCGGCGTGGTCGCGCCGCTCGTAAACGAGCGGGTCCTCGGCCTGCCTGGCGCCGATGGGGTGAAAATAGAGCTTCTGGAATTCGTTCAACCCTTTCTTCTCCTCACCGGGCTTCGGCGCGTCGTAGCGGCTGTAGTAGAAGCCGCTGCCGTCCTTCTTCCACGCGGCGCCCGAGAATTTGACCCATTCGACGAGATCGCCCCGGTCCGCGCCCGTGGCGACGTCGCGGACGTGCCATTCCTCCCAATCGGAACCCGCCCGGGACAAGCCGTAAGCCAGCAAGCTGCCGTCCTCGCTGGGCGTGTAGCCGGCCAGTGCCACCGTGCCGTCGGTGGAGAGAGTATTGGGGTCGAGGAGGACGCGCGGCGGGGATTGGAGTTTCTCCGCGACATAGAGCACCCGCTGGTTTTGCAGGCCACTATTGTGCGTGAAAAAGTAGCGTCCACCCTGATGCTCGGGCACGCCAAAGCGCTCGTAGTTCCAAAGTTTGGTCATGCGCTCCTTGAATTCCTCGCGCTGGGAAATGGTGCTGAGATACGCGAAGGTCACCTTGTTCTCGGCTTCGACCCAGGCCTTGGTTTCTTCGGAGTTGTCATCCTCGAGCCAGCGATAGGGATCGGCCACTTTGACCCCATGGTAGTCGTCCGCCTGTTGGTCCTGGCGTGCGACGGGATATACGAGAGGGACGTCTTCGGCTGTGAGCATGGCGGAAGTCAGGATTATGGCGGTGAAAATAGACCCGAAGGTGCGCAGACGCCGCGCCCGTCGGCGGCAGCGACATGTTCCCCCAATCGCCATACCAGTGAACAAAGAGCGCATCTTCTAAAGCTTCTTCGCGAGGATGAAACTACGCCCCACGGCGGTCGATTGATAGTCGGCCCACTCAAATCCGGTCTCGCCGAAATAGGCCCGCATCTCACCGACGGAATAACACTTCCCCTCGGTAATGTTCATGAGCAGGGCCGAGTATTCCGCGGCGTGAAGTGGACCGGTCTTTTCGGCATTGATGTGCACATCGTGCACGATCAGAAGGCCGCCGTCTGGCAAAGCGGCGTGAGACTTCGCGAGAAGTTTGCGCACCGCTTCTTCGTCCCAGTCGTGCAGCACATTCGAGATGAGGTGGACATCAAAACCCGCGGGCCATGCGTCGGAAAACATGTCGCCCGTGACCACGCTCACCTTCTCCGCATAACCGCGCCGCGCGATGCTCTCCCGAGCGATGCGGTCGACGGGTTTCTTCTCGAAGACCGAGGCGCGAAGGTGGGGATGGCCCGCCACCAGCGCGCAGGCGTAGATCCCGGACCCGCCGGCTATATCCAGCAGGGCGGTGCTGGCGGAAAGGTCGAGCTTCTTCGCCATGGCCGGCCCGAGCAGAACCCCGCGGCAATCCATCGCCGCCGTGAACGGCCCGGCAAAGTCCTCGCGTTCCATCGCCTGAGCCCAGGCTTGCGGATCGTAGCTGCCCCAATTGGCCGGCTTGCCGGTGCGCAACACCTTCAGCATATCCAGCGTTTGCGGCCGGTCTTTCATCGACGCGTAGTACGGCATGAGATTCCAAGGCGAGCCCTTGGTCAGATGTTCCCGCGCGCGCAGCGTGAGATGAAAGACTCCGCCCGATTGCGTGGTGAGTCCCATGGCGTTGAGCAGTGTCATGAGCACGTCCGCCGGACGCGGGTGAATGGCAAAATGCGCGCAGATTGCGCCGAGGGTCGAGGCGTGATCTGCCAGCCAGGTAAAAAAATCGAGATGCACCATGGCGGCGGCGAGCAGGTCGGTCGCAATGATCCCGTCCCGTGCGCGATAGAGTGGCAGCGGATCGGTGGCGGGTTCGGAAAAGAGCGGATCGACGGGCATAATCGTGCTTTGGAATGTGGCATCCGGCGGCATTTGACCAAGCGGAAACACTTCGCAGAGCCAGAGAGGGCGCCTAAAAAGCAGGGGAGGGACTCCTCTCCCTTTTAGACGCCAGCTCACTTATTGCTCACCGCTTTCACGAATTCCGCCGCGAGCAAGTGCGTAAATATTTCCGCCCCGGCCGCGTTCAGATGCGAGGGGTCGACGCGATATTTTGTCTCATAGAGCTCCGGGTACTTCTTCGGATTGCAGAAATCGAGAACGACGATGCCCTCCGAGGATTTCGGATCGGGCGCAAAATACGTCCCGCGGGCCGTCGGCGGAACAATCAGGATCGGGGTGGCCCCGGCGCGCTGGATTTTTGCGATCATCATCCCCAGCGCCTTCCGCGTCACCGGGTCCGCGGACTCCATCACCGGCGGGCGCTGCCGGCGCTTCTCGAGGTCTTTGTCCAATGCGGCGAGCTCCTCGCCGCTGGGCACATGGGCGGCTGGCAGAAAGCCATCGCGGTCTCTCCCCAGCAGCGTCCAGTTCTCCGGCGGCGCTGATTCAGCAAAGGCCCAGCGCCGGAGCAGTGTCGAGCCCCGGCCGAGATTGGTAAAATATCGGGCAAAAAGCAGCGTGTGATCAAAAAAATCTGGCCAGCGGCTCGAGGCTTCGTCGAGACGATCGCGCCAGTGCCGGCGGGCGCGGGTGGTGACCAATCGCTCGCATAAAAGGGAAAACCGCGGCCAGTCGTGCCAGGAGAGTAGTTGCAGCGTGTCGCGGTTGGTCCGCGGCAGTGTCGTCTCGAGAGTCTGCAGCTCCAGGAACACCCATCGGAGGTGCGCGGTTTTCAATCGTAGGATCTGATCCAGCATCCAGGCATCCTCGGGCGGATACATCCCAGCGACGCCGGCGTTGAAGGAACTCATCGTCTGGCCTTGCGCGGCCAAATCGCGATCAAAAATCGCCGGGATGACGTGGCTTTGCACCCGGCTCGACCCTAGAAAGAACGCCTCGTAGTCGTTCCCATGTGCCACCAGGTGAGCCATTTTTTCCCGAACGACCGACGGCAGGTCTCGGGCCGGAAGAAGGCGGTCGAGGAGCACACATGTCGACATGAATGCGCCTGCCAAAATCGCCACCAAGCCGAACGAGCGCAACGCCCGACGAGCAAGAGCGGTCATTGGAATCGGCTCCGCACCACCGGGGCTTTCGTCGCCCTCGGTCCGAATCTGCGAGCGTGATAATTCGGAGGAGGTGGCCATCGAGCCGATCACCTAACACCGCCGGCTGGTCGTGGCAATGAAAGCGTCCTGCCGGATCGCAAGCTGGCGTGCCGATAGGGACACCACGCCGGCGGCGTCCTTTCAGGCGGGGCGGTGCGGCGACAGATGCCCGGCGCTCGCAAACCTGGCAGAGAACCCCGCCGCGCGGCATCCCTACCGCCAGTCCTATTGGTAGATCCGCTGGCCGAAGACTCCAATGTGATAGCGGCGACCCTGCCAATCGTAGTAATCGACCACGCTGCGGGTTTGATCATACGCGCCCTTGTTGAGCGGGTTTTCGTAATTGGCATGCTGCTGCCGGAAATCCGCAGCCCCCTTGGCCTGCGCCTGCTGCATCGCCGCTGTCTGCGCCGCCTGCGCCTGTTGCACCTGCGCTTGCGCCGCCTGTTTGGTCCTACGGAATACGGCCAGTCGCCGGTCGAAGTCGGTATCGCCGCGTTTCACCCACACCTGCGATCCTTGAAAGTTAATCTGGATGCGGTCGTGGCGGACGTGCGTGATCG
>Ga0302324_100001222_pt1 | contig 63343 bp, 37 predicted proteins | sample Palsa_T0_1_FD_201949 | JGI IMG/M metagenome (GOLD analysis project Ga0302324, IMG submission 201949) | Peat permafrost microbial communities from Stordalen Mire near Abisko, Sweden - Palsa_T0_1 | ecosystem: Environmental > Terrestrial > Soil > Palsa > Peat permafrost | place: Sweden: Abisko...
GTGCCAAAGTCGGCAAAGGGCACGTGATCTGCGGCCTGTCTGGCGGAGTCGACTCATCGGTCGCGGCGATGCTGGTGCACAAAGCGATCGGCAGCCAGTTGACCTGTATCTTCGTGAACAACGGCGTGCTGCGCAAGAACGAGTTTGAGAGCGTGCAAAAGAATCTGCGCGACAAGCTGGGTTTAAACATCGTGGCTGTCGACGCCAGCGCACTGTTTCTGGAGCAACTGGCCGGCGTCACGGACCCCGAGACCAAGCGCAAGCGAATCGGCGCGGCGTTTATCGCTGTATTCGACGCCGAGGCCACGCGCATTGCGAAAGAGACCGGCGGGGTCGACTGGCTGGTGCAGGGCACGCTCTATCCCGACGTCATCGAGTCCAGCAGCGTGAAGGGTCCGAGCCAGACCATCAAGAGCCACCACAATGTAGGCGGCCTGCCGCTGGGTATGAAGCTCAAACTGATTGAGCCTCTCCGGGATCTCTTCAAGGATGAAGTTCGCCGCATCGGCCGCGACCTCGCAATGCCGGAAGACGTGCTCGGTCGGCAGCCGTTCCCTGGTCCCGGCCTGGCAGTGCGCATCCTGGGCGAAGTTACTCCGGAGCGTGTTGCCCTGCTGCAGGAAGCGGACGAGATCGTCGTCGCCGAGATCAAGGCGGCTGGGCTCTACTCCAAAATCTGGCAGAGCTTTGCCGTGCTGCTGCCGGTGATGAGCGTCGGCGTCATGGGCGACCAGCGGACCTACGCATATACCTGCGCCGTCCGCGCTGTGCACTCCGAAGATGGCATGACCGCCGACTGGACGCCGCTGCCGTATGAGGTGCTCAAGCGCATCTCCAGCCGCATCGTCAACGAGGTCCGCGGCATCAATCGCGTGGTGTACGACATCACCTCGAAGCCGCCGGGGACGATTGAATGGGAGTGATCCACCATTAAGAAATGGCGGATCGGTATAGATTTGGCATAAATACAGGAATGTGGCATAATCTCTATGGGGTGGCATACCATGACCGAAACGGTAGTCCTTGGTGAAAGTGGCAGAATTGTTCTGCCTGCGGCAATCCGCAAGAAGTTTGGGCTCAAGCCCGGGGACCTGTTGACGGTTTCGGATAGCGACGATTCAATCCAAATTATGAGCAGAAGGATGGCTCTCAAAAGCATCCAGTCGGGCATCATCAAGCATCGGGGCAGTTTAAGCGGGGTTCTCGACGAATTTCTTGCCGAGCGCCGCCAGGCAGCAGAGCGCGAGGCAGAGGAATTGGCTCATGGATAACGTTGTCCTTGACGCCTCCGCGGTTCTGGCAAGAATTCATAATGAGTCAGGCAGGCAGCGAGTTGATGCTTTGCTTGACGCCATCGAGGCGGGAACCGAGGTACAGGTTTCGATCAGCACTGTTAATTGGTGCGAAGTTCTGACCTGTCTCGGGCGGGAAGCGGTCACGAATGCTTCCCAAAAACTTTCTTCGCTGCTCGCGGGTGTCGAAGTGGTTCCATTCGGACGAACCGAGGCGGAACTGACAGCGCAGGTGGCAGAACGTTGTCCTTCACTCTCTCTCGGAGACCGAGCTTGCCTCGCACTCGCTGCCTCACGAAACGCGACCGCCTGGACCACCGACGGCATCTGGGTGAAGTTGCCAGTTGGTGCTCGCCTCAAGATGCTGCGTTAGAGCAATTTCGATACCCAAGCAATAGTTCCCCGCCCGGGTCGCACGGCTTTCATGCGGCAACGGTCAGCCTCATTCTTGCGGCCGCAACGCCGCCACTTCGCGCGCCAGCGCGTCGATTCGCTCCAGAAGCTCCGTGTGCCGCTTGTCGTCGACGGAGGGCTCGAAGGCTTCGATGTAGAAGGTGCCGTTGGGCTCCAGTTCGCATTTGCGGACCTGGTGAAAGTCTTCAAATCCCTGGCGGTGGATGACGGAGAGCAGCTCTTCGCGTGAGAGCATTTCGCGGTTCATGGCCTTGAGATCGATCTGGCCGTCGCGAACGAGCACGCAAGACCGGCCTTCCAGCACCCGCGTCAATCGCGGCGAGCGGAACATTACTCGCACCACCAGCCAGTTGATGGCCAGCAGGCCAAATGCGCCGATGATGCCGCCGGTGACGGAGTTGTCGTCGCCGATGATGGCGTTCTGCACCGTGTTCGAGAGCGAGAGCAGCACCACCAGGTCAAAGGGGTTGAGCTGCGCCAGCTCGCGCTTGCCGAAGACACGCAGCAGCACCACTAGTACGAGGTAGATGACGACCGGGCGCGCCAGCTTCTCGATGATGGGAAGCGGCAGATGGAACATGCTGTCAAAGATGGGCGAGTGCATGGAAACGAGCATAGCGGAGAGTTATCGCTTTTCCAATTCGAATGACGTGGCGGGGTATTTCGCCGGGTAACTGACGAGCGTCTCCGGCCCGTTTCTCTTGTCAGTTTCGCTTATCGAGGCGCAGAACTACGTTCACGGTGTGCGTATCGTCGTTCAATGTCAGCACGTATTTGCAATTGACGCCGGCGAACAGGCGCTTGAGCGGCGGGTTGGCGTCGCCGATGGCAAAGAAGTTTAGGACCGCGCTCTCATTGAAGACTACGCCGGCCGGCATCTTCCACGCGGCGAGCATCGCGGTGCGGACATCGTCGCCGACATTGTCGATTCTGAGCGCACCCATGGTGTAGACGGGGCCAGGGTCGACTTCCACCAAAAAGGTCACCGTGCCCTGGGCGCGATCGAAGGTTGGAGTGGGATGGACGGTGGCCTTCATGTAGCCCTTGTTGTGATATTGGCGTGAGATGAACTGCCAGTTCTGGGTCACGTGCTGGCCGTCTGCGATGTCTCCGGGATGGATGTGAGACTGATGGTCGAACTCCGCCTGCGTGACCAGGACGCCGGGCGCGAGTTGGACGCTCGCCAGCTTATACAACGGGCCTGGCGTTGCTGACAGCGTAATCGGAATTCGAATGGCATTGGGCGCGACCTCCGGAGCCCCTTGCGGCGCGGCATGAAACGACGCTTCGAGGTAGCCCTTGTCGCGATAGAAGTTGCCCAGGTAGGTTGATATCTGGTTCGGGGTTCCGTCCAGGTCGTAGGGCGAGCTGGTTTGCTTTTCGAGTATCTCCTGCGCCTTGGGATCCAATGCAGGCGAAGCCGGGTCGAGGTGGATATCGCCAACCATCACCGGCGGCGAATCGATACTGAAGCTCATCGCGGCGGGCTTGTGCTGGCCGGCGACGCTGGAGGGCACGGCGCTTATGGTGGCATTGATGCCCTGGGCCGCGAGCATCTCTACGAGGGCGGCGCGCACACCATCAAGCAGGGCGCCATCGGAAGGGACCTTGCCGTGATAGAGGGGAAGGCGCTCGTGGAGTTTGGCGTCGAGCTCCGGACCTGAAGTGAGCGGAATATTTCTGAGGTGGATGGGATACATAATCTCGGCGGGGGTGAGCAAATAGATGAGATCGGCGCCGTCGAGTCTATAGGTCAGGTTAGAAAATACTCCGGAGTCCATCAGCAGCTTGGAGTGATCGCTCAGCTCGGCGGAGTTGAGCGCGACGCCCTTCTTGAGGCCCGCGGCAGCCATCAATTCCTGGTCTGAATACTCCGGATCTCCCCTGAATTGAATGGTCTTGGGAATAAACGTCTGCGCAGCGACCGGCAGAGCGGCCGAGGCCAGCATCGCGCAGGCGAGGAACTGCAAAATTGGGCGTTGCACGTTGCAGCAAGGGTAGCAAGAATGCAGGGAATAGGGAACAGGGAATAGGGATTAGGGCCTATTTACGGTGGCCGGCTTTGCTCTTGAAGAATGGGAGCGATTTGGCCAGCCCTTCCCTCAAGGTAATTTTGGGCTCCCATCCCAGCAGGGTGCGGGCCTTGGTAATGTCGGGACGGCGGCGCGTGGGATCGTCCTGAGGCAAAGGCTCCATGCGCAGTTCGCTTTGGCAGCCGGTGACATCGATGACCGCCTGCGCGCATTCCAGGATGGTGAACTCGACGGGGTTGCCGATGTTCACGGGGTAATGCTCGTCCGAGCGCGAAAGGCGCAGGATGCCTTCGATGAGGTCGTCGACATAGCAAAAGCTGCGCGTCTGGCTTCCGTCGCCGTAAACGGTCAGCGGCTCGCCGCGCAACGCCTGCATCAGGAAGTTTGAAATCACGCGGCCATCGGCGGGATGGAGGCGGGGGCCGTAGGTGTTGAAGATGCGGACCAGGTGGGTATTCACTCCGCGCGAACGGTGATAGGCCATGACCAGGGCCTCGGCAAAACGCTTGGCCTCGTCATAGACGGAGCGCGGGCCGACGGGATTCACGTTGCCCCAATACTCCTCGGGCTGTGGATGGACCAGGGGGTCGCCATAGCACTCGGATGTGGAGGCGTGGAGAAAACCGGCGCCATAGCGGGCGGCAATCACCAGTGTGTTTTCAGTGCCCACGGAGCCTACCCGCATCGTCTCGATGGCCAGGCGCATATACTCGGGCGGGCTGGCCGGAGAAGCGAGATTAAAGACATAATCGACCGCGCCGGGATCGAAATGCTCGCAGATGTCCAGTTCCTGGAATTGAAAGCGGGGCTGGTTGGAAAGATGGGCCAGGTTTTCGGCGTCGCCTGTGGAGAAATTGTCGACGCCGACCACGGAATGCCCCTCACCCAGCAGGCGATCGGTGAGGTGGGAGCCAAGAAATCCGGCGGCGCCGGTGACAAGAACACGCATCAGATAGGATTCACTTTCCGTGCTGAAAATGTTGAAGATAAGTATCCAACTTGCTCCGGCATTTCGCCAAAGGCAGTGAACAGGTCGTCGCTTTGTTGTCGAACCGGGCGCTTCCTTGTGTCAGGGCACGACTTCAGTCGTGCCGAAAGAGTTGTCAATTGACCTTGGGCTTTAGCCCCTGCGCGGCTTTATCTGATTGAAACCGATAATGTGACATCCATTCGACCCTCGTTGCAGGGCCTAAAGGCCATTTCATTTCTACCCACATCGGCACGACTGAAGTCGTGCCCTGACACTTCTTGCGCACTCCGAGGAGCTTTCCATCAAGCAGTGAAGAAGTCGTGCATTGAAACAAGACCGACTTTGACCACGGGGTTTCTTAAGATACCATGCCGCGTGGTTTGCCCTGCTGTGCGTTGTAGGTGGCCGGCCGCCCCACGCTGACGTATGTAAATCCATGATCCTGCATATGTTGAGGCTTGTAAAGATTGCGCCCGTCGACCACGATGGGGAAACGCACCACCTGATTGAGCCGCACCAGGTCGAGCGAAGCGAATTCCTTCCAGTCGGTCAGAATCAGCACCGCGTCGGCATTCTTTGCCGCTTCGTATAAATCGGTGGCATAGCGCATCTTGTCCGAGGGCGGCAGCACCGCCATGGCGCGTTCGTTGGCCGCCGGGTCGTACGCCGTAACCGTGGTTCCGGCCTCCAGCAGCTTCTTGATCACGGCAATGGCCGGTGAGTCGCGAATGTCGTCGGTGTCGCCTTTGAATGCCAGGCCCAGGGCTGCAAGCCGCTTGCCGCGCAGCGTCCACAGCGCCGAGAGCACCTTGTTGAAGAAGATATCCTTCTGGGCTTCGTTGATCTTGCGAATCTCCTGCAGGAGCTGGAAGTTGACGCCGTGCTGCTGCGCCACCCAATGGAAAGCGGCTACATCTTTGGGAAAGCAACTGCCGCCGTAGCCCAGTCCGGCGCGCAGGAATTTGGGGCCGATGCGGCTGTCCAGGCCCATGCCTTCGGAGATGTCTTCGATGTCGGCGTCTACGGCCTCGGCCAGGTTGGCAACTGCGTTGATGAATGAGATTTTCAGCGCCAGGAAGGCGTTGGAGGCATGCTTGATGATCTCAGCGCTCTGCGCGGAGGTAACCACCAGGCGCGCCGGCCGGGAGGCGCTGCATGCACCCTGCAAAGCGCCGGGCTGGCCATAGTAGCTGCCGCTGGTGAGCGGTCCATAGATGCGTCGCAGCACGTCGGCGGCGGCTTCCGTGTTGGCGCCGACCACGATGCGGTCCGGATGCAGGAAGTCGATCACGGCGGTGCCTTCGCGCAGGAACTCGGGATTTGACACCACGTCGAAACTGCTGGTGGGCACGCCGTGGCGATGCAGGACGCGGCGGATCCATTCGTTGGTGTACACCGGCACCGTGCTTTTCTCCACGATGACCTTGTAGGAGCTGATGTGTCGCGCAATCTCAGAAACCACAGCCTCGACATAGGATAGGTCCGCGGCGCCAGTGTCGCCCTGCGGAGTACCCACGGCGATAAAGATGGCTTCGCTTCGTTCCACTGCGCCGGCCAGGTCGGACGTGAATTCGACTCCGCGGTCGCGATGCTTGGTCAGCAGTTCCGGGAGCAGGTCCTCGAAGATGGGCACGCCGCCGCCCCGGAGAGTCTTCACTTTGGCTTCGTCATTGTCCACGCAGGTGACGTGGTGGCCCATCTCGGCAAAGCAGACGGCGGCCACCAGTCCCACATATCCGGAACCGATCACGCAAATGGAAACAGAATTCGACATGCCCAGGTTGATCTCGTTTCTCGCTGTGCGCGAAGTTTAGGGGCCTTGCACGGCCCAAGTTAATGTAGTTTGTCTTAAGACTATCTTGTGCAGGCAAGATGGGCAAACGGTTGGGACCGCTTGTCGAGACGCGATTCCGGGTGCCGTGTAAATCGGCCTTGCGATGGAATCCCTCGTTGACAGCAGGCAGACGGGAAGGAGAATGGAATGACGGCTGGCTGGCGGGAGTCTGTCGTGACCTATATCCGCGCCGAGGCGCAGCCGGTGGACAAGTTTGGCCATCAGCCGCGATTGTATGGCCTCGCTTGCAGGATGGGAGAAGGGATGCCGTTCGACGACGACGTTCTTTTTGCCGCCGCATGGATGCACGACCTGGGAGTGTTTCTCGGCCACCGGCCGCAGGATCCGGATCAACTGGCGCGCTGGGACCACGTTCCCTATACCATTGCGCGGACACGGGAGTTGCTGCAGGCCTGGGGGTTTCCCGCATCCAAGATTGACGCCGTCGCGGAGGTGATTCGCACGCATCAGCCCCAGGACGAGCCGGTGACGCTCGAGGCGGTTCTGCTCCGCGATGCCGACATCCTGGAACAGATGGGAGCGATCGGTGCGTTGCGGGCGGTGGCCAAGATTGGCCGTGACAGCCGGTATCCCACGTTTTCCTCGGTGCTTCCGGTGTTGCGCCGCGCCGGGGAGGTGTTGCCGGGAAAACTGCGTACCAAGAGCGCACAACAATTGGCCGCGCCGCGGGTTGAAACGTTGAGGCTGCTGCTTGCCGCCATCGAAGAAGAGGCGGGTGTGTTGCTCCATTAGGAGAATTGCGCTGGAATTGCAGGGGTCCAGAAAGGTGCAAGCGTAGACCGCGGGGAAGACGCTACCATAATCCCTGGCGGAATGTTTTCCTGGCGTCGAACAGTCCCCGTACGAGAGGATTGGCCGGCGAATACTGCTGGAACTGGTCGTGAACGAGCATTGCCCGCGTGTTGCCCGCATTGGAGGAAACACTGGATGGTTTTCAGGCGGACGGCGGTAGCCCTGGCTGCGCTGCTGGTTGGTTCGGTATTTCCCGTTGTTGCGCAGGTGGTTCCGTCGGCTCAGGCAGGAGGGTTGCCGCTGGTGGCGGGCGGCGGGGCCTCCCGTTTCAACATGGATTGCGGGCCATTTATTTACGGCGCTTCGTGTTACATGAACGGAATTACGTTGTGGGTTGACTGGAATCTGTACAGGCTGCCTGGCGCACGCCTATTGCGCGGACTGGGCGTTGAGGTGGAGGGCCGGGATATCAACTTCGGGCTGCCCGCATCTCTGTCAAACGCGTCAGTTGGAGATTCCGGATCCAATTTGCGCCAGGATACCGGGCTGGGAGGGGTGATCTACCATTGGCGCCGGTACCGCGGCGTGCGTCCCTATGGCAAGGTTCTTGCGGGGTTGGGCAGCATCGACTTTCCACCCCTGCCTGCTTCGCCGGCCTGGTACCGGCACGACGATCGAACCATTATCGCGTTTGGCGCGGGAGCCGATTTGCACGCCTGGCGAACCGTATGGATTCGCGCTGATTGGGAATATCAGCTCTGGCCAAATCTTTTCGGCAATCCGCACCCGCTTACGCCTACCGGAATCACCCTCGGCGCCGTCTACGACTTGAACGGGCTCTACCGGCGCTGATTCTCTGGTTTTAAACCGCCGCGTCGCGGATGTTCTATTTTGCCCATCGGGGCTTTCGTTTCCTTTGTTATTGTCTTGAATTCTGAAGGAGATACAGAATGACTCTCAGGCTGCTTTCAAATCTTGCACTTGCCGCGACTTTTCTTACGGCTGCAAGCCCTTTAGTTTCCCAAGCCGTGTACCACGCCGAGAAGAGCACGTTGGATCTTTCCCTCGGCGCTGGACTCTCCAACTTCGATCCTGGCTTCGCGCAGGGCCTCCCTCCCGGAAACGAGATCCACGAGGGATGGGGACAGGGCCGCATGACTGGAGGCACGGCATGGGTCAATCTCGGCATCCCCTGGAACGCGCGGTGGTTGCGCGGCCTGGGCTTCGAGGGCGAGTACCGGACCATCCTCGAAGGAGGTTCTACAGGTCAGTCGAACATTAGAGAATCCAACCTTGCGGGAGGAGCGACCTACACCTTGCGCCACTGGAACGTCGTGCGTCCTTATGCAAAATATCTCTTTGGCTACGGAGAGGTGAGTTTCGCTCCGGTTCCGGAGCCAGACGGAACCCCGTATTCGCAGGATTCGAGAGGGATGAACATCCTGGGCGCGGGCGCTGAGGTCCGTTGCACTCACCATTTCTGGGTGCGCGCCGAATATGACTACGAGTCGTGGGGAGTACTGTTGGGCCCGCATCTGCAGCCGCAGGGAGTCACGGTGGGCGCCATGTACCACCTCGGGAGCATTTCCTGGCATTGACGATTGAGATACAAGTTAAGCCGTGCGGAGACCTCGGCTTTCTCTGAGCCTAGCGATGGACGCTGACGATGCGCGGTTCGCGCTGGAGGCCTTTGCACGGCTTGTGTCTTTAACGCGAACAAGCCAAAAAAATCCGGAAGGGGTGGCGCTGAGGGGTGACGAAGCGTGTCCATCTCCTGCGTAGACGGCTATGGGTGGGAGAAGTTATTCGGCGAGCGAACTATCCCGTGGAGTTATAACGGTCTCAACGGAATTGCATTTGTAAATTCATGACACGATAATCAGCTTCAAGAAATTACAAAAAACTACGCAGACAAAACAGTCGCATGTTTTCTACCAGAAACGCACTCATGCTTTTGAATCGCAACATCGATGATGCGCACATTCCGTCAGGTCGCGATGCAAATATCTCGCATTGCGCAATGCTTTTTCATAAATTCCGCCAAGCCAAAGTAACTTACAAAGTGTTATTGGTCACCTTGCTCGCCGGGTACTATTTGCGTATTTCTATTCCACTCGGTGTTTGCCATACTCAAGATGGTTAATTAGCTTCTGGAATAGCAATCGGGCAGGGGTGTCTCTATTCGCTTTCAGCAGATTCTCGGCATTCGATTCATCGTTGGCAAGACCAAAGATATAATCGGCCAGGTCTCCCGCGAGGGAGGTCTGGTGGTGATGCCTGCCGCGCCCGCTTTGACGAATATTGCTCATGACAGGCAATACCGGGAAGCGATGCTGAACGCGGATTTCGCGCTGGCTGACAGTTCGCTGATGGTGGCGATCTGGAATCTCGTCCAGGGCGATCACATACGCAAACTCTCCGGACTCAAGTATCTGCGCGCGCTGATTGAGCGGCCGGAGTTCCGCGAGCCGGGATCCAGTTTTTGGATCATGCCCGCACCTTCTTCGGCGCAGCGTAATCTGCGCTGGCTGCAGGCGAAAGGAATCGGCGTAGATCAGGAAGATGCTTACGTTGCGCCCATGTACGGCGTAGCGGTGGAAGACGAAGAATTGCTGCAACGGCTGGAGCAGCGGCGTCCACGCCACATCGTGGTGGGATTGGGCGGCGGCACGCAGGAGCGGCTGGGCCTTTATCTCAAGCGGAATCTGAGTTACAAGCCGACGATCCACTGCATTGGAGCAGCCATTGCGTTTCTCTCCGGAGACCAGGTGCGGATTCCGGTGTGGGTGGACTTCGCCGGTCTCGGCTGGCTCTGGCGCAGTGCTTCGAATCCCGCCACGTTTGTTCCGCGCTATTGGGCTGCCCGCTATCTTGCTCCAATGATCCTGCGTTATCGCCACCGGCTGCCTTCCGCAGTGAGCCATGCCGTGCCGTTGGGCGCCAGCCTGCCCGCTGCGCCGGTCGAGCGCTAAAGCTTTCCCCCCGCCTCCTGCCCGTTCTTCCGCTTTCCCGAATGCGTAAACCTTCAAGATGCCGGCGGGCCCCCGAGGTGATGCAAAACTCACCCATTTTGAACTTCGCAGGCTTGTCCCGGCACGCTATCGGCATTCACCTCCAATTTGATCTAATAGATTCATATGGGCATCACGATACTCTCGGGTCCGATCGGCGCAGGGAAGACCACCGTGGCACGCGAGCTTCTCGCTTTGCTGCCCCCGCCAGTCTCTTACATCGAGGGCGATACGTTCTGGTCCTTTGTCGCCAAGCCCCACAGTCATGATCGCAGAGAAGTATTTCACGTGATCATGCGCGCGATGACAGCCGCTGCCATCCCATTTGCGCGCTCAGGGTATGAGGTTCTCATTGACTTCTCAATCCCACCTCAGTTCTTGGGAACTGCCCGCAAGATTGTCAAAGAGGTACCTTTGAACTACATTCTGCTCCGGCCAAGCCTGTCTGTCTGTGAACTCCGCGCAGGTTCACGCGCGGAAGGTCGAATTAGCAACTACGCCAGTTACCGCGATTTTTACGCGCTGTTTGAGGACCCCTTGATCCATGCCATCTGTGACGACGAGGCAGACGCAGGTGCCGTCGCCAAGCGTATTTATGAGGGCCTCAGTACAGGTAAATTTGCCTTGGACTAATCCTTCCGCGCCGGGTTCACAGATCGGAAACCGCTCAGGCCGAATTTGGAATTTATGTGGGAAATTAAGAGTTGCAGGGTGCCGTTTTCTTGATGAAGGCAGCACTTTTGTGCATCGACTCCGTGTCGCAGGACTTACCCTTTGTGAGGCAAACTTGAACACTTAAAGATCGTTTGCTCGCGTGGAGCCTTGCTCAAGCCCGGTCTTCGAAGCCGCCCGGGTGATGCCGTCGCGCCGATCTTGGTCAAGCGTTTCAAGGCGGCGGTCAAGCTCCGCTCGTTGCGCGGCTGTCAGGGGAAGCTGGTCGTCTTCCGGGCTGTCCCAAAGCTGCGAAATTAACGTAAGGCGCTCGGGCGGGGTCAGACGCACAAGCTCGTCATGGGTGAGTAAGTCCATCCGTCAAGCATAAGAAACAACGCGGGGGAAAGCAACAGGACCAGCGAACCTGCATCAGGGCTGGAAGAACCGCTCAAGGCGCTGGCCCACTTGCTCATGGGTGAGATACTCGCCGCGCTGCAATGCTTCCTCGCCACGCCTCACCGCGTCAACGAAGCGGCTTTCCTCGTCGAAGTATCGCGCCACGATCTGCCGTACCAGCTCGTCGGGGTTACGGCCCTGCTGAGCGGCGGATTGCGCCAGCCTGGCTTCCTGCTCGGGTGTGAAATGCACTTCCATGCCCTTCAAGTTACGTCAAAACCGCGAGAGAGGCAACACGGAAAACGAACGCATGACTGTCTGATCGGCTGGCGGGGTCAGACGCACAAGCTCGTCATGGGTGAGTAAGTCCATGCGTCGAGCATGAGAAAGAACGCGGGGGAAAGCAATAGGGCAAGGAAGCGGCCTCAGCCCATTGCGAATAAGGTCCTTTCGGAAATCGTGGACATGGTGCAATATGGATAGCGATATGAGTATTCGATTTTCAATTCCCCAAGATCTTCGCGGCGCTGTCGATTTGGCGTCCGCCGATTGGCATGCCAACGGTAAAGTCGACCGCTTCTGGCAGAAGGACCCCACCCTGTGGACGCAGGACGGGGAAGAGAAATGGCTGGGCTGGATCGACATTGTGGACCGCCTGCAAAAAGAGCTGGGCGACCTGGCCGAGCTGGGCGCGGACGTGGAAACCTCCGGCTTCAAAGACGTATTGCTGCTGGGCATGGGCGGGTCCAGTTTGTGTCCCGAGGTGCTGGCGAAGACATTCGGGCAGCAGACGGGGTTCCCCGCGATGCATATTGTGGACTCCACCGACCCGGCCTATGTAAAGGCCGCATGCGACGGGGTGAAGCTGTCTGAAACGCTGGTGATCGTGGCCAGCAAATCCGGCACCACGCTGGAACCCAACATTTTGAAGCAATACTTCTTTGACCAGATTTCGTTTGCAGTGGGCGCGGAGCAGGCGGGGGGGCGTTTCATCGCTATCACCGACCCCGGCTCCAAGATGGAGCAGGTGGCCAAGACGGACGGCTTTCGCTACATCTTCTATGGCGATCCGGAAATTGGCGGGCGCTACTCGGCCCTGTCGAACTTTGGCGTCGTTGCAGCCACCGTGGCCGGACTCGCCATCGGCAAGCTGCTCGACGAGGCGGGCAAGGCGGTTGCCGATGCCAAACAGCCGCCGGACGACAATCCGGGGGTGGAGCTGGGTCTGCTGCTGGGAACCGCGGCCAATGCCGGGCGGGACAAGATCACCTTCTTCACCTCGCCCGAGATCTACGACCTGGGCGCGTGGCTGGAGCAGCTGATTGCGGAGTCGACGGGCAAGCAGGGCAAGGGCATTACGCCCGTGGACCGCGAAGCGATTGGCCCTCCCGCGGTCTACGGCAACGACCGCGTCTTTGCATACGTGAAGCTGACGGGAACGGCGGACGCAAGCCTGGACGCCAAGGTTGCGGCTCTCGAAGCCGCGGGGCATCCGGTGGTTCGCATTGAGATTAAGGATCTGTATGAAATCTTCGGCCAGTTCTTTACCTGGGAGATGGCCACGGCAGTCGCCGGATCGATAATGGGCATTAACCCCTTCAACCAGCCGGACGTCGAGAGCGCCAAGATCGAAACCCGCGCGCTGACGGACGAATATGAGAAGACCGGCAGGCTCAAGACGCGGGAGCCGGTGCTCGTGGACCAGGGCATTGGAATCTACGCGACGGATGCTTATGCGGCAACACTCAAGTCAGCGGCCCCGTCATGGACGCTTAGTGGCGCGCTGAAAGCTCACCTCGGCCAGCTTCGTGCCGGCGATTACTTTGCCACGCTGGCGTTTCTGCCCATGTTCCCGGAGCACGAGGCGGCCATCCAGGGATTCCGGCACAAGGTGCGCGACGCCAAGCGAGTAGCCACCTGCCTGGGCTTCGGCCCGCGGTTTCTTCACTCCACCGGCCAGGACTACAAGGGCGGCCCCAACACCGGAGTCTTCCTGCAGATCACCGCCGACCACGCTGTCGATGTGGACATTCCCGGCCAGAGATACAGCTTTGGCGTGGTGATCGATGCCCAGGCCGCCGGCGATCTGGCGGTGCTGGAATCCCGCGGCCGGCGGGCGCTCCGCGTGCATTTGGGAGCCGATGTGGCGGCTGGGCTGAAGACTATTGCTGCCGCGATCGAACAGGCGCTCCGATAGACGCAAAAGTGCCCGAAAGGCACATTTCTCAATGGATAGTAGCTCCAGACGGGCAGATCGAGCATCTTGTCTGTAGACGCGGAACTTTTTCCGCGGGTTGGGGTTTGCACCGATGACGGCTCCCGCGGAAATCCGTCTAAATGGAGGACGACCTCCAGAGGGAATCCGGGAGCGGCACCTCAGGCAGAGGAGATGAATCAGCTATGAATCGAGCAATGGTTAAGAGAGTTTTCCCGTACCTTCTGGCGTGGGCCGGGTTGGTGGTCCTGTCGGGTGCGGCCCAAGTTGCACAGGCCCAGAATCCAGCCCCGGACGCTGCTCAGGCGCAGCCGGGCCAGCGCACCGACGGACAGATCGAGATGGATGTGGTTCACGCGCTCGACGCATCCAAGGCACTGAAGAATGACCTGATTACAGCCGCCACCATTCAGGGCGAAGTTACGCTTTCAGGAACAGTTTCGAGCGACGCGTCAAGCGAGCTCGCCGAGTCGATTTCCGCCCATGTTGCGGGCGTGAGTAAGGTTAACAACAATCTCAAGGTGGGCAATCCGCAGGATGCACAGGCGGCGGCAGACCCCGCTGCGCAGCAGATGGCCGACAATCAGCCTGACGATGCGGCGCAGGCGGCGCCTCCAGCGGCGAATGACGGACCGATGCCGAGCCAGCCTCAGGGCCAGGATCAGGCCCAGGGGCAGGCTCCGCCTCCGCCTTATTACCCGCCGGCACGGCCGCAGTATGCTCCGCCACCGCAATATGCGCAGGGTCCCCCTCCTCCGCCTCCGGGGCCGACGTATCAACAGCCTACGGGTCCTGTGACTGTTGCTCAGGGAACGCTGTTGCAACTGCGGACCAATGAACCTGTGGGAACGAAAAAAGCCAAGGACGGCGAGCCGGTTGAGTTCACCGTAATCCGCGACGTGGCAGTGGGCGGCGTGCTGGCCATTCCGCGCGGCGCTACCGTGCATGGCGTGGTGAGCGAGGTCAAGAAGGTTGGCTCAGGCGATCTGGGCGGGAGCCCGGTGCTGGCGCTGAAGCTGACGTCGATGGATCTGGGCGGCCAGAGCTATCCGCTGGATTCGGACCAGTTCAAGGTGAAGGGACCGAATAAGGCCGGTCAGACGGTCGGCAGCGCCGTCGGCGGCGGAATTATCGGCACCATCATTGGTTGTGCTGTGGGTCGCGGCGTAGGCTGCGCGATCGGAGCGGGCGCGGGCGTGGCGGCAGGCACGGCAGCTTCAGCGGCATCTTCGGGCCCCGGCATCTGGATTCCCGCCGAGGCGCTGGTTACCTTCCACCTGAACACGCCGCTGACGGTCAATCCCGTGAGCGCGCAGGAGGCGTCGCGGCTGGCGCAGGGTCTTTATCCCGGCGGCCCCAACCTCTACCGGCGCGGACCCTACCCCTACTATGGCGCGCAGTATGCTGCGGCTTCCCCTTATCCGTATGGATATGGTCCGGTCTACTACCGTCCGTATTACATGGTGGGCGGCGAGTACTACTGGCGGTAAGGCAGGGACTGGGGAACAGAAAACTTTGCGGGCATCCTGGAGGATCGGGATGCCCGTTTTGCGTCCGCTAGTCCTTCTTGTTCATTTGACCGAGCGATTTTGGGGCGGGGGCAGGGTGATCGCATAAATCTGTCTTGATGCTGTCGACGGACGTCGCAGCGCCCCTCCGGGGCGCCCGGCCGAATATGGAACGCGCTCCCTTCGCTCGCCCTGGGCTATTCTCACGCGGTCCCTCCGGGACCTGAGATGATTTTTCAAGCTGGATGAGAGGCTTTCAAGGATGGCTCTGAGTTCATGCGATTGCCCGGTCGCGGGGATGGCAGCGGCGTCTCTGGCTCTCGGTCGTCTATAATGGCAGAGAATCGCGCTCATCGAGAATCGGCGCGAGAATTGCGCATCGGTGGTGAATTCCTGCCTTGCAGCTGAAGCCGAATTGGCTTGTGCCGGCTGGGGCCAGCGCACCACAGAAGCGCGTAGAGAGTAGAAGGTTCAAGTACCTCCATGATTCGTTTCCTGCAGACAAACAATCGCATGACGAAGGCCATCTTCGTTGTCATTATCGGCGTTGTATCGGTAGGCATGGTTGTCTACCTGATTCCCGGCCTCACCGGGCAGAGCGCAGCTACCGCCGACACCTATGCCACCATCTACCCCCACTGGTATAGCAGGTTTCTCTCCTCGGGCTCCACGGTAAGCCAGCAACTGGTGGACAAGATGGCGCGGGCGCAGTTGGCGCAGCAGCGCTATCCTGACAGTCCCATGATTCTGGGCCTGTTTGAGCAGCGCGTGGGCGAGCAGTTGATCCAGCAGCAGATTCTGCTCGACGAAGCCGACAAACTGGGCATCAGCGCCACGGACAACGATGTGCGCCAGTACCTGCAAACGGGGCAGGCCGGCCAGGTGCTCTATCCCAGCGGCAAGTTCATCGGCGAAGACGCCTACACCGATCTGGTTGCTCGCCGCTTCAACATGACGGTGCCGGAGTTTGAAGACAACGTGCGGCACAACATCGTCATCCAGCGCATGTCTTCGCTGATCACGGCCGGCGTCACGGTGGGAGACCAGGAAGTCCGCGACGAATATCGCAAGAGCAACATCAAGATCAAGTTCGATTACGCGGTGATTTCCTCCGACGACCTGCGCAAGACCATCAATCCTTCTGACAGCGACCTCGAGGCTTTCTTCAAGAAGAATTCCGCGCGCTACTCGACGGCGGTCCCTGAAGAGCGCAAGATCACCTACTTTGCCTTCACGCCCAGCGATCTTCCCGGCGGCGTGCCGCAGCCCACGCAGCAGGAGATCAAGGCCTACTTCGACGCCCACCAAGGCGAGTACAAGACGCAGGAGCAGGCCCGCTCGCGGCACATCCTCATCAAGGTGCCCGCGGGCGCCGATGCCAAGACCGATGCCGCCGCCAAAGCCAAGGCCGATGACATTTTAAAGCAACTCAAGGCAGGTGCGAGTTTTGCTGACCTGGCCAAGAAATACTCCGACGACTCAAGCAAGGATCAGGGCGGCGAACTGGGCTTTTATCAGAAGGGCGCAACGGTGCCGGAGTTCGAAAAGGCTCTCTTCTCGCAGAAGATCGGCGACATCGAGATCGTGAAGAGCCAGTTTGGCTACCACATTTTAGAGGTGGAGGAGCGCAAGCCGGAGCACGCGCAGGACATCAGTGAAGTGCTGCCCACCATCCAGGCCACGCTGATCCGGCAGAAAGCGGCGACCGCGGAAGACAGCTACGCCCAACAGCTCACGGCAGAGGCCATCAAGAACGGCCTGGAGAAAACCGCCGCGGCGCATCATCTTGAATTGGTAACCACGCCGCCGGTGGGCCGCCAGGGCGTGATCTCCGCGCTGCCTGACGGCGCGAAGATCATCAGCCAGGCCTTCCAGATGAAGCAGGGCGATCCGCCGCAGTCCGCGTCCACCGGCGAGGGCTACGCAATCTTTCAGGTAACGGGAATCTCTTCCGCGCATGCGCCCGCCTTTGCGGATTGGAAGACGCATGTGCTGGATGATTATCGCGACCAGCAGTTGCCGCAGTTGCTGAGCGCCAAGACCAAGGAACTGGCTGACAAGGCGCAGGCTGAGCACGATCTACCCAAGGCAGCCAAGGATGCGGGCGCGACCGTCAAGACCAGCGACCTGGTGGCTTCTGACGGCCAGGTTCCCGACCTGGGACAGGTGCAACAGGCGGCGCCGCAGTTGCTTGATTTGAGCGTGGGCGCCATCAGCGGGCCCATTGAGACCGGGCGCAACGGCATAGTGGCCAAGATTGTGGACAAGCAAGAGCCCACGGCGGACGAGATTGCGAAGAACTTCGACCAGACCCGCGATCACATGCTGGAGGAGCGCCGGGACGACGCCTTCAAAGTCTTCATGAGCACCATCATGGACGACTACAAGAAGAACAAGCGCATCTTCATGAATCCCAAGAACCAAAAAGGCCCGCAGATTCCTGGCATGTAATCCACGGAATCAAAGGCATTCAACGGTACAACCGAAAGGCCCGCGAGTCTCAGAGCTGCGGGCTTTTCTGCAATGCGCATTCACCTGCCGTCGAAAAAGCCCGTTCCCGCACAAATCGTCTATGGCTCTGAAACAGGGCATGACTTCAGTCATGCCGCAAGTGCCGCAATTTAAGCGCCGGGCTTCAGCCCCTGCGAGATTGTCAATCGTGCAGAGTCATCGCAGGCCGACCGTCTGGATGGGAAGTCCGGTCGTCGGCCAATGCGACGGTTGCGCATCGACATTGGGAGCCACGGAGACGCCCTTCGATGATGCCGGCGCGACCGTGACGTTCCAGCCGTCGACCATCACCTCGGCGTCGGAAGAATTGGCGGTTCCGGCAGCAATCGTGACTGCGCGCGTTTCACCCGGAACCAGAGAGATGTAGTTATCGCTCGAATACACGGGCAAAATGCGTTCGCCGCTGTTCTTGTAGCGGAGTTGCAGGTGCGCCATCAGCGCGATGCTCTTGGTGGGATTATGCAGTTCGACCGTGACCACCTGTTGTCCGTTCGCAACGCTGCGTTCCACCTTGGCTTCGAGCGTGACCATGGGCAGCTTGTTCAGATCGGTTAGATCGTCTGGATGCTCCGGAAGCGCATGCCAGTAAAAGTTAGAGGAGACGAGCTTGCCGTGCGCATCCGTCAAATCGAGTTTGATGAAGTGAACCGGAGAGACCGTGGCAGGGAACTCAACCGGGCCAAGATTTGTCACCGCCGACCCCGGCGCAGTGACCGGCGTATCGTGCTGCGAAGCCACTGTGCCATCGAGGTTGAAAACCGAAGTGTGCGCCACTGCTCCTTCGAGTGGTTCCGGCAGATTATTGATCACCTGCGCGTCGCCTGTCGCCTCGTTGAACTGAATGTGCACCAGTTCACCCGCCTTCTTGGTACCGAAGAGCGAAGCGTTCGGCTCCAGGTCGTAGTGGTAGAGCTGCCACACAAAGCTGGGCTGCGCGGGGTTGCTCATCCACGTAATGATGGCCGTGGTCGGATGGAACATCTGCGCGTTGCGGCCTTCGTACATGGAGCGGTAGCCCTCGTAGTTCATCAGCTGCGCCTTGCGGACAAAGTCCGCGAGATTAGCCACAGCGCCATATCGCGCGGCCAGAGTGAGCGGATAGGTGTTACCGTGCTGCGCGCCGCGGGCAAAGTCGTGCTCGGCCCAGTCGTCATTGATGGTCTCCCAGTCCTTCTCAGGCATCATGCCGTGAATAGACTCAAGCGTAGGCACGCTCATGGAGCCGGTTTCGGTCTTGAAATAGTCGTCGGTCACCTTGTAATACTCGCGCGGTGTGCGCCAATAATAAGGACCGCCCGAGCGCACGCCGGCGCCATCGGTGGAGCTAGGCTGGTAGCGGCGCGTGGGTTCGAGCTCGGCCATCAGCTTGCGCAGTGCGGCGTCAATCTCCGGCGGCGGAAAGCCCTCATTGCGCGCGCACCACAGCATGATGGCCGGATGATTGCGGTAGTGCAGAATCTTGTCACGGACGTTGGCGACGTAGGTGTCGAGATCGGTGGGGTTCGGTCCGTCGCTCGGGTTGGGCTGAAAGAATTCATCCCAGATCATGATGCCGTATTTGTCGCACAGCTCGTAGAAGTCTTCGCCGGTGCTCTGCCCCACCCAATTGCGAATGAGGTTGAGATTGGCTAGCTGATGCATGTGAATCTCGGCATCAAGCCGCTCGCGGGGAATGCGTTTGAGCGCCTCATCCAGGCCCCAGTCGCCGCCGCGAATGAAGATGGGCACGCCGTTGACGCTGATGGTCAACGTGTCGGTGCCGGGAACGCTATAGGTGATCTTGCGAATGCCGAAGGTTACGTCCTCCGCGTCTGAGACCCGGCTGTTCACCTTGAAGCTGAGGTGCAGCTTGTAGAGATTCTGCGCGCCGTAGCCGTTGGGCCACCACAGGCGCGGATTGGACATGTGCAGGCCGATTGTCTTTGCCGGATCGAATGTCACAATCTGCGTGCTGTGCGGAGCGAGTTCGACAGCTTGCTCAATGGCGATGTCGCCAACGCTGCCCGCGGCGCCGGCCTTACGAATCTCACCGATCGGATCGATGCTGCCCTGGAGCTCGCCCTTGATGGGTTGATCGGTCACATTCTCAACCGTGGCCTGTACGCCGATGTCGGCCGAGTCGGTCTTCGGCAGCGGAAGATCGGTGGTGACCAGTGGATCTTTCACTACGACAGGGCCGGTTGCGGAGAGAAATACTTTTTGCCAGATGCCGGTGTCGCGGTCGCGGATGGCGGGAATCCAGTCCCATCCGATGGTGCAGAGAAAGGTGGGACCGTCGATGGCGCTCTCGCCGCCGTTCAATCCCATGCCGCTTCGCAGCGTGTGCTCATGCGGGACGCCGGGGTGCGGCTGCGGCGCCACCAACACAGCGAGAGTGGCGCGCTTGCCTGCGGTCACGTTGGGGGTAATGTCGAAGACGCCGCGGGCGAAGGCGCCGCGCGTAGTGCCCACCTGCACGCCGTTGACCCACACGGTCGAGGCAAAGTTGATTCCGTCGAAGTTCAGCCAGATGTGCTGCCCCTTGTAGGCCAGCGGAATATCCATCTGCGTGCGGTACCAGTACGAGGTGTGCACCAGGCTCTCGGGAATATTTTCCGGCCGGTTATTCTCGCCGTAAAGCGGCTCCGGATAGACCTTGTTATTGACCAGCGTAGTTAGCACTGTGCCGGGCACGGTTGCGGTGTACCAGCCGGTCGCCTTGAAAGCGGCGGCGGAGACCTCCGCGCCCGTTTCCGGCACTTTGGCTACGTCCTGCAACTGCCAGCCGGCGCCGATGACAACCGGCGCGGAAGTCGCAGCCTGGGGAAATATCGCGCAGGGAGCAAAAGTGGCGGAGAGGAGTGCTAAAGCAAGTAGAACGGGCCGATCGATACGAATTTGCAAGGGAATGACTCCTCGAGATTTTCTAGAGTGTGCTTCAGAAATCGTCGCGCATTTACTGCCTGTCATGCCTCAGGGGCTAAAGCCCAATGATCTCTGGCCCTTTTTCGGCACGACTGAAGTCGTGCCCTGACACAAAGCAATTCGTTGAAACACTCTCTGAGCAGATTTGCGGCAAGTTTTCTGGACAGTGGGATTATACGCGGCGGAAGCCGATCGCATCGCCTTCAGCCGCCGCCGCATCCGATAATGCACATATGGAATTCTCGCGTTCGTCCGGCGTCCTTCTGCACGTGAGCTCTCTGCCTTCTTCCGGAGGCATCGGCGACCTGGGTCCAGCGGCCCACGAGTTTGTGGCCTTCCTTGCCGGGGCAAAGCAGCATGTGTGGCAGGTTCTGCCGCTCTGCCCCACTGGTTATGGCAACTCGCCGTATGCAGGCTCGTCGGCGTTTGCCGGAAATCCGTACCTGATCAGCCTTGAGCTTCTCGCCGCCTGGGGATGGATCGCTGGCGAGCGCATCACCGGACTCGCAGGCAGTAGCGGCAACGTCGACTTTGGACAGGTGGAGACACGCAAGCTACCTCTGCTGTTCGAAGCGGCGGCCAATTTTCTTGACCGCGCGCCGCAGGATGCGAAGCTCGCAAGTCACTGGGCGGAGTTCGAAGAGTTTTGCCGCGCAGAGTCTGCCTGGCTGGTCGATTACGCGTTTTACGCCGTGCTGCGCAAGGAGCTGAACACCGGCGCGTGGACGGTGTGGCCCGAGCCCATCCGCAAACGCCGCCCGGAAGCGCTGGCGGAGATCGCCGCCAAACACGGCCGCGCGCTGGCCCAGGAACAGGTGCTGCAGTTTGCCTTTTCCAAACAATGGAATGCACTCAGAAGCGCTGCCGTGGCGCATGGAATCCGCATCCTGGGCGACGTGGCGATTTTCGTCAACATGGATTCGTCCGATGTGTGGGTGCATCCGGAATTGTTCGAACTGGATAAAGACCTCAAGCCCATCCGCGTTGCGGGTGTGCCGCCCGATTATTTTTCGCCCACAGGCCAGCGCTGGGGCAATCCGCTCTACAAGTGGGATGTTCTGGAGGCGAGTGGTTTCGACTGGTGGGTCGACCGCATTCGCCGCGCACGCGCCCTCTATGACATCGTGCGCCTCGACCACTTCCGCGGCTTCGAAGCGTACTGGGCGATTCCCGCGGATGAACCGACGGCTATCAATGGCGCATGGGTCAAGGGGCCCGGGCTCAAGCTGTTCCGGGCTCTCGAGGCCGCGCTCGGCCCGCTGCCTATTGTTGCCGAAGATCTCGGACTGATCACGCCTGAAGTCGAGGCTTTGCGGATCGAGATGCGTATGCCCGGCATGAAGGTGATCCAGTTCGGCTTCAGCGACAAAAGCGCGCACATGCACCTGCCGCAGCAGTACACACCGGACACCGTGGCCTATACCGGCACGCACGACAACGACACCACGCAAGGCTGGTGGAATACGTCTGACAGGCCGACGAAGGCCTCCGTTGAGGCGCTCGTGGGCCCTGTTGGCGGCCGACCGGTCTGGCACTTGATTCGAGCGACCAAGGCGAGTGTCGCCGAGTTGGCAATCGTTCCGGCGCAGGATCTGCTCGAGCTTGGCTCGGAGGCGCGCATGAACACGCCGGCCGTGGGAGCGGGGAACTGGGGCTGGCGTGCGCCGCAAGGAAGCTTGTCGGCGGCGATTGCCGCGCGGCTGGCGGCGATTGCGGACATCACGGACCGCGACAACGATCCGCTGGCGTCGACCGAGCAAGCGCTCAAGGCTTAGTTCGCCAACACGCTAGAACCAGCTACGCGGAAACTCATGCACCTGGAGCATCTTGTCGATCAGCGCCCGTGCCTCGTCCTTTGAAACTCCCTTCGCAAAACGTTGCGCCCGGCTGTTTACGTCGAAACGGATGTAACTTGAGTTTGGATTCACCACGGAGCGCTGCGTGGCCATCCTCTTGGGCGGGATGAAGCGCATGCGGTAAATCTCGTCCGTTTGATAGGTGCGCGAAGATATAGCAACGCCGAAGACGCGGGATTGAATCGTCACCTCGGGCGGAATCAGGGTCACCATGGTCTCCCCGGTCAGCGTCCACGCCAGCCAGCATACGAAGTAGATGAATCCAACCGCGTAGATGCCGATGGCGATCATCTGCATGTCGAAGTTTGCATCTGCTGCATGCGGGCCGGAGAGAAGATTCCAGTAGCGGACGGTGGCCAGCACCAGCCAGATCGCAACCAGCGGCCCATAGATGGCCGCAAACGGGCCGCGGCGTATCGGGATTTGAATGCGGACCCCCTGGTCAGACTTCTCAAACTTCACTCTGCCTTCCAGCTGCTCGAACATGTGGACGGCTCCTTGACTACGAATACTAGCGTGCTCCGCATTGCTGCGGCCAGCCTTATAAGAGACCGCCGGGGAGGGAAAATGGGAGGACTCGTCACTTCGCGGCCTTTGCAGCCTTTGTTCCCGCAACCCAACCTTGTTATGCTTGCCCCAGATGGAAACTGCGGCGATTCAAACCTATGGGCTGACGCGGCGCTTCGGCGCATTGACGGCTGTTGAGGATGTCACGTTGAGCGTGGCTCCGGGACAGTTCTTTGGCTTTCTCGGCCCCAATGGAGCCGGCAAGTCCACCACCATCAAGATGTTAACCGGCCTGCTGGAGCCGACATCCGGGACCATGGCGATCCTCGGCCAGCCGTTCTCCGCCGGTGCGCTCGATTTGAAACGCCAGATTGGCGTAGTTCCCGAGGGCATGGCGCTGCTCGGCCGGCTCACTGCCACCGAGTACCTTCACTTTGTCGGCCGCATGTATGGCCTGGATCGTGAAACCACCAACCGGCGCACCCAGGAACTGCTGGAGTTTATGCAGTTGGCCAACGAAACCAAGAAGCTGGTGACCGACTTTTCGCACGGCATGCAGAAGAAGCTGGCGCTGGCCGCGGCCGTGATTCACGGCCCCAAAGTGCTGTTTCTCGATGAGCCGTTCGAGGGTGTCGACGCCATTGCGGCGGGCATGCTGAAGACCATGCTCACCGGCATGATCAACCGCGGGGCCACCATCTTTCTCACCACGCATGTGCTGGAGATTGTGGAGCGCCTGTGCAGCCACGTGGCCATTATCAGCAAGGGCCGGCTGGTGGCCAACGGATCGATCGAAGATCTCCGTGCTGGTGTCGCCTCCACGCTGCCAGGCGCCGAGCAGGAGCAGCGGCTTACCATGGAAGAGATTTTCCTGGCCATCGTGGGTGCGGGCGGCCAACAGGAGCAGGCGCAGGAGCTGACATGGCTGACCTAGGCGGCGCTGGCCTGAGCCCGCTGGGCGAAGCTGCGGGGATCCATGCGGGCGGCGTGCTGGGTTCGCTGGCGCGCGCGCAGTATGCAGCGCTGGCCCGGCTGCGCTGGCGCATGTTTCAGAACAGTCTGCGCTCCAGCAAGGGCGCGCTGGAACTGGGAGCGCGCACGGTTTCTTATGTTATCTACTGCGTTGGAGGGTTGGGAATCGGCACCGGCGCGGGGTTTGCCACGTATGCTCTCGCTTCCGGCCACCAATGGCGCTTTCTTCCCATTTTGTTCTGGGTGCTGGCCTTTCTGTGGCAGGTGATTCCGATCATGCTGGCTTCGTTCCAGGAGCAGTTCGATTTGGGGATTCTGCTGCGCTTTCCGGTGCGCTTCGGGTCGTACCTGCTGCTTTACCTGGTCTTCGGCCTGGTGGATATTTCCACCATTCTGGGCGGCCTTTGCTGCCTGGGCATCTGGGTTGGGATGGCGTTCGCGCGGCCGGACCTGCTGCTTTGGACTACGCTGGCGCTGGCTGTGTTTGCTGCTTTCAATATTCTGCTGGTCAGGGCCATCTTTGCCTGGATCGAGCGGTGGCTTGCGCAGCGCAGGACGCGCGAGATTCTGGGCGCGGTGTTCATGGTTGCATTGTTGAGCATGCAACTGTTGAATCCGGCGCTTCGTCAGAAGCGGCATTCGGGACGCGGCGATCATCAGCAGGATTTGCAGCAGATGCAGGAGATGAAGTCGCGCTACGGCCCGTGGCTTCACCGGGCGAAGGCGGTGCAGATGTGGCTTCCGCCGGGGCTGGCCGCGGAGTCGTTGCAACAAGCAGCGAAGCATCAACCCGCGCCGGGATTGGGAGCGCTGGGAGTTCTTGGCCTGTATGGCCTGCTCGCGGGCGGCGTGCTGGCGGTGCGGCTCAAGGCCGAGTATCGAGGCGAGAACCTGGGCGTGGCTCCATCACGGGGCAACGCAGCGCCCGGTCGCAGCCGCGCCGCCGTGGGCGCACGGGATGCTGCTCCCGCTGGTGGACAGATGCTGGGCGGCTCCGGACCGATCGCCGCGATCATTGAGAAGGATATTCGCGCCCTGATGCGGACATTGCCGCTGCTGTATGCGATTGGCGGCCCTCTGGTGATGGTCCTGGTCTTTGCCAGCATCTTTCGACGAAACGGAGGCATGCAGGGCACCGGCTTTCCATTGGCACTGCCAGTTTGCATGGTATATGCGCAACTGGGATTTACGAGTGTCTTCTACAACAGCCTGGGAACCGAGGGGGCGGGAATTCAGGTCTATTTCCTATCTCCCACTCCGTTCCGTACCGTGATGCTGGCCAAGAACCTGTTGCATGCATTTCTATTTGGCCTGGTTGCCCTGGTTGCGGTGACGATGACCCTCATGCGCCTGGGGATTCCAGATATGGCGGTGGTTGCAGCCACGGTGGCGTGGCTTCTGTTTTCATTGCCATGCAACCTTACGGCGGGCAATCTTTTTTCGCTCAAGATGCCCTACCGCATGAATCCCGGCCGCATCACGCGGCAGCGCGGGTCGCAGGCCAACGCGCTGCTCAGCCTGCTGGCGCAGGTGTGCATTCTCGCGGTGGGCGCGGCGGTCTTCGCGCTGGGCTGGTTCCTTGACCGCATGTGGTTGGCGGCGCCGGTGTTTTTAATCCTTGCCGTGGGCGCGGTTTATGTGTGGAGACGCGTGATGGACAACGTGGATGCCATCGCGTATGAGCGAAGGGATGCGCTGATTGCCACGTTGATGAAAGAAGGTTGACACTTACTCAACATCCGCCCAGTTATCCTCCGGATTGCGGTCGATGAGTTTGCTGTACGGATCGATTGCTGCGCGCGTAGGCGGCTCATTTACAACAAACGTAAACGTGGTGCGCGGCTGTGTGATCCAGACCTTCTCAGTATGCAGCGGTTCCTCGCTGTCCTTCTTGCCCTTGAAGACGCCCACTTCGATCAGATCGTGAATTGGAATCTCGGTCTCCGCGCCATCACCGTTGGCGCGCATCTTGCGCGCATCCACAACCAGCGTCACCTTGTACTTGTGGTCCGCGGTGGGTTCCACCTTGGCCGAGACCGCCTTGTTGTCATAAAGCGTAATGGTCTCGAACATGTCTGTAATCATGTACTGCAAATCCGGCGGCGTCTGCTTGCGTAACTCATCCATCAGCCCGCGCGTATCAGGATACGGCGGCCCGTTCATCTTCCACTTGTCAAGAAACGACTTCAGCGCGGCGTTCAATTTGTCTTCGCCAATCGCGTCGGAGAGCGCGTAGAAGGCCATCGATCCCTTCTGGTACCACACGTAAGGCTCGTTCTGCACCAGCACCAGGGGCGGCTCGTGGCGCACTTCGCCGGCGCGGCCGCGCAGGTAACCGTCCAATTCATGCTTCAGGAAGCGCCGCATGTGCGCGTCGCCATACTTATGCTGCATTACCCTGAGCGCGGAGTACTCAGCCAGGCTCTCCGACATCATGTTCGAGCCCTTTTCAAGACCGCCCACAAGCTGGTGGCCCCACCATTGATGCGCGAGTTCGTGTGCCGTAACAAACCACGTGTAGTCGATGTCTTCCGGCCGCTCCAGCCGTCCGATGAAGCCGATGGACTCGGAGTAAGGAACAGTGTTGGGAAACGACTGCGCGAAACCGCGATAACGCGGAAACTCGATAACTCTGAATTGATCGAACTGATACGGCCCGTAATTCTTTGTGTAGTAATCCAGCCCGGCTTTCGAAGCGCCCAGCATCTTGTCCAGGTCATAAGTATGCGATGGAAGATAATAGATCTCCAGCCGCACTCCATTCCAGTTATCGTGCTTTACCGCAAAGTTACCGGAAATGTAACTGAAGAAGTCCTGAATCCTGGTAGAACCCATGGTGTATTCGAAGTAGCGGCGGCCGTTCTGCTGCCACTCGCGCACCAGGTCGCCGGGAGAAATTGCGATCTGACTCGGCGATGTGCTGACCACGGAGTGATAGGTAACAAAATCCGAGTCCGGCCCGAAGAGGTCGGTCTGCATTCCGTACGGGTCGCCGCGGTCGGGCAGTTCCTCCTGCGGCCCGAGGTGTTCTTCGCGGCGGCGGACGGGGTTATCCAGCTCGCGGCCCCGACTGTATCCGAGCGAGGGGAAGTAATCGCGGTCGAAGAACGTACCGTTGTAAGCAAACTCCGCCTGCTCATTGGAGTTGCGGAAGCCGGGATTCTCGTAGCCACACTGAAAATGAATCTGCAGCGTTTCTCCCGGATTGAGCGGCGAGGCCAGATGATAGATCCAGAAGCCGTGCTTCACGTCGCTGACTGTTGACGTGGCTGGACGATCGAAGCTGACCGCCTTCAGTGACCGGCGACCATTGTCGACGTAAATATCCTGGATGGGCTTGCCGGTTTCGTTCACGGCGGTGTACGTGCCGGTCGCGTTGAAGCTGCGATTTGCTGGGTAGATATTTACCGCTGTATCGACAGCAGTTATCTTGGGAATCGGCGCATGCTCATATTTCTTGTAGAGTTTTTCGTAGTCGGCCTGCAAATCGCGCGTGTCTTTGTCGGTTCGGAATGGATTGAGAACGTGGGTGTTGTAGTAATACCAGGAACCGGTGCCGATGGCGGCCAGAAGCGGAACCGCCAGGAGCACGGCGTAGGCCGGGAGTGATTGGCGTGCCGCGCGCAGCCTGGTGCGCAACCCGGTCTCCGCGCCACGCCGCGCCAGCAGGCTGGCGACCACACCCAAAAAGACCGCCCAGGAAAGCCAGTACACGGTGGACCAGAGGATCGGCTTGACGAAGTGTCCATAGCCATTCATGTCGGAATAGGTGTAGGGCACCACGTCGCCGTAGATGTAGAGCCGGTCCGAGAGTCCGCCCGAGTCGAGGATGAAGCCGACGAGAAAGATGCCGATCACGATGCCGTGGCCGATGAACTTATTTGAAACGATGGTCTGGACGAAAAAAGCCAGCAGCGCGAATATCATGATCTGCGGAAATACGATCAGGTAGAGCTCCTGGCAGTATTGAACAAGCTCGAAGTGAAAGTAGCCGGCCATGGCCTGTGTGAGCACGCCGCAAAGCAATACCATCGTTAGCAGGAAAAATTCGGCGGCGGCCAGCGCCGTGAACTTGCTCAGAGTGTCGATCCAGCCGCGGAATGGCAAGGCGTCGTGGATTTGTTCGAAGTGCGTGTCGCGCTCGCGCCAAATCAACTCCCCGGCATACATGGTGGCCACAACGAAGAGAAGCAGCGTAGAGAAGCCTTCCACCGCCTGCAGCATGAGATAAGTTACGGGCCAAACTCTCATGTCGCCAACATCCACTGCTCCGTGGCCATCCGCCAGGGCGATCACCACCATCACCACAGTAAGGGCCCAGAAGGGGATTTCGCGGAAGATGTTGCGGAAGTAGATGCGCGAGAGAGACAGAAACTGTTGCACGCCTGTCCCGAATGAGAAATAAGTACTCACCGTGGGCAGCAGATTGTGGAAGCGCGGTGCGGGCGGCGCAGTAGAGTCTTGCTCGGTCTTCTTTTGCTTCTTGCTACTGCGGCCAGTCAGAGCTTCTGCCGACATGGGGAAGAAGATGTAGACGGCCAGCAGCGCTGCGACGCCTACCGAGCACCACACCACGCGATTCCAGAGGAACATCCCGGTGAATGGAAGCCACAGCGTGTTCTGCTCGGAGACAGTCCAGTAGCGGGCTATGCTGCGCAGCATCACGAGCCCGACGGGATCGAACACGGACGGCCAGTACCGATTGAGGCTGTTTGCGTTCAGGACCGAGACGAGGCCGATCAAATAGACGGCAAACAGCGCAACGCCCTGCAAATACACCACGATGATGCGCCGGGTGAGCGCGGCGACGAGGAAGAAGACAGCCCCCAGAAAGAAAACCTGCGGAGCGATGATGACTGCGTAGTGATACGCAAGCATGCCAAGGTCCAGCGGAGCCACGCGGGCGCGATCGACCCATGGAGTGAAGGTGCCAAGGACTTCGCCGATGGGTATTCCCGCAAATATGAACAGAGTCGTTAGCAGCGACCCGGCCCAGCGCCCGCCCAGGTAGGCGAGCTTGCTGATGGGCTTGGTGAAGATCATCTGATACGTGTCGCGCTGGAAGTCGCGCAGGATGGAAGTGCCAAAGATGGCGGCCATGACAATGACGCCAAAAAAGGAGAACTGGAAGTCAAATAATTGGGTGATGAAGGGCCCGTTAACCAACATTTTTCCCGGAGGCATGGTGTAGTTCGAGAAACCCTCAAACAGGAATGCAATCAGCACCCACAACGCGAAGAAGACATACGTGGAGATGCTCTTCAGGCGAAGTTTGATTTCGAACAACATAAAGTCGAAAAACATGCGCGGTGTCTCCTGGCTGGCGGCTTAGTTCACGCTCTGCGACGAGTTGAGGGTGAGGAAGTAGACGTCTTCGAGTGCCGGGTCGACTTGACGGAAACCCTCGCCTGGCGCGGTGTCGGAGTGCACGCGAATCTCGTGCGCTCCGCCGAGCAGCTTGGTTGAGACGACTTTGAACCTCGTGGAGACCGCTGTAAACTCTTCTTCGCTGTTGACCAGCGTGCTCCAGATGCCGCCGCGCAGCCTATCCAGCGTCTCCTCTGGCACGCCTTCCAACACGACCTGGCCGTTGCTTATGATGGCCATGCGCGGGCATAATTCACGAACGTCGTCCACTATATGCGTGGACAGGATCACGATCACATCCTGCGCAAGGGAACTGAGCAGATTGAGAAAGCGGTTGCGCTCGGCGGGATCGAGGCCGGCGGTTGGCTCGTCCACGATAATCAGCTTGGGATTGGCGAGCAGCGCCTGGGCAATGCCAAACCGCTGCTTCATGCCGCCGGAGTAAGTGCTTAATGCTTTCTTGCGAACGTCCCAAAGGTTGGTCTGCTTGAGCAGCGCGTCAACAATCTCCTTGCGCTCGCCGGACTTATGGATGCCCTTCATCACCGCCAGATGATGGAGCATATCGACCGCCGAAATGCGCGGATACACACCGAACTCCTGCGGCAGGTAACCTAATTGCTTGCGCACCGCGTCTTTGTTCGCAACAACGTCGAGGCCGTTGAGGAGGATTGTGCCTGAGTCCGGATCCTGCAACGTGGCAACGGTTCGCATGAGCGTCGATTTGCCTGCGCCATTCGGGCCCAGCAATCCAAACATGTTGTTGCCGATGGTCAGGCTCAGGTTATTCAGGGCTTGCACGCCGTTCGGATAGCGCTTGGACAGTCCGCGGATTTCAAGACTCAAGGGGTTCTCCTCTTGGAGTTGTTTCGTTACGGGAATGAAGTGGGAAATGCAACTAGCTGGAATGGTAACGCAAAATAGACGGCACATGTTCCCTGAAGTGAGCGAATTGACCACCAACAAGCCTGCGACTGCCGGAGGTGCCACGCGGGCGGTACAATCTGAGCGAACCAACACTGAAGGAAAGAGTCACGATGACGGAGAAGCTGAGACTGGATAGGCGGAGCTTCCTGAAGCAGGCAGCTGGCGCGGTGGGTGCGGCTACTCAAGCTGAGAATTGGAGTGTGCTGGCGCAGGAGCAAGCGTCTCGAAAAGGGCTCGAAGGAAAACAGGCGCACGCGGACGTAGATTATCCGCGCCGGTTTCGTGGACGGCAACTGAAGATGATTTCGTTTCCGCTGGGGGGCGTGGCCGCGGGCAGCCTCGGCCTGGGCGGGAGCGGGCAACTTGTGAACTGGGAGATATTCAACAAGCCCAACAAGGGCTACCGGCCACTGTATGCGTTTCCGGCCATCTGGGCACAATCGGGAAGTGGGAACGCGGTGGCGCGGGTGCTTGAGTCGCGGATACTGCCTCCTTACGAAGGGCAGGACGGATTGGGCTCGGGCAATGTTCCAGGGCTCGTCCGACTGGAGTCGGCGACATTTACCGGAGAGTATCCGCTGGCGCACATCGATTTTGAAGACCGCTCGCTGCCAGTGAAGGTTGAACTGGATGCGTTTTCGCCTTTCATTCCGCACGACCCGGACGATTCGGGATTGCCGGTGGCGATTCTCCGCTATGTGGTGACCAATCCCGGACAGGACGTCGCAACCGTGGGCATTGCGTTCTCCATTGAGAACCCTGTGAACACGAAGGAAGAGAAGGACGACGACGCGCGACAGAAGTCGGATGCGGGTCGCCGCAACGAGTACCGCGCGGAGAATGGAATGGCGGGCCTGATCATGAGCAATCCCGCGCTCGCGGCAGACAATCCGATGGCTGGCGAGGTTGTGCTGGCTGCGCGGGTCGATGGCGGCGCGCAAGTTTCGCACTGGGAGGGATGGCCGGCAGGACGCTGGTGGAATGCGCCGCTGCATTTCTGGGATCAGTTTGCGAAGACCGGCGACCTGGGCGCAGATCCGCAACCGCACAACTCCGTGGGTGTGCTCTCACTGAAGCGAACCGTCGCGCCGGGCCAGACGGTGAGGTTTGAATTTTTCATCGGATGGCGGTTTCCGAATCGCACCCCGGATTGGATTGGCTGGCCAGCACCCGCGGGCGAGGGCAAGACCGTGATCGGCAATGCCTATGCGGCTCGCTTCAAGGATGCATGGGCGGCCGTGAGTTATACGGCAGAACATTTGCAGGATCTGGAAGCACGCACGCGGATGTTTGTGAACGCCTTGCGCGACAGCACGATTCCGGGTGCGGTGAAAGAGGCGGCGAGCGCGAATCTTTCAACGCTGGCCACCACCACGTGCTTTCGCACCGCCGACGGCGAGTTTCACGCGTGGGAGGGCAGTGACGATCAGTGGGGATGCTGCTTCGGCAATTGCACGCATGTATGGAATTACGAAACGGCAACGGCGTTTCTGTTTCCTTCGTTTGCCCGGTCGTTGCGCCGTAGTGCGTTTGGGTACTCGATGGACGATGCGGGCGCAATGCACTTTCGCCAGCTGCTGCCTGAGGGCAAGGGGCGCTCAGGATACGCTGCTGCCGATGGGCAGATGGGGCAGATCATTCATGCGTGGCTCGACTGGAAGATTTCAGGCGACAATGCATTGCTCAAGAGCACCTGGCCGCGAGCGAAGAAGGCACTCGAGTTTGCGTGGGTTCCGGGCGGATGGGACGCAAATCGCGACGGTGTTATGGAAGGCGTGCAGCACAACACCTACGACATTGAGTTTTACGGGCCGAATCCGATGTGCGGAATCTATTATCTGGGCGCTTTGCGGGCGGGCGAGGAGATGGCGCGCGCGGCAGGCGATGGGGATTCCGCCGTGACATACAGGAAGCTGTTCGAGCATGGAAGCCGATGGACCGACGCGAACCTGTTCAATGGCGAGTTTTACGTCCAGAAAGTGCGGGGCTTCAAGAAAGAAGAGATTGCGAAGAGCCTGCGTGGCGACATGGGGGCGGAGAATACGGAGACGCCGGAGTACCAGGTGGGCGGCGGCTGCCTGGCGGATCAGTTGATCGGTCAGTACCTGGCGGAGATTGGAGGCATGGGGCCTCTGGTGTCGGCGGAGAATATTCGCACCACGCTGCGATCGATTTACAAGTACAATTACAAGCCTTCGCTTGCGGCTCACGAAAACGTGGAGCGAACCTACGCTCTGAATGAAGAGGCAGCGGTGGTGGTTTGCGACTATGGAAAGGCGGAGCGTCCGCATATTCCGTTTCCTTATTACGCAGAGGCGTGGACCGGGCAGGAATATTTGGTGGCTGCGCTCATGATGAACTGGGGCATGGTGAAGGAAGGCGTCGAGTGTGTGGAAAACATTCGCGCGCGGTTTGACGGGGAGAAGCGCAATCCGTGGGACGAGCCGGAGTGCGGCCATCATTACGCGCGCGCCATGTCTTCGTGGTCCACCGTGGTCGCGATGAGCGGCTTTCTATATGACGGGCCTGCGGCAGCGGTGGTGGCAGCGCCGCGAATGCCGCGAGACAGCTTCGAGTGCTTCTGGTCTACCGGGGCGGGATGGGGGACGTTCTCACTGCGCAAGCAGCCGGGGCGCACGCTGTTCGCCATCAAGGTGCTGGCTGGCACTCTTGCCTGCCGCTCCTGCGAAATTTCCGCAGCGGGCTCAAAGGCTCAAGTTGAATTCGGAGCGAGAGCGGTGAAGAATCAATTGAGACTGCGCGAAGAGCGGGCAGTCGTGACATTCGATGAAACACTGCGCCTTCAAGCCAAAGACGAGCTCCGCATTACGGTGCGTGCATGACGAATCTCGCGCAACAGAAAAGACCGTGGATCGTCATTGTCGGCGGCTTTCTCGGTGCTGGCAAGACGAGCCTTATTCTCGTCGCTGCGCGCCTCCTGGAGCAGCGTGGCATGCGTTGCGGGGTAATCCTCAATGATCAGGGCGACGAACTGGTGGACACACAGCACGCCGATGCACAAGGCATAATGGCGCGCGAAGTGACTGGCGGGTGCTTTTGCTGCAGGCTTTCCGGATTGATCGAAGTGATCGAGGAACTGCGGACGCGTTCGCTCGATGTAATTTTTGCCGAGCCGGTGGGAAGTTGCACCGACATTTCGGCCACCGTCTTCGGTCCGCTGCGGGAAGAATTCGATCGTTACCGTGTGGCGCCGTTCACTGTGCTCGCCGATCCGGCCCGCGCTGCCGCGCTACTCAGCGGAAACGCGGATTCCGATATGGCCTTCCTGTTTCGAAAACAGCTTCAGGAGGCCGACCTGGTCTGCATGAGCAAGGCGGATCTCTATCCGGACGCAGCGGGGCTCTCCGGCATAGAAACGCGCTGGTTGAGCGCGAAAACCGGCGAGGGGATTCAGGAATGGCTGGATGAGATTATGTTCGGCGGACTCGAAGCGGGGAGGACGACACTGGAGATCGACTATTCACGGTACGCGCGCGCGGAAGCCGCCTTGGCGTGGCTCAATTTGAGCTTCGCGCATACGCCGCCGACGCCCGTCTCTCCGTCACTGGTGGTGGGTCCGTTTCTCGATGGGCTAGACGAGGCGCTGACGTCGGCGGGCATCTCGATTGTGCACCTGAAAGTGTTTGACAGCTCGGCCGAAGGCTGGTTGAAGGCGGCCATTTGCGCCAATGGCGAGGAGCCGAAGGTGGAAGGGAATTTAGATGCGTCGGCCGCGCACCACCATGAGTTGCTGGTAAATCTGCGCGCGAAAGGCGAGCCGGAACAGGTTCGGAAATTGGTTGAACGCCAGTTGCAGCGGCTGCAGGGCGCGGTGCTCGATGTGCGGATCGAATGCTTCAGTCCGGCTGCGCCCAAGCCGGAGCGGAGGGTGCCCAGGCCCGCTCCACCTTCCCATACTGCCCCCGTCGGCTGATAGGATTAATTGGCCAGAGAAAAAACGATTAACCGAGGGTCTCAATGATGCGTTCTCTCCTTCGCGCCGGATATTGCATCCCGGTGCTGATGTTCCTGACTGTTGCCATGATGGTTGTTCCCGGCTTCTCGCAGCGCCGCCCACAGGCGGCCAAGCCGACAGGCCCGTGGACGAACACGAGCCTCTCCGCCGACGAGCGCGCCGATTTGGTCATCAAAGAGATGACGCTGGATGAGAAGATCGCCGTGCTGCATGGCGTCGGCATGCCCACCGACGATCCGCTCACGGAGGAGAACATGCCCTCCAACCGCGGCGTCGGTTACGAGGTGGGTGTCCCGCGGCTCGGCATTCCCGGCATCGACATGAGCGACGCTGCGTACGGCGTGCGCTCCAGCGGGGCCAACGGGCGCTACTCAACGGCGCTGCCGGCCAACGTGGCCGCCGCGGCCAGTTGGGACACGGATGCGGCCTATGAGTATGGCAAGCTGATCGGCACCGAACTCCGCGCCCAGGGCTACAACATGTCGCTCGGTGGCGGCATGGACATCACTCGCGAACCGCGCAACGGCCGCACATTCGAATACCTGGGCGAAGACCCGATTCTCGCCGGCACCTTGGTTGCGCACCTCATCCAGGGCACGCAGTCGCAGCACGTCATCGGCGACATAAAGCATTACGCCTTCAACGACCAGGAGAGCGGGCGCAACTCAGTCAACATCACCATCTCCAAGCGGGCAGCGCGCGAAAGCGACCTGCTGGCTTTCGAAATCGGCGTTGAGCAGGGACATCCCGCGGCTGTGATGTGCAGCTACAACCGCGTCAACGGCGATTTCTCCTGCGAAAACAAATGGCTGCTGACCGATGTGCTGAAGAAGGACTGGCAGTTCCCCGGGTTCGTCCTCTCCGACTGGGGCGGGACGCACTCCACTGAGAAGGCCTCCGCCGCGGGCTTGGATAACGAGGAGCCCGGCCGTGTTTTCTATGAGGCCAAGTACAAGGCTGCGGTTGAAGCCGGAACCATTTCGCAGGCCGAGCTTGACGAGCATGTGCATCGCATTCTTCGCTCCATGTTTGCTGCCGGTGTCATCGATTACCCCCGCCAGCGCGGCGTTGTTGACCCCCTAGCCGGTCTTGAGGTCGCCCGCAAAATTGAAGAAGGCGGCATTGTGCTGCTCAAGAACAGAGACGCTGCGCTGCCCCTGGTTCCCGTGCGCCTGCACTCAATCGCGGTGATTGGTTCACACGCCGATGTGGGCATGATCTCCGGCGGCGGTTCGGCGCAGGTCGATCCTCCGGGAGGCAACGCCATCTCCAAGCCCGGCCAGGGCGCCACGCATTGGCAGGAAGAGATTTGGTTCCCCACCTCGCCGCTCAAGGCCATCCAGGAACGCGCACCCAGGGCCACAGTCAAATACGACCCGGGCACCGACTCGGCCGCAGCGGCCGCACTGGCCAAGTCCTCCGATTTGGCGATCGTCTTTGCCTACCAGTGGGAGAGCGAGGGCATGGATCTGAAGACCCTTTCGCTGCTGCACGATCAGGATGCTTTGATCGCCGCGGTCGCCGCAGCCAATCCGCACACCATCGTGGTGCTTGAAACCGGCTCGCCTGTCACCATGCCCTGGGTCGACGCGCCGGCCGCGATTGTCGAAGCATGGTACGCCGGTTCTGACGGCGCCAACGCCCTTGCCAACGTTCTTTTCGGCATCGTGAATCCATCGGGCAAGCTTCCAAACACCTTCCCCTTGAGCGTTGCTGACCTGCCCCATCCGGTCATTACCCAACCGCCGCCCATCTCGCGCCACTTTGACGGTGCGATGACGCCGGAGCAGTGGGCCAAGGGCCTGCCGCCATTCGAAGTGGTGTATGACGAAGGCATCAAGGTTGGCTACAAATGGTACGACGCTGAGAAGAAGCCGGTCCTTTTCCCGTTTGGATACGGCCTTTCCTACACAACGTATGGCTATTCCGGGTTGACTGTAACTCCGGGCGACAAGGTTAAGGTGAGCTTCACGCTCACCAACACAGGAGCGCGTACCGGAGCTGAGGTGGCCGAAGTCTACGCGGCGCTTCCGGCCAGCGCACAGGAACCGCCCAAGCGGCTCGTCGGCTGGAGCAAAGTCGAGCTCAAGGCCGGCGAAAAGAAGACTGTCGAAGTGGAGATCGACCCCAAGTATTTGTCGATCTTCGACGAAGCCAAAAACGCATGGATGCTTGTGCCCGGCGAATACACACTGTTGGTCGGAGGCTCGTCGGACAAGTTGCCACTCAAGGCTTCAGTTAATTTGAAGTAGTCTTCCGAGTCGCGCCTGCAACGCCGGCTCTCCATCCTTGTGTCCGCCGTATCGAATCGCGGGCACAACGATGGAAAGATTCACGTCGATTGAACCCGCCGTGCCGTACCCGGATCGCGGACATCAAAGCCGTATTCACTTTCAGAATCGCACGACGACGCCGGCGCTGATGCGGAGGTTGTTCTGGTGGTTGTTGCTGCTGTTGTCGACGGTGGTAACGAGGTAGTCGGCTTCTATCAGACGGATGGCAAAGCGGCGGTTGGCTTTGAGATCGAGGCCTCCGCCGATGTTGGCGGCGAAGGCTGCGCCGGCGTTGGCTGCGCCTGGGTTGGCGCCTTCGACCAGCGTGCCGGAGGAATGCACCGCGCCCACCAGCACCTGGCCGAAGGGCTGGACATGCGAGTTGTGAATTGGAGGAAGATAGCGCGCGCCCGCGGTGAAGGTGCTTAGCGTGAGTGTGTCGCTGCTGGTGCTGATGCTGCCTGCATGGTCGATGGTGATGTCGCCGGCCAGGGCGAAGTGCCCTGGTCTTACCGGCCATGCAAACGTAGCGCTGACGCCATTCATGTTGAAGCAGGTGCAACTGGCCGGCGGCGCGTTGCTGCGCACATAGCTATAGTCGATGGCGAGTTCCGAGCGCAGCGGCTTGTCGGGCACGGGCGCGGATTGTGCGCGGGAGTTCGGCGCGGAGACCGCAGCGACGGCCAACAACAGAACGAAATTGTGTTTGATCCTGAGTCGCATGTTGGTCTCCTTTTATTGAACCGTGAGCTGCACGGTGGTGGACTGAACGTCGCTTCCGCTGGTGCCGGTGACGGTGATTGTGTAAGTCTGCGCGGGCTGCGTGAGCGCGAAACCGCCGCCGCATGCTGTGAGCGCGGTGAAGGCACCAAGCGACGCGAACAGCAGCAGGGCCAGCGTGATCCATCGCCTACGCCGATTTCCGGGCAGGAACAGCAACCCGATAATCGCCAGCGCCGGCGCGGCCAATGGCCATGCCGAGTTGTGCCGCGCGGAGGCCATTATTATTCCTGTTTGAATGCTTAGCATTGACGTTGCCGAGGTGCTGCCCGGCGTGACCGAAGGCGGCGTGAAGATGCCTGCCGCCCCTGTTGGCAATCCTGTTGTAGAAAGCGCAACCGCATTTGTGAATGCTCCATTCTGCGGAGTTACTGTGATGGTGTAGGTGGCAGTGCCGCCTGGCTGAATGGTTTGCGCTCCGCTGTTTGAGCTGATGGTGAAGCTCGGCGGAGGCGTGCCCGTGCCATTCAACGTTGTGGACTGCGGCGAGCCGGAGGCGTTGTCGGCGACTTGCAAGCTGGCCGAGAAGCTGGCTGTCGATGCAGGCGTAAACGTGACGTAGATGCTGCAACTCGCATCGGCGGCCAGCGTGGTTCCGCAAGCGTTGGCGCCGGTTGCTATTGCGAAGTCGGTTGGATTGCTGCCGGCGATGGTGATGTTGCTGATGTTGAGCGTCGCGTTGCCGGTGTTCAAGAGAGTTGCGGTTTGCGAGGCGGTTGTTGTTCCGGAGACTGCGGTAAAGGTCAGCGTGGCAGGCGTGAGCGAGGCTATTGGCGCTGGCGCAGGAGTTCCTGTTCCCATCAACGTGATTGATTGCGTGGTTGGCGTGGCGTTGTCGGTGACGATGAGAGTTGCCGAGAAGCCAGCCGCCGATGCAGGCGTGAACGTGACGTAGATGGAACAACTGGCGTCGGCAGCAAGTGTTGTTCCGCAGGCGTTGGCGCCGGTTGTTGTTGCAAAGTCGGACGGGTTGGTTCCGCCGATGGCGATGCTGCTGATGTTCAGAGTGGCGTTGCCGGTGTTGGAAAGCGTCGCAAAGAGCGCTGACGACGTTGTGCCGACCTCCGTGTTGGTGAAAGTAAGTGCCGGTGTGAGCGTGGCCACGGGCGCGGTGGCAACAATGAAGTTCGCTGTCACGCTCTCCGGCGCGGTCATGGTGATGGTGGTTGAGGCGCTGCTCGCGCCGGCGACGCTGCCCGTCCAAGTGGCGAACTTGAAGCCGGAGTTAGCCGTGGCAGTTAGATCGACCGCTGTGCCCGATGCGTAATAACTCCCCGAGGCCGGAGTTACTGTTCCGTCGGCCGAGGGGCTAGCTGCGGTCGTCAACAGATACGACGTGGTGAAGGTGGCCGTGTAACTCGCCGCGCTTGACGGCGCGGTCACGGAGTGCGAGATAGCTCCGCCATCTGACCAGGAAGCAAACGCGTTCTGTGTCCCGGCGGAAGTCTGCGGCGAAGTGGTAGCGATGGTATGGCTCGCGCCAACGGTCCAGGTTAGTGTTTGCGTGCTGGTGTAACTGGTTCCGTCCACGCTGAACGAAAGGCCGGTTGGGCTGGTGCCCACGGTAACTTGCACGGTCGCCGCAGTTACAGTTACGGTGCTCGATCCCGTGGAGGAGTTATAGGTGGATAGGCTGGCGGAGTCGGGTGTGTAACTCGCCGTCAGCGTGTCTGTCCCGGTGGCCAGCGAGCCGGCGGGGATGTTGATGGTGGCGCTGCCGCTCGAGAGAGTTGCTGCCGCAGACGTGTAACTGCCGCTGGTCAGAGTTACTGAGCCGGTAGGCGTCGGGTTGCCGCTGCCGCCGCTGACAGTAACCTTCACCGACAGTGCCTGCGTTGTGGTGATGCCTGTTGGGGACGGAGTCACAGTCAATGCCGGCGTGATCTTGGCTGGGGTGGTGACTGTAACTGTATTCGATCCGGCAGCGGTGTTGTAGGTCGAGGAACTGGCGGTGTCGGGTGTGTAAGTAACCGTGAGGGTGTCCGTACCGGTCGCCAGCGAGCCAGCGGGGATGTTGATGGTGGCGCTGCCGCTCGAGAGAGTTACTGCCGCGGATGTATAACTTCCGCTGGCCACAGTTACGGCGCCAGTGGGTGTGGGATTGCCGCTGCCGCCCCTGACGGTTACGGTCACTGTGAGTGCCTGCGTGGTAATGATGCTCGATGGAGACGGAGAGACGGTTACCGTCGGCGTAATCTTGGCGGGCGCGGTCACGCTGAAAGCCACCGAGTTCGATGTTCCTCCGCCGGGCGTTGGGTTGGTGACTGTGACTGGCGGGTTCCCAACGCTTGCCACGTCGGTTGCAAGGATCGCAGCTCTCAACTGACTGGCGCTCGCATACGTTGTTGCGCGCGCGTTGCCGTTGATGTTGACCACCGAGCCGTTGATGAAGCCCGAGCCATTCACTGTCAGCGTGAATGCGCCGGAGCCTGCAGTTGTACCGCTCGGCATCAGCGTGGTAATTGCAGGAACGGGATTCGAGGCCGCTGAGCCATCCTGATTCACGGTGAAGGTCACGCAGCCGGCGGTGATGGTAAGGACGCGCGGGGCGCCCGGATTCGCTTCAACAACATAATCAACGACACCGTTGCCCGTGCCTGAGACGCTGCCGTTGAGAACGATGGAAGTTGGATCGTTCGAGGCCGCGGTCCATTTGCAGGAGGGGAACGAAGCATTCACGGTGACGAGACCCGATGCTCCTGTTGCGGGAATCTCAGTCGAGCTTGGATTGGTGCTGGATGGAGGTGCGAGCGAGTTCTGGCTCAGAACGAAGGTGCAGGCGAACGCGGATGCCTGATTTACAGTGAACACGGCGCTGCCGCCGCTTGGATTGCCGATGGTGATCGTGGGTGTCTGCGCGCCGCCGGTATTCGCCGGGACGGAGTAGCTTACCGTCCCGTTGCCCGTGCCGGAAGCGCCAGAGGTGACGGATGCAAGCGATGTGTTGCTTGAGGTCGCGGTCCATGTGCAGCTCGGCGATGAGGCCGTGACGCCGAACGACCCAGTGCCGCCGCTCACTTCCACATTCGCGGAGTTCTCGCTGAGCGTGAAATAGCAGCTCGGCGCCTGCTGATTGATCTGGAACGGCTCACCGCCGACCAAAATGTATCCCGTCTGCGGTGCGCCGGTGTTGGGGGCAACGGTGTAATTGATGACCGCGTTCCCTGTCGGTGAAACGGAGTCGCCGTTGGGAATCGTGATCCAAAGCGAATCAGGGGTCGCATCGTACGAACAACTGGACGACGTGGCTGTAACCGCGACGCTGCCCGTTGCGCCGGCGGCGGGGATGGTCACCGATGGCGGATTGAGTGCGTAGTCGCAGGTGGCCCCGCCGGGCTGCGTAAACGGGAACTCCTGCCCGGCTATGGTAATGGTGCCGCTTCGCGACGAGGATCCGGTATTCGGCGCGACATTGATGTCGACGCCTCCCAAATATTGTCCGTAGCCGTTGAATTGCAGAGGATAGTACTCGACGATCGTCATCCAGGGAACGGAGGAGCTAGCCGTCCAGGGGCAAGTCCCGATGTCAGTGACCACATCGCCGTCGACAGGATAATCGTCTGTGCCGTCAGCGGTAACTTGTGAGAGCGGGTTCAGCTCTCCAGCAGTCACCGTGAAGTTGCATGCGGACTCAATAGTGAACTGCTCACTATAGGGGAGACTTGGATTGCCGCCTGGGCCAGGGTTGGGATTCGTCAATGCGATGGTGGCCGTTCCGGCGGTTGTGAGCAAAGACGCGGGCACCTGAACTTCAAGATCGGAGCACGGTGTGATTTGCTCGCATATCTGGTTGTCGAGGATCCCCTGCACCGGAATCGTGGTCCCATTGAACGTCACCGCTGTGTCTGTGAACAATCCGGTTCCGCTGATGTTGAGCAACACGCCACCGGGGTTGTTGATCAGCGCGGCCGGTGGATTCAAGGGGAAAAGGTAGATGATCGGGTAGGTTGCGCTCTTTGTCACGCTGGCCGTATTGTTGGCGGGGTTGGGATCGGGTTGCGTCGCACTGACGGAGACGGTGTTGGTGATGCTCCCGGCCGCGACAACCTGAACGGGAATGATGATGCTGGCTGTTTCGCCCGGCACCATGGAGCCCAGATTGCAGGTGACCGTATTGGCGCTGACCGTGCAACTGCCCAGGGACACCGTGATCGGGCTTTGGCATGAGCTGAAGTTGCAATACTCCGAACTGACTTCCAGTTGCGATGGCAACGGGTCGGTGAAGACTACATTAGTGGCAGTAATCACTCCGTTATTGGTCACCGTCGCGGTGTAGTATTCCTGACCCAGATCGGGGCCGACCTGGAGTCCATTCAGGTCGGTTTCCGCCAGGGTGACACTCATGTCCGCATCCTTCAGATTGACCGGATTGTTCAGCGGAACGTTGCAACTGGCATCCGTGGTTACAGTGGTGTTGCCGAGATAAGTTTGCCCCTCGCCGTATCCTGAGGGATCGGCGGCAGTGCTCGAGAAGAACTCGATGGTATAGGTGGTGCTGGGCAGGCTGTTGAATGAGCCAAGCAGGCTCAATATATCCCCGCTGGTTGACTCCTTCACGGCGTTCGAAAACTCCGAGGTGTTGTTATTGGGATCGGTTGCGGTTGCGGTAATGTAAGCCGTGCCAGTGCCGGCAGTCAGCACCGGCGCATTTTGCGAGTTATTCGGCCCGGTAGCGGTTGACTGGCAGCCAGTATTCAGATTCGGTCCCAGGCCGGCGAGGTTGATGCCCAGCGCGCCGTTGCCAAAGATCGAGTTCCGGCTGATCAGATCCTGCGATCCGCTATTGACGCGCACGCCCGCTCCGGCGTTCGAAAGGATGGTGTTGGCGATGGTGAAGTTCTTGACGCCTTCACCCGTTTCCGGCGCCGGCGATCCAGAATCGATCAGCACGCCGTCGCCGCCGTTGTAGGCGATCAGATTGCCGGATCCAGGATCATTACCTCCGATCGTGTTATTGGTCGCGCCAAGTGTGAGGTAGATTCCGTCTTCTGTGTTCGGCATGGCGACGGCGCCCGTAGCATCGGTACCGATGTAATTGCCCTCGATAATGCTGCCGCCGAATTCCACGCCGCCATCCGGGCCCTGGCTCGCGCCGGAAATCTCAATGCCGTCCCTGCCATTGTTTGAGATCACGTTGCCCGCGCCGGGCACTGATCCGCCGATGGTATTTTCGGTCGCGGGAATGTCAGTCGCTGCGACAGCTCCGCTGAAGTATCCCTGGTCGCTGTTTCCCAAAGGCTTGCTTCCGGTAATGTCTGTTCCGACGTAATTTCCCTGAACGATATTAAAGTCCGCTTCATTGACGACGTATAGGCCAATTGTGTTGCCGGAGATGATATTGCGCGCCGCCGGAGTGGTGCCGCCGATGGTCATGTCGTCGGCGTTGTATGCAATCACAACCCCGGATTGGTTCGCGACATTGAAGCTTAATGTCCCGGTTACATCCGTGCCGATGAGATTTCCCTGAACCAGCGAATCGTAGGCCTCACCCTGGTTGGTCTGATCGTTGAGATCGACATCGGCCGCGTTGCCCGATATTACGTTGCCCGCTCCAGGCAGTGTGCCGCCGATTGTGACCGTTGGGCAATTCAAGGCAACACCGCCCAGGTTGGGAAGAAGACTTGTACCTGTGCTGTCGGTTCCAATGAAGTTGCCCTGCAACTCGGCCAGGTAGGCATTGAGGAAGTACACACCTCCGCCCCCCGAATTCGCGGAGATCACATTCCTTGCCTGCGGTGTGGTCCCGCCCACGACATTGCCCTCGCCCGTTCCATATTCCGGACCGTTTTGCACGAAGATGCCGATGTAGTTTGCGTCCGCAATTTTGCCGGTGGGATCGGTTCCGAAATAATTACCCTCGATCAAGTCCCCCACGCCCTGGGGTATCATCCCTGCGCCTCCCTTGGAGCCGCCAGTTGAAATATTGGGATTGTTCCAGCCCGTAAAATCGAGACCCCTGTAGACGGAACCGCTGTCCGTGGCAAAGATTCCGACGCCACCGGCGACCGTCGCCGAACTTCCGTCGATCTGGATCAGGATTTTGGCATTATCTCCACCGGTCAGCGTGTTGGGGCTCGCGCCGGGTTGCGTGTAGCCGTCGATGGTGACCGTGGCGAAGTTTGGATCGAGGGCCCAAAAGACCGACTCTCCGGGCAGCACATCGGAGATGGGCTTGATCACGAAGGTGCCGGTTGCCGGATTGTATCCAGGATCTGAGGTGGGAATATCGAAGACAATGCTGTATTCGCCGGCGTCGTTGACGCCCCATGCATTGTTCACGTTGTCAAGAGCCGCGCGAAGCGAGCCGGCCGGTGGAGTCCCGCCCGGCGCCGTCTCGTCGAGCGTGTTGGTGACGGTAAAGATGTTCGCCGGAGGAACTTGGTGAGCAACGAGCACGGGCCCTGTCTGGCCTCCCTGGAGAAGCACCAGCCCATTCAATCCGTGCTTGTTGAGCCGCATCGGCAACACCGCAGCGGGCGAACTCTCCGCGTCGAGCGAGACGAAAAGCTCCATCGACGCTGGCGATGCATTGATGGAACCGGCATTCAGACTCGGGTTGCGGGCACCGCGCGTATGCGGGGTCGTCGAAAGCACGTGGATTTGATTGTTCCCTGCATCGGGAACGATGAGGTCTTCCAGCATTGAGCCGGTCATCCGCGCCCCAGCCAGGCGCGGCGACGTCTGGCTGAATCCCGAAGGCAATCGTATGACGCTGCGTTCGGTCCATTCGGCTGAGGCGGTGTCCGCCAATTTGCGTATTGCCGCGAGTCTTGCCGCACGGCTCGCTGTGATCGTTGCGGCGGCGATCACCGGTTTGCCGTCCTTTCCTGGTTTCGTCAACTCGATGCTGGGCTGGAAATTCGGATCTGTCAGAGCCCGGCCCTCCAGGCTGGTTTCTGTAACGGTATGCTCCAGGATGTGTACCTGATCATCGTCTCCGAGCGCGGCGACGCTGGGTCCGGCGCCGGTAAAGTCACCGGTCGCCAGAGCCTTGATCGCGAACGGAAAGCTCTGCGCGGTAATGCTGGCGGGAGGCACGCCCGCGCGATGAGTCGAGTCCAGGGACAGCTCGCGGTCACGGCCCTGCACCAGCACGATCTGATTGCCGGCAGCGATGGCCAGGTCGTTCATTGCTCCGCCGAAGAAATGGCCCAGCGCCAGGGCCGTCACCGGCTGAGCGATCGAAAATATCTCCGGCTGGGCATTCGCGGCTCCCATCGGGGACTCGAACACCAGAACTCGGGCGCCCTGTGCGGTGTTCACGCCGACCACGATATCTGTGAGACCGTCGGCGCGATTCACCTCGCCGGCAATCATGGCGGTGACGTTGCCCGCAAGAGGAATCCGCCGGGGGGCGAGCAGGCCGCCTTTTCCGTCGCCGCGGAGGAAGTACAACGCGTTGCCGCCGCGCTTCGCTGTCATCACGTCCCAATGTCCGTCGGCGTCAAAGTCGCCCGCGACCAGGAAATCAGGTGCTTCCGGAACGGAGAAGGTTCGTGCATCCGGGTAGAAGGCGGGCGGTGGCGCGTTCTGGTACGGCCCATAGGGCCAAAGAGCATGGACGTTGCCGCGGTGGATCGCGATCGTACCGCCCTGGCGGATCGCGAAGCCGCTAACCAAATCCGGCACCCCATCCTCGTCCAGATCGGCCGCCGCCAGCGAAAGCGGCTGAGCCCCGCGCAATGCGTCGATGTGACCCAGCACATGGCCATCGCAGAGGCTCAGATTGTGGGCGCGGGCCTGGGCGGCATAAACGGTGACCATGGAGGAGGGGTTGTCGTCTGCGCATGAATCCGACGCCAGCCGATTGCCGGCGATGCCGCGCTGGGCGACAAGCTGGTTTAGACCGCACAATCCCAGACCGATGATCAACAACGCTGTTGCTTTGCGTGTGCCCATTCCGACCCCCTGTTTGAGCGCACCCATCGCTCGGAGCGACCACGCATTGAACGGCCTGCGCGCAATCGGCCGGATTTTTGGAGCGCTGACCAGATAGCGCATGGGGAGCCGAAAGTGCCTCAAATATTTTCGCGGGTCGAAATTCCGGCTTAGCGGTATTGTTTTATGAATTGGAAACCAATGAGGAACACGAATGCCGGTTCTGTGCGGTAGTCTTCATCCCTCCGCCGCGGGGAAGGAACTTCTCGCAGTTTGGATCGTGCCAGGTATGCAGGCGGCTCCTAAATCCCGGGGTTCAGACGCACATTGAGGTCTCAAAATTTACGGTCATTGCGAGATAAGTGATGGCAGCTCGTGTGCGCGACAGTACCCCCGCGTGCTCCCGCCTATCCACCGGGTTCCCAATCTCGCGGCGGGCGAGCCGATTGAGTTGCTTGCTGCTAATTGTTTCAAAATATAGTTGACACGGAAACAGTTGCCATATAATCTATTTTCTATGAGAGACGTAAAAGCACCTGCCCTGACCGTCAGCGACTTGAAAAAGCACGTTGGATTCTGGCTCCGCTTTGTTTCCAATCACGTCTCGCATGCCTTTGCCCGCAAGCTTCTCGCCAGCGGCGTGACAGTGGCCGAGTGGGTGGTGATGCGGGAGATGTTCGACGACGAGGAGACTTCGCCAGGCGTTTTGGCGGAGCGGATCGGGATGACGCGCGGCGGCGTGTCAAAACTTGTAGACCGGCTGGTGAACAAGAAGCTAGTCACCCGCCGCGACCGGAGCGATGATCGCCGCTTCCAGGCGATTGCGCTGACGGCTGCAGGGCGGCGGCAGATTCCGCAACTGGCAACCCTGGCCGACCAGAATGACGAGGAATTCTTTCACCCTCTATCAGCCGGAGAGCGCGCCGCGCTGATTGCAACGATGAAAAAACTGGTGCAGGCACACGGCCTGCATACGCTTCCAACCGAGTAACACTAGAACCGGTCTCATGAACAGGCTTATCGACTCGCCGAGATCATTCGACCCGCTTTGTTGCGGGTCTCACAGTCGGCCCAATAATATCTGCGGCATTTATGAGACCGGTTATAGCAACCGAGTAAAGGTGAAGAGATGAGCAAGCAGGTAATTCGCGAACTGGCGATTGCAACGCAGCAAGGCAAGATGACCTTCCCTCAGGTCGTCAAAGGGCTGCTCGAAGCCGGAGTGGAATCGTACCTCGTAGACTTCGCGGCGAAGCAGAAGACGCACTACCTGGCGGATGGAACCACGCATACGGTGCCCATGATCGTCGACCCCGGTCCGATCGCAGCCGAATTCGACAGTGCCAGCCTGGTGGCGGCGATTCGCGGCGCCCAGGCAGACACGGTGCGGTACCCCGAGTTTGTGAAGCGTTCGACCGCGGCAGGAGTGATTGGCTATTGGGCGTTCCTGACCGGCAAAAGGGTGATCTACTTCGGCCGGAAAGGCGAACAGCACGTCGAGGAGTTCCCCAAGCCGAAGGCGTGAACACAGGTCTCCGAACCTGTTCGTTTGGCGCCCTCACTACGCCTTCAGCTCGCGAAGGTAGGGAACACTGGACTGCATCAAGTCCCAGTCCATTTCCACGAAGTAGTTCTTGACGCCTCCGGCTTTGGCGGCAACGAAATACTTCTTCCAGTCGATGGTGCCCGTTCCGATGGGAACGGCTTTCCTTTCCGCCGACCAGTCAGAGAGATGGAGAGAGATAAACCGGCCGGGATATTTGGCGAGATAGGCGGCGGGGTCGTATTGGGGTGGGATGGCGTCCTGGAATTGCATCTTGATCAGCTCGGGATCAAACCTCTTCATCAACTCGTCGTAAACCAGCACGCCGTCGATTTCCTTGAACTCGAATTGGTGATTGTGGTAGCCAAGCTGAATGCCCGCCTTGTGGGTCTTTGCCCCGATCTCGTTCATTTCGTCGAAAGCCTTCAACCATGCTGACATGGGCGCATCGGCCGGCACCCCCAACGTGGCGCAGATCATCTGCGTTAAGCCCAGCTCTTTGGCAAATGCGATCCGGTCTTCCAAGTGTTCCTTGAGCTCCGTGAATCCGAAGTGGCTGCTTATGCAACCCAGGCCCGCATCCTGGAGCATGGCGCGGATCTTTGCCGGCCCCAAGCTCACAAGAGGACCGAAGCCAGCCTGCCCGTAACTGAATGGCGAGCACAGCTCGATCATTTGGATTCCGCCGCCCGCAATCTGATGCAGCGTGCCCGCGAAATCCTTTCCGATCGATTCGCGAAGCGGCCAGGTTTGGCACCCAATGGGCAATCCCAGCGGGTTGGCCTCGAGCTTGATCGCCGAGGCGGCGACGCACATCGCGCTGCCATAAAGAAATTGCCTTCTTGAAATTGTCTGCACGTCGATTCACCCCTCAGATGGATTGGGGATCCCAACCCTTTCGATATTCGCGGGACAAATATTTGTTGGCTTCCGCTACGTTGGTGATTTTCCGGGACTCACTGTCGTACAGCAATCTCTTGCCCGTGCGCAGGGCAACAGAGTACAAGTTGACGGCCTCTGTAATGGGGCCCGCGTTCAAAAAACTCGAGGGCGATTGCGGTCCGCCCCCGCCCCCGCTACGGACGGCGGCAATCCATTGGCGCATGCCTTGGGAAACCCCGCCCTGCTGTTCGTGCTGCCGAGGAGACGCCTGCGTGGCCGGATACTGGCGCATCTTTGCATCGGGAATCATCCGCGGGTCCTCAACCTGAAAGCCTGCCAGTATCTTTCCCTCGGTGCCGACAAACATCATGCCCTCGATGGGAAGTTCCTTGTTATCCATTTCCAGTTCGGGTGGCGTGGGCGGCCGCATCCCACCGTCATACCAAATCAGATCCACCGCCGGCCTTTTTCCGCTTGCCGGATACTTGAAGCGGACGGTACAGGCCGTGGGGTAGGAGAAGTCATTGTTGACTTTGAACGGGACACTCCCATTGAACTCACAGGTGTAGCTGAGCACGGGCTCGACACTGGTGGGTGAACCCAACCCCAGGGCGTTGAAGACCGTCCACAGGCTGTAATGGCCCATATCCGCCATGCAGCCGCCACCGAAGTCATACCATCCGCGAAATACCATGTGCGTGTAGTCGGGCGAATAGGGGCGGACGGCTTCCGGACCCAGCCACAAATCCCAGTCAAAGCCGCCCGGAATGGGCGGCGTAGCGGTGGGAAGACTGGTGTACTGCGGCCACACCGGACGGTTGGTCCAGTTATGGATTTCGCGCAGAGCGCCAATGGCGCCACCGTTGATCCAGGCCATTACCTGGTCCATCGATCCGTTGGCGTCCCAAGGCATGAAGTGCGTGGCAACGCCCTTTTCGCGGGCGGTCGAGATCACCAGCATGGCCTCGTCCAGTCGATTGGCGATTGGCTTATGCATGATTACATGCTTGCCCCTCTTCATGCAGGCGATGCTGGCTACCCCGTGAAGATGGTCCGGAGTCATGATCTTGACCGAATCCACGTCCTTTTCCTTGTCCAGCAACTCGCGAAAGTCGGCATAGGACGAGCAGCCCTTGAATGTGTCGCCAGGCCGTTGGGCTGCGTAGTAGGTCTCGACGAAATCTTTGGCGACGTCGCGGCCTCCCGGAATCGTGCCCTCGGTTCCGGCTCCCCAGTCCGGCTTGCCAAGGGCAGTTCGCATGTCGTTGAGAAGGTAGTTCGGGCCCCAATCCCGGTATCCAATTGCGTGCTTCGAAGGGTCGCAGACGGCAACAATCTGGATCTCCGGGATGGCAATCAATTTTGTCATCTCGCGGAGACCTTCGGTGCCTGTGCCAATGTGAGCCAGGGTGATTTTGTCGCTGGGTGCGACAACTCCGGTTCCACCCAGTACATGCCTCGGAATAATGGTGAAACAAGCCGACGCGGATGCGGTTTCGAGAAACTTGCGGCGATTCATCGTATTTGACATCTTTCTGCCCCGCATCGGATTGGAGCTGCCAAGGCCGTTCGCGGCCACCCCAATCCGATGCAATTGTGCAACTCGCGAAATTTTGAGCGGGACTTCCATGATCCAATTCCCGACGACCAAGAATACAACCCTGATCGCTGTTGGGCCCAACTGTCACTCGGATTTATTAAGTTACATCCGAAGCCATACAATTCTCTGCAACCGGCGCTGAAAGAGGAGATTCCGGTTAAACTGCACATCATGATCAAAATCCCTGTTCGGTTTGTTTCTGGGGCCCTTCTCGCGTTCACGACCGCATTCGCAAACGCCGCAACCGCGCCTCCGCCGGTGCTGAGCAACAGCACGGTAACCATCTCCGGCCCGGGGATTGGCGGCGTCAGCAGAACATTCTCCCTGCCTTTCATGAACAACTTCGCCAACAAAGGTGATTGGTACGTGCTGCCGAATGACGCGCACGCCGCCTTTTTTGTTGCCGACAAGGCGACATACTCCCAGTGCAGGGCCGAAATCCTGCTCAACGGAGCACAGAAGACCTTTGTCATCACCAGCGTCAACGACCTGGCGTCCGGGCATAAAACCGACCTGGCGTTCAGTGTGATGGTCGGGGACGGGCGCAGCAACAAGACGTTCTCAACCACCGATCCTGGTGACGCGGTCACCGTGACGGTGACCAAGATGGACATGCTCAGCTTCGAGGCCACTTTTTCAGGAACGATGACGGAGGTGGGCATGATGGAGCGCAACGGCCACGAAGCGCATCGCGTGACGGTGAACGGCGCCATCAGCCTGCACCGGGCAAGCGCGCCGAGCCAGATTTCAGCAGGCAACTGGGTCGGCTGCGACCCCATCGTCCACGACTGGCTCAACCAGGCTCAGAATCGCGCCTCTTCGGATTGCGAGGTCAAGTTCGATCACCACGTGCAGACCGCGCTGAATGCCGCCTTCGCCCCGATGGAGTCAGCCCTCACGGCTTCGCAGTGGCAGATCGTAAACAAGCCTGACCCAAACGTGATGTTTGTTTCAGCACCGCGCGGATCGGAGCAGGAGCCGTTTCACGGCCAGGGATTCAAGCTCGCGATGGCGGTGAATCCAAACTCGGCCCAGGGTCAGCAGACCATGGCGGCGGCCAGCACGCCTGATCCGCTGATGATGAAGATGATGGAGCTGCTGAAGGCGGGCAAATATGCCGAGGCCCAGGAGTTGCAGAAACAGCTCGATGCAAAGTTAAAAAGCGCCCCGCCTCCGCCGAGCACGAGGTTTACCGTCCAGGTCAGCTTCAACGCTTCCGCGAAGGAGCTTATCAACTTCCACGGTGCCTTCAGCGCCTCAGCGCTTCCCGGCGGAGGCACTGTGCTTTATTTGCCCGCCATGCAGCCGTTGGGTGGCGGATCCGGTGGCGACCCCGGCACCTGGGTTCTTCTGGGGCCATGGAGCCAGCCCGCATCGACGCACCTCGACGGAGAGACCACCAAAGTCATAAGCAAAGCGCAGATGAATCCCTCCGCGCCGCGCCTTTCAGTTCAAAGCATCGCGGTCTATCTCAACTGCGACCGCAATCTGGCGACAAATGCGATCTCGGCGATCGATTGGAGCCAGCTGCGGGCGCTGCTTGCACAATAACGACCGAGGGGCGTCCCAGGTCTCGCTTTTCAGATCCGGAAGAAAACGGGTCGATCACGAGGTTCTGGTCGGATGGCCGTCTCCGAGATAGTAAGCTGTCGGGACCCATCGGCGAGAGTGGCAGTAATTAGTCCGAGCGGGAGCAAAACAGGGCATACGTTGCGGCCGAATCGGATTACGGTAGTTCCATGGGTGTGTTTATGACGGCCAGCGAAGCAAATCGTCAAAGGGTACTTGCGCTCCTCCTCTTCGAAGATGAGCAGATGTGCGCACAGTTCGGGACCGCGGATCAGGAGAGGCTCGCCGTGCGGCGAGGCAAACCCCCAATGTACGAAACGAGACACCCTTGGATTTCTGGTCCGGGCAAGAGGACTCAATCGATCGCTTCTTGAGGGAATTGCGCTTTCAATCATCGCAATACGCGTCGAGATGGCCGAACCAGCCAATTCCCCCTTTTTCCTATTAAGCTCGAATGGCTATTCATCCCAGCGCGGTAGGGGGCGATCCCGACGTCTGGCTCGAGAATCTGTTTTCCGAATACGTGCAAAAAATCGCCGCGCAAAACGCAGCCAATTCCTCAGGCCCATCGAACGGAGTGGAGGGATGGCTTCCTGTTCCGAACCCTTAATTCTGCTCGAAGCAAACCTTTAACTTAGCTCAGAAATACCATGGACGATCACGTCGCTGCAAACTTCAAAAAGTCCGATTCGCTATAATAGAGCATTCTTGAAGGGCCTTTCGTACAGTTCCTCTCATTGCCGCGAGAATTGGGATGCGAAACGCACCGCACGTTTCGCCGATAAATCCTCAAAGCTTGGTCTCTGCCACGATGATGCGACCTGAAAGCAACCGATACGTCTATGAGGACAAGGCCTTTATCATGGTGGCTCCAGTATCCGCTGCAGACGGGAGAATCTGTTCTCGCGCCACTGAGATCCTGCGTGCGCTGTGTTTTCTTTGCGGGGTTATGATGTCGGCATCAAGCGCATGGGCGGCCGCTCCTGCCCAAGCGACTGTTCCGGATCGAGAATTGCCGCAACATGGAGTACCCGGCGGCAAGACGTCCTCAGGAAAAGTGGTGCCGGCCGCGGAGGCCATTCAGTTTGAGAACCTCATCGCGCAATCGAAGATCAGGTTCACGCTGAAGAACAGCTTGAGTCCGCAGCGTTACACGTTTGAGACGATGGCTGGAGGAGTTGCGCTCTTTGACTACAACAACGACGGACTGCTCGACATCTTTTTTACCAATGGCGCGGAGATTCCTTCGCTTGAAAAGACAAACCCCAGTTACTGGAACCGGCTCTTCCGCAATAATGGCGACGGCACATTCACCGATGTGACCGAGAAGGCCGGCCTTGCTGGGATCGGCTATTCAATGGGCGTGGCCGCGGGCGATTACGACAACGACGGGTTTGTCGACCTCTATGTAACTGGCGTCAATCGCAACCAGCTCTTCCACAACAACGGCGACGGCACCTTTACAGATGTAACGGCGAAGGCCGGCGTATCCGGCGTTATTCCCGGCTACGGCAAGGCCTGGAGCATCACTGCCGGCTGGTTCGATTACAACAACGACGGACATCTTGACCTGTTCGTCGTGAATTATCTGGATTACAACATGAAGACGGCGAAGCTTTGCGGCACGCAGGGCATCCCGGCCTACTGTTCGCCTATCGATTTTCTGGGCACACCCAACATTCTTTACCGCAACAACGGCGACGGAACCTTCACCGACGTCTCGCAACAGTCGCATATCTCGCAATATGTGGGCAAGGGAATGGGTATATCCTTCGCCGACTATGACAATGACGGATTTCCCGACGTCTTTATTTCCAACGACACATTTCAAAACTATCTGCTGCACAACAACGGCGACGGAACTTTCACCGAGGTAGGATTGCTGGCCGGAGTAGCTTACACGGGATTCGGGAATGCCGTGGCTGGGATGGGTACCGATTTCCGCGACCTGGACAACGATGGCAAGCCCGATATCTTTGAGACCGCCATGTTCGGCGAGGGCTTTCCACTGTATAGAAACATGGGTGCAGGGCAATTCCAGGATGTAACCGGTGCCTCGGGGCTCACGAGATTCACCAGCCGCCTGACTGCCTGGGGAGCCGGAGCATTCGATTTTGACAACGACGGATGGAAGGATCTGTTTACCGCCAACTCCGACATTCTCGATAACTCCATGGAGTTGGCCCACAGGCCCTATGCGCTTCCAAATGGACTCTTTCGAAACATGGGCAATCTAACCTTCGAAGACGTGAGCGCGAAGGCAGGAGCGTCTTTCCAGGTTCCCGGCGCACATCGCGGCGCGGCCTTCGGCGATCTGAACAATGACGGCAACATCGATGCGGTGGTAACAAACCTCAACGGTCCGCCCGAGATATGGATCAATCGCACCGCCAATGGAAACCACTGGATCATTCTGAGCCTGATCGGGGTCAAATCCAACCACGACGGGCTGGGAACAAAAGTGAAGATCACCACAGCTCTTGGCGCTCAATACAACCAGGCCACCACTGCCGTTGGCTTGAACTCATCCAGTGACAAGCGGGTGCACTTCGGGCTGGGCGCCGCCACCATGATAGATCGCATCGAACTTGCCTGGCCGAGCGGTATCCGGCAGGTGCTGACCAACGTGAAGGCAGATCAGATCCTCACCGTGAAGGAGAGCTCAAGATGAACTGGCTGCTCACGGCTTCATATTTGCCGACAGGCGGCCGGCCAATTCCGTTTGCCCATTGCGTTTGAGCAGGTCGATGAGGCCTTTCATCAGAGCCGGATTGTTACGTCCATAGGCCGCCGCTGCTTCGGCATTCAGATTGGCGTCTGTCGCATTTCCCAGGTGGAAGTAGGCGTCGCAAAGCATGTAAAGAAGCTCCGGCGTCATGGTTCTCGACTTCGCCAGCAAATCGGCTGCCTCTTGCCAGCGGCCCTGACGATAACGGATCTCTCCCATCTCAGCGATCGCAGTTTGATAATTCGGATCATTGGCAAGCTCGGCCTTGAATTGGGCTTCGGCATTGTCAAACTCGCCCTGCTTCAGCGCCAGAATCCCCTCATAGGTGTGAGCGCCGCGCACCCCGGAATTGATTGCCAGTGCATGATGAAGACATCGCAGTCCGTCTTCCGTTTTGCCCATAAAAAGATACAGTTTGCCGATAAACACGTAGGCATCTGCATCGCTTGACGATGCCTCTTTGAAACGCTCGCGGTAAAGTTTGAGCGCATCTTCCTCATGCGCCTCTCTCAGCATTTGCCGGGCCTGCGGCTTGATTGCATCTTCGTGCTGCTCGTTCTCTTCGGCGCGCACAAACGACTCTTTGTCCATCATCAGCCGATGCAGCGCAGCCTCGTGTTGCGCTTCTTCGGGCTTTCCCAGGCCCGCGTAGGCTCGCGCCAGATAGAAATGCGACTGCAGCAGTGTCGGATCGAGACGCAGGGTCGCGTTGAGCGTATCAACTGCTGCCTGGAATTCCTGCATCTCCACCTGGCAGTGGCCGAGACCCAGCAATTCATTCGCATCGCCGGGCCTGATGGCGACCAGACGCGCGTACGCCTCCTTCGCCTCCGGCCAATGCGCGAGCTTGATTTCGGCTGATGCCAGCAGTTCCAGCGCATCCACATCATCGGGGTGGGCTGCGACTTCCTTGGTCAGATTTGCAGCGGCGCCGTCGATATCCATCAGCTTGTAATCGGCCACGCCAATCTCATAGTCGAGGTGGGGCAGCGAGATGTCAGCTTTCTGCGCCTTTAGCAGCCAGCGCAGTCCCTCCTGATAATTGCCGGAGCTGGAAAGCAGTTCGCCATACTTCTGAACCACGGATGGATTGTCGGGCTCCGCTTTCAAACTCAGCCGGATCGCGGCGAGCGCAGGGGCGTCTTTGCCGTCGAGGTGATATGCCTGGGCGAGATAGAATTGTGCGTCGCCATCGGCGGGCAGAATCCTGGTGGAATGCTCAAGCAGCTTGATTGCCTCATCGACCTTGTGTTGTGCCAGCTTGTAAATGCCGGCTTTAAGCAGCAGGTCCGTATCGTTCGGAGCAAGTTGCAGGCCCTGCTCGTAGGCTGCCGCCGCCTCGGTGGTTCGCCCGCTCTCCTCAAGCAACATGCCTTTTAGCTTGAGGGCGGGTACGAATTTGGGATCTTGTTGCAGCAAATCGCGGACCAGATTCATTGCTTCCTGGGCATTGCCATGCTCAGCGAGGCTGAGCGCCTGGTGCAACTGCCTCATCTGCGGGGTCTCACCTGCGAGCCCCGCGCCTTGTGTCTGCGCGGCCATCGCTCCGGCAGCAAACAAAGCGGCCGTCAGCGGCAATACGGCAATCGACGTGATCGCCTTCCGCTTGTGCTGCTGCCTTTGATGTTGCCGGAACTTCATCATGCAGACCCCAACGAAGAGAAAAACTTCAACGATGCCTCACACTGCGCGCTCACTCCCGTGCCTGGCTGCCGCTGTCCGCGCTAGGGAAGCTTGACACTATGCTCGGGAAGCTTGCTTGAAACCACGCCCTTTCCTTCACGCAACCCATAGAACCGGTCGGCAGCAAGATTGGTGAGCAATTCCTTTGTCCCGTCCGGCCACAGAACTTCTGCCTGATCAATCCGCTCATGGCTTCCCAATCCGAAGTGAATGCGCAGGTCGTTCTGTGAAAGATAGCTTCCGCCGCTGACCACTTCGCCCAACTGCACCAGATCTCCAGCCGTTGCGCGAATGCGCGCATTCAAGGCCAGCCGATTGCTTTTCACGCCCTCCAGTTGAAAGCTCACCCAATGATTCTGCGGCCCGCCTTCCGGACGCAGCACCATCGGCCTGCCGGAAAGGTTTTCAACCACAGCCTCCATCCTTCCGTCGTTGAAAAGATCGCCCACCGCCATCCCGCGGCTCACCTGTTTCACCTGAAGCGCATCGCCCACCAGCCTGCTCACGTTCCTGAATGTCCCGTCGTGCCGATTGAGAAAAAGTAACTTCGGTTCCAGGTAAGCGGCGGCCGTGTGCGCCTGATCCACTTGCGGATAGACGTGCCCATTCACAAGGAAAAAATCCAACCAGCCGGTGTTGGCAAAATCTACAAACGCCGCTCCCCAGCCCACATAGCCCTGCGTGCCCCGCGCAATGCCCGAAGCGATCGAGGCATCGGTAAAGTTCAGGTTCCCTTCGTTGCGATAGAGGGCCGCATACTCATTGTCGAAGTGCGAAATCAGCAGAGACATCCCCCCGGTGTGCAAATAGTCGCCCAACGCGACGCCCATATTGGCCTGTTCAAATCCGTCTTCGTTCGCCGCCACGCCGCAAGCAAGAGCCACATCTTCAAACTTCCCCGCGCCGTCGCCCTTGTAAAGATAATTTGCCTGGCCGTCGTTGGTCACAAACAGATCGAGCTTGCCGTCGTTGTCGAAGTCTGTCCACACGGCCGTCAAGCCATAGCGCCGCTCTGGATCGTCGACACCGGACTTTTTCGACACATCCGTAAATGTGCCGTCTCCGTTGTTGTGGTAAAGATTGTCGCTCGATCCCTTTAGTCCCCGTGGCCCGCACTGCACATCGAATCCCAGGTACCTGCACGATTTTGCGGAACCGAATGCAGGCAAGCTATCGAGGCGAAAATCCACGTAGTGCGAGACAAACAGGTCCGCCCATCCATCGCTGTCGTAATCACCAAAGGCCGCCCCTGTCGCCCAGCCCGTATCGCTTCCCAGTCCCGCGCTTTTCGTCACGTCGGTAAAAGTTCCGTCCCCGTTGTTGCGGTAGAGCACCACGCCGCCAAGGCAGGTCACAAGCAGGTCGGGCCATCCGTCGTTGTTGTAGTCGCCCACCGCCGCGCCCATCGCCCAGCAGGGATAGCCCACACCTGCCTTGTCGGTCACATCCGTAAATGTCCCATCGTGGTTGTTATGGTAAAGCGCGCTGCGCGATTTTATGCCGTGCAGAGCCATGTCCACGCTCTGCGCGTTGGTGAAATAAATGTCCGGCCAGCCGTCCCGGTCGTAATCGATCAGGGCCACTCCGCCGCTCATTGACTCGGCGATGAACTTCGCCTCGGGACTGGATTGATGCTCGAAGTTGATTCCGGTCGAAGCGGTGATGTCGACCAACTGCGGGTAATCGGCGAGCTTGCCGCTTGCCAACCGCTCCGCTTCCGCTTTCTTTCGTTCTTCAGGCGAGAGCGGTGTCGAAACGCCCATCTGCGCCATGGCCAGAACCGGCAGACCGAAGAAGAACAGAGCCGCGCACAACGGCAGCACGCCGCGTATCCCCAGCGGCATTCCTGCAATTCCTTGCGGCCCCCACCTACTTCTCATCTTGCTCGTCCGTCTGAGTGCCCTTGGGCTGAATCTGCAACTCCTTATACAAAGAGCGCAGCTTCTCTTTCATGTCCTTGTATTCTTTGTAGAGGTCTACTTCGCGCTTGGCGTCGTCCGTGCGCCCCATCTTCCGGTAGAGAGTCGCCAGCCGATAGTGAGCGATGGCGTTGCTCGGCTCCTGACGCACAGTATCTTCCAGCAACGTCTGCGCCTTATCCAACTGGTTCATATCGATCAGCGTCTTAGCCAATCCCAGCCTTGCATCCGTGTCTGTGGGCTCCAGCTTAACCGCTTTTGAAAACTCCTCAAAGGCCTTCTGCGTATCTCCTTTTGCCGCGTCGATCTCGCCCAGCTTGCGAATCGTCTTTTCATCCTCGGGATTCTCTTTGAGCGCTGCCAGGTACTCCTGCTCGGCTTCTTTCTTCAGCTTCTCGTCCGTCGACGCGTACAACAGCTCGGCCAGTTCAAAATGAATGCCCGGCAACTGAGGGTCAAAGGCAATCGCCTTGCGGTAGTTCCCGATCGCTCCCTCGTCGTTGCCCTGCCGCGTCTCTTCGTGGGCAATCACCCGGTGCATCTGCGCCGAATCCGGAGCCACCAGCGAAAGGCTCAGCATCGACTCGACCGCTAGATCGCTATAGATCCGATAAGACGCGTAGAGCACCTCCACGTTGCTCGGGTCATGCTCGCGCAACGAACTCACCACGCCCGCGGCCTTTTCCAGATCGCCGGTATTCGAATAAATCTCGATCAGTTCCATCCCCGCCTGAAGGCGGAGCTTCGCGTCGTCAAGATGCGGGAAGGCATCCTCGAGATCGGTACGCGCTGCAGCCATATCGCCCTGCCTCTTCTCGCAAATGCTGAGCAGAACCTCGATGCGCCACAGTCCGGTGTGCAGGCTCGTGGCAGCACGCAACTGCGGCACCGCGTCGGCGCAATCGCCTTTGAAGAACAGCAGGACGCCCAGATTTCCGCGGACGTCGGCGTTGTTGGGGTCGAGCGCCACCAGCGCCTGCAGCTCAGGGATGGCGAGATCCGGCCTTTTCTCCTGCAGGTACTGCTGAAGTTTGCGGTTGTGTTCGGCAATCTGCGATTGGGTGTCGCTGGCGGTCTGCGCCAAGCACAAAGCAGGGCTCAGAAGCAGACCGGTCGCGGCGAGCGCGATGGCTCTCTGTATGCTCATGACACCTCATGATATAGAAATTGGCAGGCCCAGGGATTCACCCCAAAAAACAGGGGAGACGGCAGGCAATGCTGCTGTCTCCCCGAAAACCAGGAATGGTCCAGGATTAGAATTCCACGCGAAGCTGCCCCTCACCGGAGCGGCCGCCAACATTCGTTCCGGTGATTTGCTGGGTGCCAACTTGTTGCCCGTTGGATGTGGTGTACCAACTGTAAGGTTGGCCCACTCCAGGGGAGCCTTGAAGGCCCCCGCCCGGATTTGAGAAGGACGCATGGTTGAATGCGTTGGTGGCGGCGAGGCTTAACCTGAGCCTGATCCCCTCCCAGGGAAGCGAGAACTCCTTGAACATGGAGAGGTTTGTGAAGTTGGTTCCCGGCCCATACAGGATGTTTCTCCGTACGTCGCCAAAGGTCCCGGGTGCCGGCTGCGAGAAAGCGGCGGGGTTAAACCACTCGTTGAGGCAGCCGTTCGTCGGGCCGGAGCCGGCCTCGCACTTTGCCGACCGGTTCGCCGGTTTTGGACTGACCCCACGAACCCAGTTGGGGAAGGACGAACCCGCCAGCTGATAAGTGTTTTGCGTCCCAAACACTGAGTACGGTGTGCCGCTGGATAAATAAAGTGTTCCGGAAAGCTGCCATCCACCAATCACTTCGTCTGCCAGAATATTGTTGTTCAGGAAACGCCGTCCCCTGCCGAACGGCAGTTGATAGATTGCGTAGCCCTTGAAGGCATTGCGAATATCGAAGTTGGAGTTGCTGTAGTTTGCAGGCGCGTTGTTCGCAATCTGCCAGTTCTGCGGACCTGCGCGGCTGCCCCAGCCAGATGAATCCTGGTCGTCAAGCATGTGCGACCAGACATAGTTGAAGTTGAGGTCCACTCCGTTGCTCATGCGCTTTCTAACGGACGCCTGCAACGAGTTGTAGTTGGTGAGGGCATTGTTGGTGTTCCCTGTAATGCCTTGGTAGACCGGGTACGGACGGTTTTGGGAGTCGTTCGACGAGAGATATTGCTGGGGCACCGCGTTGAGATCAGTTGGAAAGACAAGGTCGAAGCCGTGGCTTGCCACATAGCCAAGCTCGACCACGAGATTCGGCATGAGCTCGCGCTGCAGAGCAAAGTTCCATTGATAGATTTTTGGAATCGGGGTGTGGTATGCCTGGTAACTCACGCCTTCCCCGTTGTAGTTTGCCGGATTGAAGTTGTTCGACCTCACCGTGTAAGGCAGTTTATTGGCGGTGCCATAAATCAGACCGGTGCCATCCAGCTGTGTAATTGGAGTGATGCCATTGGTCTGGTCACTATCATTGCCAATGGATGGAAAGGCGCCGCCCATGACGCTGCCTTCAGACGCATACGTGTCCAGGCTCCAGTTATAGGAGAAGATCCCGAACCCTCCACGAACCGTGGTCTTTGAGTCAGGCGACCAGGAGAACCCCAAGCGCGGCATCCAGTCGTTGAAGACATTGGCTTGAATCGACGTGCGGCCGTTTGCGTGGGTTGCCCCATACCAGTAGGCGCCCAAAGTGTTCGTTGCTGGATTTTCCACCGTAGGATCGAATGAGGCCTCGTTGCCATGGACTTCATTCCAACCGTGATTGATCTGGTAGCGGAGTCCAAGATTCAAAGTCAAATTCGGACGCAGCTTGAAGTCGTCCTGAACAAACATCTGTGGGCTCTTCAAGCGCCCTCCGTACTCCGGCTGGTAACCTGCGCTCCAGTTCTGCGCCAGACCGAGCAGGAAGTCGGCGTACTCCAGGCCGGTTCCGGAGACCGGGGCAGCGACGCCGGTTTCAGGGTTGACTGTCCATTGCTGGGTGTACTGGCCGGAAAACTGCATGGTTCCGGCGTTCACGTTGCCCCAGGCCGTGGAATCGTCGCGGTAGATCAGGAATTCTCCGCCGAAGTGGAGGATGTGCCGTCCCTTGATCAGCGTCACCACATCGGAGGGGTCAAACACATGCTGAATGTAGATCGCGTTGGTGGCCGGTTCAACCCACGCGTAGGGGTACTGGTTGATGAACTGTATTGCCGGAAGGTCGTCGGCCACGCCGAATTGCCAGCCCAGTTGCGCGGCGAAACCCTTGTTCAGCGATAGGTCGCCAAAGTCGCTGTCCTCAAACGTGTAGCCGATTCTGGCCTCGTTCGTCATGTGCGGGCCGATGGTCCAGGTATCGGTAATCTGCGCCTGATTGTCAGTCACATCGCCGCTCTCCCAACCGATTGGACCCGGAGTGACAGAGCTCGGGTAGACGGCGGGACTGTCGTCCTGCGAGTCGGACATGGAAAGCCGATTGTTAGTGGTGATGTCGTAATCCAATCGTCCAAAATACCGGCGCGTCGGATAAGAAGCCGGAGCAGTTGAGTAGAAGTTGTTAGTTGGCTCGCCTTCGCTGCCAGGGCTACCGGGAATAAACTTCCCGCCCGCGATGATGCAGTTTGGCTGAATGCTCGATACATTATTCTGGCAAGCGCTGCCTCCAGGCGTTGGGTAAAACTGTTGGAACTTCGACGCAACCGTGTCGATCATGCCGGCAGGAATTCCGTTGCTGCCGTATTCTTCCTGGAAAGTCTTCCTTACCGGATAGGGGTTGTTGTTCGCGTCGTACGCTATTGTCTGCGTGGTCGGATCGTAGATCTGCCATTGCCCGGTAAAGTCGCCACCCATGGTGGCTACAGTTGGGATCGTATTCGTCGAGTTGCTGGCCGAGCCGTGGTCGACAATCTGGTCAAAGTCGAAATAAAAGAACATCTTCTTTTTCAGAACCGGCCCGCCAACTGCCCCGCCAAAATGGTTCTGCCGAATGTAGGGAACCGAGGGCGAGCTCAGGAAGCCATAAGAGTTCGCATTCAGGGCGTTGTTCTGAATGTAGTCGTAGGCGCTGCCGTGGAATTTGTCGGTGCCGCTCTTGGTGATCTGGTTGAAGATCATTCCGCCGATCCCGTACTGTGCGGAGAACGAAGACATCGAAATCTGAATCTCCGCCACGTTTTCAAAGTTGGCAACAGTGGCGTTCTGGCTGCTGGGCAGCGTCTGGGATACACCGTTTTGCAGCACGTCGCTATAGGGAAGGTTGCCGTTGATGGAGAGTGAACCCACGCCCGAACCGAGCGTATTTGTCGCGCCGGGAAGCAAGTACATAAAGTTTTCCCAGTCCGTGCCTACCTGGGGTAACTCTCCCATGACCTTGTCAGACAGAACCATGGTTTGGTCACCCGTCTCGGTGGTCAGCAGCGGCACATCCGTGGTGACCGTCACCTGCTGGCTTGTCGAGCCCACCTTCAGCTGACCGTTAACCGTGATGAAGCCGACCTCAAGGGTGATGGGGCCGCGCACCAACTGCTCGAAACCAGTTTTAGTGAAAGTGATTGTGTATTGCCCCGGCACCAGGGAGTTCGTGTCGTACAGGCCGTCATGATTGGTGATGAAATCCTTCGAAACGCCTGTATCGGTATCCATCACCGTTACCGTCACCCCGGGAACCAGTGCCCCGGTTGGATCGGTCACGCTGCCACGGATGTCGCCGGCATTAATGCTCTGCGCGTAACATGCTCCGCACCCGAAGATGACCAAGAGCAGGGACGGGATCCATCGCCTCGTCTGTCTCATGTACTGCCTCCTGAATGGTTGACCTAAGTAACCTTTGTTTCGAAAGTCCGACTGAAACTCGCGCCTGCTGCGTAATTCATTTTGAAGTCTTCTCCTGATTACGCACTACAGCCATCGCTTCCCAAAGATAGGAAACCGATTTCCTAGCAATATAGAGTCGGACTTTCATCTCTGTCAAGAGGAAACTGGGAGAGCAAAGGAGGGCTCGGGGGCATGCGCGAAGGGATTGCTTATCCCACCCAAAGGTCAATCGATTTAATAGGCCAAGTTCCGAATATTGAATAGCATATAGTGTTCTCGTATGATGAATTGTGTTTTTAGGTTCGGGAACCACTTTCAGCCAAGCGGTCCGATCGACAAGCACCCGGCGGCGCATTTCGTGAGCCGGCGCGGAGAAGATGAAATGGCTTTCCTATCCACCCCGCGGTGACAGTTTCGCGTGCCTTTTCACCGGCAAGAAAGAGACTCGGGTTATGGCCTACACAATGAAGGATGTCGCCCGCAGAGCAGGCGTCTCACCGGCCACCGTTTCACGGGTTCTCAACAATACTCACTACATGTCGGATGCGACCAGGGCGCGCGTTCTCGCGGTTGTCGATGAACTCAGCTATTACAAAAATGTACATGCGCAGCGACTTTCAACCGGCCATAGCAATCTGTTGGCGCTGGTCATTTCGGAGTTTGCAAATCCGTTTTATCCCGAGGTGATCCGGGGCTTTCAGGCGGCGGCTTGGGACCATGGCCTGGACGTGCTTCTGCTCAACACCGAATACAGCCCGATACGCGCGGACTCGCTCATTCGCAAACTCGTCGAAAAGGATGTCAGCGGGGTGGCGATTCTGACGTCCTCGATCGAAATGTCCGCCGCCGCGCCGCTGGCAGAAGCAGGCATCTGCATGGTCTTCAGCAATCTATACTCGGCGGGTAAACTTGTCAGCAATATTTCCGTGGATTATAGCCGCGGGATCTCTCAGGCCATCGAGCATGTTGTGCGTCTCGGACATCGCCGCGCCTCAGTGATAGCCGGACCCGAAACCAGCCGCACCGCGCAACACGTCAAATCCGCTCTGGTGGAAGGTTTGGCCCGGAATAAACTGAAGCCGCTTCCAGTCATCAGTTGCGTTTATCGCGTCGATGCGGGCGCCTCTGCAGTGAAGGCTATTCTTGCCTCGCCAGAGATGCCTACCGTGATCTTTTGCGGCAGCGATCTGATTGCGATGGGGGCCATGAGCGCCTTGGAAGAAGCAGGCGTGCGCGTGCCTGAAGAAATCTCAGTGGTGGGCATCGACGACATTGCCTTTGCCGGTCTGGCACGCCCTTCGCTTACTACCATCCATGTTCCACGCGAAGAACTCGGCCTGACCGCATATCGCGCATTGGAAAAGATGATGCAACTGAAGCGCCACAAAGGGGCCGAATACACTCTGGAAACCGAACTGGTGGTGCGCAAATCCACGGCACGGGCATCTGAAAAACGACGGGGCAACGCGAGGTGAGCCTCGTGAGGCCTGGCTTCCCAGATATGAATAGGCCGATGGACCGGAGGGACAATTCCCCTGTAAGGTATTCAATGCGCCCGAGTGAACCGGGAAGGAAGGAGGCACCGCGTGGACAAAGCCGCTGAGGGAGGATCA
>Ga0302324_100001223_pt1 | contig 63298 bp, 51 predicted proteins | sample Palsa_T0_1_FD_201949 | JGI IMG/M metagenome (GOLD analysis project Ga0302324, IMG submission 201949) | Peat permafrost microbial communities from Stordalen Mire near Abisko, Sweden - Palsa_T0_1 | ecosystem: Environmental > Terrestrial > Soil > Palsa > Peat permafrost | place: Sweden: Abisko...
CAGACCGCCAAGCAGATCATCTCGTGGGACGGCAACTGCTATGTGCATCATCAGATAACGCCCGACGAGATCAACAAGGTCAAAAGCGGAATTCCCGGCCTGGTCGTGATTGCTCATCCAGAGTGCCGTGCGGACGTGCTGGCGCTCGCCGACGCGGTGCTCTCGACCAGCGCGATGATGCGCTATGCGAAAGAAAGCCCGGCCGACAAGTTCCTGATCGTGACCGAGTGCGGGCTGTCGGACCGGCTGCTGCTGGAGGTTCCGGAGAAGCATTTCTACAAGGCGTGCAAGCTCTGCCGGTTTATGAAGATGATCACGCTCGAGGGCACCCTCGATTCATTGTCGCACCTGCGTTACGAGGTGGTGTTGCCGGAGGAGGTTCGCGAGGGCGCGCAGCGGGCGCTGGAGCGGATGCTCGAACTCGGCGCCTAGTAGCCGGAGGGGCCGGAGCAAGCGGACCGTGGTTCAGGGCGATCGGTAAAATCGAGAGAGATTTCAGGCTTCCCGTTGGATAAGGCGTTCTAACGGCCGAATATGTCGAAATCGGTTTCGGCTTTTGTCGGTCTGAACCTTGGAACTGAGTCGGCTCTGCACTTCGGGCAGGAGTAGTTCCAGCGTCCATCTATCATGCCGGTCTGTAACATCATTTGCGGCGGGAACGTGCAACGGCAAAGTTTGTAACCCAACGCTAGCGCTAATTCAGACTCGATGAGCACCGTCTGCCGTTCCGCATTCGCTAGATTGATCTCGAATTGCTCCTGCTCTTTCTTTGAGCCTTTCGGGAAGAAATCTTTAACCGCCTTCGCCGAATCCAAGGCGTCTCTAAACATCTTGATACAGACGTTTATGGATTGAAGATCCATTGATATACCCGCCTTTCCTCACCGTCGCATCCTCAGCCATTTTAATTAGGAGCTACGCACAGAGCAATGCGATATCGCTGTCCTCCCGAGGTAGGCATGGTGACTTGTTATCTGACAAATAGAGCGAACATTTTGCTCGTGATCTTGAACAGGAGCCGCTAAATTTATCGGGGCTTATCGTTTCGTTCTTGGATGCCATCTTCATCCGTTTGGCCCAGTGGCAATAGGCGGGTGAGTCGAGAAAGGGCGTCCGGTAGTTTGAGTGGCGCACGACCCACGACAAGGGCTGGTGAGTCGAGACAGGGTGCCGGGCAGGATCGAGTAGCCGGTGAGACGAGCAGGATCGGGTCAACGTGGCATCGGTGGGAACCAGAATCGCGGGTCAGGCGCATGGGATTGTAAAGTCAGGCGTGCGCAGTCCCGCCGTTGATGACGCGGTGGATAGACAGGACATGCGAAACGCGGGCGACGCGCTTAAGCAGTCACGCAACAACGCGGGGGCAGGAGTTAGCCGGTCGGGCGACAAGGATGGAGAAGGAGCGGGCGGGGCTCATCGCGGGCGGGAGACGGAGGCGATGCGGCCGAAGGTCGCCGTCGATACGGTGCTGTTCGCGATGGAAGGCGGCCGCCTCAAGTGCTACCTGCTGCGGCTGGTAGCCGGAGTGCTGGCGGGCAAGTGGGCCTTTCCCGGCGGCCTGGTGCGGGTCGGAGAGACGCTCGAAGCAGCGGCGCGCCGCGAACTCGAAGATGCGACCGGCCTGCGCGAGGTCTATCTCGAGCAACTCTTCAGCTTCGGCGATCCGTCGCGCGACCCGGGTGCCCATGTGGTGTCGGTCGGCTATATGGCGCTGGTGAACTCGACCGGCCTGGTTAAGGGCTCCGGCGCGGCGCGGGCGGGCGCGACGAGACGGGGCTCAAGCAAGTATGCGGACGGGGAATGGTTCGAGGTGGGACGGCTGCCGGCGCTCGCGTACGACCATGAGTTGATTGCCGACCGCGCCCTGGAGCGGTTGCGGTCGCGGTTGATATACACCGATATCGCAGGCAATCTGCTGCCGCCGATATTCACCATCAGCGAGCTTAGGGACATCTATCAGACGGTGCTGGAGCGCGGCGTCGATCGGCGCAACTTCGAGCGCAGGATTAAGGCGATGGGTTTGCTCGAGCGGCTCCCGAAGAAGCGGCGCGGTGCCGGGCGGCCGGCGGCGCTCTACGCCTTTGTGCCCCGCAGCGACTACGTGGTCGAGATGCTATAGTTGACGGCCAAGGATTGCGCTCATGGCAAAAGGATCGAATAAGCGGGGACCGTGGTTAATCGCCGCCGCGGCAATCGGATTGCTGCTGGTGCTGGGAATCGGCGCGTGGCAAATCCGTGCTTCCTCGGGAGCCGGAGCGGACTCCGACAGCGGCGGCGACGCGAGCCTCACGCAGGATCCGAACCTGTACCAGGGCGATACGAAGCAGGCGTATGTGGTAGCGCGGGAGCATCCGGAGCTGCTGGCTCAATTGGATTGTTACTGTGGCTGCGAACAGCATGAGGGTCACAAGAATCTGCTCGACTGTTTCCGCACCAATCATGGGGCGGGCTGCGATATCTGCGTCGGCGAAGCGGTGACGGCCGGGCAGATGCTAAGCCAGGGCACGCCGGTGGACCAGATTCGCGAGGCCTTGCGCGCGCGTTATGGCCATGGAGGCTGATTTTGACCCATCTGGTGTCCTCATATATCGACACTTACACTTACGCGGGGTTGTTCGGCGTACTGCTCCTGTGCGGACTGGGCCTGCCGCTGCCGGAGGATATCGCGCTGCTGGCGGGCGGCTTTCTGGTGCATCGGGGGATTACGCAATATCCGATGACGCTGGCGGTTTCGTTCCTGGGCGTGGTGGTCGGCGACAATTCGCTCTTTTACCTGGGACGGCGCTTCGGCACGGGGCTGGTGTCGTACTTCCGGCTCGGGCGGCCGTCCTCGCAGGTGCAGATCGATCGGCTCAAGAGCTTCATGGATCGTCATGGGAATCGGGCGATCTTCTACGCGCGGTTTCTGGCGGGTCTGCGGGCGTTGATCTACCTGACCGCGGGATCGCTCGGCGTGAGCCCGGGACGCTTCGCCTTCTATGACATGCTGGGCGCGCTGATTTCGGTGCCGATCGTGGTGTCGATAGGATACTTTTTCGGCGCGCAGATCGAGCAAATGTTCCGCTACCTGGGGGGCTTCGAACATCTCATCTGGATCGTGGCGCTGGGCACGCTGCTGGTATTCGCGACGCGCACGCAATTGTTTGCGCGGGGGCGGGATGCGGACTCGGCGTGAGGGTAGATCAGGGAAGGCGGGATGATCGTTGAGGAACCCGGAACTGATAGCTTTTCAGGAAACTGAAACCTCACCGAGGTTTCAGACTTCCCGTTTGTAAGAGTGGGCTTCGCCCTGCACAACCTTATCTTGACTGACGCTCGCGGTGCTCGACGAGTCGGCGTTGAGTCTAGTCGCGATCGACGCAAAGTCGCGCCAACGTCGAGATAGCGCAATGCGACCTGAGCTTGGTCATCCCGACCTCGAGGCCAGAAGAGTCGAATGGGGATGAAGTTTCCGGCGCTGAATCTCAAGGCCAAGCTGATCGCGTTGATCGTGACGCTGCTGGCGCTGACGCTCGGCGCGGAGATGCTGGTGAGCCTCAAGGCCGAAGAGGTCATCGTCAAGACCACGCAGAACAAGGTCAAGGACCTGGCGAGCGTGATCCAGATCAGCGTGCAGGAACTGACCTCGGTGGGCGCGACCGACCGCGACCGGCTGCAGAACTACGTCGAGCGGCTGCATACGCGGGGGCTGGAGGTCTCGATCGCGTCGAACCAGGATTTGATCATCAACAGCTCGAATCCCAAGCTGATCGGCGCGGCGCTGAATCCCGAGACCGTGCGATCGCTGCTGGCGACGCGCGGCGGGAGGTCGCGCGATCCGGTGGCGGTGCCGGCCTCGATGCTCGGGCTGGCCGACAACCAAGGCACCGTCTATTTCATCCCGGTCGAGGTCGAGGACCATCTGCTGGGCTACGTGGAGGTGGTCGCGAACTTCAGCGACTTCGACCAGCCATTGCGCGACTACCGGCTGCGGCTGTTGTCGCTGGGCGTGGCGATTTTCGCGATTGGGCTGGTGTTCGCGTATATACTGGCGGAGCGCTATGTCGAGCCGATTCATGCGGTGGCGGACGCCGCGCAGAATATCGCAGCGCGGGGGCTCGAGCCGGTGCCGGACGTGCGGCGGCGCGACGAAATCGGCCTGCTGACGCGGAGCTTCAACGACATGGTCTCGCAACTGCGCCGCGCGCGCGAACGCGAACAGGAACTGAATCAGCTCGAACGCTTTACGGCGCTGGGGCAGCTGGCGGGAGCGCTGGCGCATGAGATCAAGAATCCGCTCAACTTTATCAGCCTGGCGCTGGACCAGTTGCGCACCCGCTACGGACCGCAATTGACGCAAGGGCGGGACGAATTCATGCGGCAACTGGTGATCATGAAGGACGAGGTGCGGCGCCTGAACGACATGGTGCAGACCTTTCTGCATTACGGGCAGCCGATCGAGATTCATCCGGCGCCGACCGACCTGCGGAGCCTCGTCGGGGGCGTGCTGGCGCTGTCGGAATCGAAGATGAAGAGCCAGTCGATCGAGGTGGCGGAGGAGGGGATGGGGGTGCCGGCGGTGCTGAACGTCGATGCGGAGAAGGTGCGGACCTGCTTCATGAACGTGGTCGGCAATGCGACGCAGGCGATGCCGGACGGGGGGTGCCTGCGAATCAGGTTCGCGCAGGACAACGGGCATTTCGTGGTGCGGTTTTCGGACACCGGCAAGGGTATCGATCCGCAGGTGGTTGAACACGTGTTCGAGCCGTTCTTCACGACCAAGCGCGAGGGTATCGGGCTCGGCCTGTTCTTTTCCAAGGCGATCGTCGAGAAACATGGCGGGACGATCACGATCGGGCCGAGCGAGACGCCGCCCGGCACCACGGTCACATTTACGTTTCCGATCGGCGGAGTACAAAAACATTGATGAGCCAGGCCTCCGTATTAGTGGTCGAGGACAACGACCTGGAACGGCAGATCACCGCCGACACGTTGCGCGACGAGGGTTTCGCGGTCGAAGAGGCGCCGATCGGCAAGCGCGCGCTCGAGTTGCTGGCGTTGTCGCGCTTCGACGTGGTGCTGACCGACCTGATGATGCCGGGGATGTCGGGCGAGGAGCTGCTGGGGAAGGTCAAGCTGCAATATCCGGCGACGCAGGTGGTGGTGCTGACGGCGCACGGCACGATCGACAGTGCGGTGCAGGCGATGAAGAACGGCGCGTTCTACTACCTGACCAAGCCGACCGACCGCGAGGCGCTGGTGATGACGGTCGGGAAGGCGTCGGAGCTCTCGAACCTGCAGCAGGAGAATCAGCTCCTGCGCACGCAGATGGAGGGCAAGCTCCAGATCGAGGGGATCATCGGACAGGACCCGGCGATTCAGGAAGTGATCAAGATCGTGCGCAAGGTGGCGCCGTCGAATACGACGGTGCTGATCCAGGGGGAGAGCGGGACGGGCAAGGAAGTGATCGCGCGCGGTATCCATCGGATGTCGCCGCGGGGGGCGCGCCAGTTCGTCGCGATCAACTGCTCGGCGATCCCTGACAACCTCATCGAGAACGAACTGTTCGGGCATGAGCGGGGCGCGTTTACCGGGGCGACCGAGCGCAAGATCGGGTTGTTCGAGAGCGCCGACAAATCGACGCTGTTCCTGGACGAGATTGGCGACCTGGGATCGGCGGTGCAGGCGAAGCTGCTGCGGGTGCTGCAGGAGCGCGAGGTGCGGCGGGTCGGCGGCAACGAGTCGTTCAAGGTTGACGTGCGGCTGCTGGCGGCGACCAATCACAACCTGGCGGAGGAGGTCGCGGAGGAGCGTTTTCGCGAGGACCTCTACTATCGCGTGAACGTGGTGACGATCACGCTGCCGCCGCTGCGCGATCGCCGATCGGATATTCCGTTGCTGGCGAATCATACGCTGGCGCGCTTCAGCCATCTGGCGGAAGGACGGGTCAAGGAAATCAATCGGGAAGCGATGGAACGGCTGCTCGACTACTCGTGGCCGGGCAACGTGCGTCAGCTCGAATCGGCGATCGAGCGGGCGATCCTGCTGTGCGAGGGCGACGTGATCACGCCGCGCGATTTGCCGCAGGAGGTGCTGGCGCGCAAGAGCGCCGGGCGGATCGAGCGGGCGCGTGGCGGGGATCGCTTCGAGATCCCGTCGGAGGGGATCAACTTCGAGCATCTGGAGCGCGATATCATTTTGCAGTCGATGGAAAAGGCGGAGTGGGTAATCGCGAAGGCGGCGAAGATGCTCGGCATGAGTTATCGGACGCTGCAGTATCGGCTGGACAAGTTCGGGATCAAGAAACCCGACGGCAAGGGTGGTTTTGTTCCGGAAAGCTGAAGGCTCCAATCCAATTCTCCCCGCCGGTCGTACATGAAAAGCGGGATCGGAAACGGGCATCCGGCCCGGTTTCGGAAAAGGGCTCGCCGCGGGAAGGGGTCAGGTAGAAGGCGCGGGCGGCACGGAAAAAGAGAGTATTAACCGTGTCCGGTTTCTGTTTTACTGGACAGTTACACTGGGTGAGGCACCCCCGGCCGCCGCTCGAAAGAGCACGCGAGCCAAAGGGCTAGAGGGTAGAGCGCGCCCGGGCAGGCGTCAGGCTTGAATTTCGGCCGCTGATTATCGTCTGAAAGTAAGAAGTTTCGCCGTTGCTGTCGCCAAACGCACAGCCGGCGTTTCCAGGAGGATTGCATGGGCAAGACGTTCGCCGCCATCGCCGGTGGCGTGGGTTTGGGAATTCTGATCGCGTTCGCCAATGCGGGAGCGTTTCCGTTTTGGGGATCGGACGACGCCAACGCGCAGAGCAAGGTTCAGGTCGCGCAGGCGCCGGTTGACGAGCAACATCAGCCGGCCCCTGCCGATGAGCCGGAGCCGAATGAGAAAGTTGGACCGCCATCGTTTGCGCCGCTGGTCAAGCGCGTGATGCCGACGGTGGTAAACGTCGCGGTGGTGCAGGAGGTCAAGACGCCGGACAGCGGAGACGACAACGGCGGCGGTGACCCGGGCGATCAGGGCGGCGACCAGGGCGGCCCTGGCCCCGGTGCCGAACCAGGTCCTGACGGCGGACAGGGTGGCGGAGGCCCTTCGCCATTCGGTCCTAACAGCCCGTTCGGCGGCGGTGGCGGGAACGGTGACCCGTTCGAGCAGTTCCGCCATTTCTTCGGCCAGGCGCCTCATCAATATAAGCAGCGCGGACTGGGATCGGGCGTTATTGTGTCCCCGGACGGCTATATCCTGACCAACAACCATGTGGTCGGCCATGCGGACGAAATCCACGTGACGCTGCTCGACAAACGTGAGTTTACGGCCAAGGTCGTCGGCAAGGATCCCAAGACCGACCTGGCGCTGATCAAAATCGACACCAATCAGCCGTTGCCGGCGGCGTCGCTGGGTGATTCCGACGTGACGGAAGTGGGCGACTGGGTGGTGGCGATCGGCAGCCCGTTTGGCTTCAACCTGACGGTGACGTCGGGCATCGTGAGCGCGAAAGGTCGGGCGCTGGGCGGCAACTACGACAATTTCATCCAGACGGACGCGTCGATCAATCCTGGTAATTCCGGCGGCCCGCTGTTCAACACGAGCGGCCAGGTCATCGGAATCAATACCGCGATCTACAGCAGCACGGGCAGCAATGCCGGTATCGGCTTCGCAATTCCGATCGATATCGCAAAAGACGTGATGCAGCAGCTCAAGGATCGCGGGCGGGTGGTTCGCGGATGGCTCGGCGTGGAGATCCAGGAAGTGACGCCGGCGCTGGCGGAGTCATTTGGACTGGCGGCTCCGACGGGCGCGTTGGTGGCGGGCGTGCAGAAGGACGGACCGGCGGCCAAGGCGAATATCGAGCGCGGCGACATCATAATCAAATTCAACGGCGAAACCGTGCATGACGAGCATGAGTTGCCGGAGATGGTCGCGTCAACGGCGCTCAACAAAGCGGTGCCGGTGGAAGTGATTCGCGGCAACAAGCACGTGACGCTGATGGCGACGATCAAGGAACTGAAGGATGAGCAGGTCGCGAGCGCCAAGGACGACGAATCGCCGGGTACGAGCTGGGGTATGCAAGTGCAGGACATGACGCCCGAGATCGCGCAGGAACTGCATACGCCGAACGCCAAGGGAGTGGTGATTCGCAACGTGCGGCCGGACTCCTCGGCGGCGGAGGCGGGCTTGCAGGCGGGCGATCTGGTGCTGGAGATCGATCATAAGAAGGTCGATTCCGCGGATGATTTCGCCACGATGGCAAAGGCGGCGCAGAAGGACAAGAAGTCGGCGCTGCTGCTGGTTCAACGCGGCAGTTCGACACTGTACACGGTGATCAACCCGGAAGGCTGACAGTTTCCGGCAGGTAAACGAGATGAAGACCAGCGCGGGCGGCCGCTGCAACAGGCCACCGTCCGCGCTGGTCGTGGCGATGCGTGCGCGGAACTCAAGCCCGGCGACATAACCCTCCACCCTCATACGGAATTGGGGGTTGCCACAGGCCCGCCAATTTGCGCAGAATTTGATCGGCAGATCTCGCATCGAGAGCCAGTAGTTCACGATGACTCGCAAACGAACTCCTCCTATCGGCGGAAAACCACGAACGACATTGCGCCGGATTGGCGGGCGGCCAGGGCCTTCAGCGCGCAGCGGCAATCGCGGCCTCGGGAGCCGCCCGAAGCGGATGATCATGATGGTAATCCTGCTGTTGATCGCCAGCCTGCTGATGAAGCGGGTCGGCGGCCCCGTCCATACTCTGGGTCGCGCGCCGCTGTCTGGTGGCATGAACGGCTGAGGGGTTACGAGGGCGGCGACGAGGAGGGTCCCACGTCCCATTAATGAGAGGGACGGCGGGGCAAGTGCGATCAGCGGCTTGTATCCGATCGATACATCGCTGATTCCTTGGGCTGGCAGTTGTTCCGTTCCGGCCCTTGTCGTATCCTGAGAGTCAAAGAAATTTCCTCGCAAGATATTTCCGGAAGAATGTGACGCGGCCGCCGGGCGCTTCCAACGCGAAGCAGTCCCTGTCAAACCGCTTGATCGCGCAAACGAAAGCCAGAAATCGCGAGATTCGAAAACTTGTGACCTGTGTTCGGGGATGAATAGCAGAAAGATCAGGTAAAAACGCGGCAAACGTCAAACGGGACACTGCCCAGGGGACGGGCTAAAGGTGGGCCGTGAATACGATCCAATCGCAAAAGGGCGGGGGACCTAGACATTATCATCTCCTGTGGGATGAGGAACTGGCGGCGCTGCGTCCGTTTCTGACTCGAGTGTACGAGCACCTGGGGGAGGTGGTCGAGCATTGGTATCAACTCTATACGGTTCACTTTGGCGATACGCGCAGTTTGCTGAAGACGGAGTTTTGCGAGCTCTTCTACAACGCTCTCCTGCGCAACACCAAGGATCTGCTCGACGGCGATATGGATCGCTACGCGGCCGATACGATCCGGACCGGAGAATTGCTGTGCGATCTGAACGTGCCATTTGCGGAAGTCGTGGCGTCGCTCCATCTTTACGAGGAAAGCGTTTACAAGGTATTTCCGAACCCGCAGCCGCCGATTGAGATCTACACGGCTTTCGACAAGCTCAGCCACGTCCGCATGATCCTGATCGCGGACGCGTACTTCCGGTCCGCGTCGGCCACCGCGGACGCGCGCATCCAGGCGCTCGAACGCAAAGCGGCTCTGGCGGCTCGCGAAAAACGTAGCATCTTTCACGATCTGGTGGGTTCCAGTGGCTCGATGCGGCGGCTGTATGACCGTATCGAAGCCGCGGGAGGAACACGTGGCACGATTCTAATCGGCGGCGAAAGCGGGACCGGCAAGGAACTCGTGGCACGCGCGATTCACGAGTGCGGTGCGGTGCCAGCGGCGCCTTTCGTTGCCCTCAATTGCGCTGCGATTCCGAAGGATCTTATCGAGAGCGAGCTTTTTGGCTACCGCAAGGGTGCCTTCACCGGCGCAGAGGGCGATTACCTCGGACTCTTCCGGGCGGCCGACGGCGGCACCTTGTTCCTCGATGAAGTCACCGAAATGGCGCCTGAAACCCAAGGCAAACTGCTCCGCGCGGTCCAGGAACGGACGGTTCGCCCGATCGGATCGACGCGTGAGATGACGGTTGACGTGCGCCTGATCGCGTCAACCAACCGCGATCCCGAAGAGGCAGTTCAAGCCGGAAATCTGCGCCAGGATCTCTATTATCGATTACAGGCAGGCGTTCTCAACGTGCCGCCCCTGCGCGAGCGGATCGATGATATCCCGCTGCTGGTCGATCATTTCATCGAAGCCTTCAACGAGAAGTTACGGCCGCGACTCACAGTTCAGGGCATTGACGAGGACGCGCTGGCCGCGATGGTCGAATATCGGTGGCCTGGCAACGTACGGGAGCTCTCGAATTCCATCGAAGGCGCATTTACCTTTGGCCGTGCGGCGACGATCCGGCTGCAGGATCTGCCGATCGGCGTCGCCGGGGGTCACCCGCTAACGCCCCCACGGGACGCTGATGGCCTTGCGGTTCAAGCTCTGCCAGGGCTACCTTCCGGCTCCTTTGCGGAAGCTGAGCGTGAACTTATCGCGCGAGCGCTAAAGAGTACCGACGGCAACAAAGTCGCCGCCGCTGCGTTGTTACGAATTTCCCGCAAGAAGCTCTACGCGAAGATCGAAAAGTACGGCATCCAATAACTTCGATGGGCGGTAAAGCGGTACGCGCCAAAGGTAGGTACCGGACCGCTCGACCGATGGCCTTCACTTCCTGAGTTTCCTGCTCGCCGACGCATATTTAATCGTAGATTAACATTTTTTTCACACTGAAATCGTGGCGGATAATGGCACTATTTCGCAGGATGGTGCCGCTCGTCCCTTAGCCTGAGCGATTAAGCGAAAAGTCCTCCGACAGGAAGGGCTTCGCCGGGCCGGATGTATCCGATCGCATCATTGCAGCGTGATGCTGTTGCCGATTGACCCATGGCCGATGATGAAAATAATTCACGTTGCTAAAGTTCGCGTCGGCGCAGATGTGGGAATCAAGCAACAAAAACGCGACCAAAAGAGGCTTTCCTAACGAGGGCGCTTCCGAGAAGAGCGCTTGGCACGGCATTAGCTAAACGGAGTCGAAGATCCGTTCCTTCTTGCTTAGTCCAAACATGGGGGGCCAATGTACGAGGCTGAGTACCAAGCCAAATTTATGACTCCGGCCGAAGCAGCCGACCTTATCCCGGCGCGCGGGACACTCTCGATGGGAATGGCGATAAGCGAGCCGCCGGCGCTACTGAAGGCACTCGAAGATCGAGTAATAGGAGGGACTATCGAGGAACTTCGCGTTTACTACTCGCATTCGGTGGCGGCCGCGGCGAGCACGATTCTCAAGTACGAGTATATGGACGTCATCAAGCCGCATCCATTTTTTCCCACGGGTGTCGAGCGGACTTTGCAAGACCTGGGCAGACTGGACAATCGGCAAGTTATCTTCCATATGCCCGGGAACTTCAGCGCGATGCCGCGAATGTTGGCTGGGATCGGGATCGACGTATTTGTAGTGATGGTCGCGCCGATGGATGGAGCCGGCTACTTCAGTTGCGGGACCAACGCAGATTACACCACGCCCAGCGCGCGTGTCGCGAAGAAGCTGATAGTCGAGGTGAACCCGGAGATGCCGCGCTTGTTCGGCGACTGTTCGTTTCATATCACCGAGATTGACGCCATCGTCGAGAACGAAAGCCCGCTCTTTGCCCTTCCCTTCAGGTCAGTTACAGAGCTCGATGAGACGATCGGCAAACTGATCGCCGGGATGGTTCCTGATGGTGCGACGCTCCAGATCGGAATTGGCGGAGTGCCGAATGCGGTTTGTGCCGCGCTAACCGATCATAAGGACTTAGGCATCCACAGCGAATTGATGATGCCGGCGCTCGCGGCGCTGATTCAATCGGGCGCGGTGACCAATAGCTTGAAGAATATCAACCGGCATAAGAGCGTATTCACGCTGGCGGCGGGCGATGCGGCCCTCTACGAGTTCCTGGACGATAATCCGAGCATGGAACTGTACCCGGTGAACTATGTCAATGATCCTTACGTGATCGGCCGCAACGATCGCGTGGTATCGATAAGCGCATTCCTGGAGGTTGGCCTGGATGGCGCAGTTAACTCGGAATCCATCGAGGGAAAGCAGTACCGTGCGCCCGGCGGCCAGCTTGATTTCGTGCGCGGCGCCCAGTTGTCAAAGGGCGGTAAGTCGATACTGGCTGCGCATTGCACCGCCGCGAAAGGCACGATCTCTCGCATCGTCCCGAAGTTACCGGGACCTATTACAGATCCACGGGCCGATACTCAGTACATCGTAACGGAGTACGGTGTGGCCGACATGACTGGCAAATCCACGACTGAAAGAGCCGAGGCGCTAATCGCTATCGCGCATCCTGAGTTCCGCGACGAATTGCGCCAAGGCGCGCGCGAACTGGGATATCTGTAGTTCTCGCCACTCAACCGCAGAAGCTGCGTAATTGATCGGGACGCATCGGCTGCCGATCGCTGCCCTTGCTCCTCGTCCTGACCTTCGCTTGCAGGAACCGGGCAAATCGAGGTGCTGGATCGTTCGCTTCATTCTTTTTTGAGGACGAAAATGTTCCTCGGAGAGGGCGGTAAGTGACATGGCTATAGATTTCAGCTTGAGCGAATCGCAAGTAAAGTTGCAGGCCGATACGCGCAACTTTGCGAATCAGGTGCTGACCCAGGTCAAGGCCGCGATCGCGAATATCGCGCGGCCGGAAGATCGCTTTTACGCGATTCGTCCGTTCTACGAAAAAATGATCGAGGCGGGCTTTGCCAAGGCGCTGATACCGGTCGAGTACGGTGGCACCGGTATGACGGCGGTCGATTTTGCGATCGCGGCGGAGGAACTTGCGGCGGTCGATATCAACGTTCCCAGCGCCCTGCTGGCGACCGGACTCGGGCTCGAACCGATTATTCGCTATGGCTCGATCGCACAAAAGCGGGAGTTCCTGACCCCTTATGCGGCGACGAGCGGATCCCGCCTCGCGGCATTGGCCTTCACCGAGGTTACCGGCGGCGCCAATGCCGACAGTCCCGATCCGAGCGTGGGGGTGCGGACCTTCGCGCGCCGCGATGGCGACTACTGGGTGATCAACGGGCAAAAGCATTACACCACCAATGGCACTGGATGGGATGGCAAGGGAGCCGATCTGTTCAGCGTGGTCTGCCGCACCGATCCGGACAAGCCGCCGCAAGAGTCGATGGCGATTATCGTGGTGCCGGGTGATAGTGTGGGAATCGAGATTGCGGGAATCCTGGACACTGTGGGCCATCGTGCGGTGGTCTCGCCAAGGATCCATTTCAATGAAGTGCGGGTGCCGGTGGGAAATCTAATCGGGCAGCCCGGCGACGGTCTGGCGATAACGGCCAAGACCTTTGCCTGGACGGCAGCGCTAATTGGCGCTACCTGCACCGGAGTGATGCGCGCCGCCTTCGATTGCGCCTTCGAGTTCGCCAAGCACGACTATCGATCAGGGCCGGTGCCGGTAATCGAATATCAAAATGCCGGCTACATGCTGGCGGACTTAAAGATGAGGATCGAGGCGTCGCGCTACCTCGCCTGGAAAGCGTGCCATTACCTCGATACGACCGATGGCGAGGGCCTGGAAATGGCGGTGATCGCGAAAGTGTATTGCTCCGAGCTGTCGGTGCAGGTGGTGTACGACGCGATGCGCCTGGTCGGGGTGGATAGCTACACGGACATGACGCCGCTGGCCGGTCTGATGCAGGATGCGCTGTGCTTTCCGCTGTACGATGGCGGCAATATGGGGGTACGGCGGCGCCAATTGCATAATCTGTTTCGCGCCCCCGGCTACGATCCGATGGCGGCGGCAGAAGGCCGTCTGGGGCCACGTGGCTGAAAGTGAAGGTGCGCGATTATCTCGCTGGCAAAACCGTCCGATATCAAACGGACCTCCAGGTGAATGGGGCGCGCCCCGTTCGTTCACCAGGTTCCGCTCCGAGGCTGAACGCGATCGCGAAATGCCTTCGCGCAGTTGGTTAATTTGTATATCCGTGGCTTATCACCGCTGCGGTGATCGCTGCGATTTTAGGCCTCGGCTGAAGCCGCCGCCCGGGAAATAACATGATTTAACCGATTGCATAGGATCCCGACCAAGCAGTAATTTTCGCTGCTGCGCGCGTGTCGTATTTGGGAAGATCCGGCCTTCACGTTTCTAAAAGCATCAGAAAAATTTCGCGAATTTGTTCCTGACCCCCCTTGTAAACCGTTACTGGTTTTTGTAAGTACGGTCTCGTAGTTTCCTGAATCGCGTAGTACCACCCTATTTCAAAACATGGAGTTGGGGGGGAGCGCCGACCCAAGGGGTCAGGCGCAGGGCTCGACTGGTTGCGGGTAAATCGCCGGGGCGGGTCCATAATCGCACGGCACTGACTTCGGCACCGTCGTGGGGACGGTGAACGATTTGCTGACTAGGGGAGGAAGCTCATGGGGACAGTTTTTCCGGCCATCAGGGTTTCGGGCAGGGGGAGTGCCAGATCGACCGCGCTTTTGGCTTTGGGTCTGGCTTTGGTCTTTTCACTCGGTTCGCGTGCGCTGGCTGCGGACCTCACCGTAACTTCAGGCAACACGCTTAACGTAACGGGGGCATCGGCCTCGCTTCTTCCAACGACTGCGGCATCGACTTCGATGCTGCCGATGACCAGTCCTTCGACCTTGGTGCTGGCGGATTCATCAGGCGGCGGCGCGCCGGAATCGAGCTGGCTCGAAGGCTTTCACGTGTCGGGCTTTCTGAGTCAGACCTTCGGCATGTGGCAGAACCCCGAGAATCTGCGGCAATACACGACGGCCCGCAATAGCCTGGCAACGTCGCGTACTTGGCTCCAGGTTGACGAAAACTACCGGCTCAACGAGAACAACAACTTCTTCATGCGCGAATGGTTCGTTTACGAGCCGCCATATTCGTGGAACAGCGCCAACGGCGACGGCAAGTACGGGAACGGTTTCTACAACCAGTACACGGTTCGCGATGCGTGGTGGGAAAACAAGACCGGGCCTGTGACTACTTATGTTGGCAACCAGATCGTGGTGTGGGGACAGTCGCTGGCGTTCCGGGTGGGCGATGTCATCAATCCGGTCGATACAACGTGGGCATTCGGTTTCGCCAACCTTGAGCAGTCGCGCATCCCGCAGTGGATGGTCCATCCCATCTGGAATCTGCCGGAGTTCGGTCCGTTCGAGTCGAACTTCCTCGAAGGCGTGCTGGACCCGCGCCTGCAGCCGATGTGGAACAGTTGCGACTACGCCGACCATCGGTATGACGGCGAGTGCAACGTCAATGCGGGCAGCGTGAACAACGGTTTCGGCGGCGGCGTCGGCTTCGACCCGGCGGGCCCCTACAGTTCGACCTTGACCAGTGCGCAGCAATTTTATCCGGGAAGAAATGCGCTTCTGGGCGGATCGATCCTGCCTCCGCATGCAGAGCCCTTTCAGAGGAGCAATTTGAATTTATCGGGGCTCTCCATTCCAAATTTCTATTGCCTGAACGATGGTATCGGTGCGAACTTTCAACCGTTCAATCCAGTACCGAAAGTCTTGCGGCGGAACTGTAATTTGACCGGCGGCGTAGGGCAGTGGAAAATTCCGGCGAGCACGGTATCGAACTGGGATGAGGGCATTCGGTTCCACACGCTGGTTGGTGGAGCGGAATTAACCGCATTTTACTGGAACTCGTTCAACGATTATCCGAGCATCTTCTGGCAGCCTTACACGACCAATTTCCGCGCCAAATTCGATCCGACGCAGAAGGTCGGCGTGACCGGAGATGTGCCGCTTCCGATGCCGGCGTCATTGGGCGAATACCTGCCCATCGTAGGTCGCGCGGAAGGTGTCTACACCAACCATCAGTCTGTGTTCGATTACGATTATGCCAATAATCCTAGCATCGAAAGATACACGGATATGGTGAGCTGGATGCTGGCGCTGGACGTCGACCAGGCCTATGCGCCGTGGCTGACCGCTACCGGAAACCTCTCTGCCAACGTCGAGGTTTACGACGAGATCGCGATGGACTCGAATCAGAACATGTACGAGACTTTCGGTCCCTCTACCGGTGGCGGACCAGGAGCTCTCACCACGAATTACAAGAACAACGTGTCAACATTGTTGAACATTGGCACGTCGTGGCTGTGGAATGATATCGAGCCGGCCTGGACGATGATCTTCAATCCGGCGGGCCGTTCGTTCCTACTATTCCCATCAGTGGTTCTGAATCCGCCGTGGACCAAGTCGTACTTTATGAAGCTGCAGGCGATCGAAATCCTGAGCGGCAATAGAGACCAGGCGCAGTCGGGCGGCCTCCTGAAAGGTCAAAGCCAGTTGACGGCGCAGTTCCAGTACAACTTTAACCTGCTCTAACCGTTTGCAATCCGTATTGGCGAGCGCCGAAAGGCGCTCGCCAAGTACGGCACTTCGTCCACGATTGCCCGCGATTTCCGCCTGCTCCTTCGACTCGCAGCCTAGCCGCCACGTCTGACCGGACTAGCATCGCCTCATTTCTTGAACCACGCGCCAACGGCAACGCGCTATAATGGCGCGAGCCGCACTTCGCCGGTGGGACCGAAAGATGCTTGAGTCCAGGTGGTTTGAGAGCGATCGATCATTGATCAAACCTTTGACGGGTCGGCGATAGGTTTCGGGCCAATGACCTCAGGGGTGCTCCGCTCGCGGGGTTACTGGCTGATCATCATCGGCGCGGCGTACTTCGTTTGTCTGACGGTGAGCTTCAATAGTGGCGCGCAGGAATCTCCGCCGCCGGAAGCCTCAGCCGCAGCCAAATCGCAGGCGTGGAACTGGCACGTTCAAAACACGGATACTGTTCAAGGCTATCCCGCTTTTGCGGCGAAGTATTCCGGAGCGAACAGCTTGCCCAGCGGCGGTGAAACGCGCCAGACCGTTTCGCTGGATGTGATGGCCGGGGTGCGGCTTTGGCAAGGTTCCGAGGCACACATCGACGGGCTGATGTGGCAGGGATTCGGGTTGGGCAACACGCTCGGAGTGGAAGGTTTCCCTAACGGCGAGGCCTATCGGATTGGCACTGCGCCCCCCAATGGCAATATCGCGCGTCTCTTCATTCGACAGACTGTTGGCTTAAGCGGACCGCAGGAGGAGGTGCCGGATGACCAACTAACGCTCGCTGGAAAAGAGGATATTTCGCGACTCGTGTTCACCTTCGGGCGCTTTGCGGCCATCGACATTTTCGACCGCAACACATACGCCAATGATCCGCGCACCCAATTCATGAATTGGGCATTGGTGAACAACGAAGCCTGGGATTATCCGGCGGACAGCCTCGGCTTCACTATGGGACTTGCGGTGGAATTGAATCAGCCGAAATGGACACTGCGCTATGGATGTTTCCTGCTGCCTCGTTACGCGAATAGTTTGACCGCAGAAGATCAGATCTTCAAATGGCCGTATGAAAGCTCCGGACAGGACGGGCCATTTTTGAGCACCTGGGGTATGGTGACGGAATTCGAGCGCCGCTATAACCTCCTCACTCAACCGGGAGCAATTCGGTTACTTGCCTACCTCAACAAAGCGAACATGGGCAGTTACCAGCAAGCAATTGATAATCCGACCCGGCCAGCCGATATCACCGCGACGGGCAAATATCGCTACAAATATGGTTTCGGGGTGAACCTTGACCAGGAGATTTCACAGAACGTCGGGTTCTTTTCCCGCTTGGGCTGGAACGACGGACAGAATGAAGCGTGGATGTTTACCGACGTGGATTACGAGGCTTCTTTGGGCGTCAGCATCAAGGGTAAGCCCTGGCATCGGACTGACGACACGTTCGGATTGGGATCTGCCTTCGGCGGAATAAACAAGACGGAAGAGGAATTTTTCAAGGCCGGCGGCACTGGCCTTTTGGCAGGGGACGGCAATTTGAATTATGGCTGGGAAAAGATCCTCGAAGCCTACTACGATTTTGATGTATGGAAATCCATTCACTTCACAGGTGATTACCAGTTCATCAGCAACCCCGCATTTAACCGCGATCGCGGGCCAGTGTCAGTCTTCGGTGCAAGACTCCATTGGGAACTTTAACGGGTGAAGTTGGCTCGGCAGCGTTGCATGTCGCAGTGCGCTCGATCGGCAAGTCGCGCGGCTAGTCCGGATTTTGCGTTGCGTCTGAGCTTAGGACCCGAGAGCTGTCGCGGGATAATAGATTGCCTCGGGCTGACGCACCCACCACGCACCTGTCGCGGCTTTTTCATCGCGATTCGAATAGCGATAGTCGTAAAGCACGGCGCGCACGTAGAGCGGGGGTTTAAGAGGAAACGGATTGCTGCCCAGCAGCGCCGTCACCTGCGGAGAGTTTTCCAGCAGCCGCTGCAGGAACCGCGAAAACCATAGATTTTGCGACGGCGTCCCAAGGGCGGCAAACCACATCTGCCAGTCGAGGCGGGGTTGGTGCGGAATGTTCCACTGCGGGCGCCGCAAGACGTTGCCCGGTTTGTATTTGAACGCGTACTCGCGCCAGTGAACGCCGTCATCCGAGCCCTCAATTATGATCTCGGGCCGGGTGGTGGTCATCACTGCAAATAATCCGTACGTATTGACGATACATAAAGGCGCAATTTCGTTGTCGAGCCACATGGCTGGGGCGGAGATTCGACCACCGAACACGCCGTGAACCTGGGAGAGACTGACGGGCACAATCAAGAGTGCGATCGCTGCTACGGCATAGGAAGTGATCACGCCGGGCTTGATGGGCCGGACACGGTCTTGCACAAGCTGAGTCAGACGTAGCGGAAGAATCTTGCGCAGCGCCGCATCGTCAAAGAGCACCAGACATAGGGCCATGTTGAGGAGGTTGAAAAAGGTGTAATTGCCGGTGAGAATTATCAATACGGACAGCAACAAAATGCCGAAGGCCGCGATGAACCTCAGCCGCCTCGGGAAGAAGATCAAGAACGGCAGCCCCAGCTCGATGATAAAGGTCGCCGCCGTCGCCGCGCGAAGTAAGCCCTGCGGCAGATGATGGGCGTACCAGGCCAGTGGGGTTGGCAGCGGTTGGGTCTGAAAATGGTAGGAGAGGGCGGAAAGGTTAGCCCAGGTCGGGTCGTGGCTCAGGAGCTTGACCGCACCCGAAAGAAACATGAAGCGGAACAACAGCCATCGCAATAGCCAGATGCCGGGCTTCGTCGCGATGCTCAGAATGAGGGCGAGGAAGCCGGTCTCGAGTAAAAGCACGTCCCATTGAAAACCCATGAAGGCCTGGCCGGCATAGAAGAGCGAAAGATAAAGCGCATAGAGCAAGAAGAGGCACAGTCGCGGCAGGATGTTGAAAATCAAGAGCAGCGACAGCGCTGCTCCCGTCCAGCACGTGACCTGAATAGCGAGATCGCTTTGATCCATCCAGAACACCATCGGAAACCACCAGTAGCGTTCCGTTCCAACCTGGCTGCGAATGGCGGCGGTGAATTCGGATAGCGGCAGGATGCCGTGGCTGCCGATAAGTCCCAGCGCCTGCACTCCAAATGAGACGAAGGCGGCCAGATAAATCAGCCCGATCGCTCTTAGAAACAACCACGAAACCAACTCATAGCGTGGCGGCTCGTAGTCGCGCCCCCATAGCCACCGGCTGGGTCGATGAAGCGCGGAACGATGCGAAGCGACCAGTGAGTACACGTACTCGGTGATGGCCGCAAAGCCGGGCAGATGCCGATAAAGCGCCAGCCAGAACCCTTTGCCGTTAACCTGGCTCAAGGTCAGGAAACACGCTTCGGCGCCGCTCGCAACTACGCCGTCTGGAGCGACGTATTGGACGGCGCGCTGGAAATCGGACAGAGGAATTTCGGGATATTGCTCCGCGACCTCCTGGTAAGGCGCGTAAGTCACGAGATCGCCGGTGAGTGTCCTCCAATAGTGGACCCAGTAGAGGCAGAACCGGCAATCACCGTCGTAGATCAGAAGTGGGGACGGCGGGCGGACTGCTGTCGTTGTTCGCATGGTCCGTATTTATGGCCAACCTTGGCCAGTGGTGCTCGCGGTGCGCCCTTTACTCTGCGCCGGGTGTTTCAATCGGAATTGTTCCGACCGGTCCGCTGTCGCTCCAGTATTACTCGCTGCCGGTGATTGTTCTCGAGGCCACGAACTGCACCGGACTGCCTAGTTGTTGGTGATCCCGTTGGTGCTGCCGACGCCTGCCGAAAGTCCGCCATCAACCACCAGCGCGTGACCGGTTACGAATGAAGCGTCATCGGAAGCCAGAAAGAGGACGCATTTCGCGATCTCGGAGGGTTTGCCCATGCGGCCGAGCGGATGGAAGCGATGCATTGTTTCGCGGATCTCCTCAGTAGCTCCGAATGCGTTCGCGACGAGCGGAGTATCGATGATACCGGGACAGATGCAGTTGACTCTGACTCCTGCCGGAGCGAATTCGAGCGCGGCATTGCGGGTGAGGCCGACTACCCCATGCTTGGCGGCATTGTATGCGGAGAGCCCGACGCTGCCGCGAATGCCCGCTACCGATGCGGTATTCACGATCGCCCCGTGCTTCTGCGCGACCATTACCTGCCCGGCGAACTTGAGCCCCCAGTAAACGCCATCCAGATCGATCCGGATCGTATTGGAGTAAACCTCTTCCGTCGTCTCAATCAGAGGCGCCACAATGCCGATCCCGGCATTGTTAAACATTATGTCGAGGCCGCCGAACTTGTCGCATGCTGCGCGCACGAGGCGCTCGATCGCTTTTGGTTCGCGGACGTCAGTCGCTACGAACAGGCCCCCAATGGACTTGGCGATCTCCTCGCCCGCGCTGGTCGGGAGGTCCCCGATGACGACCTTGGCGCCTTCGCCAGCGAAAAGTTCCGCGGTCGCGCGGCCGATTCCCGATCCGCCACCCGTGATGATCGCAACTCTGCCGTCGATTCTGCCTGCCATTTTTCCCTCCGTTGCCGGGTCACGCTTACAACTGCCTGATGTTATCCCCGACCGCGCAGATGGTATACGACTTTGCCTGCCTCGGGGTAGCCGGGACGCCCTGGAATCCTGACTCAGAACGCAACTGCCCGGCGGCGCGCTCTCTTCCGACCGGTTCTACTGCATTGGATTTCCAGCCTAAGACTTCAGAGCTACTCTGGCTGTCGACATTTGGAGCTTCCAGTGCTGAGATCCTAAAACATAAAACCACCGGGTTCCACCTGATGTTCACGCCAGCAAATGTGAGGTATGGGTTTGATAGATAATGAGATTGAACAGCCGGCCGTCTAGCGAGTGCGCTGATCCCGCTAAATGAAACTTGCGTCTTGGATCGGTCGGTTATCAAGATGGAAATGCTCGCCAAAACGTTATTCACAAACGCTAACCTGGTTCTCGACGAATTCGCGGAACTACAAAAATCATTCGACGTTCTGGTCGGGGGCGGCCGCATCCTTTCGGTATCTCAAACGCCTATAGACCATGGAGATGCAAAGGTGATCGACGTCCGCGGCAGAACGCTGATGCCGGGACTTATCGATGCTCACGCGCATATCACTGGATTGTCCCTAAGCCCGAAGAACATTTCGTATCCAGCCTCCGAAATCGCCATTGCCGCAACCGATTATCTGCGGCGTAGCCTGATGGACGGTTTCACCTCGATCAGAGAAGCCGGCGGCGCAGACCACGGCATCGCACGCCTTCTCGCTGAGGGGAAAATCATTGGCCCGAGACTGTTTTACTCGGGACGGGCGCTGACGCAAACCGGCGGCGGGGCAGACTTTCGCACCGCTGACGAGGTCATCGACCCATGTGGTCAAGCAGGCCCTTTTACCGTGATGTCGGTGATAGCTGACGGAATCGACGAAGTACGCAAGGCTGCGCGGGAAGAATTGCGCAGGGGAGCGGCTCAAATAAAGGTCTTCGTTTCTGGTGGGGTAGTGTTTCCCGCGGAAGGCCATCCCACCGTTTACGAATACTCATTGGAGGAATTGCGAGCTATTGTCGAAGAGGCGAAGGGCCGCGGCACCTATGTCATGGCGCACGCCTACACCGATGAGGGGGTTCGGCGATGTCTGCTTGCCGGCGTACGCTCCATCGAACATGCCAATTTTGTCAGCGAAGAAACCGTCGCGATGATGGCTCGGCACGGAGCCTACCTGGACCCGACTTTCATATCGCTGGTGCAGCGAATCGAATCTGCACCCGAAACCGGGCTGCCGAAAGCGATCGTTGACAACCTGACGGCGACTGTCGCGAAGGGCCAACAAGTCTACCGATGGGCAAAGCATCACCGGCTACCTATAGCCTTCGGCACCGACTTATGGGGTCCCGAGGCGCAACAGTCACAGCTCAGAGAATTTGAAATGAGAATCGAACTCGACGAACCCTCCAATATCGTTCGTTCCGCCACCCGCATCAATGCCGAGCTCCTCATGCAGAGCGGCAACCTAGGAACCATTTCTGCCGGAGCGTATGCCGACCTCCTGGTAGTCGAAGGAGATCCGCTGAGTGACGTGGAAGTCCTCACCGATCCGCGGAATCATCTAAAGCTGATCATGAAGGACGGTGTCATCTACAAAAATGAACTCTGATTTCGATCGCGCAGATCGCAATGGACCGAGCGATCGACGAGTTTCCTTCTAGTGGTCTTTTTCTCCGAGAATTCTGATCATTTCCGTTTAAGTCGTGCGAGGTCAATAGCGCCGCTGTTCAAGCATCGGCCCCGAACGAGGAGAACACACCAGGTGCCGCATCGAAGCGGCGTGAAGACTTCCAATCGGCGTCGATAGGTCCAGCGTCACGCGCGCCAATCGAATTGAGCGTGACGCTGGAGTTAGGGCTTACGCTCATTTGTTAAAAAATGGACCGAAGTTGCATCCGGCCGGGGCGTTCAGAGTGGTGGTTTTGCCGAAGAGCAAAGTGTCAGGCAAGACCGCGCCGCCAGCTACGAGTTGACTTGCGATGAAAAGCGCGGCGCCGAATGGCGATGCCGAACTGATTGCCGCGAGATCGCCGAGGTTGTCGAAGGCGAGCCCGTTCGGGGCTGCGAGAGTGTCAGTTCCGTGTTTCTCGTTCGCTGGGCTAAGCGTTACCGCGGGCATTGGGTCGCCTGTCGTGTTTAGCACCGCCTTCGCGAATTCAACCACGGTGTTAGGCGGGTTGGCGTTGCTCGACCAAAGGTTGCCGGTAGCGTCGAAGACTAGCGCCCACGGTCCTTGAATTGAGCCGTCGTCTGCGACGCCATCGTCAGACAGGATCACGTTCGGGATTAGGTTCACGGACGCGGGAGTAGTCGGCGGCGGCAGGTCCCCCGCGTTGAATTCGTAAATTGTAGTCGCCGCATTATTAGCGATCCAGAGGTTGCCACCGAGGCTGAAAGCGATCCCAAGAGGTCCGCTGAAAGCAGGATTTGCGGTAATCGTTACAGTGGGCGTCTGAGGGCCGCCCGCCGCGAGTTGGGCGGTGGTGAATACATAGACTGCGTTGGCCCCGTTGTCACTCACCCATAGATTGCCGGCGCTATCGAAGACCGCCTGCTGCGGGAACGTGAAAGCCGTCGAGGTAAGAGAGACGTGAGGCGTCGGCGTCCGGTTGGTCTTCTTCGCCGAAATCAGGAGCCCGAGCTGAGTAGGCGTGAACTCATCCAACGCTGGCGCGACAGTGCCGCCGGTTGAAGTCGTGCCGCCGTCGATTACCCACAGGTCCTTGTTAGTGTCAAAGACCACGCCTTGAGGCGCGCCGAACCCGGCGGAGCTGTTCAGCTTCAGATGAGGCGCATTGGTGTGAACGCCTTTTTTGAAATCGCCCGGATCGAATTCGAGTACGTCGGTGCCATTGGCTACCCATAAGGCGACCGTGATTTTCGGCTTAGTGGCAGCGCCGGAGAGGCACGGATAGCCGATTGCTGCCGTGATCAGGATGATCGCGGTGAGCAGGAGCCTGTGACGATTTGGCGGGACGCTTGATAGTTTGACTAATGCGGTGGATCCCATTGTCTTATGTCCTCCATTGGGTGGCTGGATCAAAACGACGCTCAGTATACCCTTCAGAAGGGCGCGCGCTAACAGAAACACGGTCCGCTAAGCTAAAGATTCGCTACAACTTCACTCTTGTCTTAGAAGACTTTCTAGGTGGCGATCTTCGAAAGGCGAAAGAAAAATAGACCTTTGCGTATGGATACTCTTATTAGGCTAACAATGACCATACCATAATCGATCTATAGGTGGGGTCCCTAGTATGAGCTGCTGACATGACGCTTTCGCTTTTTGCTTGTGCAGGAAGGATTGCCGTTGGGCTGGTCCACGGTGCAACCAACCGCGTAAAGGGTTAGAAATGACCGTTCGTCTTAACTTAATCGTCGGCATTGACGCGTAATCTTAGATTCACCTAAGCAGTACCGGTTAGCTAAGTCACTCGGCGGCGTCAGTCCACCGCCTCGATACGGATTCTGAACACCGCCCGGAAACGCTCGCCTGCCCCCACAAATCGCAGACCGCGGCCACTCGTGAGGGCACTTGTCGGTGCAGTCATCGGTTCGATTGCTATATAGTCCTTGTCCTTGGGCGCAAATAATTGCATGTACCGGTAACCTTCGAGCATGTCCACTTCGACTCGGCAGGTGGCGGACGCCACTGCGAATGAGGCCTGCTCCTGCATGAGAGCAAAGCTATCGTCGAAATTCCTTTCACCTAGTCGCGCGCTGAATCCTGCAAAGGGCTCCTCATCGCCGGTTGGGATCCCTGGTCCATCGACCACCAGCTTCCGCATCGCAGGGAGCTCTAACTGCCAGTTCGCCCGCGCAGTCTCTGGAAGCCTGAAGTAGGGGTGAAAACCGAAGCTCACGGGGACTGGTCCATCGGAGCTTGCGACCAATGTCGTTTCCAGAGTAATACCGGATGGTTGAAGGTTCACCGCAAGCTCGACGCGGTGGCGAAAAGGGAAGATGGCGAGCAGTTCGCTGCTCGACCACTCAAGCCGAGCCGCGGCAAAATCCTGCCTGGCTTCAGTCACTTCCCAAGTTAGCGACGGCCACGGTACACCGTGCATTGGAAGCCCGTGCTCGTCGAGGTGGAGAAGTGGTGATTTTAGATCAAGTGCTACCGATTTCCCCAGGACGCGATAGCGTGGCTCGGCAAGGCGGTTTGCCCATGGATGCAGAAACGGGATTCCGGCGGTGCTCCCCTTTGCTGCCGCAGTTTCGAGGTCTTCCACGCGTCCGAGCATCTCCACTCCCCTACGACGAAGCGAGGCACCGAGCATTCCGTGAGCGGGCAGGAAAACTGCCTCTAGGTCGCCCGCAACGAGTGTACGAGCGCGCGGATCGTTTAGGAGATCTGACGATCGGGATTGAATTATCATAACCTATGAGCCCTTTGTTGACTGGGCGGAACTACGCTCTTGGAGGCGCGCCATACGCATCCCGCAATTGTGTTTCCGAATCTACACCGAGCCGAGGAAGAGCGATACGGATTTTGTGTGTTACAAAGAGGGGCGTGCTCTTAAGCATTACTTCGACAATTAATGTAGGGTGTGTCCGCGACTACCAGAGTTTGATAGAAGGAGGAGCCCATGAAGCTAACAAGAAGAGTTGTATTTGCGAGCGCGGCGATCTTTGCCGCCACAACGTGGATCGTTTCGCCGCTTTCGACGAGCGCTCAGGAATCCGATCAATCCACAGGCGCACAAGCGCCCGACGTTTGGGGAAATCAGGAGCTGCCGGATTCCGCCGCGGGTTCCGGTACCGAGGTAAACCCAGACGACTCTACGCCTGATTCCAACCCGCCGCTAACGGTCACGGGACAATGGGTGGGTAATATCACTGACAATCCGGCAGGCGACAGCAGTTTCACTGCCACCTTTACTCAGAAGAAAGGTAAGCTGACGGGAGCTTGGGAGACGGGAAATTTGAACGGCATCACATATTCCGGAGATCTGGTCGGAACTGTAACCAGTCACTCAGCGAAAATTACCTTCATAATGTATCCCGATAAATCATATCCCCATTGTCATTTCATTTTAACGAGCACCTCGGCGAGCGACTCCGAGATCATCGGCACGTATAAATTTGCAGGGTGTGATAAAGCGAGCAAAAAAGAGCACGGAACGATCGACCTCAGTCCCGCACCGTAAAGCGATACGGGCAGTGAGAGTTACGGCATATAACGCGCGCGCACCAGTTATTCTAACGACAGGCCGGCGATGATGCCTCAATGGTCGCTGAGCGATCATCCCCATATCGAGCACGGTTTGCGGCGGGTCGCATCGCTTGAGATTTCAGACTTGAAAATAATCTGAAGGCGAATTGCCGGCGCGGGTGATCATCGGCATATGAAAAAGATCCGTCAGGCAAGACCGCTCCCACACGGCCAGCAGTTTGCTCGATAAAAACGAAAGGCTGCGGCTACTCAATTTGAGTGAAGGTGTTGCGATTGATATTCTGGCCATTCTCGATGTCTCGAATTGATCGAACGATCAGGCGCAAGGATATCACCACGCTCGCGCGGGAAACCTGGGTCGCGCGTCTGGCCGGAACCGATGCCCGAGGGCTGGAAGGTCTACATGGTTCGCAAGACCGTCATCCAGCAGGTGTTTGGCCGGCGGGTGTGCGGAGTGACACTGCAGGATCGCAAAACGATTCTGATAGGGCGTCGCACACAGCGCTACAGCTTTGAAACCTTGGTGCACGAACTGGCCCATCTGCGAACTATCGATGAAAAGATCAATCACGGTCCGCGCTGGAAGCATGAGTTCGAGTCGGTAGCGCGATCAACTTTCGGCCTCGAATTGCGAAGGGATATTTGACCTGCGGATCGTCGCGAGCTGACAGGCTCGTATTCCCGCCGTCTAATCCTCGCAAGTAGTCGCCGAGGCGGGCCATTTTTCTGGTTCGCTACAATGAGTCCGATTACCCGATGGGTACCTCCCATAGGATGTCCATACGCGCTCAACCGCGCTTCTAATCCAGTCATTTCGCGAGCCTGAGCAGCTTACTCGCAACCATTACTCCGAACTGTGGCCGGCCTTGGACGCCGTCGGACGAGAGCCACAATCGCGGTCGAAATGATCTCCCGTGATCGACGCATAGATTTGCCAAAGAGAGCGATCTTTTGAAAGGTTGGAAAATCAGCCAGGTTGCGTCTAATATCGCGGAAGCCGGTTGCTAATAGACAAGGCCAGATGGAGTATTCCCTCGACGGAGGAAAATCACAATGAAGGTCGAAATCGATCTCGAAGTGTGCGTTGGACACGGAAAATGCTATTTGGTCGCGCCGGAGGTATTCGAGCCTGGCGATGATTTGGGCCGCGCGAAAATTCTCCGCGAGGTCAGTTCCTCGGAGCCCGATCTCTTGCGGCGGACCAGGAATGCCGTCGATGGATGTCCCGAGGGAGCTCTCAGGTTTGTAAAGGAGTAAGGCGTCGGCAAGCCGTCGATAAGTCCCTCGAGATTGAACAGTAAACAGAGCAGGTAAGGGGCAATCGCCGAACCGTACCAGCTGCTGCGAAACTCAGTCCTCAAGAAGCCCGGAGAAGACTATGAACGAGACCGCTGCATTCATGAATAACTCGAACGGCCAGAGCCTTTATACTCACTTCGATCATATAAATCCGCCGATCGGCAGGGACGGCACGCCGAATGCGTTTTACGAAGCGATCCGCGATGAGGTGATACAGGCCAATCGGCCAATCGGCTGGAGCGAGGCGCACGGTGGATTCTGGATGGCTGCCGGTTATCCAGAGGTAATGGAGGTGATGCACAACACCGACGCGTTTTCGAATGACGCAGTAACCTTTCCGCGTTACGGGACAACCGAGCGTCTGATGCTGGCGGGCCAGGACGATCCGGAGCATAAACGTGCGCGGTTGCTGGTCAATGAACCCTTCTCGCCCGGACGGGTCATGGATTTTACAAAAATGCTGAGGGAGAACGTCAACGCGCTAATTGATGGGTTTATCGAAAGCGGGCGCGCCGACGTTGCCAAGATAATCGGCGATCCGATTCCGGCAATCCTGACCGCCATCGTGCTGGGGCTACCGGCGGAACATGGTCCACGCTTCTTTAAGTGGACGTGGGCGATGTCGCATGAATATTTTACGGATCCCGAGAGCGCGGCCCCGAAGATCAAGGAGATGTACGAATATTTCGAAAACGTGATTGAGGAGCGCCGGCGCAATCCGGGCGGCGATGTGTTGTCGCGTGTGGTACAGGCGAAAATTGACGGTGACCATCTGAACCATGAGGAGCTGATCGGATTTTGCACCGTTCTTTTACTTGGTGGAATCGACAATACCAGCAAGCTCATTTCGACTTCCCTCTGGCGGCTGGCGTGGGATATCGAGTTGCGACACCGGCTGACGCGGGATCGCAAAATCATACCGACCGCAATAGATGAGTTCCTGCGCTACTATTCGCCGGCTTCCGTCGGCCGGTTGATAAAGGAGGATGTCTCCATCTCTGGCGTGCCTATGAAAGCTGGACAGTATCTGATGCTGATGGCGCCGATCGCGAACCGCGACCCGCGTATCTTTCCATATCCCGACACTTTCATTGCCGATCGCAGTCCCAACAAACATCTCGGTCTGGGAGCAGCAGTGCATCGCTGTCTGGGAGCGCACGTCTTGCGGGTGGAATCCAAGATCGTGCTCGAAGAGTTCCTCACGCGCATTCCGGAATTCGAATTGGATCGAACGAGACAACCTCGATGGACATCGGGTCAGCTGGGCGGGATGGGGAGCGTGCCGATTGTATTTGAACCAGGAGAGCGGCTGAGCGCGGAGCCTCCCAACACGGGTGTTCGAACGTGGTTGGAACATGCGATGGGGTAAGGATCTCGCCTGGTGCATTACTCCGCGGTGCTAAAGTGGAATGAACAGTAGGGTCTGCAATCTGCCTCAAGGATAGGGATCCCTCTCGCGGCAGACGCGTGGGGGAATGACAACAAGGACGAAGAAGAAACATGGCTGGAACATTACAAGGCAAAGTCATACTCGTAACCGGTGGCGGATCCGGGATCGGACGGGCAACGTCGCTGTTGCTCGCCTCTCACGGTGCGAAGGTTATGATCGGCGACTATGTGCCCGAAGGGGCAGAGAAGACGGTCGCGATGATTAAAGAAGCGGGTGGCGAGGCTAGTTGTGTCGCCGCTGACGTCTCGGTCGCCAGGCAGGTCGAGATGATGGTCAACAAAACCGTCGAGACCTACGGACGGATAGATGGCGCCTTCAATAACGCCGGGATTGAAGGGCGCATGGGGACTGATACCGCGACCGCCTCAGAGGATAACTTCGACCGCACTATTGCGATTAACCTCAAGGGCGTCTGGCTCTGCATGAAATACGAGCTTCCGCATATGCTGAAACAGGGCGGGGGCGCCATCGTTAATACCGCCTCAATCGCGGGCCTCGTCGGCTTCGAGGGGAACTCGGCCTATAACGCCTCCAAACATGGTGTCATCGGGTTGACCAAGACCGCAGCGCTTGAATACGCGCAGAAGAATATACGGGTCAATTGCGTCTGCCCGGGCGTTATCGAGACTCCCATGGTCGCTCGCATCCTAGATAGTGGCCAGATGGATGAGAGCGCTCTAACAGTGGGTGAGCCGATTGGTCGGCTCGGCCAGCCTTCAGAGATTGGCGCAGGTGTTCTCTGGCTGCTTTCAGAGGCTTCGTCGTTCGTGACCGGACATTCGTTGGTAATCGATGGCGGTTGGGTTGCCAGATAACCAATAAAACGTGACTCCCGCCTCGGCAGGGGGCACAACTGAGAGCGGCTACAATGCTTCCTCGACGGGAGCCTCCCAGCCGTTGCGTCAACATCATGACCAGGGCTGCAGCCGCCCCGATCAGAATCATCGATAGGCCTAGTGCGAATAATCAGCTCGGTCAGTCGATCAGCACGTTGTCCCAGCCTGGGTCGAACGGCGGCACGAACTAAGCCGCCGTTCGTCGCGAGCGCAGCGGGAAACAAGCTGGAACTATGGCACCGGTACGAAGCTCACCACTCCGGCGGTCACTAAATCCACTGTTGGGTCGCAAACATGCGCCCCGGTCCGGGCCACAACCGCAGGATTCAGCAATTTCGTCAGATCCACTACCGCCAGAAAAGTCGGCGGGAAGCCCGAACCGTTCGCCAACAATGCGATTGCGTCTCCTGAATTTGGGCTCTTATAGGCAGTAACGGTGTGCGGATCGTCCCCTTGCTCCCAAACGGCCATGCTTGGATCGTGGGGCACGTTGCACGCGATCCAGTCAGTCACTCCTGGAGTTGACTTGCTCGGCGAAGGCGGCAGTTGTATCGCGCCAAACAAATTGCCGCCGAATTCGCCAGTCACCACTCCAATATGGGTTCCCTGCGCGATTGCAATTCCGCAAGTGCCTGCGCTGAATCCGGCAAATTCGGGAAAATGCTGGATCTGCGACGGCGCCGTCCAGGTTCCCGACGGGCTACCCGAAGTAAAGGTCGCGTGCTCCAAGTCGGCAAGGTAAAGGTTTCCAGTTTCTTCGATTGACGCCAGTGCTATTCCGGTCTGGCAGTCCTCTGCCGACGAATCGAGTTCACCTCCGGACGTCTGGTTTTCAAAGAAGAGCGGCGTATTCGACGTGCCGTCCTTTATGATTTCATAATCGCCGCCTTCGTTCGCCGACAAGATCAGCTTACGCACCGGGTCAACGACGGCGTCTTCAGAGATAAGATGCTCCGAACTCTGACTTGGAAACGCCGCCCCGAACGCTGGTGTGCCCGTAAGATTTAAAAACTGGAAGCCGCCGTCGCCGCCTACGCTGAGGCCGATCAGCGCCAGGTTATCAACCGCATCCATCGAAACGCCGCAATTGGTGCAGTCTCCGCCCGAGAAACCTATACTGTCAGAACCACCGCTGGTAAGCGTCGGTGCTAAAGTCGAGCCATTTAACAAATATACATCGGTATCGTTTGCCACGCATACTGTCTGACCAGTCTTTGGGTTTGAAGCGCACGAATTGACCGCACTCGTGGTCGGGATAACTGTGGGCGAAGTGCCGGAACCCTCGACTTGCACGAGCGAAATGCCGGTTGTGCTACTCCCCCAATTTCCTTTGGGCACGTATGATGTAACATTCTTGCCGCTGATTAAGACCGATAGCGAACTCGATGGCGTACACGAGCCGGTCAGCGGCGGAGGCGGCGGCGCAATAGAAACCGCTGGCCCACCACCGGAGTCGGGACCACATCCAGTCAGTGCCAAAAGCCAACCCAATGAAGCCACTCCCAGTGCCATTACAGTCGAATTACTTTTCACCCTTTCTCCTCCCTTGCCCCTGGTCTTACCTTTTTCCCCGATACTCACGCGCGAAGCCTCGAACCTCGATCAAAGCCTCCACTTATCGCAGGAGTTCCGCGCGAGCCATCTTAAAGACGCCGCGCCGGAAAGGCTATAACGGATTATGCTTCAGTTAGCCACACCTACTCGATATGAGTTGTCCACAGCCCATTAGTCATAGCTGGTTAAAGTCGATCATTTTCGCGGAGCCCTGTTGTCGGATATTGACCTTGCGCAAATCAAGCAGGGCTGGGTGATGATAGTGAGCTATTGTTTCAGCTGTCATCGATGGGACCCTAAGGCGGGTAAAGCGGGACAATGGAAGCGGAAGCATAACTCGAAGTGGATCTTATGAGATGCGGCGTGATGAGTACGTTACGGCGGCAATCCCGATCGTAGTGGCCTGGATGCTCCTGCAGCGCGAAGGAGGCAGTAGCTCGATTTCCACAGGTCGCATCGGTACGATGGGCGCTGGCCACGTGCGCTTCGGATTCTTGCGATTGAGAGACCTGGAAAGGAGGTCGTTCCCGATGAAACTCGCACTGTACCTACCCAACTTCAGGGACAAGGTGACCGTTAGCGAGATCGTTGATCTCGCTCACCTCGCGGAGGATCTGGAGTTCGATTCTATCTGGACCCTGGACCGTATCGTAGTTCCGGAAGCGTCCGACCGTCAGGAGTTGCGCAAACCCTTCGGCTTCATGAAGGAGTTTCCGCTGGCTCTTCCAGTCGCTTCAAGGGGTGAGTTCTTGCATGGGTTGCCGCTCATTCCCTACCTGGCGGCCATTACGAAGAAGATCAGGGTTGGAGTAAGCGTGATCGACACACCCTATCGAGCCCCCGGCGTCCTGGCGGCGGAAATTGCGACCTGGGATCACCTTGCGGGAGGAAGGGTCAACGTTGGCGTCGGCACCGGCTGGATGCCTGAAGAGTTCGAGGCTGCGAGCGCGGCGCACATCTACGAAAGGCGGAACAAACACGTCATCGAGACGATCGAAATCATGCAGGGCGTCTGGACGCAGGATCTCTTCGAGTATCACGGCGAGTTCGCCTCCTTTCCGAAATGCGGCTTTGGCGTAAAGCCCGTTCAGAAGCCTCACCCGCCGATCTTTTTCGGGGGCCTCGGGGTTCCGAAGATCGCGGCGAAGCGCGTCGCCAAATACGGATTGGCCGGCTGGATCGGAATCCAGGACACCCCGGAAGCCATCGGCAAATGGCGGTCGGCCATCAAAGATGAGCTCGAAATGATCGGTAGCCCGCGCTCGATCGATGATCTTGAAATCGCGAGCATGCTCTTCTTCGACATTACGAGCGAGAAGACCGATCAGACTCCTAGGGGAAAACTGACTCCATCGATGACCGGCACGCCTCAGCAGCTCACCGACAACCTCAAGCGGTACAAGGAGGCCGGCTTGACACTTCCGCTTCTCTGGCCGCCGTTCAAGGGTGTGCCTACGGCTAAGACCATCGTCGATCTGAGAAGACTCAAGGAGGACATCCTACCGAAAGTGCAGTAACGAATCCGCTCGTAGCGAACGCGGCGCGGCTAGGAACACTTCACAACTATAGCGGTGCCTTAAAGGCGAACGGCTGATCCTTGCTACTCGCGCTGCTGCACTATCTCATAGGGTATATCACCGGTGCCGCACGACTGCTTTCGGCGACCCTTATTGAAGGGGAAAAAGTGGAGCGGGCGACCGGGGTCGAACCGGCGACGTCCAGCTTGGGAAGCTGGCATTCTACCACTGAATTACGCCCGCCCAGTCTGGAGTCTAGGTCTGCCAATATGCAGAGTCAAACCAAGCCCGGCTATCCGAATTAGCCGCATCCGCCCGGTATCTCTGAGAGATGCCCGAGCGGACGCCGTCTGACTAGCCGAAAATCATTCGGAGTACTTGCCATTCCCATAAGGCGCATGTCCGGGCGGAGGGTTGCCATGTTCCTCTGCCCACTCCGGATGATGTTCCTTGACCCAATCCGGGTGATGCTTGTCCCACCACTCGCGCGCGCGCCACTTATGCTTCTCGTCATAAGCGCCATAGCCGTGGTGATCCTCTGCATTGGCCCACTGCGGGTGCTGCTGATTCCAGTCCGGATGGTGCTCGGCGACCCAGTTCGGATCGTTCTGATGCCACCAGTCGGCGTCGCGCCATTGATGGTCGTTGTCGAAGGCGCCATCGCGATACCGGGCGCGGTCCACGTTGGGGTGGGTTTCCAGGAAATGCTGGAGCTGGGGGTGGGCGGCGAGGTACCGTGGGTTGTTGATCAGGTTGGGGTCGGCGCGCAATTCCGGATTGCTGTTGATGTACTGCTCGAGGTCCTGCTGGGCTGTTTGCGCATAGGATGTTGCGCCGCCCAAAGCGTAGATTACCGCTGCAGCCGCAAGGATTTTGTAAGTTCGCATACTCTTCCCTCCTGTGGGCAGGAACGATCGTTACTGCCGCGCGCCGCCTCCGCCGCGCTCTCAGTCGTTTATTTTACCCAGTACAGGCGGGGTAGGGATAGGCCTGTCAGTGACCATCGCAAGCTCTCGCCAACGCGTTTCGGCAGCAAAATTACAGGATAGCGGTGTGGGCCTTCATCGGATAACTTTGAGCCCGTGCGCCAACCTCCACTCCCGTATGACGCCTGCGAACGATGACTTCGAACGGCCGAGACTTTCCGCTCCTATGATCGGGCCGCCTGCCATCGCCGCGTGTACCTCGCGATGAAGCTGCAGCGAATCGATCCGGCCCACGCACGCACCCGCAAGATCGCGACTCTCTCCCGCAAGGTCGCGCAGAATCAGCTGGCTACACCGTTGAATGCGGGCGCCTCGGTGCGCGAATTTCTCGACGCATTGCCCGATATACTCGCGGCCAGGGACTTGCGCGATCTTGCCGGCGCGATTGCAGCCGCCAGCCTCAAGCGGCGGACTTTTCTTCTGATGATGGGGGCGCACCCGATTAAGGTTGGCCTCAGTCCGCTGATCTGCGGGTTGATTCGAGACGGCATTCTAAGTGGGATCGCCACCAACGGATCCGCCATCATCCACGACTTCGAACTGGCCTTCGCCGGCCGCACCTCTGAGGACGTTGTGTCGGAACTCGGCGACGGGAATTTCGGCATGGTCGAGGAGACTGGCGCATTTCTGAATGGCGCTGCGCGAATCGCTGCCGAGGAGGGCAGGGGACTGGGCGAAGTGGTCGGCCGCGAGATCGAACGCGCAAAGCTCAAGTTCCGCGACGCGAGCATCTTCGCTGCCGCGCATGCTGCCGGGATTCCGGCGACCGTCCATGTCACGCTCGGCGCCGACATCATCCATATGCATCCCAACGCGGACGGTGCGGCGATCGGGGCGGCGAGCTTCGCGGATTTTCATCGGCTGACGGCGGTGGTCGCCGGACTTTCGCGCGGCGTCGTACTCAATCTCGGATCGGCGGTAGTGATGCCGGAAGTATTCCTGAAGGCGTTGAACCTCGCCCGCAATCTCGGCCACAAGGTAAATCGCTTTACGGCTGCCGACATGGATTTCGTCCGTCATTACCGTTCGCGGATGAACGTGGTGGAGCGGCCGACTATGCAGGGCGGCCGCGGCATCATGCTTACCGGTCATCACGAGCTGATGTTCCCGTTGCTGGTGGCGGCGATTCGCGAAGCGATTGCGGATTCGTCAGCGGGCCGCAAGCAGCGCTAGGGTGAGGGACGCTGGCGAACTTATGCCGGAAGCATAATGAAACGAATTGTCGCATGAGGGTGGCCGAGCCCCTCGGAAATCCACCGCCCATCGCGCTGCTGACCGACTTCGGTTACCGCGATCACTATGTGGGGGTGATGAAAGGCGTGATCGCCGGGATTGCTCCGGCGGCCCGGATTATCGACGTGACCCATGGGATAGCGCCGCAGGCGATTGCGGCCGGGGCGATTGCGCTCGCGCAGAGCTGGCGCTACTTCCCGGCGCGGACGATCTTCGTTGCCGTAGTGGATCCGGGGGTGGGGACGAGTCGCCTGCCAATCGCGGTCGAGACTGAAGCGGGCGCGCGCTTCGTGGGTCCCGACAACGGGCTGCTCTGGACTGCCGCAAATCAGGCCGGCATGCGGCGCGTGGTGGAATTGAAGTCACCGCGATATCGGCGGCCGGAAGTCAGCGCGACTTTTCACGGCCGCGACGTTTTTGCGCCGGCGGCTGCCCATCTGTGGCGCGGAGTACGGCTGGCGGCGCTCGGCCCGCTGCTCGACGGGATCACGCCGGCGGCGGACGCTCCCGAGGTCGTCGAAGCACGGAACCAACTCGTCGGCTCGGTCGTTTATATTGATGGGTTCGGCAATCTTGTTACCAATATCGATCGCGAAAGTTTCGAACGGTTTGCCCGCCGCTTTCGTGGGTTCAGGCTTTCCGTTAGGATCGGTAAAGGTGATCCAATCGAGATATTAAAAGCATACGGCGGCGCTCGTTCGGGGAGTTCTCTGGCAATTTTCGGCAGTTTTGAGATGCTCGAGGTAGCTGTTCGCGACGGCAGTGCGGCGCAAAAGCTCTCCGCCGTAGCTGGTGACGCGGTGGCGGTTCGAGCAATTCGGCGGTCTTCATAATGGATGAAACAAGCGCGTACAAAGACGTTTCGCCGATTCTGAGTGACATCCCGCGCTTCGAGGGTCCGGCGGATTCAGCGGATACGTGGCGGCCGGCGTCGCAGCCGTGGAACATCCCGCGGCTAAACCTGGTGCTGTTTCTCCTGACGCTGCTGACCACCACGATGGCCGGAGCGGATACCTCGGGGGCGCCGGTTACACTGGCCGCGCCGCTGCAGAGTTTGATCAACCTGAAGGCCGGCTTGTCGTTTTCGATTCCGATGATGGCGATTCTGCTGGCGCACGAGATGGGACATTACCTGACCGCACGCCGCCACGGCGTTGACGCGACGCTGCCGTTCTTCATCCCGGCGCCATTGCCGTCGCTATTCATGATTGGTACTTTCGGGGCCTTTATCAGGATCAAGTCGCCGCCGCGCACGCGCCGCGCGATGTTCGAGATTGGCGCTGCCGGCCCGTGGGCTGGCTTCTTCGTTGCCCTGGTCGCGGTGATCCTCGGCCTGAAGCTCTCGAAGGTGACTCCGCTCGACAATGCTATGGGCGGCATCAACCTGGGCAACTCGATGCTGTTCTGGAGCATCTCGCGCCTGGTGCTTGGAGTCGATCCGAACGCGGTCAACGTTGACCTGCATCCGATGGCTTTCGCGGGCTGGGTGGGACTGTTCATCACTACGCTCAACCTGCTGCCGGTGGGTCAGCTCGATGGTGGCCATGTCGTTTACTCCCTGCTGGGCGGACGGATCCATCGCATCGTGTCGCGCCTGTGCTGGGCCGGAACCGCGCTGATGGTGGTGGTGCCGTATGCGCTCGGCTACGACTTCTGGTTCGGCTGGCTGATCTGGTTTGGCCTGGTTTTCTTCCTTGGCCTCGGACATCCTTCGACCCTCGATGCACATACGCCGCTCGACCGGGATCGGCGGGTGATGGCGTGGGCGACGATCGGGTTGTTCATCCTGACTTTTACTCCAGTGCCGTTTGCAATTGTGCCGCCGTCCCCGGCTCAGCAACAGCAGCAACAACCGCAACAACCGCAGGATCCTTCGCAATCGACGCCCGGAATCAGCGTCATGCTGCGGCTGCCGTCCGGCCAGCTAGACTATCTGAGACCTGCTTCGCACAGTTCCGGCTACACGCTGACGCAGGCAGTCGATCTTCAACGCCTGTCGCGTTAGGACAGGCGGTCGGGTCGCGAGCGGCTCGCACGAGAGGCCTCCGCAGACGATGGAACGTCCAAGTTGGGACCAGTATTTCATGACGATAACCCGGCAGGTGGCGGAACGATCGACCTGCCTGCGCGCTAAGGTCGGCGCGGTGATCGTGCGCGACCGCAATATCATCGCGACCGGCTATAATGGCTCGCCGGCGGGACTGCCGCATTGCACCGAGGTCGGTTGCCTGATTTACGAATCGCGCACGCCCGACGGCGACACCGAACAGAACTGCTACCGCACGATTCACGCCGAGATGAACGCAATCACGCAGGCGGCGAAGAATGGCAGTGCGATCAACGACGCCGATATCTATGTGACCCACACTCCGTGCATCCATTGCATGAAGGTGCTGATCAACACGGGGTTGCGCACGATTTTCTACGATCGGCCCTACAAACTGGACACCGTCCGCGATCTGCTCAGGCATGCAGCGATCAAGCTGGTGCAGGTAAAGCCCGAGGTGCCTGATGCCCCAGCCTGAAATGGAGGCAGGGGCGCGCGGCCATTGCGGAATCTGCGGAATCATCGAGCGCATTAAATCGGGCGCCTTCGCCGATACGATTGCGGAGTTGCCGCGAAGCTGGCTGATCCTGGGCGATGCGCAGTTCTATCGCGGCTATAGCGTGCTGCTGGCGAAGCGTCATATCAACGAGATGCATCTGATGCCGCGCGGCGAGGCTCACGAACTGATCGACGAGCTGATGGCCGTGGGCAAGACGCTCGAACGCGTGATCAAGCCGTTGAAGCTCAACTATGAATGCCTTGGGAATCAGGAGCCGCACGTCCATTGGCATGTGTTTCCGCGGTACGCCGAGGACGCGATGCGGCTGGCGCCGGTGTGGTTGCGGCCCGAAGACGAACGTAAAGTAGCGCTTGAGGATTCCGACCGGTGCGGACTGATCGCTTCGATGCGGACTGAGCTGGTTCGATTTATTCCGACCGCACGTTTCACGTGAAGCTGCCGAACAGGTTTAAAGCTAATCTCATCATTGCGTTTGCGGTTTCGGGATTGCTGGTTGCGGGTTGCGCAAAGAAGCCGCTGCCGGAAGCGGGCAGCGCGGCCGAGGTGCGTTACGTTAACCGATGCGGCGGATGTCATCGCCCGTATCAGCCCTCTACGATGACATCAGCAATGTGGGCGGAACAAATCGTAACAATGCGGGAGAAGATCGCGCAGGCGGGACAGCCGCCGATGTCTGGATTCGAAGAGCATCAGATTCTGGGGTATCTGCAGCGTAATGCCGGGACTGAATAGATCGCAATCGCCTATAAAAACCTCATCTGCTACTTTAGGTTTAGCGATTGTTGGCCGCCGTCGTAGATGATTCGAGCGCCGTCGATAGTGGCGAACTCGGGGAGGAGATGATCGACGACGTTACCGTTGGGCATGATGTGCCAGACGGTCCATCCCCGGAGTTTCAGGTAGTCCGAGATGATGCGTCGGTGGCATCGCCACCAGAGTCCCTCCGAGCACATGATCGCGGCGCGAAACTCAAGTGCTGGATTAAATAGAGCGTTCAACCCGGCGGCGAACTCCGGGGTTTCGGTATAATCGGCGTAAGCGCGAAAAGCCGGATGTTCCCATGCGGTGTGGGGCGAATTGGTACGTCCGGAACCGCGGCGTCCACCGAGTGTTTTCGCCCACTGATACGCGATTGCAGCGCCTTCAAGTGATTGTTGAAGTTCGGCCTGATTGAATTGCGGCCAGCGTCGCGACGACGGATACGATCGTACGTCGGTGAGGAGCGTGATCGCCTGCGCTGACAGCAGGCCAATCAAGGTCTCGATGGGATGTGTCGAATGGCCGACGGTGAAGATCGAAGGGTGAGCATTCATCGGTTGCGCTTGCTTCGATGCGATTGAGTTCGGTTTGTTATCCGCGCCGCGCCAGCTAACCTATGCACCAATCGAGGATAGCTGAGTGATACAAATGCGCCGGGCGATGCGCCGGTATTTCGCGCCCCACAGGCATAGTGCCCTGCTGATCGCGATCATAGCTGCGTTCAGCGTACGGCCTGTGATCAGCGATGCCGGAGTCGGTAACGCCGTATTTGGCATTTCCCTGGTCTTCCTCCTGCTAGTTGCGCTCTACAATATCAACGTCGATGAGCTGGTCGGCGAAAGAGGGCGCCTGCTGGCGCAAAGAAGACGGCGGCGCAGACTCGGCTGGTTACTCGCCATTGCCGCAGGGTCCGAACGCATCGCAGTGATCTTCGTCCATAGCCGCAGCCTCATCCTGTTTAGTTCGATCAGCTGGTTCCTGTTCATCGTGTACGTCACCTTGAGTGAGCTGCGCAGCGTGCTCAAGCATCGCGAGGTCAGCGCCGAGACCATCTGTATGGCAGTATCGGTCTATCTCCTCATGGGCTTCGCCTGGGGCTTCCTTTACGCGATCATCTTCCAGCTCAATCCCGACTCTTTCAGCGGACTGGTCGTTTTGAAGCCCGGGGTTCCCATCGACTTTCATCCGATCTTTCCGGTTCTCGGCTACTTCAGCCTCACCACGCTGTCCACCGTCGGCTTCGGCGATATCACACCGGTATCGCTGCAAGCGCGCTATGCCGCTGTCGCCGAAGGTATCACCGGACAATTCTACCTGGCCATATTAGTCGCGCGGCTGGTGGGAATGCAGATGAGCCGCTCGAGCGATCAGCGCGTGGCCGATCGAGACGACTCCGCTGACGCCAGGAAACCGGGATAGGCTCATTGGTTCGCGGCGGACGCCTGCTTCTGCGGCTCGATACTTGCCACGCCGATTTTCGCCTCGGCCTGATTCGCTACGGCGACGAGATCGATTGCGTCGGGATGAAGGTACTTTTGCGCGACCGCCTGCACGTCCGCCGCAGTAATCGCCGAGATGATCTTCGGATATCGCTCGGCGTAATCGAGGCCTAGTCCGTAGATCTCGGTCTGGAGCATAAAGCCGAGAATCTCACTCTGGCGATCGAGCTTCAGCGGGAAGCTTCCGATCAGGTAGCGCTTCGCGGAATCGAGTTCCGCGGCGGACACTGGACTCTGCTGAATTTCATGCAACTGCTGCAGGATAAGTTTGATGGCCTCGTTCGCGCTCGCATTCTTGGTCTCGAGCGCAATCACAAATGCCCCCGGGAATTTGCCGGCCTGAAATCCGCTGCCAATCGAATAGGCCAGTCCGGCCTTGCTCCGCACGACCTTCATCAGGCGGGAGGCAAAGCCGCCACCGCCTAGAATGTAGTTCATCACTTCGAGCTTGTAGTAATCCGGATTCGACCGCGCAATTCCATTCGAGCCCATGTAGAGATTGGCTTGTGCGACGTTGCGATCGATCAGTTGCGTGTGGATGCCGGACGGCACCGCCGGTATGTCCGGTTCTGCCTGCGGCGTCACCGTTCCTTGAGGCCCGGGCAGCTCCTTCTCGATCGCGGCCTTGATCTCATCGGTGTTGATGTCGCCCACTACCGCGATCACCGCGCTGCCGAGCTTGTAGTACTGATGATAGAAGTCGCGGACGTCGGCGGGCGTGAGCTTCGCCACCGCGTCGGACGATCCCGACGTCGGATGACCGTAGGGCGTATCGCCGAAAATCATCCGCGTGAAGGCAACGTTTGCCGTATAGCCCGGTTCCTCTTCGCTCGACTTGATATCGGCGATTTGCTCGGCCTGCTTGCGCTGGATGTCGGCGTCGCGCAGCCCAGGATCCTGCAGAATCTGCGCGAACAGATGCAGCGTGTCGGGCTGATATTTCTTCAGCGTGGTAAACGAGGCCACGGCGAAATCACGGCTCGGGCCGACCTCGATCGAGCTGCCCATGAAATCAACTTTCTCGTTGAAATCCTCGGCGCTCATCGCGCTGGTCCCCTCGGTCAGGGATTCTGCCGTGAGCTGCGCGAGGCCTTCCTTTCCCGCGGGATCGCGGCGCGAACCGGCGTCGAAGGCAATCGACATCGTTACCATCGGCAGTTGATGCTGCTCCGAGACCAGCAGCACCGCCCCGTTGCTAAGCTGCATCCGCTTGATTTCGAGTGCCGAGGCGTTCCGCGCCATCAACGCCAGTATCATCGCGAGGGCGAAAGCCGCTGCCGCGAATCGATGAATCGGAGGCCTCATCGAATCACCTCGGCCGTCTCCAGGTAGCGGGCGGGCGCCACGACCGCATGTTCATGCGGATCGGCTTGCTCCCGCCGCGGCCTCAACGCCGACGGATCAGCGACCCCCATTGGGGCCGCATGATGGACGGTGCCACCCTCGCCGCCAGCCATCTCATGCCGTAAGACGCCGGTCGGCACCAGCTCGCCGATCGTGCGGTTGTCGTCCACCAGGTATTTCTTCGCCACGCGCTGAATGTCGGCGGCCGTAACCTTATCAATCTCTGGCAGGTAGTCGTCGATCATGTGGTAGTCGCCGAGCATCTGATAAACCCCGAGTAGTTCGGCTTCGCGAAAGACTGAGTCCTGACCGTAAACGAAACCCGATTGTTCCAGGTTCTTGGCCCGTTGCAGCTCCTCCGCCGTAACCGGAGCGTCGCGCAGCGCCGCAATCTGTTTGTCGATTTCCGCGACCACGTCAGCGGTCTTAATCCCCGGCCGCATCTGCGCGGAGATCCAGAACAGATCCGGATCGAAGGAAGTCATGTCGTATTCCGCACTCACATCGACCACCGCTTGCTTATCGACCACGAGATCCTTGTAGAGCCGCGAGCTCTTGCCGTCGGACAAGACTTCGCTCGCGATTTCCAGCGCGAAGGCGTCGCTCAGATCCTTATAATTGGCCGCGTGATATGCCTCGTTGAAGGCCGGCAGATTGGCCGCGTGGCGCAGCGTTACGCTCCGTTCGCCTTCCTGCGGCGGCTCGACCTCGGTCACCGGCGGCGGCTTCGCGTTATTCTTGATGTCACCGAACGCGGCTTCGATCCGCTTGAGCACCTCGTCCGCATTAAAGTCGCCCACCGCCACGATGATCGCGTTCTGCGGCGAATAGTAAATCGCGTGATACGCCATCGCGTCCTGCAGCGTCAGTCCCTCGATTTCGTGCATCCATCCTATGACCGGCCAGTGATACGGATGAGCGACAAACGCCGCCGCCTCAGTCATCTCCTGCAGCGCGTCCTCCGGGCTGTCCTCCGTGCGCAGCCGCCGCTCCTCCATTACGACCGCCTTCTCCGAGTCGAAACCCTTGGGCTCAAAATTGGCCATGCGGTCGGCTTCGAGCGAGATCGGCACGTCCAGATGGTCGCGGTTGATGATCTCGAAGTAGTCGGTGAAGTCGTTGCTGGTGAAGGCGTTATCGTCGCCGCCGTTTTCCTGGATGATGTTTGAGAACTCCTCCGGCGCGAGCTTCTTGGTGCCACGGAACATCAGATGCTCGCACAGATGAGAGATGCCGGTCTTGCCGAATTGCTCGTTGCGAGAGCCCACCCGGTAGAACACGTTGAAGGTCGCGACCGGGGACTTGTGATTCTCCAGTATGATCACCTGCAGCCCGTTGCCGAGCTTCGTGTACTTCACCGCGTCGGCCATCCCGGCGTCGGCGCGCGATGCGGCGCCTAAGCCAAGCGTCACGGCGATCAGGGCGGCAATCAACGATGACGGGCGATAGGGGAAAGTCTTGATGCGCATGGGTATCCTTTCAGTTAAGTCAGCCCCATCTCTTAGAGTCAAGCCACATTTCTGATCGCCGCTCCCGCCGGATCAAATTGCGCTGCGGCCTCGCGATTTGCCACAATGGCCTCAATGGCAAACGAATTTCCGCCGCAGGACGACCACGCGCTGTACCACGTCAAAGGGATGCTGACGAAGTTCATGCGGATGATCTTTCCGCTCGAATTTCGTATCGACTCGATGCCCAACTCGGGTGCGACGCTGCCCTTCCATTACCCGTTGGTCGGCGGCGAGATGATCTATCTGCCGGAAACTGTCGCCGGTATCGGCGGCGCGGAGATGGCCCGCGATTACTTCGTGCTGACCGCGGCGCATCTGGCGGGACGCCACGAGTTCGGCACTTTCGATTTCGAGCTTTCGTCGATGCCGGGGTTCGAAGAGCGCTCCGAATCCGGCGTCGAGGCGATCGACGGCTATGTGTCTTCATTCGACGATCCCGCGCTGGCCGGCGCGCTGATGCGCCTGTGTGAATCGGCGCGAGTGGACGCGGAACTCTGCCGCCAATATCGCGGCCTCACCAAGCGCATCACCCACATGCATTCCGCGCTTGCCGAAAACCTGCGTCCCGAAGCGCTAAGTACATCTCTCGTCAAGGCGGCGCTGGATGTCACCTTCGAACAGGACGACCCGGCCGGCGGGTTTATTCAGCGCGCCGAAGCGTTCTTCGCCCCGCTGCGCCAGCCCGGCGCTACCGTCACGCAAAGCGCGAAGCAGACCGGCGCGCTCTTTCAATGGCTCCAGGAGCTGATGGCTGCGGCGCGCGCCGCCGCCGAAGGTGACGCGTCCGCCAAAAGCGCGCGTGACATGCGCGACGACCTGCTCGGTCAGATGCGTGGTCCCGGGCAGCCCGCCGATGGCCTCGGAGATGGCGACGGCGACGGTGATGGCGAGGACGGCGAGACCGACGATCAGATCACCATGGATTCCGCGGGCTCCAAATCACGCGGCAGGGGCGGACGCCCGCTGACGCCCGAGCAGATCCGCAAGCTCCTCGAAGCCGGTGCGCAGCTCAAACCCTCGCAAGGCAACGGCACCGCCGAAGGCGAGGGCATGTACCTCACCCAACTGTTCGGTAAGGACTCGCAGGAGCTGGAACAGTTGCGCGAACAGCTCGGCGAAATCGGCGCGATGCCGGGTGTGGGCCGCCTCATCCTCGGGCGCAGCCGCAGCCAGGATTCCTACTACGCTTACGACGAATGGGATTACGCGGCGGCCGACTACCGGCGCAACTGGTGCCGGCTCCGCGAGATTCTGCTCGACGGCGACAACGGCGATTTCTTCGCCGCGACGCTCGAGCGCTACGCCGAGGTCCTGCCGCAAGTGCGCCGTCACTTTCAGAAAATCCGGCCCGCTTCCTATCGCATGGTGCGCGGTCTCGAAGACGGCGACGAGATCGACGTCGATCGCACCATCGAGGCGCGCGTCGCACGGCGCATGGGCGAGATTCCCGACGGCCGCGTTTACAAAGCCCGCAAGAAGGAAGCGCGCGATGTCGCGACGCTCTTCCTGCTCGACATGTCCGCATCCACCGATGAGCCGATCCATCGCGAGACCAAGAAATATTCCGAAGGCGAAGAGGACAACAGCGACGACTGGATGAAGGCCTGGCAGCGCCGCCCGCAGGTCGCGCAGCGTCCTCGCCGCATCATCGACGTCAACAAGGAAGCGCTCGTCATCATGGCGCAGGCGCTCGAGGAAATCGGCGATTCCTACGCCATCATGGGCTTCTCCGGCCACGGGCGCGACAATGTCGAATTCTATGTAATCAAGGAGTTCGACAACGAGCTGTCTGATGAGGTCAAGGCGCGCGTCGGCGCGATCGAACCGAAGCGCTCAACGCGGATGGGTGCGGCGATTCGCCACGTGCGCGAGAAATTTAAGGACGTTGCCTCACGCTCGCGCCACGCGATTCTCCTGAGCGACGGCTTCCCCCAGGACTTCGATTACGGCCACGACCGGCGCTCCAACGCCTACGGGATCCAGGACACGATGGTCGCGTTGAAGGAACTCGAAATGGCGGGCGTGCTGCCGTTTTGCATCACGGTCGATCGCACCGGCCACGACTACTTGCGGCAGATGTGCGCGCCGTCGCGCTATCTCGTAATCGACGACATTATGTCGCTGCCGCGCCAATTACCGAAAATCTACGAGCAGGTCGTGCGCTGGTAGTTCAGGCGGACTGACTATTGGGGGACTGAGTATGGCGAAAGTGATGATCGAAGCCGCAATCAACGGCAACGCGATGAAGAAGCTCAATCCTCACATCGCCTACAGCCCCGAAGAAATCGCGCAGGACGCAATAGCCACTTGCCGCGCCGGTGCGTCGATTATCCATTTCCATGTGCGTAATCCCGCCAATGGCAAATGGGTGCATGATGTACCCCTATATGCCGGCGTCTATCGGCAGGCGCGCGCCGGCTGCAAAGCACTGTTGTGGCCGACGTTCCCGCTCGATGGCGGCGCCGAAAAACGTTTCAGCCATTTCGTCGAGCTCGCGAAAGATCCTGCGACCAAGCCCGACCTCGGCGCCGGCGACATGGGCTCGGTGAACCTCGTCTCCTACGACCCCGCGGCGAAACGCGTCCGCAACGAGTCGATGATCTACTCCAACTCGTACGAGACGATTCGTTACTTCCTCGAAAAGTCGCGCGACCTCGGCCTCCGCCCCACGCTGCAAATCTTCGATCCCAGCTTCCTCCGCGCCGCCCTGATTTTCCTGGAAGAAGGCGTGCTCACCGAGCCGCTGCTGCTCAAGTTCTATCTCGGCGGCCCCGAGCTCCCGTTCGGGCTGCCGCCTACGTTGAAGAGCCTCGAAGCCTACCTTGATATGATCAAGGACGTGCGCGCCAACTGGTTCGCCGCGACGCTCGGAGGCGATAACCTGCCGCTGATCCCGTTAATCGTTAGCCTCGGCGGTCACGTGCGTATCGGTCTCGAGGATTACCAGTATGCGCTCGAAGGCCAGCCCACCAACGCGCAACTTGCGGAGCGAGCATCGAACGTTATTCGCGCGATGGGCCACGAAGTCGCCACGCCCGATGAGACTCGCGAACTCCTCGAAATCTAACGACCCGGATAGCACGTCAATTGATCGAGTGACTATTCGGCGGCCTATTCTAATGGCTATAGCTATGTGGCTCGACTAACGACTCCCCCGAGCATTGCGAGCGTCAAGCCCGACGGGAAGTCTGAAACCTCACTGAGGTTTCAGAAAGAATCAAAGTTCTTCGTTCTTCAACAACTCTACTATCACTCACCGGCTTGATTTCCAGTGAACAGCTCACTGCCGCAGGTCGTGACCGCTCATCTCCGCCGGCTTATCGACTTCCAGCATCCCCAGTAATGTCGGCGCCACGTCGGCGAGCGTTCCGTGATCCTTCAAGCGTCCCTTGGACGACGGGTTGTACAGAATTAGCGGCACGGGATTAATGGTATGCGCCGTGTGCGGTTGACCTGTCGCCGGGTCTGCCATGAACTCCGCGTTGCCGTGATCCGCCGTGATCAGCGCGACCCCCCCGGTATGCGCCAGCGCGTCGATCACGATTCCCAGCGCCACGTCCGACGTCTCCACCGCCTTCACCGTCGCCTCCATATTCCCGGTATGACCGACCATGTCCGGGTTCGCGAAATTCATTACCACCACGCCAAATCGTCCGCTCGCGATTTCCTCCGCCGCCCGCTTCGCTATCGCGACCGCCTGCATCTCCGGCTCGAGGTCATACGTCGCCACCTTCGATGACGGAATCAGCACGCGTTCCTCCAGCTCGAACGGTTTCTCCGCGCCCCCGTTCAGAAAGTACGTCACATGCGCATATTTCTCCGTCTCCGCGATACGCAAATTACGAATCCCCGCGCGTGCCAGCACCTCCGCGAGCGTGTCACGAACGTCGTCGGGACCGAACGCCAGCGGCAGATTCAGCGATCGTTCGTACTCCGTCATGCACACGTAGCCGACCTTCGGCACCCGCGGCCGCGCAAAGCCCGTGAAGTCCGCCTGCGTGAGGGCCGTCGTCAGCTCGCGAGCCCGATCGGCGCGAAAGTTGTAACAGATGACCTGGTCGCCGTCTTCCATCGGATGAGCCACGCCGATAATCGCCGGCTCGACGAACTCGTCCCCCTTGTCCTCCGCATACGACGCTTCCACCGCCGCCCGCGCGCTCGCCGTCGTCCGTCCTTCGGCCAGCACCAACGCCCGCCACGCCCGCTCGACGCGATCCCACCGCTTGTCGCGATCCATCGCAAAGTAACGTCCCGTCACCGTCGCGATTCGCCCGCGTCCGAGTTCCTTCAACTTCGCCTCTACCCGATCGATAAAGGGCAGCGCGGATCGCGGCGGCTTGTCACGCCCATCGAGCACCGCATGCACTGCGATCTTCACGACGCCCTCGTGCGCCGCCATCTCGATCAGCGCAATCAGATGATCGATATGACTATGTACGCTGCCGTCCGACAGCAGTCCCCACAGATGCAGCGTGCGCCCGTCACGCGCCGCCCGCTTCATCGCGCCCAGCATTACCTCGTTGCAAAAAAATGTCCCCGTCTCGATCGCCTTCGTAATCCGCATCACGTCCTGGTAGATGACGCGCCCCGCGCCGATCGTGAGATGACCCACCTCTGAGTTCCCCATGACCCCGGGCGCGAGTCCCACCGCCTCCCCCGACGCATCGACCTCCGTATGCGCCTGCGTGGCCCACAGCCGGTTCATCACCGGCGTCTGCGCCTTCAGAATCGCGTTCGACTCGCGCGCCTCGCGCAGTCCCCAGCCGTCGAAAATGATCAGCGCTGCCACCGGCGGACGGCTCATCGCAATCCCCCCGCGCGCCCCTTGAACACGCTCGCCCCCGGATACACCGCCGCCGATCCCAGCTCCTCCGCGATTCGAATCAGCCGATTATACTTCGCCGTGCGCTCGCCCCGGCTCATCGATCCCGTCTTGATCTGCCCTGCGCCCGTCGCCACCGCCAGGTCCGCAATCGTCGTGTCTTCCGTCTCTCCCGACCGATGCGATATTACCGACGTGTAGCCCGCCGCGCGCGCCACTTCGATCGCCTTCAGGGTCTCCGTCAGCGTCCCGATCTGGTTGACCTTGATCAGGATCGAGTTCCCCACCCCTTCCTTGATCCCGCGCGCGAGCCGCTTCGGATTCGTCACGAACAAGTCGTCGCCGACCAGTTGAATCTTCGACCCTACCGCCTTCGTTAGCAGCTTCCACCCGTCCCAGTCGTCTTCCGCGAGCCCGTCCTCAATCGATACAATCGGATAGCGCTCGATCAGGTCTCCGTAAAAAGCGACCATCTCCTCCGCCGTCCGCCTGCGCCCGTCCGATCGCGCAAACACGTACGCGCCGTCGTCATAGAACTCGCTCGACGCCGGGTCCAGCGCGATCGAAACCTCGTCGCCAGGCTTGTATCCAGCGCGCGCCACCGCCTCCAGGATCACTTCGATCGGCTCTTCGTTGTTGCTCAGGTTCGGCGCGAAGCCGCCCTCGTCGCCGACGTTCGTCGATTGCTTATGCTCCTTCAGCACCTTCGCCAGCGCGTGAAAAACTTCCGCGCCCATCCGCACCGCGTCGGCCATCGTCGGCGCGCCATGCGGTACGATCATGAACTCCTGCATATCGACGCTCGAATCCGCATGACTCCCGCCGTTGATTACGTTCATCATCGGCACCGGCATCACGTGGGCGTCGGGATTCAGATAGCGATACAGCGGCAGTCCGTTCGCCGCCGCCGCCGCATGCGCTACGGCGAGCGACGCGCCCAGCATCGCATTCGCGCCAAGCCTTGATTTATTTTCCGTCCCGTCATGGTCGATCAGCGCCTGGTCGATCGCCTCCTGATGACTCGCGTCGGCGCCCGTCAGCGCTTTCGCGATCGGGCCGTTGACGTTCGCGACCGCCTTCAGCACCCCCTTCCCCCCGAAGCGAGTGGGATCGCCGTCGCGCATCTCCAGCGCCTCATGGACGCCCGTTGACGCCCCCGACGGCACGGCGGCGCGGCCCATCGCCCCACCGTCCAGGCGGACATCGACTTCGATCGTTGGGTTGCCGCGCGAGTCGATAATCTCGCGCGCGTGAATTGAGGAAATCGTCGTCGCACTCATGGGCATTACCGCTACCAGAAAACCCGCCACCACGCACCGCCCCCCGGGGTGCGGTGCGTAGAGAATGAGACTCTCAGACAGAATACGAGGAGGAAGATCCATGAAACCTTACCAAGGTTTCAGACTTCCCGTTGGGTAAAATACTGGCTGTGAGTCTGGAGGCGCGCGTAAATCAGCCTGGGAGGTTCGATTCTGCTCCCCCGAAAATCTAACTGTTGTCTCCTTCACCTCACCCCCCTTCCACTTTAGGGAAGGGGTTGGGGGTTAGGTCGACGAGTCCGCCAGTCGCGTCTCATGAGAAGGGTTGGGGGTCACTAGGCGAACCTGAGAGCCGAGCTACACTAGCGGAGCCGGAGGCGTAGCGAGCAAAGGAGTCTGTGACGTGCGCATAAATAAGACTCTGAGACTCTACGAGTGCGCAAAAGTGAGCCTTTGGAGAAGAGTTGGCGTGCGCGCCTACCCGCTGCGGTTGCGCCGCTCAAAGAAGCTTTTTCAGCGCCGCGCGAACGGTTGGGTCTGACCAATTCAGGGCACCGGCGCAGTTCCAAATAATCTGGCCGGCGCGTCCAATCACGAAAGTGCTCGGAATGCCGCTTAAGCCATAGGCAACGCTCGTGGCGTTGCTTGGATCGAGCACCACGGGGAAATCGTACCCATTGTTCGCCATGAACTGGGTCACCGCGGGTTTGCCACCCTGGTCTATACTGACGGTGAGCACGGCGAAATCGTGGTAGGAACGGAAATCGCGATACAGGGTTTCAAGCGACGGCATCTCTCTGCGGCAGGAGGGGCACCACGTCGCCCAGAAATTCAGCAGGATCACCTTTCCGCGCATGGTGCTAAGGGTCACATCGATCCCGCTCAAGTCCGCCAAATTAAAATCAAGCGCTGATTGTCCTGCCATTGTGCCGCTCCCAGCAATCAACCGAGCGAGAGCGACACTGCCCGCGAGTTCTTTGGCAGTGATCGAATCAGCACCGAAAATGGTCGAAGGAGAGGGCGCAACCGCTTCGGGGATAATTTCGGGAACGGATGCCGGAGGGGCGGTGGTTTGCGGTGCCTCCGCGTGAGTGGCGGCAGGCGTTGGTTTCGTCGGCGGCATCGCTACGTTGCTCGGCGGGGTGATCGGTACGGCTTCGGCGAGGATCAAACGATCTTGGGCGTGGTACATGAGGTAGGCGAGGTACTGGGCGACGCCAAAACCAACGGCAAAGGCCAGCAGGATGAGCTCGAAAGCCCCGCGTCGCGTCAGAACTTTCTTAGGGAGCGCGCGTTTTCTCTTCAAAGCGCGGACCGCGGAGTCCGCCGGTTTCGCAAGGACAAAGGCCGCGTCACCGAGACGAATCTCATCACCAAGTTTCACGGCCGTCGCCCGCTTGATGCGCCGGCCGTTCACGAAAGTGCCGTTGGTCGAGTCCAGATCGGCGATTTCAAAGTGATCTTTTCTGAACGCGAGCGATGCGTGGCGGCCCGAGACGCTAGGCCGCCGAATCACAAACTGGTTTTCCTCACCACTCCCAATGAGGGCTTCTGACTTCAAGACACGAAATTCACCCGGCTCGCCAGTGCGAGCGTTTAACGGCAGAAATCGTATTTCGGGAACCGGGCGGTTTCGCTTCCAGCGGATACTCAATGTTCCCCTCGGAAGGTCACTCCACGCTGAAGGACCAACCATAGGTCTTGCCATTTGCGCTGATCGACACTGCGTAGGTCTGGCCGCTCGTCAGTGGTTGCCGGGGAATCAGGACAGCTGCTCCGTAGGCTTTCAGGCCGTTCCTTCCCCTTGCTTGCGTGGCATCATCCGGATTGTTGTAGGTCGAAGCGTCGAAAACACAGCTCGCAAGCGTCCGCTCGCCGACCTTTAATGAATAGTCAGAGACGCTGGCCACGATCCATCTGCCGAGTTCCAGCGTTATGGGAAGACCGCTTGGGGCTGTGTAGCCCGGACAGCTCGAAAGCGGATCGGGCCATTCATCAGACTGATATGCCGCAAACTCAACGCTGGAACCGTCGGGCGGAAACTCGATGGGTGGCGTGAAGGGTGTCCCCGCTTCGGAAGGAACCGGGAGATACAACACCGCCGCTTGAAAGCCGTTTTCGGTGTAAGAGCCGTACCCAATCTTAGTGAGAGCTGGATCGAGAACATTTAAGCGGTGAAATGGAATCGCCATGAAGTCGTCGACGTGCTGCGATGGAGAAAAAGACATGCAATCCCGACACGGGGGAGTAACATCGCCGCTCTGGGCTGCCGCGACTCCGCTCCGCGTGTACCACGGATCCGACGGGTCTTCGGTGTGAGCTCCGCCGCTGTTCACCTCCTCTATTTTCCCTTCCAGGACATGCTTTACGAGATAGCGCGAGTGTTCCACGGCCGCGGCGTTTAACTCCGGCGTGCTCGACACCGTGCGTAGTCCCGCGAGCTCGCGCCAATGATTCACCCGTTGGAGCCAGGACGGTTCCGACAGCGCAGGCGGATTGCTCAGAGCTTCCGTCACGATCGCCGGCTTTGGGCTTGATTGTACTGACAGCGCAGAGCGCGAATGATCTGCCCGGGCTTGATACCAACGATACAAATAATACTGCTTTGCTGCGAAACCGCTGACCAGACCCGCAGCGACCAAGACGGTAACTACTCGCACCGATGATGAGCGCCGCCTTACCGGGAGATCGCGCGTGGCGCGGGCGCCAGTTCTCTTCCCTGAACGAAAGATGAACCGTGCACCGCCAAAGCGGACCTCTTCGCCGTCCCCCAGTACGATCCAGTCAATCGCTTTACGCTCACCGACGTAGGTTCCGTTCGTGGATCCCCGGTCGATAACCTGCCACCGATTCTGCCACTGCCTGACCAGCGCATGATGCCGCGAGACTGAGTCGTCACGGATCCTCAGGTCATTGGATTCGCCGCTGCCCACCGAAGACTCAAGCCGAATCAGTCTAAGCTCCCGGGCCGCCGCAGTGGCCGGATTTACGGCGAGCAGAAAAGATACTTTTGGCTTTTGTCCCCTCAGCAACATCGCTTATAGAGAAGATTTGTAGCAGATTGGTTCAAAAAGAACGACGGCGAGGAATCGCCCCGTCGCCCAGGTATTTCGCGACGTGGCCGCTGAATCGAGTGATCGCTTCCGCCGTCGTGCGATGGTATCCGGCAACGACTTCGCGCCATTCCTCAGGGTGCAGTTGTGCTGACATCGCGGTCGAACCGACGAAGGTCGCAGAACGGCACTGTCAGATGCCGCCGCTCCCCGGCTGCCTCGTGCGCGGGTGGAATCGGTGTCGGTGAAACCGCAGTCCCGGCTGCCTCGCCCGTTGGTGGAATCCGTCTCGCAGATCCTGGAGGGCTGACTGATATGCCTAGGGGCGCGGCGCACCGCGAGCAGAATTTCGCCTCGGATGGATTCTCGAACCCGCACTTTGCGCATCGGCGCGGAAATGGCGTCGCGCACTGAATACAAAACTTTGCGCCCTCAGGATTATCCGCTTGGCATTTCTGGCAGCGCATCGGCTTGTCACCAGAACACCGGCTGACTAATACCTCCGAACAACTCGGTGACCCCCGCGCACCGCGCACATAAATCATCGGCCGAATTTTCCCGCCAATCCGGCAGCGGTTCGTCCCCGAGCTGCCTTTGAGAGGGCGGAGCCCGCATCTTACAGAAGGGAAGTCTGAGACTTTGGTAAGATTTCAGTTTCCTAGAAGAACCTGTGGTTCTTAGCTCATCATCCGCTAAAGCCGGACGCGGCCCGCGGCCACGCCCGGCCATACCGCGTAAACCATGCTTCAGCGAACGCGCAAGGCCTCATCGATAACCGCCGAAAGACCCTGCATCCCCCTCATCACTGTGGGAAGCGTGAAACCTTTCAAAGGTTTCACAAAAGTTAAAGTTTCGCGTTCCTCATCAACTGGAAGGCCGGACGCGGCATGCGCCACGCCCGGCTGTTATCATTGCACCCGCTAGTTTTACGCCGCGCGGCGCGGGCGCTGCACGTCCTTCGCGTGAACCTTCTCGGCAACTGGCTTGAAGATGAACGCGCCGACGTTTTTCAAATCGATCGCGTCGCTCATCACCATGTCTGCGGTACCGCCGCGGGCTTTCATTTCCTTGAGGGTGCCGGCGAGGTCATCGGTTTCGATTTCATAGAGGGCGAGATAGCGATGAGGGTTTTTGTCGCTCATCTGGTTTTCCGCGAGGGTGAACCGCTGGGCGGCGACGAGTCCGGGGACGTTGAGCACGTCGGGAATATGCTGCTCGTTATACCACCGATTGAACTCGGTTTCGTTGCCTGCAGTGGGATTGGTGAGAACTACGAAAGTGTATTTAGCCATGACCATTACCTCCTAATTTGTGGGGTCCGCAATTGTGCGCGGCCCACCCCGAATCCTAGTACCGCCCACCGCGAACTGTCCACCGCTGCTCCCAGACTTCCGTCCGGAGAGCTTCTGATGGTTGCCGTTCAGCAATCGCCTGGCTAATCGTCATTTGACGACACACCGCTTACATTCTGAAGGTTGCCGTTTCGATGGATGTGATGGCTGGCACGTTCAAGACGGGCCCGCACACCCATGACCCCTTTTCGCTGAATTTGACACACACACCGGAATAGGACCGCCGCGCGTGAGACACATTGAACCGGGGTGGGCCACGGCGGCCGCAAAGGAGTGCCGCGCTTTGCAGCACGCCAATACGGGAATGTGAAAAGTGAGAATCACCATAGCGACGCAGTGCAAGGACAGCGGCGAACCGCCGCGCGGGATTTCCTGACGTGGAACTAGACTTGCACTTAGCTAGCAGCGAAGTCTAAACGCGTACCCATAAAGGGGGAAGCATCATGAAACGAACTATAAGGTTACTCTCTGGCACCGCGCTGGCGCTCGCGCTCGCGCTCGCGAGTGCTCCGGCAGCTCGCGCGGGAGTTGCGCCGTACGCCGCGATCCAGGGCACCTGGGCGATTGGATCGATCCAGGCCGACAGCAGCTATAACGTAGGCGCCGGCACACTCACCTTCGACGGAAACGGGGGGGTCACCGGCTTTCTGAGCTACAACTACGACAGTGAGTATTGCGTAAACATGCCGGTAAGTGGGACTTACAACGTCAACCCGGGCAAGCTGAGCGCCACGGCTACGATGACGGTTACGACGGTGACTACCGGCACTTGTGCGGGTCTTGGCGACGATGAAACCCTCACGCTGGCGCTTTCCCTCGGAAACAATTTCAAGACCTTCTATTTCACCGAAATCGATCCGAAAGTTGAAGGCAATTTTATTTACAGCGAAGGGTATGCCCTGGCTGGAGTAGGGACTCACTTCTAGTCATGCACGACCCGCTCGCGCGAGCGCAGAGCTGCGGAATATGGGTCAAGAACGGAATGGATCAAAGGCAGGAATCAAATGAAAAAGACGATAGGATTAGTGTCAGTGGCGATGTTAGCGATGGGGTTTGCGGGCGGCATGGCGACTCGGGCCGAGGCTGCGCAAGCACCCTCGCAGGCGCTCTATTATACCGCGCTGAATGGCAACTATGCGTTCAGCACGCCGGGGCTTAACAATGGTTCTGATCCGGCTTCAGGGACATTTACCTTCGACGGCAAGGGGCGCGTCACCGGAGTCATGAACATGACAGCGGATACTGTCGCATGCGCCGGCATGACGCTGGTCGGTACCTACACGGTCAATCCCGGCCTGGCGAGTGGTTTCGCGCAGATGTCTTTGACCTCAGTGGCCACCGGCGGATGCGCACTCGTAGGCAGTAGCGACACGCTGCCCATCGTGCTCTACATCGCGTCGGGGGGTAAAGTCCTCTATTTTGCGGAGATGGACGACGAAGGGTCCGGTTACTTCTCGAACGACTTTTCTATTCTGGTTGGCACCGCGGTTCATTACTAGGATTTGCGCGGGCGACTGCGGGCGCGCCGGCGCCGCCGGGGCTGGGCGGCAAGCGCCGCTAATGGTTGCCGTCCAGCGATCGAGTGCTAATCGTCCTGTGACGATACGCCGCTTTCATTGCCATAGCGGTCAACCGAGGTAACCACGTAGTTGGCACCTACATGACCGGGGAGGGAGATCGAAATTTGATCGCCTTCCTCGGCCGCTTCGTCGGACGGCACTACCTTGACCAAGGTTCGCTTGCCGCCGGGCCCGACCTGGTAAACCTTGTAGGCTTTGATGATCTCAAGGCCGACCGGCGTCCATGAAATCGTTCCGTTGTGCTGCGCGACGTTGGAAGGCGGCGAGGGCTGTACCTTGCTATCTTCACCGACGGTCAGCTCACCTTCGGGAGTACCCGTGCACGGGACTCGGACCGCGTCAGGGGTTCCGATAAGTCCGCAACCGCGAAAGTCAAGATTGTCCCAGTCCTGAAAACCCGTCAACAGACTCAGTTGATAATCGTCATTGATGTCCGCGGCGACCTTCTCGTTGTCTTTGCCATCGCAATTCCAGTCGATCGGCCCGTTCGCCTTATTCACCACATTGTTGACGTCTGCGCAGAAGTAGCGCGTGCCGTAAGCATTGATGGATGGTCCTCCGTCCAGCCCTACCGTCTTGTCCAGATTGGTCTCATCGAGAGCCGGAAGCAGGAAACGCGAGTAATCGAAGAGTCCATCTTTACCGTTCTTCCGCAGTCCGCGGGTCTGGAAGAAATAATTCATTACGCTGAGGCGATTAGGCTTGTAGTTTATATCGTCTCCGCCGCCGTGATGCAGATTGATGGTGTGGCCAAGCTCGTGCATGAAGGTTCCCGCCTGCTCCTGGAGAGATCCTACGTGATTGGTCCATTCACCGAGGGAGACGACAAAGTCAACGTCCGGAATCCCGCGCGCGATTCCACTAGTACCCTGGCCATCGATGTCGTGGGCGAAGACGCCGAAATGAAAGATGGGCATCCGTTCGGGAGGGAAGTAAGCAGGATTATTTTTGATATCGTCAAATGCGGACCAATCGTCTTCGATTACCCCCGGCAGAACGTCTTGATAGGGAATAGCAGTGCCCTTGTTGTAGAGGCCACCCTGTCCATAGTCAACATGCAGATTGATGCCGTTCTTGCCGTCAGGGTTAGGCTCCGGAGCGCTCTTAAAGGCCTTGATGATTTTAGCTATCGCCTTGGGGTTAGGTTTCTGATTATAGGTGCCATTCATCCAGTCGAGCTGCACGAACAAATCCTTGTGCATCGGGTTGGCGCCCATCCCGGGTAAATCGACGTGCTTGCCGGTGTCGGGATCGTCGTAGCCATTAATTTCCCAGGCGTCCGGCAGGCCGTCGCCATCGCTGTCGGCTGCGCTTACGGCGATAATTGCGCCGTTCCAGATGAGGCAATCGCAGGTATTGCCCGGATAGCTAATCGTGGCCGATTGGTCACCCGGCTTGATCAGGGCGGTCACGTCGTGGGTGTGGGTATCCCACAGCTCATTGGGATTCGGTGAACCGTCCCAGTCAGTGGTCGATAAGAGGGTGTTGTTGAGGTAGATTTCCTTTCCGGCCGCGCAAGTGGGAACGGTTTGCCCGTCGGCGCCGAAGCTGGTGTAGGAGGCAGATTTGACGGGATTGGCGGCAAGAAATCCGTTAACCGTGAGGCTGTAAGCGCTCGAGAACTCATCGGAGCCTTCGACCAGGACGATATCGGTGATGGGTGCTTTTTTGTTGGTGTAGATGACGACCAGAGTTGCTCCTTCCGCCATCGGGACGGTTGGCGGCCAGTCCGGCCCACTCTCATCGAAGGGGGAACCATTGTCGGTGTAAAACGAAGAGAAGCCTGTCAATTTATAATTTCCGTTACCCTTGACCAGCTTGGTTACGTCGGCCCGGTAGGCGAAATTTCCGCCGGAGCCCCAGCATGGGTCTCCACCCTGGCCCACCACATCCCCGGTTATAGCGGTGCCGTTGAAATTGGCCTGGCCCAGGGACGGATCCACTTTGTCGGCGAGAATATCCCAGTAGAGGAAGGCGCGGATGACCTTCGAGCTGGCTGGAATGCCAGAGATTGCTACGGTTCCATAGCCGGTGTCGCGGATTCCGACGCCTGCCGCCACGTATCCGCCGCGGATGACGAAATGGGCTCGGGGCGTGACGCCCTGCGCCTCCGGTACAGCGGCGCCGCTAAAAGATCCGCTGCGGAAGTAGGTTGTGCCATACGCGGTGCCCGGTACGCTTTGCGCGACGGTATCCGCGTGAGCGCGATGAGCCAGCAGTAAAGAAGCCACAGAGATAAGAGCCAGAACGAGAATCGACAGCCGGAATGCTTTCATGAGCTTTCCCCCCCGGCGCATTTTATGGCTTATCTCTGCATTTTTTGCAACCCATTTAGCCGATACCACGTATAGACGTGCTCTAACATGTTCGGCGCACTATCTGCATTCAATACTGCAATCGCGGCACGAGCCCATCGGTTTGAATTCGGTTGGGCCGATTTTGACGGTGCAGTTCCGACCGGGATATTTCCTGTGCGCCAGCTTGAGGCATTCCCGGGCTGGATTGAAGGCGGGATTTTCGGTCTCGCAGAGCCTGACGGTTTCTCCAACCGGGGCGGAATTGACCGGCAACTGATTGGCGGACACGCTCGCAGCCGCGCAGAGCATCGCAAAAGCAGCTAATCGGGCAATCATCGTCACCCTCGGGCGCGTCGTGTCGGGTTGAGGCTGGTCAGCTATGGTTGGTTTCGGCGCCGTGGGCGGAGTCGCCTTCGCGCAGCATTTGAGCGTGCCGGCGATCGGCTTCCGGCCGGGCGTAGGTGAGCGTCTCGATCATCCGCTGATGCAGCCGGCCGTTGCTCGCGACGATGTTGGCGGCGGCGATATCGAGGCGCGATCCGTCCATGTTGCTGACGTGACCGCCGGCCTCTTCGACCATCAGGGCGCCCGCCGCGACGTCCCATTGCTTGAGGCCGAACTCCCAGAAGCCGTCGGTGCGTCCGCAGGCGACGTAGGCGAGGTCGAGCGCGGCCGAACCGGTGCGCCGGACGCCCTGCGTGCGCATCATGAAGGCTTCCCAGAAGGCGAGATAGAAGCGGCGGCGCTCGCGCCGGTCGTAGGGAAAGCCGGTGGCGAGCAGCGACAGGTCGAGCGTCGGGATACGGCTGACGTGGATCGACCGGCCGTTGAGCGAGGCTCCGCGCCCGCGCTGCGCAACGAAGCATTCCTTCCTGAACGCGTCGTACACGACCGCGAAATGGACGCGCCCGCGCTGCTCGTAGGCGATGGAGACGCAGAACTGCGGGAAGCCGTGCGCGAAGTTGGTAGTGCCATCGAGCGGATCGATGATCCATCGATGTTCGCTGGTATGTGCGTTGGCGCCGCTTTCCTCGGCCAGAATCGCATGAGCGGGGAAGCTGCGCTGGAGGATTTCGATAACCTTCGCTTCGGATTCCTGATCGGCTTCGGTGACCAGGTCGATCGCGTTGCTCTTGCGGGTGACGCTGGTGCGGCTGAGCCATTTGAGATGGACGCGGCCGGCGGCGCGCGCCGCTCGCATCGCGACCTTTTCGATTTCCGCGATCTCAGCCACGGCTTAGGTAATTATGCCAGCGCGCTCGCCCACGCCAGCGCGCGGCGTCAGGATATTCACAGATCACTAGCGGAGCCGCAGCCGCAGCGGTGGTGAAGAGACCTAACCCGCAGCCCCTATCCCTAAAGGGAAGGGGAGAAAGGTGCAGGCGACAAGAGTTCAATTTGGAAGAGAAAGCGGAGGGAGGTACGCTTAATAAGGCTCTGAGATAAGTGGTCGAGGAACTAGGAACTTTGAGTTCCTTCGGAGACTGAAACCTTACCTTAACGCACCTCGCAGACTCGTTTGCTCGGCTCGACAAGCTCGCCTAGCGGCAAGGTTTCAGACTTCCCAATGGGTAAAGGCTCCGGGGGCAGGGTCTTTCGCTGGTTATCGATGCGAGCTTGCGAGCCCCGTCTATTGCTGGCGACGGTTTATTTGCTGAGTGCAGATGGCGTAGTTGGCGCGGGCGAGGTGCTCTGCTCTGGCGGTTTTGGCGGCTCGGTGGTCTCGGTCATCTTCGCCATTAGCGATTGCGTGAACGGCATCAGCGTGGCGAACAGGTTTACCTGGGAGTCGAGCGTCTTGCCGAGGCCGCTCATCAGGCCCAGGACGCGATTCACGAGCAGCACGTCGGCAGGAACTTCGACGATCGGGTTCGCGCGCAGCGTGCGCGGGAGATCATCGGAGAATTCCTCGATCAGATCGCTATCGGCGTAGGCGCGGTTGCGCTTGACGCTGTTGCCGAGAAAGACCTCCGCGAGCATCAGCAGGGTGTCCGGGGAACCGTCGCGGGTGCGAAAGCCGAGGTCGTGAAAAGCGGTGATGATTGCGTCGCGGTTCGAGCTGAGGATCGCGAAGGTGAGGCGCACGAAGGCGTCGCGGAAGGCCGGCGGAAAATCCTTGGCGAGGCCGAAATCGAGCAGCACGATGCGCGGTCCGGGCTGCACCATGATGTTGCCCGGATGCGGGTCGGCATGGAAAAAACCGTCGCGCAAAATCTGCTGCGTGAACATCTCGATGAGTTTCTGGGCCACCAGATGCTTGTCGATTCCCGCCCGTTCGAGCGCGGCGAGATCGGTGACCTTGATACCTTCGACGAGTTCCATCGTAAGGACGCGCCGGGTCGTCAGATCGCGATAGATGCGCGGGATGACGACGTCGCTGCGATCGGCGAAGTTGGCTGCGATGATCTCGCTGTTGCGCGCCTCGTTCAGGAAATCGAGTTCCATCGGAATGTACTTGAGAACTTCACGTGCGATGACGCGGAAGTCGAAGTTGGGCTCGAGCCAGGCGAGGATGCGGAGCGTGAAGGCGAGGTTGCGCAAATCCGCATCGACAATCGCTTCGATCCGCGGGTACTGTATTTTCACCGCGCAGCGGCGTCCGTCGATGGTGCGCGCGGCGTGAACCTGCGCGAGCGAGGCGGCCGCGATCGGCACCGGATTGAATTCGGCAAAGATGCTGGCGAGCGGGCGTCCCAGTTCGCGTTCGATTTGCGCGCGGATTATTTCGAAGGGCTGCGGCGGCACGCGATCCTGTAACCCGGACAGCGTCGAGACCCATTCGTCGGGCAGAATATCGGCGCGAGTTGCGATAAACTGGCTCGCCTTGATGAGCAGGCCTTCGAGACGTATCGAGGCGCGATAGAGAGCGCGCGCGGCATGCAGATCCTGACGGCGATAGCGCGCTTCCTTGCGGCCGTCGCCGGTAATGCGCGACCATAACTGGATCGCCTTGTAAGGAACGTAAATCCGTATCGCGAGCACGATGACGCTGATGAAACGGTAGGCGCGGACGACGATGCCAAGCCGCTCCGCGCCGCCGCCTTCAGCGGATGCGCCGGCAAACCGCGGCGGTCCCTCGATCCCTGCCGACCGCGCTGCGGCGAGGTCCGGGCGAGCGGCGTTCGTCTCTGGATTTGGAGCCGGTGATGACAAGTCGGTAGTGCGCGAGCGTCTTGCGCCGATCGAAGCCGCGATCAGAATCGCCAAGTGGAAGTGTAAACTATGACGGGCCCACAGAGAACAGGCAGCGATCATCCTGCAGAGGGGAGCGCAGTGAGCGGCGCCGCGCCACCGCCTACGGTGGGCCACGTGCTGCGCCGGTATTACACCGTGTGGAGCGTGTATGCGCTCGCCAACGGGTTTCTGTTCGGCGTCTATCCCTTGTTCCTGCGTTCGCGCGGCCTCGATCAGTTTCAGATGAACAGCGTGCTGGCGACCTACTTTGTCGTCACGCTGCTGACCGATGTGCCGACCGGCGCCTTCGCCGACGCGCTCGGACGGCGGCGATCGTTCGTGCTGGGATGCCTGCTCAGGGTCACCGCCTTCATGGTCTATTTCTTCGCGCACGCGTATCCGATCTTCCTGGTCGCCGAATCGATCGACGGCGTGGGTACGAGCTTCTGCAATGGTGCGATCGATGCGTGGGGCGTTGACGCGCTGGACGAGGCGGGCTTCGAGGGCCTGAAGGATCGCCTGTTCTCGCGAATCTCGCAGTTGATGAATATCGGCTTTATGGTCTCGGCGCTGATCGGGACCTACGTCGCCGACGTTAATATCGCATGGCCGTGGCTGATGAGTGCGACGGGTTTCGTCATCAGCGCGATCGTCGGGGCGTCACTGATGCGAGAGCGCCGTGGGCGGCGCACTCAAGTCGAGTTCGCGAAGCTTCCGGCACAAGTGATGGATCGAGTGGTGCGGGGATTTCAGTTTGGAATTCGCAGCCGCACCATCCTGATGCTAAGCGTGGCGAACGGGATCTTTTTCGCCGCGTCGGCGCCTTACTGGCTCGAATGGCCGCAGTACGTGAACGACAGCTACGGGCTGGGCATCTGGGTAGTAGGGTGGGTCTATTGCCTGTTGACGATCGGACGCGTAGCCGGAGCCGAAATCGTGATGCGGATGCGCATGGATGAGACCACGCGATCGACCCGCCTGATGATCCTGATTGCCGCGGCGAGCCTGCTGTTCTTTGCCGGGGCCGCGGCTGCGGAACGTCCTAACCTGGTGGTCGCATTCTTCTTCCTGATGAATATCCTGATTGGCGCGATGATGCCGTTGATGCAGAGTTGGTTCAACGAACAGATTGCTTCCGGCGATCGGGCGACGCTGCTTTCGTTCAACAGCACCTTTGCAACGATGGGTGCGGCAACGGGCCTGCTGTCGGTGGGGGCCTACGCGGATTTCGCTGGAATTCCGGCGACGTGGAAAGTGTGTGCAGTGATCTTCCTCGCGGCGATCCCCTGTTACTGGGTCATCCGTTGGCGAGGCGTTGCGCCCGCAGATGCGGCCACCCCAGTCATGTGAAAGCGAAAGGTCGTTATGCTTGACGTAACGCATAACGAAGAGATAAAGTAACGGTGATTGCCAGCTATCGAGACAAGCGCACCAGAGAATTTGCGGGTGGAAAAAGGGTAGCAGCATTCTCGGGAATCGAGCGTCAGGCGCGTATGAAGCTCGATCGTCTCGAGTCAGCGGCTACGCTCAGGGATCTCGCGGTGTTGCCGGGTAACCGCTTCGAAGCTCTGAGTGGTGATCGTAAGGGCGAGTTCAGCATCCGAATCAACGATCAGTGGCGAATTTGCTTTAAGTGGCAGGACGGCGCACCGGGGCCATCGAACGTGGAGATCGTTGATTATCATTAGGTGAGGGCATTATGGCACTGATCGCGATACATCCGGGAGAGCACTTAGCCGAAGAATTGAAAGAGCTTGGCATGAGTGCCGCCGAATTGGCGCGCAAGCTTCACGTGCCCACTAATCGCATTACTGGAATCCTGAATGGACAGCGCTCGATCACCGGAGATACGGCGTTGCGTCTGAGTCATTTCTTCGGCACCAGCGCACAGTTCTGGCTCAACCTGCAAAACCTCTATGAATTGCGTGTTGCAGAAAAGAAGATTGGTAAGTCGATCGAAGCGCTCCCGAAGCTGGAGCGCGTATAGCGGTATAGTTCCGCCGCAGGCGGTAAAATGAAGTCGTTGAGGTGCGCAAACCGCGGGTTTACGGGATAAGCGAAAGGAGAATGGGATGCGTGTTTTCCTGACGGGAGCAACGGGTTTCATCGGCGCAGCGCTAGCGCGGGAGCTGCTGACCGCGGGTCACGAAGTGCTCGGATTGGCGCGCAGCGATGCCGCCGCCGACATCCTGGCGCGGTCGGGAGTCGAGGCGCATCGGGGTGATTTGTCGGAACTCGATAGCCTTACCGCGGGTGCCCGGGCCTGCGAGGGCGTGATCCACACGGCCTTTATCCACGACTTCTCCGCGTATGCGGCCGCCGCCGAGACGGACCGGCGGGCGGTCGAGGTGATGATCGGTGCGCTGGAGGGCTCGGGGAAGCCGTTCGTCCTGACGTCCGGAACCGCACTGCTTGCGCCCGGCCGCGTCGGTACGGAATTGGACGCGCCTGCGCCCGGGAGCGCGGCGAGCCTTCGGGCTGCGTCGGAGGAAACTGCGCTGGCAGCGCCCGATCGCGGAGTGCGCGCCAGCGTGGTGCGGCTGCCGCCGACCGTCCACGGGACGGGCGACCACGGCTTCGTACCCGCGCTGATCGACATCGCACGCCGCACCGGCATCTCTGCCTTTATCGACGATGGGGCGAACCGGTGGCCCGCGGTGCATCGGCGGGACGCCGTGCGTCTTTATCGACTGGCGCTCGAAAACGCAGCGCCCGGAGCCCGCCTGCACGCGGTGGCTGAAGAGGGAGTTGCCATGCGAGCGATCGCGGAGGCGATCGGCGCGGGGCTCGGCGTACCGGTGCGGAGCCTCGCCAAGGGCCAGGCGCCCGCGCATTTCGACTGGCTGGCGGCCTTTGTCGCGATCGATAATCCTACTTCAAGTGCTCTCACCCGCGCGGCATTGGGATGGTGCCCGAAGGAACCCGGGCTGGTGACAGACCTGAACGAAAGCGGATATTTCCAGTAGCCGTAATTCATGGCGCTGGCGAGGACCTCATTGGGCTGCGGGCGATCCTCTTTCGAGAAGGAGTTCATTGGCCCTGCTGGTTACTTCCGCCGGCGCTCTCGACCAGTCGTTTTCCGTCGGCGGCCTGTT